>Ga0193745_1000028_pt1 | contig 28168 bp, 27 predicted proteins | sample L1a2metaG_FD_145899 | JGI IMG/M metagenome (GOLD analysis project Ga0193745, IMG submission 145899) | Soil microbial communities from a riparian zone of the East river system, Colorado, United States - L1a2 | ecosystem: Environmental > Terrestrial > Soil > Riparian zone | place: USA: East River... | reverse complement strand
CTCAGGGCCATTTCAATGTAGAACGATCCGGGCAGCACGACCATGTCCTGAAAACCGTGATCGGCCAAGTACGGCACGGAACCAACGCCGACCCTGAATTCCGCGGAGGCGCCAGGCACCTCGTTTGACAACCTGCTCATTGTGCTCAAGGGTTGTTCCTGTGTTTTAACGATGGGGCAGCGAGCACGCTGCGACCCGTTCTGGACCCGCCATCAAGGTCAACTCGTGGGGAAACTTCTGCACGACGACGGCCCCGATGAATCCGGGCTCGGGGACGAAACTATGCAGCGTCCATTCGCAGTCTTCTCCAGGAGTGCTCTCGACGCGGAGAATATTCGCAGGCTCGCCGGGTGTCAGCGAAACATCGAAGCGATCCAATGGATAATAAATGCCGTCACCAAGCGCCTTGATGAAGGCTTCCTTGCGCGTCCAGCAATTGAAAAAACCCAGCGGCTTGTCGCAAGGGTCGAGCGCGCAATATTCCTCGTACTCCCAGCGGGAAAAAAAGCGTGCTGCGATGTCGTCGGCGTCGGGGATCACGCGAATGGCCTCGACATCGATCCCGATCTCGCGTCCGGGCGCAAACGCGTACACCGCGACATCCTCGGAGTGCGATACGTTGAAACGCAGATCGGAGTCCGCGAAACGTCGGGACAGCGCAGGCTTGCCGCGCGGCCCATAAACCAGTTCGACTGACTCAGGCCGCACCCCCAGCCGTGCCGCGAGGAGACGACACAGTTGCGCGCGCGCGACGGCGAATCGGCGGCGGTCGCGATCGAAGGCAAAACGGCTCGCTCTTTGCCGCTCCGCGTCCGAGAGCAGCGCTTCCGACGCACGGACAGCCTCGGGTCCCGTGTCCAGCCGGAACACCACAATCTCGTACGGGGCAGCGGGGACTAACCGTGCATTTTCTGCGATGACGTGCGGCTTGGGATCAGGCTCCGGCAATGTCAACGTAACGTTCGTCATCGGGGCACACCTCGTTCCTATCCTGGCAGCGGGATCTGGTCCACCCCCCCCCCGCATGTTGCCTTATTATGATCTGGCCAATTTTAGCTAAAACGATGAAATCGCCCGCATCCACCTCCTGTGCCATCCGGAGTGGTATCAAGCTTCTACCGGAAATCTGCGTGTAATACGCGGGGCTCGACCGGCTACCGCGGAAGCGAAATACGCCGTGCCCCGTCGAAGCGCCTGACCCAATAGGCTCCGCGCATGTTTTCGACGCGCACCGCTGTGCCGGGCCGAGGTGCGTGGATGAAACGATTGTCCCCGAGGAAAATCCCCACGTGGGAGTAGGGGCGCCGCTCGGTGTTGTAGAACACCAGGTCGCCCGCTTCGAGTTGGGACAGGGTCACGTGTTTGCCCATCCGGCTTTGCGCCAGGGCGTTGTGCGGCAACTCGATGCCGAAGGCTTCCCTATAGACGTGCGCCACCAGGCCGCTGCAGTCGAAGCCATTCTCGCGCGAATCTCCGCCCCTTCGATACGGCACTCCCGCACTGGCCAGCGCCTGAAAGACCATCTCCGGGTTGCGGGGAGGGGGGGGTGCGGCGCAAGCCGAGAGAATCAAAATGCCGAAAAACAGGTAGTTGCAGCGCATGATCAAAGTACCTTAGACCATAGGGGGCCCGCTGTAAAGACGAGCGGGCCTCGAGGCTTGCCCGAAGCCAAGCCCGGATCAACGCTTCAACGTTATAGTGCTTTGAGTCGTGACATTGCTGGGAGTCAAGGTTGAAGAAGTCAATTAGCCCCGGCGGCGGGATCCGGGAACAGCTCGATGCGGTCTTCGACCGGCACGGGCCGCTTGCAGCAAAAATCCCGGAGTACCGCGTGCGTTCGCAGCAGCTGGAAATGGCGAATCGCGTGGCCGGGGCGATCCGGGACAATGCCGTGCTGGTCTGCGAGGCGGGCACCGGCACCGGCAAGACCTTTGCCTATCTAGTCCCCGCGTTGCTCTCCGCCGGAAAGGTCATCCTTTCGACGGGCACCAAGACGCTCCAGGATCAGCTCTACCATCGCGACCTTCCGACGGTTCGCGCGGCGCTCAATGTACCCGTGACCACGGCGCTGCTGAAAGGCAGGGCCAACTACGTCTGCCACTATCACCTGGAGCGCAACCTGGCAGAAGGCGGGCTGCCCAGCCGCGAGGTCGTCGGGGACTTGCAGCGCATCGTGAGCTTCGCGCGCGTCACCCGCACGGGAGACAAGAGCGAACTTGCCGATGTGCCGGAGGAGGCTTCTGCCTGGAGCCTTGCCACCTCGACCCGGGAAAACTGCCTGGGGCAGTCATGCCCGCGATTCCGCGACTGTTTCGTGATGGCTGCAAGGCGCGAGGCGCTCGCCGCGGACCTCGTGGTCGTCAACCACCATCTCTTCTTCGCCGATGTGATACTCAAGGACGAGGGGATGGCGGAGTTATTGCCTGCCTGCAATACGGTGATCTTCGACGAAGCGCACCAGCTCCCGGAAACGGCGACGCTCTTTTTCGGCGAAACTCTGTCCACGGGGCAAGTCATCGAGCTCGCGCGGGATATTCGAACGGAAGCGCTCTCTGTCGCGAAAGACATGCCCGACCCGCCGCGCCTCACTGCCACGCTGGACAAGGCGGCCCGGGATCTGCGCCTCGCGCTGCCCAACGAAGGTGCGCGCTTTACTGCAGCATCGGTCAGGGGAAAGCGGGCATTTTCCGATGCGATCGCCGCGCTCGATTGCGCGCTGCGCTCGGTGTGCGCAGCCCTCGACGTGCTTTCCGAGCGCAGCGAGGGCCTTGCGCGATGCTCCGAGCGCGCGCGAGCGGCGCAGGCCTTGCTCGCACGCTGGTGCGACGACAGCCGGGCCGATCTGGTCCGCTGGATCGAGGTGTTCAGTCACTCGCTTCGGCTGAATGCCACGCCGCTCTCCATCGCGGAGATTTTCCGCAGGCAGCTCGACGGTCACCCGCGCGCCTGGATTTTTACCTCCGCGACGCTCGCGGTCGCCGGCGACTTCAGCCACTATCGCAGCGAGATGGGCCTGGACAGCGCCCGCACGGCGTGCTGGGAAAGCCCTTTCGACTACGCCGCCCAGGCTCTGCTCTACGTTCCGAAGAAACTCCCAGACCCGAATAGCGAAGAACACACACGCGCCGTCGTCGCAGCTTCGCTGCCGGTGATCCAGGCGAGCGGCGGACGCGCCTTTCTCCTGTTCACGACCCTGCGCGCGATGCGCCTTGCCCACGGGCTGCTACGCGAGGAATTCCGGCGGCGGACGCTGGGATTTCCCCTGATGCTTCAAGGCGAGGGTTCTCGCAGTGAGCTGCTGGAGCGTTTTCGTCGGCTGGGCAACGCGGTCCTGCTCGGAAGCGCGAGCTTCTGGGAAGGCGTGGACGTGCGCGGGGACGCATTGTCGCTGGTGGTCATCGACAAGCTTCCGTTTGCGCCGCCCGATGATCCGGTGCTCGCAGCGCGGCTCGACTCGCTCGAGCGCGAAGGCGGCAATCCGTTCATTGACTACCAACTGCCTCAGGCGGTCATTTCCCTGAAGCAGGGGGCCGGCAGGCTGATCCGCGACGAAACCGACCGAGGCGTGCTCGTCATCTGCGATCCGAGGCTCTTTTCGAAGCCGTACGGCAGGCGAATTCTCGCCAGCCTGCCGCCGATGAAGCTGGTGCGCGAGCTCGACAAAGTACTTTCGTTTGTCGCCGCCGATCGGAACTCGCCCCGGCCTGCAGGTGCGGGAGACGGCGGTCGACCCGAAGTCAGCGGCCGAGCTGGCTGAGCACGCTCTTCAGCGGCGCGCTGTCGGGAAAGTTTTTTCTCAAGATCCGCTCGGTGTCGTTGCGCAGTTCGGCCATGCCGAGCACGTCGTAGGCCTGGATCATGATGAGGAGGGCCTCTTCCTGGGCCGGCGCCTGAGGGTAGTTCTTCAGTGCGTATTGCGCGCGGTTTGCCGCCGCGACGTAAGCGCCCCGCTTCATGTAGTAGCGGGCGACATGAACCTCGTGGGAGGCGAGTGCGTTGACGAGGTATTTCATGCGCGCCAGCGCGTCGGGCGCGTACTTGCTTTCCGGAAAACGCTGCACCAGCTCCTTGAACGCGTCGAATGAATCTCGCGCGGACTTGGGATCACGCTCGGTTCGATCCTGGCGGGATACCTTGCCGAGCAATCCCAAATCTTCATTGAAGTAAACCAGACCCTTCAGGTAGTACGCGTAGTCGACGTTGGCGTGGTTGGGGTGCAGCTTAACAAACCGTTCCGTTGCGGCGACCGCCGATACCTGCTCGTTCTGCTTGTAGTATGCGTAGGCGATCTCGAGCTGACCCTGCTGGGAGTATCGCCCATAGGGGAAGCGCGCCTCCAGCGTTTCGTAGCGCTTGATTGCGAGATCGTATTGACCGCCCTCCAGCGCGTCCTTCGCTTCGCGGTAAAGCTTCTCGGCCGTCCATCCGGCGCTGGGGTCGTGCTTGTCGATGAAGGAACAAGCCGCCAACAAGAGAGTGAATAAAGCTAAACTACGTTTCATGGTGGAACTTGCGGATGAGACGACAAATTATACCGTGCCGAAGGTCACGCGACGCGTTCCCGATGCCCTCGCGGGTCTGCGCCTGGACAAGGCCCTCGCCCGGATGTTTCCAGAGCATTCACGCAACCGTCTGCAGAAGTGGCTGAGAGAGGGGCACGTCAGCCTCGATTCACACGCCGCCAAACCCAAGCAGAAGATTTGGGGCGGTGAGCGCGTCGAAATCCAGTCGCAGCCCGGCCCGGCGGACACGGCGTTCCGCGCCGAACCGATCGCCCTCGACATCGTCTACGAGGACGACGACGTTCTGGTGATCGACAAGCCGGCGGGCCTCGTGGTTCATCCCGGAAGCGGAAACTGGAAAGGGACGCTGCTCAATGCGCTTTTGCACCGCTCGCCGCAACTCGCGGCGATTCCACGGGCGGGTATCGTGCACCGGCTCGACAAGGACACCAGCGGGCTTCTCATGGTGGCAAGAACCCTGCGAGCGCACACCGAGCTGGTTCGGCAGCTCCAGGCCAGATCGGTGAGGCGCGACTACCTTGCCGTCGTGCACGGGGTGGTCAAGCTGGACGGCGAAGTGAGCGCGCCCGTCGGACGCGATCCGCGACATCGCACGCGCATGGCCGTGGTGCCTACCGGACGTCCGGCGTTGACGCGTTTCAAGGTGACGAAACGTTTCGCGCGCGCCACCTTGCTCGAATGCAGCCTTGCCACCGGCAGAACCCATCAGATTCGCGTGCACATGCACTCGTTGGGCCATCCGCTGGTTGGCGACCCGGTCTACCGCAGCAAGCGACTGGGAGATCCACGAACTCCGCAGCTTCATCGTCAGGCCCTGCACGCCGTCCGGCTTGAATTTTCACACCCGGATTCCGGTGAGCTCAGGCAGTTCTCGGCGCCTTTGCCCGAAGACCTCCGGTCGCTCCTGGACTCGCTCGAGTGAGGAGCCGGCCTCACCCCGATTGGATCACTCCAGATTGGCCGGCGGAGAGGCGAGTGCGCGCGCTCATCACCACGCGCTCCGGCGGAGCCAGCTCCGGGAAGTTCGCGAGCCTCAATCTGAGCGCGCGGGTCGGCGATGATCCGCAGTGCGTGGCGCGTAACCGCGCCACCCTGAGGGCATGTCTGCCCGCTGAGCCCGCATGGGTGAAGCAGGTGCACGGGACGGCCGTGATCGACGCGGCGCGGGCGACCCCGGAAGCGGAAGCCGACGCAGTCGTAACGCAGGACATAGGCCAGGTTTGCGCAGTGATGACCGCCGATTGCCTGCCGGTCTTGCTGAGCGATCGCGCGGGCAAGTGTGTGGGGATCGCCCACGCCGGCTGGCGGGGACTTGCAGGGGGAGTCGTCGAGAACGTCGTGCAAGCCATGGCGGTGCCCCCGCGAGACCTCATCGCCTACATCGGACCTGGCATCGGAGCGCGTCGCTACGAAGTCGGAGAGGAGGTCCGCAAGGCCTTCGTCGACCGAGACCCTGCTGCTGCGAGCTCGTTTGCTCCACGGCAGGACGGGAAGTACCTCGTCGATCTCTACGGGCTTGCGCGGCAGCGGCTTGCAGCGGCAGGTGTCGCCGAGGTCCATGGCGGCGAATTCTGCACCGCCAGCGAAGGGCGTTTCTTCTCATTCCGTCGGGACCGGGTCACTGGCAGAATGGCGAGCCTTATCTGGCTCGAAGACAGCTAGAGCATCATGCCGACTCTTGCATGGATCTCTGCTGCGACCGTCGCGGGTGGCGTGATCAGCATTGCAATCGCCGCGCTGTTTGCCCTCTCCGCGCCCGCGAGCTGGGTCCCTGCGCTGGTGAGCTTTGCGATCGGTACTTTGCTCGGTGCGGTCTTCCTGGAGATCCTGCCGCATGCGATCGGCAGCGCCGGCAACCTTCAAGCGCTGCTCGCCACGGTGCTCGCCGGGATCCTGGGGTTCTTCGTTCTGGAAAAACTCGTGCTGTGGCGCCATTGCCATATCGAGGACTGCGAGGCTCACGACCACCACGGCGATCCGAACGACAGCGGCCGCAGCGGGCTCATGGTCATCATCGGCGACGGCTTTCACAACTTCGTCGACGGCATCCTGATTGCCGCGGCGTTTCTGCAGAGCACCGAGCTCGGTGTGGTCACCGCGGCGGCGATCATCGCGCACGAAATCCCGCAGGAAATCGGCGACTTCGTAATTCTTCTGCACTCCGGGTACAGCAAGCTTGCGGCATTGGCGCTCAATCTGCTGTCGAGTCTCGCGATGGTGGTTGGGGCGCTCCTCGCGTACTTCACGCTGCAAGCGGCGCAGGAATGGATCGGCACGGTGCTTGCACTCGCCGCCGCCAGCATGATCTACGTGGCCGTGGCCGATCTCATCCCGGGGCTGCACAGACGTCCGGAACTGGGCGCCACGGCGCAGCAGGTGGGACTCATCGCGCTGGGGGTTGCGTTGATCTGGGTCGTGGGTGATGTAGTCAGGGCGGTCTAGCGCTTTGCTCGAAAAAGGGGCACACCCCCTTTAAATCCCCCAAATTGAACAGCCTGCCAGCCCTCACAACATGGCCGAGCCGCCGTCGACCACCAGCGTCTGTCCGGTCATGAACGCGCTGTCGTCGCCCGCGAGAAAACTCACCGCGCCCACGAGGTCCTCCGGACGCTCTTCGCGCTGGATTGCGCGGCTGCGGATGCTGTCGGCGTGGTTGCGCAGGTGCTCCGGTCGGCCTGCGGTCCCGTCCGATACGGTCAGGCCCGGGGCTATCGCGTTCACAGTGATGCCGTCTTTGCCCAGCTCCCGGGCGAGGCCGCGCGTCATGGCGATCACCGCGCCTTTGCTCGCGATGTAGTGCAGGAAGTAGGGCACGCCCTTGAGCGGGGCGCCGGAAGCGAGATTGATGATCCGGCCGCTGCTTTGTCTGCGCATGTGAGGCGTGACGGCTTTGCAGCACAGGGCGACGCCCAGCACGTTGATTTCGAGAAGGCGTTTCCATTCGTCCGCGGGAATCTCCTCGAAAGGTCCGATCTTCACCGCGGCGAACATCGCCGCGCAATTGACCAGGATATCGATGCGCCCGAAAGCCTTCATCGTCTCCAAGGCCATGGAAGCGGTGCCGGTTTCCGAGGACACGTCGACCCTGAGTCCGAGCGCGCGCGTGCCGGACTTCGCCAGCTCCGCAGCCACGACGTCGTACTGCGCGATGTCGGCGATGACGACGTTCGCGCCGTCGGCAGCGAGCCGCGCCGCCATCGCTTTGCCGATCCCTCTTCCTGCGCCGGTAACGATTGCAGTTCTGCCTTGAAGTTTCATGAGCCCTCCGGTTCAGAAGAGGATCCGCACTCCGATGGAAACCCAGCTGCGATTCTGCGGATCAATGTGCTGGCGACCGAGCGTTCCGTCCACCTGCGCACGGCTCTGGACGACCCAGTAGCGAAGGCCGATCTGAGTGCTCGGTTTCTCGCCCTCCTGGTTATAGGTCTCTACGATCGCCCACAGCCGAGTGCCGGCCGCAATCTCGCCTCCCAGCCCCCACGTGTATCGCCTGACAGCCGCCAGGCGATCGTCGATGAGGCCGGCATTGGCGTGTACGACAACGGCGTCGTCGATCCATGATCGGCTGGCGATCAGGTTGACAAAGGGACTCCAGCGCGGCCGGTCGGTTGACACAATGGGGTTTTGCCCAAGCGCTCCCAGTGTAACGGCCAATCCGAAGTCGTTGGCTTGAAGAGGCTTCAGCAGAGTCTTGGCTTGCGCGATCAGAGTGCTCGCGCGTCCCTCTTCGGCGTTGCGGAGGAGCAATCCTCCGAACGTCAGCTCCACGCTCGTCCGGGGATTCCAGGCCGGGAGAAACCAGAACTCGTTCTCCCGGACATTGCGCTGATGCTTGAGGAACGACTCGATCTGATAGCCGCCCGGGTCGACGATACGTGCGTCGTCGGTCACGAAAGGTCTCGCCGCATGCGCGAGGGCGCAATAGCAGGCGAGCTGGAGCGTTGTGAAGAGACGGACAATCAAACCGGGCATGCGCTCGTGAAAACGGACAGAACCGCAAGCTTATCCGAAGTCCGTGACGCCAAAATGTCGTGCCGGTCGCTACAGCAATTCGGGGTCAACCGCGGCGCGCAGCGCAATCCTCCCGTTTGTGCGGGACAACCACCACAGCGCCCCCTTGCCGATGTCCCAGTCGGATTCCGCGCCCGAGAGCAGGAGCGCGGCGACGCGACCCAGTGTCGGCTGGTGTCCGACGATCAGTACCGCCTCCGGGCGTGCCAGCCGGTCGACCGCTGCAATGACATCTGCGGCGGCCGCGTCGGTGCCCGCCGCCGGCGCGATTGTAAACGCCACGCCGAGCGCTTGAGCGGTCTGCTGAGCACGTGCAGCGGGGCTCACCAGAACTTCGCAATTTCCGGGCAAGCGTGGCTTCAGCCAGGCGGCGACTCGTCGAGCCTGCTCCCGCCCGCGATCGGTCAGCTTTCGCGCGGAGTCGGGGCTGCCCGGCACGGCGTCGGCGTGTCGCCAGAGAATCAGATCCATCGGTGTTGGGCCTTCGAAATCTGCGCCGCTCGGACTGCCGCGGGCGAGGGGAGGAGTATTATCCCGAAACGCTCTCGGCTGCGAAGGGCGGCACCTGTCAAAGGAGACGAACGATGGCCAAGGCTGATGGAATCTACAGAATCACGGAAGTGATCGGAACGAGCGAGACCTCGTGGGAGGACGCTGCGAAGCGAGCGGTCCAGGCAGCATCCAAGACTCTGCGCGACCTTCGCATCGCGGAGGTCGTAAAGCAGGACTTGAAGGTCGAGGACGGCAAGGTTGTGGCCTACCGGACGCGGGTGATGCTGTCGTTCAAGTATCAGAAATAGATCTTCCCCGGAGAGCCGCAGGGCATTCGGCCTCATTCCTTGCCCGATGCGGAGATGGCCTTGCGGATGAAGGTCTTCCTTTCGTTCTTGTCCTCTATTTCTTCGGCGATCAGGAGGTACAACTCTCCGGGGTCACGCGCCTTCGCCGCGGCGCGCTTCACGACGACCTTGGCGACCGCGCCGATGTACCTGGCGAGCGCCGCTTCGGCCTTGGCGAGCGTTTGCGCATCGATGTTCGAGGCGGGGGGCGGAACGGACTGCTGGCGCGTGGCGCCGGCAGGTGTCGTATCCCCGGTCGGCGTCGATCTGTCGCCGGCGAATCTCCTCACGAACGCGGCACGTTCCTTATCGTCGGCGATGTCGGCTGACACCATTTCGGCGAGGCCCGCGATCGTATAAGCCTTCTTGGCCGCGGCCCTGATCACGACGGGGGCGATCGGGCCGATATGCTTGGCGAGCTCCGCTTCGATTCTCTTGAGGGTATCGCGGTCGAACGCGACCCCGGTGGGCAAAGTGGTCGGCGGGGCGGAAGCCTGCCGCAGATCTTGAGTTCTGGTCTTCAGGTCCGTCGCGGTCTTCGGGTCCGGGACGGCAAGTCCGGAAAGTGCGGAGCGAAACTCCGACACCGACTGCGGGCGCTTCTCTTCATGCGATACAAGCGCCCAGTCGACCGCGGTAAGCAATTCCGCGCTGTAGCGGGTGCGGTCGGCGGTCTGCACCGCAGGCGGCAGCATGTCCTGGCGCACGCGCGCCACCGCCTCCACCGGCCTTTTGCCTACGATCATCCAGTACAAGACTCCGCCGAACGCGTACAAATCGCTCCACGGACCCTGCTGGCCATGCGAGTGGTACTGCTCGATCGGGGCGTATCCGGGGGTGACTATTGCCGTACGCTCGATTCCTGACGAAGCCGCGCGGGCGGAACCGAAGTCGAGCAGCACCGGTGAGCCGTCGTCGCGAATGAAAACGTTGCCGGGCTTGATGTCGCGGTGGAGATACCCGGTGCGATGAATGACGTCCAGGCCGTCAAGCAGCGGGCCGGCGATCGCGAGCACGGCGCTTTCCTCGAGCGGCCGGCGGCTGCGAATCCATTCGCCGAGCGGCTGTCCCGCAACGAATTCCATCACCATGTAGGCGGTGCTGTTCGCTTCGAAAAACCGCAGGACCCGCACGATGTTCGGATGGCGGAACGAGGCGAGCGTGCGCGACTCGTCGAGAAACCGGGAAAGGCCCCACTTGAACGATTCGGAGGTCGACTCGGATTTGGGCCTGACCGACTGGTCGTCTCCGCGCTGGGCGAGGTCGCCGGGCAGGTATTCCTTGATAGCGACCTTGAGGTTGAGGTTCGAATCGGTTGCGAGGTAGGTCAGGCCGAAGCCCCCGATCCCGAGGGTCTGCTCGACACGGTATTCGTGCAGCGCATAACCCTGGGGGAGGGCGATTTCGGCGGCCATAGAAATGCGGCGCTGCGCTCCGAACCCTAGCCCTTCGCGCGGGACTTGTGCGGGCAGTTCGGCTTGGTGCACTCCGCGTACAGGTGCAGCGAATGGTCGCGAATCGCAAAGCCGCGTTCCGTGGCGACGCGGATCTGGCGCTTCTCGATTTCCGCGTCATAAAACTCTTCGACGCGTCCGCACTGCATGCAAACGAGGTGATCGTGATGCCTGCCCTCATTCAGCTCGAACACCGCCTTGCCGGACTCGAAATGATGGCGCTGCAGGATGCCGGCCTGCTCGAACTGGGTGAGGACGCGGTAGACCGTGGCCAGCCCGATGTCCAATCCTTCGCCTATGAGAATCCGATAGACGTCCTCTGCCGATAAGTGGCGCACCTTGCTGTTCTCGAAAAGCTTCAGGATTCGCAGGCGCGGGCCCGTGGCCTTCAGGCCGCTGGTCTTCAAGTCGTGGACGTTGGTCACGCAGGATCACCTCGGGGAGGATGCCCGTTTCCGCTATGATATAGCGTTTTTATTGCCGCGGAAAAACCGGATGGTGCGAATGCTGATCTTGGCGTTACCGTTTCTCACGGCGGCGTGCGCTCTTGCGCCGAGCCTCACGCCTTACCGGATGGAAGTCCAGCAGGGGAATTACATAACCCAGGAAATGGTCGCACAGCTCAAGCCCGGCCTGACCCGGGACCAAGTGCGATTTGTTCTGGGCACGCCCCTGGTCAGTGACATCTTTCACGAAGAACGCTGGGATTACGTTTTCCTTCGCCAACGCGCCAACAGTCGTGAGACCGAGTTTCGCCGCATTGCCGTGTTTTTCGAGGGCGGAAAGCTGAAGCGCGTCGAGGGAGATATCGTGGCTGCCGCGGTCTCCGGAAAGCCCGGGCAGTGAAGCTTGTCATCGCCGGGGCGGGAGGCCGCATGGGGCGCACCTTGATCGAGATGGCGCTCGCATCGGCGGATCTCAAGCTCGCGGCGGCGGTGGAGGTTCCCGGAAGCCCCTTCATCGGCAAGGATGCCGGGGAACTGATCGGGCGCCCTTGCGGCGTGAAGATCGGCTCCAGTTTGGCCGATGGAGTTGCGAAAGGCGACTGTCTCATCGATTTTACCCGTCCTGAAGGTACGCTCGCGCACCTGGAACAGTGCCTGAAGAAGGGTGTGCGCATGGTGATCGGAACGACCGGTTTTTCCGCCGAACAGGATAAACGCATCGCGGCAGGGGCGGAAAAGATCGCGATCGTAAAGGCGCCGAACATGTCGGCAGGCGTGAACGTCGCCTTCAGGCTCGTCGAGACGGCCGCGCGCACGCTCGGTGACGGTTACGACGTGGAGATCCTCGAAGCACACCATCGACACAAGATCGATGCGCCTTCGGGCACGGCGCTCAAGTTCGGCGAAGTGATCGCCCGTGCCCTTGGCAGGGACCTCGCGCGCAATGCGGTGCACGGACGCAAAGGAGAGGTCGGTGAACGCGATCCCAAGTCGATCGGGTTTCACTCCGTTCGCGGCGGGGATATCGTCGGCGAGCATACCGTCATGTTCGCCGGAGAGGGCGAGCGCGTCGAAATCACCGTGCGCTCGGGCAGCCGCGCCACCTACGCCCTCGGGGCGCTTCGGGCCGCGCGCTTCCTCAAGGACAAGGAGCGCGGGCTGTACGATATGCAGGACGTGCTGGGACTCCGGTAAGCCGGACCTCAGCTACCTTGCTTCAGGACCCGCAGCGCCTGCTGCGTCCATACGCCGTCGATCGCCTCGAGCAGCTCATCGCCGTTTTTGCAGCGGTTGCGGGGGTCGACCGCGATCATCCGGTCGAGCAGCTCCTGGTACTCGGCAAGCGCTTCCGGGAGCCTCGGCCGCGGTGCGCTGACGTGCAGCGCGATCAATCCCGACACCGATTCGGCCTCGAACGGGCGTTGGCCGGTCAACATCTCGTGAAAAATGATTCCGAGCGAGTAAATATCGGACTGCATCGTCGCCAGGCTTCCTTCGATTTGCTCCGGAGAAACGTAATAGGGTGTCCCGTAGAGCTCGCCTTGCCGCGTGCGGCCCATGTCGTCTCCGAGCCGTTTTGCGATGCCGAAATCGGCGAGGACGATGCTGCCATCGTCGCGCACCATGAGATTGCCGGGCTTGATGTCCCGGTGGATGATGCCGCGGTTGTGAATCTCGCGCAGCGCGCTCGCCGCCTGTGCAAGCAGCGACAAGGCCTGCCGCGCGCTCAAGCCCTTGGGGATGACTTCGGCGAGGCTGCCGTTGGGAAAATACTCCATTGCGATGTACGCGTGGCGATCGCTGAAGCCGCGATCGTAGATCTTGATCACGTTCGGGTGATCGATCGACGAGAGGATGTCGAACTCCTGCACGAAGCGCTGCAGCAGGATTTCGTCCAGGCCGGCCGTGGCGTTGAGGATCTTGAGGACGACCTGCCGCTGGTCGCTTTCCCGCTCGGCGAGATAGACGATCGAAGAGCCGCCACGGCCGATCTTTGACACGACGCGGTAGCCCTGGACCGTCAGGCGCTTTTCGCCTATATCGCCGGTCATGATGCTCAAAGTGATGCCCAAGGCGGCCTTTGCGGCGTCGCCGGCGATCCGGGCGTTGGCCGCGAGCGCCTCGCGCATGTTCTCCGGGATCAGAACGGAAGCGTGGTCGGCATCGCCGGCCGCAATGCCGATGATTTCGAACGCTTCGGTGGGCATGCTGCGTCCGCGCAGCTGCACTTTGCGGCGCGAGCCGACGACGATCGCTGGGCTGACGGCGTTGACAGTCGCTTCGCTTGCGACTACCGCCCAGCCGAGCTCCTTTGTCTGGCCTTCAAGGCGCGAGGCGATGTTCACCGTATCGCCGATCACGGTAAGCTCTCCGCGGCCCGGCGTGCCGACGTGACACAGCAGCACCTCGCCGCTGTGTATACCGACGCCTATGGAGAATTCAGGCAGGCTTTTGGATGGATGGTGCTGCCTGACCCATTCGCGGAATTCGAGCGCGGCAAGTTGCATGGCGAGGCCGGCGCGCACCGCCCGGTGTGCGTGGGACTCGCCCCCTTCGTTCTGGCTCGACTCGAACAGCGCCATGACGCCGTCGCCGATGAATTTCATGACGACGCCGCGGCAACGGATGATCGGTGCGCAGGCGGTCTGGAGATAGGCATTGAGCAGCTCGGCGATCTCGTCGCTGGTGAGCCGCTCCGAATACGTCGTGAAGTTGCGGATGTCCGAGAAAAGCACCGACGCCTCGGTGATCTTGCCGGTCAGGCTGCCGGGATCCGTGTCCTCGAGCGCCGCGGTGCCGTCGCCGCCGGAGATCTTTTCCCGGAACTTTTGCGTGAGGCGGTCCTGCTGCGTGACCAGCCGCGCCGCCAGCGCCTCGGTCAGGTTTTCGAATTTCTTCAGCCGGCTGTTCACCGCTTCCATGAGTTCGTTTCGGGTGAACGGTTTCGGGAGGTAGTCGTCGGCGCCGAGATTCATGCCGCGGCGCGTGCTGGAGCGGTCATCGAGCGCCGTGAGGAAGATGAACGGAATTTCGGCAAAACGCGGCTCGGCTCGCAAGGCTTCGAGCACGGCGAATCCATCCATCTCCGGCATCATCACGTCGCACAGGATGAGATCCGGCGGATCGCTGCGCGCCAGCTCCAGGCCGACACGGCCGTTTTCCGCCCCGGTCGCCGCGTAGCGTTCGACCTTCAGCATCAGCATGATGTTGTTGCGGATGCTGGGCTCGTCCTCTATCACGAGGACTTTCTTTTTGGGTTCGTCGGCCATCAGCTCACCCCGACCGCCTGTTTGACCGGCCTCAGGGGCAGCAGCACGGTGAACCGGGTTCCGGATCCGACGGCGCTCGAAAGGCTGATTTCGCCGCCGTGGAGCTCCACCGCCTTCTTCACGATCGCAAGACCCAGGCCCGTGCCGGGACGGTTCTCGACGTTCGAGGCCCGATGAAAGCTCTCGAACATCCGCGGCTGGTCTTCCAGGGGTATCCCGATTCCCCGATCCTGGATCTCGATCACGGCCTGCTCGTCGCGCCGGGCAAGAGAGAAAGTCACTTCGCTGCCCGCAGGAGAGTATTTCACCGCGTTCGAGAGGAGGTTGTTCAGGATATGCCATAGCAGCCTCTCGTCCATGTACGCCTCGAGACGGTCGAAGCTGTCGTCCAGGGTGATGATGTGCTGCTTGCCTTGCGCCATGCGGAACTCCGACACCACCCTGCCGCAGAGCTCGCGTAGATTCGTCGGGCCGAGGTTCAGCCTGAGCACGCCCGACTCGGCGCGGCCCAAGGTGAGCACGTCGTCGATCATCTCGCTCATGCGTTTTGCGCTGCCCTGGATGGTCCGCAGGAGGTTGACCTTCTCGGCCGGGCTCAGGCTCTCGGAGTAATGCTCGAGCAGCTCGGCCGATGACAGCATGGTTGCGAGCGGCGTGCGGAACTCGTGCGAAGCGGTCGAGACGAATTTGGACTTCATCTCGGAGAGCTCCTTTTCGCGCTGCATCGCGGCGAGCAGCTCGACCTCCGCGCGCTTGCGATCTTCGATATCGACGTTGACGCCGGTCATGCGCAGCGCGCGGCCGCCCGCGTCGCGTTCGACCACTCTACCCCGGCTCAGGCTCCACACCCAGCCTCCGGCAAGGGTCCGGATGCGGTGCTCGGCCACATACTCGGACCCTCCGCCGTTCAGGCAATTGCTCAGGGCCTGCTTTACCTTCGGAAGATCATCGGGGTGCACCATTTGCGCCAGTTCGTCCAGGGCCAGGGCGCTGGTTTCCTTACCCACTCTCAGGATGATTGCCCAGCTGCCGCCCAGGAAAACGTTGGTCCTGCGCGCGTCCCAGTCCCAGATGAGGATATTGGCCGCCTGCAGCGCGAGGTCCAGGCGCTCCTTGGCTTCCTTGACCTGCTCGAGCAGACGTTCGTTTTCCTGGCCGAAGCGAAGCGTCTCGATGAGCGCCCGGTTGGCGGACAGATAGAGCGCCAGGAGCACCGCGGAGAAGACCAGAATCAGGATCCCGGCGGAGGTGTTGAATGCGCCGCCTTGCGAAAACAGCAGGCCGATCAAGGGCGCGAAAATCGGCACGATCAGGCAGGCGAACGACTTGGGGCTTGGAGCGAGCGCCGGGGGCAATCCCATCGCGACGCTGCCGATGAGGAACGGAAGGAGAATTTCGTGAAACTGGCCGCGCTCCGGGTAGAGCAGCATCACCGTCAGGCCCCAGGCGGTGCCGACTACCGCGCTCGTCAGGCAGAAAAAACCCTCCCAGCGCGCAGCGCCTTCCGGCCCGGGCTGGCGCAGGCGGTAAGCGCGCTTGAGGGCGATACGCACCAGGCTCGCCAGCACCAGCCAGATCAGCCAGGCAAAGAGCAGCTTGTCGCTGATGTAGCCCCAAAGGGCAAATGCCGCGATGGCGGAAGTGAGAAGTATGGCGGGGACGTCGTTTCCCGACAGGCGGTAAAGGAGCGAGACTCGCTGCGGCAGGAATTCAGCCGAGGACAAGGCACCGATGGAGGCGCGCGGCGTGGTCACGTTTTCGATTCTTGTGAGTGATGAGGAGCGAGTCGTCAATTCTGGCACGGTTTAGCAAGCGCTGCCGTTTCCCGAGCAGGATGCGCACCCAGCTGCCGAAAGTTCGATGGGGCAGGAGGAATCACGTTATACTTTTGCGGTTCGGTGCAGAGCGGGACCGGCGCGAGCCGGTCCCGCTCTGCACGTCTGGCCCATAAATGAGCCCGCCGCCGTGCCCGTCGCCCCCTCCGCCCTGCTTGCATTAGCTGACGGCACCGTTTTTCGAGGCACGTCCGCCGGGGCTGCCGGTCTTGCCTCCGGGGAGGTGGTTTTCAATACCGCCATTACCGGATATCAGGAGATCCTCAGCGATCCATCGTATTGCCGCCAAATCGTCACGCTGACCCATCCGCACATCGGCAATACCGGGACCAACCGGGAGGACATGGAGTCGGCAAAAGTGTTTGCGGCGGGGCTGGTGGTTCGGGATCTATCCCCCGCGGTTTCGAGCTGGCGGGCCGAGGGAGGGCTCTCCGATTTTCTCGCGGCGAACAAGGTGGTCGCCATCGCGGGCATCGATACGAGGCGCCTCACCCGCATCCTGCGCGAAAAAGGCGCCCAGAACGGCGCCGTGCTCGCGGGTTCCGACGACGCGGACCGGGCGCTGGAAGCGGCTCGAACCTTTCCCGGGCTTGCGGGAATGGATTTGGCCAAGGTCGTGACGACCGGCAAGCCTTACGAATGGTCGGAAGGGGCGTGGCGGCCAGGCGGCGGGTTCGGCAAGGGCGCCGGTTCGCGCTTTCACGTCGTCGCGTACGACTACGGCGTAAAGCACAACATACTGCGCATGCTCGTCGAGCGCGCCTGTCGGGTCACGGTACTTCCCGCGCAGACGCCGGCGGCGGAAGCCCTTGCGCTCAAGCCCGACGGGGTGTTCTTGTCGAACGGCCCGGGCGACCCGGAGCCGTGCGACTACGCCATCCGCGCGATCCGCGAAATCATCGACACCGGGACTCCGACGTTCGGAATCTGCCTCGGCCACCAGCTCATGGGGCTCGCCTCCGGGGCGAAGACCATGAAAATGAAGTTCGGGCATCACGGCGCCAACCACCCGGTGAAGGATCTGGAGAGCGGAACGGTCGTCATTACCAGCCAGAACCACGGCTTCGCAGTCGACCCGGACACGCTCCCCGCCAACCTGAAGACCACCCACATTTCGCTCTTCGACGGCAGCTTGCAGGGCTTCGCGCGCACCGACCGGCCGGCGTTCTGCTTTCAGGGGCATCCTGAAGCGAGCCCCGGGCCGCACGACATCGGGTACCTCTTCGATCGCTTCGCAAAGTTGATGCAGGAGCGCGGGCGTGCCTAAGCGCACCGACATCGAGAGCGTGCTCATCATCGGCGCAGGGCCGATTGTCATCGGCCAGGCCTGCGAGTTCGACTATTCCGGAGCGCAGGCCTGCAAGGCGCTGCGCGCCGAAGGCTACAAGGTGATCCTGGTGAATTCGAATCCGGCGACGATCATGACGGACCCGGAGATGGCCGATGTCACCTACATCGAGCCGGTGGCCTGGCAGATGCTCGAGGCCATCATCGCCCGGGAGCGGCCCGATACGCTGCTGCCGACGATGGGCGGCCAGACGGGGCTCAATTGCGCGCTGGACCTTGTCCGGCACGGCGTTCTGAAGAAGTACGGGGTCGAGATGATCGGCGCGAGCAGCGAGGCGATCGACAAGGCCGAGGACCGCGAAAAATTCAAGCAGGCCATGGCGAGGATAGGGCTTGCTTGCCCGCGCTCGACGCTCGCACACTCGCTGGAAGAGGCACTGCAGGTTCAGGCTGCGATCGGTTTTCCGGCCGTGATCCGTCCTTCGTTCACCCTCGGCGGGTCGGGCGGCGGCATCGCCTACAACCGCGAAGAATTCGTCGCCATCTGCGAGCGTGGACTGGAAGCCTCCCCCACGCACGAGCTGCTGATCGAGGAGTCGGTGATCGGCTGGAAGGAATTCGAGATGGAGGTCGTGCGCGACAGAAAAGACAACTGCATCATCGTTTGCTCGATCGAAAACCTCGACGCGATGGGGGTGCATACGGGCGACTCCATCACCGTGGCGCCCGCGCAGACCCTGACGGACAAGGAATACCAGATCATGCGCGACGCCTCGATCGCAGTGCTGCGGGAGATCGGCGTCGACACCGGCGGCTCGAACGTGCAATTCGCCGTCAACCCGAAAGACGGGCGCATGCTGGTGATCGAGATGAATCCGCGCGTTTCGCGCTCCTCCGCTCTCGCTTCCAAAGCGACCGGGTTCCCGATCGCCAAGGTGGCGGCGAAACTCGCAATCGGCTACACGCTCGATGAGCTGAGGAACGAGATCACCGGCGGCGCGACGCCCGTTTCGTTCGAGCCGAGCATAGACTACATCGTCACCAAGGTCCCGCGCTTCGCGTTCGAGAAATTCCCCCAGGCGAACGACAGGCTGACGACGCAGATGAAATCGGTGGGCGAGGTCATGGCGATCGGCCGCACCTTCCAGGAGTCCTTCCAGAAGGCGCTGCGGGGGCTCGAGGTTGGCGTCGACGGGCTCAATCAGAAAACGACCGATCGCGAGAAGCTCGAGAAGGAGCTCGGCGAACCCGGACCGGAGCGCATCTGGTACGTCGGCGATGCTTTCGAGAATGGATTCACGCTCGAGGAGGTGCACCAGCTCACGCACATCGATCCCTGGTTTCTCGCGCAGATCAAGGAGATCGTCGACCTTGAAATGGATCTCGACGACAGGCGGCTCGCGGAGCTGGATGCGCAAACGCTGCGCATGCTCAAGCGCAAGGGGTTTTCCGACAGAAGGCTTGCGTACCTGTTCAATGCGAGCGAAGCGCAGGTGCGCGCCGCCAGGCACGGCTTTGGAATCCGCCCGGTCTACAAGCGCGTCGATACCTGCGCGGCGGAGTTCGCGACAAGGACCGCGTACATGTACTCGACTTACGAGGAGGAATGCGAGTCCTTGCCCACTCAGCGGAAAAAAGTGATCGTGCTGGGAGGCGGGCCGAATCGCATCGGACAGGGTATCGAATTCGATTACTGCTGCGTTCACGCGGCGCTCGCACTGCGCGAAGACGGATTCGAGACGATCATGGTCAACTGCAACCCGGAAACGGTCTCGACCGACTACGATACTTCCGACCGCCTTTATTTCGAACCGCTTACGCTCGAGGACGTCCTCGAGATCGTAGACAAGGAAAAACCCTACGGAGTGATCGTCCAGTTCGGCGGGCAGACTCCCTTGAAGCTCGCCCGGGATCTGGAGGCGAACGGCGTGCCCATCATCGGCACGACACCGGACATGATCGACATGGCAGAGGACCGCGAGCGCTTCCAGCAGCTTATCGACCGCTTGGGACTCAAGCAGCCGCCCAATCGCTCGGCCCGCACGGAAGCCGATGCGCTGCGCCTCGCAGGGGAAATCGGCTACCCGCTGGTGGTGCGTCCGAGCTATGTGCTCGGCGGACGCGCGATGGAGATCGTGCACGAGCAGAAGGACCTCGAGCGTTACATGCGCGAGGCGGTCAAAGTCTCGAACGACTCGCCGGTGCTCCTCGACCGGTTCCTGAGCGACGCCACGGAGGTGGACGTGGATGCCGCCAGCGACGGCGAGCAGGTGCTGATCGGCGGTGTCATGGAGCATATCGAGCAGGCGGGAGTACATTCCGGCGACTCGGCGTGCTCCTTGCCGCCGCATTCTCTCTCCTCCCGCATCGAGCGGGAATTGCGCCGGCAGACCGTTTTGCTCGCCCACGCGCTGAAGGTCGTCGGCCTGATGAACGTGCAATTCGCAATTCAGCGCGACGTCATATACGTACTCGAAGTCAACCCGCGCGCTTCGCGCACGGTGCCTTTCGTCGGCAAGGCCACCGGCGTTCCGCTTGCCAAGATCGCCGCGCGCTGCATGGTGGGAAAGACCCTTGCACAGCAGGACGCGCTCGCAGAAGTGGTGCCGGGGTATTTTTCGGTGAAGGAAGCCGTGTTCCCGTTCGTGAAGTTTCCGGGCGTGGACACCATTCTCGGCCCCGAGATGAAATCGACGGGGGAGGTGATGGGTGTGGGGAAGACCTTCGGGGAGGCTTTCGTCAAATCGCAGCTCGCCGCAGGCGCGAAGCTTCCCGAAACCGGCACTGCGTTCATCAGCGTGCGCGACGGAGACAAGCTGGCGGTGGTGCACGTCGCGCGGGAGTTGCTCAGGCTGGGGTTTCGACTGCTCGCGACCCGAGGGACGGCCGGGGTGCTCGCCGCGCACGGCATTGCCGTGGCCGTCGTCAACAAGGTGGTCGAAGGCCGGCCCCACATCGTCGACATGATCAAGAACGGCGAGGTGAGCCTCGTCGTGAATACAGTGGAGGAAAAGCGCAGCGCCGTCTCGGATTCGCGCTCCATCCGGACCAGCGCGGTGCAGCGGCGGGTGACCTATTACACTACAGTGGCGGGCGCGCGGGCGGCCTGCGAGGGCATGCGGCACATGAAATCCCTGGTGCCGTACTCTCTCCAGGAGTTGCACTCCGGCTTGCGCTCACGCGGACCTATTGCAAAATGGCTCGAAAAGTGGTCACATTAGATCGCCTGCCGCGACCTTTTCCGTTCTGAACAACCCGCACCGCAGTTTGGCGCTCACCGCGCCGAGGGCGACTCATTTTTTGACACAAAGCATGAGCACGATTCCGCTGACCACGACCGGGGCCGACCTGTTGCGACAGGAGTTGCATCGTCTGAAAACGGTGGAACGGCCGAACGCGATTACGGCAATCGCCGAAGCGCGGACTCACGGTGATCTTTCGGAGAACGCCGAATACGACGCCGCCAAAGAGCGTCAGAGCTTCATCGAAGGCAGGATCAAGGAGATCGAGGCGAAGCTTTCCAACGCACAGGTCATCGACCCTGCGGGGGTCGACGCCGAGGGGCGGTGCGTGTTCGGCGCCACCGTCGATCTCGAGGAGATGAAGGGCGGCGAGTCGGTGACTTATCAAATCGTCGGGGACGACGAGGCCGACATCAAGAAAGGCAAGGTCTCGATCAGCTCGCCGATTGCGCGGGCGCTGATCGGCAAATGCGCGGGGGAGCAGGTCGAAGTGCAGACGCCGGGTGGCGTGAGGAAGTACGAGGTTCTCGAGGTGCGTTACGAATAGGCTTTGTGAGGTCTGAATTGCTGAGGCACCTCTTCGTCCTGATCCTGGTCTGGTGCGGTCCGGCCTGGGGCCAGGCATCGACCCCCGCAGGGCTGTGGCAGACCGTCAGCGACCGCACGGGGCAACCCGGCGGATTGGTCCGCGTCGTGGAGGTCGACGGCGAGTACGTCGGCACGGTCGTCGCCGTGTTTTCTCCGCCAGCGCCGGATCCCCATCCGTTGTGTAATCTGTGTCAAGGCGAACTGAAGGACAAGCCGGTTGTCGGGATGGCCATCCTCCGCGGCGTGCGCCGAGTCGGCGACACGTATTCGACCGGCCAGATATTGGACCCCGACGAGGGACAGGTATACAAATGCCGCATCGCGCTGCTCGATGACGGGCGCAAACTCGAAGTTCGCGGCTTCATCGGCATACCGCTCCTGGGCCGGTCTCAGACTTGGGTTCGCAAGGAGTGAGGTTGGGTCCCGCCCGGGACAGTAAGAACAAGAACGACACTAACGCCCGCGCCGTTTCCTGCGAACCGGGTCCTCCCCGGAGGCGGTGGAAAGTTCGGGGTTCTCCCGGAACAGGACAAGGATCTTGCCGATGTGCTGAACCGGTTGCGCTCCGGTCCGCCTGCAAATCTCCTCGAGGATCGCTTCGCGCCCGGGGCGATCGGCGCCGGGAACGCGCACCTTGATCAGCTCGTGGCTTTTCAGACAGCGATCGATTTCCGCGAGGACCAGGGGCGACAAACCGGCTCCGCCGATCAACACGACCGGGTCGAGCGCGTGCCCCCGCGCTTTGAGCTCGCGCCGCCGGGTGGGCGATAATTCGGACATCGAGGAAGTCTAGAGAATGGCCCGCAGCAAATCCAGCAACGCCTGGCTCAGACGCCACGTGAATGATCCCTATGTTCAGCGGGCGAAAGCGCAAGGCTACCGCTCTCGCGCGGCCTACAAGCTGATCGAGATCGCGAAACGCGACGGGCTCGCACGTCCCGGGAACGCCGTCGTCGACCTCGGGGCCGCCCCCGGGGGCTGGGCGCAAGCACTTGCAGAGCGCGTCGGGCGATCCGGACGCGTGGTCGCGGTCGATCTTCTGGAAGTCGCGCCGATACCTGGAGTTAGCATCGTTCGCGGGGATTTCCGGGAAGAGGCGGTGCTCAAACGCCTCGAGGATGCCTTGGGCGGGACAAAGCTCGACCTTGTAGTTTCCGACATGGCCCCCAACTTAAGCGGTGTGAGCGCGACCGATCAGGCCCGCAGCATCGATCTGTGCGAATTGGCGCTCGAATTCGCCAGGGTTCATCTGAAACCGCAAGGCGCATTCCTGGTCAAGGCATTTCAGGGCGCCGGCTATTCCGAGTTCCTGGCGGCAATGCGCGGGGCTTTCGTCGCCGTTGCCTCGCGAAAACCCGGGGCCTCGCGCGGCGACTCCCGGGAGATGTATCTGTTGGGTAGGACACTCAAGGGCGGCACTGGTCCCTGAGCGTCCTTGGGCTTAGAATGGATGGCATGCATTTGTGGCAGGAAAGGAAGCACGTTGAATAACCTCTTCAAGAACCTTGTGATCTGGCTCGTCATCGGGCTCGTCCTCATGACGGTGTTCAACCAGTTCAACACCCGCCAGCAGGTTCAGGCCGTGATGGATTATTCGCAATTCATGGAGGAGGTCAAAGCCGGGCGCATTGCCGAGGTGATGATCGAAGGGCGCGACCTCAAGGCCAAGACGACCGACGGAAAACCGGTCAACAGCTATTCCCCCGGGGATATCTGGCTCGTCTCCGACCTGCTCAAGTACGGGGTCAAGATCAAGGCGAAGCGGGAAGAAGAGCCTTCGCTTCTGATGAATATCTTCGTCTCGTGGTTCCCGATGCTGCTTCTCATCGGCGTGTGGATTTTTTTCATGCGCCAGATGCAGGGCGGCGGACGGGGCGGCGCGTTCTCGTTCGGAAAATCCCGCGCGAGAATGATCGATGAGTCCAACAACAGCATCACCTTCGCCGACGTCGCCGGCTGCGAAGAAGCCAAGGAGGAAGTCGCCGAGCTCGTCGAATTCCTGCGTGATCCCGCCAAGTTCCAGAAGCTCGGCGGCCGCATCCCCAAGGGCGTGCTCATGGTGGGCAATCCCGGCACGGGAAAGACGCTGCTTGCGCGCGCGATCGCCGGGGAGGCGAAAGTGCCTTTCTTTTCGATTTCCGGGTCCGACTTCGTGGAAATGTTCGTCGGCGTGGGCGCCGCGCGCGTGCGCGACATGTTCGATCAGGCGAAGAAACATGCCCCGTGCATCGTGTTCATCGATGAAATAGATGCGGTGGGCCGCCAGCGGGGAGCCGGCCTCGGCGGCGGCAACGACGAGCGCGAGCAGACGCTCAACCAGCTTCTGGTCGAAATGGACGGATTCGAGGGAACGACCGGCGTGATCGTCATCGCCGCGACCAATCGTCCCGACGTGCTCGACCCGGCGCTCTTGCGGCCCGGCAGGTTCGACAGGCAGGTGGTCGTGCCGCTGCCCGATATCCGCGGCCGGGAGCAGATTCTGCTGGTGCACATGAGGAAGGTCCCGGTGGCTCCGGACGTCAAGGCGGAGATCATCGCGCGCGGCACGCCGGGCTTCTCGGGCGCCGACCTAGCCAACCTCGTAAACGAGGCGGCGCTCTTTGCCGCGCGCAAGAACAAGCGGCTGGTGGACATGGACGATTTCGAGCGCGCCAAGGACAAGATCATCATGGGCGCGGAGCGCCGCTCGCTGATCATGCCCGAGGAAGAGCGCAGGAACACCGCTTATCACGAGTCGGGCCACGCGGTGGTGGCGAAGCTCCTCCCCAAGACCGATCCGGTGCACAAGGTCACGATCATCCCGCGCGGGCGGGCGCTGGGCGTCACGATGCAACTGCCCGAGCAGGACCGGTACAGCATGGACAGGGAGCGGCTGCTCTCGACGATTACCGTCCTGTTCGGCGGGCGCATCGCCGAGGAAGTGTTCATGGGCCAGATGACGACCGGCGCTTCGAACGATTTCGAGCGCGCCACCGCCCTGGCCCGCAGCATGGTGACTCAGTGGGGCATGTCGGACGCGATGGGCCCCATGGTGTACGGCGAGAACGACGGGGAGGTGTTCCTTGGACGTTCGATCACAACGCACAAGAACGTGTCCGAAGTGACGATGCAAAAGGTCGACGCCGAGATCCGCAAGATCATCGACGAGCAGTACGGGCTGGCGAGGAAGCTCATCCTCGACAACCGCGACAAGGTCGAAGCCATGGCAAAGGCCCTGCTCGAGTTGGAAACCATCGACGCCGAGCAGATCCAGGACATCATGGATGGCCGGCCGCCGCGCCCGCCCAGGGCCGCGCAGGCGCCGCAGCAGCCGCCACAGGCGGGGGCGCCCGGAGCGGCCGAGCCTGCGGCGGCGTAAGACAGGACCGGGTATTCAGGAGCGGGGATTGACGGACAAGGCACCTCGGTCCTCGCCCGCAACTCGATCCTCGATCCCCGATCCTCAAGCTTTCCTCGCCTGCGGCCGATTCCGGCTGCGGCTCGAGCGCCCGCTCATCATGGGCGTCGTGAACGTCACTCCCGACTCGTTTTCAGATGGCGGGCGTTACCTCGAACCCGAGGCCGCGATCGCGCACGCCCGACGGCTCATGGAAGAGGGGGCGGACCTGCTCGATCTCGGCGCGGAATCGAGCCGGCCGGGGGCCAGTGGCGTGTCGGCCGAGCAGGAACTGTCGCGGCTGATGCCGGTGCTCGACGGGCTTCGTGATTGCCCGATTCCCGTTTCGATCGATACCGCGAAGCCCGAAGTGATGCGCGCGGTGATCGGCGCCGGAGCGGCGATGATCAACGACATCGGCGCGCTGCGCTCACCCGGTGCGCTCGAGACCGTGGCGGCCACGGACGCTGCCGTGTGCCTCATGCACATGCAGGGAGAGCCACGCACGATGCAGCGTGAACCGCGCTACGGCGACGTGGTGACGGAGGTCCGCGCATTTCTCGCCGGGCGCGTTGCCGCGGCCGAGGCGGGCGGCATCGCTCGCGAGCGCATCGTCATCGATCCGGGCTTCGGTTTCGGAAAGACCCTCGAACACAATTTCGAGCTGCTGCGCAATCTCCACCGGTTCGCCGAAATGGGGCTGCCCGTCATGGCCGGGTGGTCGCGCAAGTCGACCCTTGGTGCGATCACCGGCCGCGGGGCCGGCGAACGGCTCTCGGCAAGCATCGCCGCAGCTTTGCTGGCGGTACAGCACGGAGCTACAATCGTTCGCGTGCACGACGTGGCTGCGACGCGAGACGCGTTTGCGGTGCTCGCTGCGATGGACGGCCACGGGGCCCGCGGAAAGCAATGAGAAAATACTTTGGAACGGACGGCGTGCGGGGAAAAGTCGGCGAGATGCCGATCACGCCGGAATTCGTCATGCGACTCGGTTTTGCCGCGGGCGAAGTGCTGGTGCGGCGATCGACCATGCCGAAGGGCGAGCACCCGGCGGTCCTGATCGGCAAGGACACGCGTATCTCGGGCTACATGCTCGAAGCCTCGCTGGAAGCGGGATTCGCCGCCGCCGGCGTGGATGTGATGCTGACCGGGCCGCTGCCGACCCCTGCGATTGCCTATTTGACCCGGGCGCTGCGGCTGCAGGCCGGGGTCGTGATCAGCGCTTCGCACAACCCGTATCAGGACAACGGCATCAAGTTTTTCTCGGCGGAGGGCAGCAAGCTTCCGGACGCCGTGGAGATGGATATCGAGACCCGGCTCGATACTCCGATGCACTGCAAGGATTCGGCCAGCCTCGGGAAGGCGCGCCGCATCGAGGACGCCCGGGGGCGCTATATCGAGTTCTGCAAGAGCACGTTTCCCTCTTCGCTCGACCTTCGCGGAATGAAGATCGTGGTCGACTGCGCCCACGGCGCGACCTATCACGTCGCACCCCCGGTATTTCACGAGCTGGGCGCCGACGTCGAAACGATAGGAGCGGACCCCGACGGGTTCAACATCAACGATAAGGCCGGGGCCGTGCATCCGGAGGCCCTGCAGCGGGCGATCGCCGAGCACAAGGCGGATCTGGGGATCGCCCTCGACGGGGACGGCGACCGCGTGCTTATGGCCGACGGAGATGGCAGGCTTTACGACGGCGACGAGCTGTTGTTCGTCATCGCGCGCGAACGCGCGAAAAACGGCGGGCTGAAAGGCGTCGCCGGAACCTTGATGACCAATCTAGCGCTTGAGCATGCGCTGGAGAAAATGGGAGTCTCCTTCGCGCGCGCCAAGGTCGGGGACCGCTACGTGCTGGAAATGCTGCAGGAAAAGGATTGGCAACTCGGAGGCGAGAATTCCGGGCACATCATCTGCCTGGACAAACACACGACCGGCGACGGGATCGTCTCGGCCCTGCAGGTGCTCTCCGCGATACGGGCGAGCGCGACGACGCTTGCAGAATTGTGCGAGGGACTCACGCTCTACCCGCAGGAGCTCGTCAACGTGCGCGTGGCCAAGGGCTTCGACTGGCAGAAACAGCCGGCCGTCGCAAAGGCGAAGCGCGAAGCCGAGCGGGCCCTCGGCAAGGACGGGCGGGTGCTGTTGCGTCCGTCGGGCACAGAGCCCGTGCTCCGCGTCATGGTGGAAGGCAAGGACGACGCGGAAGTGCGGCGCCTTGCCAGAATGATCGCCGAAACCGTGGAGGAGGCAGCATAGTCTCTGCAAGATCCTGAATTTTCCGGCGTTTTCGGTTGACCCTCACAGGGTCCGGCGGTAAAATCTCCCCCTTTTGGCCCCCCCCGGAATGGGATGCGCGCGAGGCTCGTAGCGGGCAACTGGAAGATGCACGGCAGCCTCGCCGCGAATTCACGGCTGCTGGACGCGCTCAAGGCGGGACTCAAGCAAGCGGAGGGTCTCGGTTACGCAGTGTGCGCGCCGTTTCCCTATCTTGCGCAAGTCTCAGAGGCGCTTTCGGGCAGTCCAATCGCCTGGGGCGCGCAGAACGTTTCCGAACACGACTCCGGAGCGTATACCGGGGAGGTGTCGGGAGCGATGCTCAAGGAGTTTGGCTGCCGCTTCGCGATAGTCGGCCATTCGGAGCGGCGCGGCCTTTTCGGGGAAGGGGATAAGACGGTTGCGGCAAAGTTCAACGCAGCCCGGCGCGTTGGATTGACGCCGATCCTGTGCGTGGGGGAAACGCTGCGCGAGCGCGAGGGTGGCGAGACGGAAAGCGTGGTGGGGCGTCAGCTCGACGCGGCGCTCGACGCCGCCGGGGTCGCCGCGCTGGCGAACGCCGTGCTCGCCTACGAACCGGTCTGGGCGATCGGCACGGGGAGGAACGCTACGCCGCAGCAGGCGCAGGACGTGCACGCATTCATCCGCTCGCGGGTCGCCGCGCGGGACAAACGGCTGGCGGAGAATCTGACGATCCTATACGGGGGCAGCGTCAAACCCGGAAACGCCCGAGAGCTGCTTGCGATGCCGGACGTCGACGGCGGGTTGATCGGCGGAGCTTCGCTCGTGGCGGAGGACTTCATCGCGATCTGCGCCGCGGCGCGGAGATAATTCTGGAGAATGCAACATGGATTTCTGGTTCACGCTGATACTCGTTGTCGACGTCATCGTCGCGCTTTGCATCATCGGACTCGTTCTGCTCCAGCACGGCAAGGGAGCGGATGTGGGTGCTGCTTTCGGCAGCGGCGCCTCGGGAAGCCTGTTTGGCGCAAGCGGCTCGGCCAATTTTCTTTCCCGCACGACG
>Ga0193745_1000027_pt1 | contig 28801 bp, 32 predicted proteins | sample L1a2metaG_FD_145899 | JGI IMG/M metagenome (GOLD analysis project Ga0193745, IMG submission 145899) | Soil microbial communities from a riparian zone of the East river system, Colorado, United States - L1a2 | ecosystem: Environmental > Terrestrial > Soil > Riparian zone | place: USA: East River... | reverse complement strand
ACGCGTTTCTTTCCGATAGGGTGTTTGCGTCGCATGCGCCGGCTCAAGCGGGCTTGAGTCCTCGTACCGAGATCAGGTCGACCTGGCACTCGGCTCGCAGGCGCGGTTGCACCGTCGTCGCGCCCGGCGCCGCCCCGCGCTCAATCCGGGCCACGGTGCAATTTCGCACGGACACGTGCGCCTTGATGCCTGCCTGCAGGTCCGCCAGGAAATTCAAAAGGTCCCCCTCATGCAGCAGCAGCATGTCCAGCTTCAAGCGGCTCACCACGAGTTCGGCGGCGCTGGTTGAGACGATCCCAGGGTAATCGAGCGGCCTTTGAGCATCGAAGTTGTACCTGATCTCGAAGAGCTTCCGATCGTTCTTGATCCTTGTTATCGATTCGATCCAGTCGAGCCGGCTCTGCTCGCCCACGATGCCGCGCTGGCGCATCTGCTCGTAGTACACGAGGTCGTCGCGGATCTCGCGCTCTTCCTCCGCTACTCTCAAGACCCGCTCCTGGGCCGCCACGCGGGTCAGCCTGGTCGCGTCCCGCGCCGTTCTCGCCTCGTCCAGGTAGTATCCGCTGGCGATCACGCAAGCTGCACCCAGCGCAATCATGACGATCGCCACGGCGAGCGGCATGCGCAGGCGCTTGAGGTCGTCGCGAGTGATGTTCATGTGCCGAGCCGCTTGACCACTGTCACCGAGAACTGCGGCACTTCGTCTCTCCGCGCCGCCCCGATATCTCCGGCGAGGCTTTTTTCCGCGTTGATGTCGAATGGCAATTGCGTGCGCGTCACTTCGGTGCCGGGCCGCCTGCGCAGCGCCTCGGTGAATTGGTTCACCAGCGCGGTGACGGCGCGGAAGTCCGAGGCCTGCTGCACGACGAGCTTGCCCGAAATCTCGGCGGTTTGGGCCTGAGAATCTGTGCCCGCGGTCTGTGCCTGCGCGGTTGGCTGGGAGGACGGCGCCCTGGACGCATCGCGGCCGGCAGTCGATTTCGCTCCGGTGCCGAACTCCCAAGCGATTCTGTCGATTTCGATCTGAGGCAGGGCCGTTACCGCTTCGCTGATCTCGGCCAACATCCTGCCGGGCGAAGCGCTCTGCCGCAGGAGCGCCCGGTAGTTCCTGACCACGGTTTTCAGGGTTTCGCTGGAGATCGGCGTCTTGGGGAAACGCGTCTGCAGTCGAGCGTATTCCTCGGACGCGCGGGCTTCCAGCATACGGTCATTCTGGGATTGCTCGTTGACCTGATGGATATCAAGAAGTCTCACCGCCGAAACGAGCAGGCAAAAGGCGAGCGCCGCTGCTCCGGTGGCAAGCAGGCCCACGCGCGCGCGCCACAGGTGATAGAAGCGCCGCAGCCGGTTGTCGGCATACTGTTCGCCGGACGGATACGCGGCAAGCACGTGCACAAACAGCCCGTCGGCGAGCATCTCGACTGGCGCCGATTTGAGACCCAGGCCGCGGCCTACCTTGTCGAGGTCGTGAACATGGAACTGCAGCCGGGCTGAATTGACGCACGCCGCGTCGTAGAGCGCTTTGTGCGCGCTCGGCGCAAGCACCAGCACGTCGAGCGCGGGCGCCTCGCGCGGGAGGATGCGGGTGTTGACGAGATACTGCTGGATCCGCAGCGACTCGGCCGCGAACTCCTGAGCGATCGCGCGGGGATCGGAGAAGTCCACGCGGCCGAGGCGCGAGAAGCGGATTCGGCCGTTCTCGATGTAGCTCTGCCGCAATCCGGCCTGCTGCCGGCTCACCATCAGGTATCGTCCACCCTTGAAACCGAGACGCTTCCCCGTCTGGGCCGCGACGAGCGCCACTGAGAATACGCCGACCACGCGGGCATCGTTCGAGCGTAAGGCCTCGAGCCACGGCTGGAATTGATGCGTGTTGGTAAACGACATGTAAAGCACCCGTTCCTCGCGCCGGCCCGCGTGGGTCTCCGACCCGAGGGACAGCGGGAGGGCGAGCGACGCGTCGCGGTAGCGCTGCGCGAGCTTGCGCGCAAGCAGCGCGCGCCGGTCTGCCCCGCGCACGTAAGGGATGTTTTCCTGGAAAAAATCTTCCTCGACGACGTCTGCGAGCACGTAGAAAAGGCTGTCCGGGGCGCCCGCCACGTACCTGGAGAATTCGGCGACGCCTTTCTCATTCATGTCGAAAACGCCTTCCTTCCGCAGCTCGCCCCTCTCCCACAGATAGGCGGTGACCCTCTGGGAGGTGAAGTAACAGAGGCGTTTGCCCGGCACGGCTTCTATACCTTGATCTTGCTGATGACGTCGTAAATCGGACCGAGAACGGAGAGCATCACCCAGCCGAGAATGACGCCGAGGACCACCGTCAGGGCCGGCTCGATGATCGCCTGAATCTTGCCGATCGATTCGCGCACTTCGCGGTTGTAGAAATAGGACACGTTGAGCAGCGCCTTGTCGAGCGCGCCGGTAGACTCGCCCACCCGGAGCATTCTCACTACGAGCGGCGGGAAAAGCCCCACCTCCTGGAACGCCGCGGTGACGTTCTTGCCTTCGCCGATTTGCTGTCCCGCGAGTTTCAGGCCTTCCTGGATGACCAGATTGCCGGTGATTTCCTCGGAGCTGCGGATCGCATCCAGGATGGTGATCCCCGAGGAGTACATGAGAGCGAAAATACTGGCGAAGCGCGACAGGATGATCTTGCGCAGGATCTCCCCCGCCACCGGGAGAGCGAGCTTGAAGCGATCGACCTCGTAACGCACCAAGGGGTTGGCCCGAGCCGCCAGCTTGACGCCGAAGAAAAGGATTGCGGGAAAAGCCAGGAGAGCCCACCAGTAGCCCACGAAAAACGCCGAGACCTCGATCAGGACGCGCGTTTGCAGGGGGATCTGCTGCCCCATGTTCTTGATGAAGGCGACCATCTGCGGCACCAGGTAGATCATCAGGAAGAAAGTCACCATCAGCACGATCGAACCGACGAACGCGGGATAGATGACGAGCTTTTTCATGTGCTCGGCAAGTTCATCTTCCCATTTAAGGTTCTCGACGAGGCTTTTCAGCACTTCGGAGAGCTTTCCCGTGTCCTCCCCGGCGCGGACCAGGCTCGTGAAAACCGGGTTGAAGATTTGCGGATACTGCGCGAGGCTCTGCGACAGCCGCAGCCCGCCCTGGATACTCTCTATGACACCCGACATCACTTCGCGAAATCGCGCATTTTCGATACTGTCGCGCAGGTCGATCAGCGATTCGACGAGCGGCACCCCGGCCCCGATGAGCTGCTCCATGTGGAAGCAGAAGTTGATGAGCTCGGAGCGCTTGATCGCGCCCGAGCGAAGGAGGCTCCCGCCGTGACGGGTCGGTCCGCCCCGTACCAGGTCGAGCCCCATGCGCTTCAGGCGCAGCTCGAGGTCGACCAGATTGATCGCTTCGATCTGGCCGAGCATCGTCTTTCCCCGGGTATCTATGGCCTTGTAAGCAAAGAGTGCCATGTTTGATCCGTCGTCGGCGCCGGGCGCCTGCCGTGGCTTACATCCGGTCGGTGAGGTCGACCACGCGCATCAGCTCGTCGAGCGCGGTCGAGCCGTCGAGGACCCGGCGAACGCCGTCGTCGGCCAGCGTGCGAAAGCCCCTCGCCAAGGCCGACTTCTGCAATTCCCGGCCGGTGGCACGGTGCGCGATCAGCTCGTCGAGCTCACCGTCCATCTTCAGGATCTCGATGATGGCCATGCGACCCCGATAACCCTGATAGTCGCACTGGTCGCAGCCGACGGCGCGGTACAGCGTCGGCGGACGATCGGCCCGCGCTCCCACCATGCTGCACTCACCGGCGCTCGCCTGGTGAGCCTGCTTGCAATGCTTGCACAATTTGCGGACCAGGCGCTGCGCGACGACGCCGATGATGTTGCCGGCGAGGACATCCGGGACGATGCCGATGTCGAGAAGCCGCGGAATCGCGCCGGCCGCCGAATTGGTGTGCAGGGTCGAATAGACCTGGTGGCCCGTCATCGCGGCGCGGAACGCCATCGTGGCCGTGTCCTCGTCGCGAATCTCGCCGACCAGGATCACATCGGGGTCCTGCCGCATGAGCGAGCGGATGCCGTTGCCGAAATCCATCTTGGCGGCCTCGTTGATCGAGGTCTGCCGGATCAGTGTCATGGGATATTCGACCGGATCCTCCAGCGTCATGATGTTGAGGCCGTCGTTGTTGATGTGGTTGAGCACCGAATAGAGCGTCGTCGTCTTGCCGCTGCCGGTGGGGCCGGTGACGAGGATGATGCCCTCGGGCCGCGCGATCATTTTCTTGAGAAGTTGGAGCTGAGCCGCTTCGAGCCCCAGGCCGTCGAGCGGAACGATCCCTTTCTGCCGGTCGAGAATGCGCAGCACGATGTTCTCGCCGTGCGTGGTCGCTTGCGACGAGACGCGGAAATCGACCGCGCGGCCCGTGAGCATCAGCGAAATGCGCCCGTCCTGCGGGGCGCGTGTTTCGGCGATGTTCATCTTCGACATCACCTTGATGCGCACTGCCATGGCCGGCCAGTATGTCTTGTGGAGGGACCTTATCTGCCGCAGCACCCCGTCGATGCGATAGCGAATGCGCAGAAAACTCTGCTCCGGCTCGAAGTGGATGTCGGAAGCGGCCCGCTCGACGGCGTCCGCGAGAAGCGCCGAAATGAGGCGCACGACCGGTTGCGAATAAGCGTCGCCGGATGCCTGCAGGCTCTGGTAATCGATCTCGCCGGTCTCGATCTCGTGCAGGATGCCGTCGATCGAAAAATCGTGGCCGTAGTACTGGTCGATGGCCCGGCCGATTTCGCCCTCGCCCGCGAGCCGCGTCTCGAGCGCAAACTCTCCGCGCAGCTGCGCCCGCACCTGGTCCAGCGCAACGATGTTGTTCGTGTCGGCAATCGCGATGATGAGCTTGCGCGCCTCGCGGTCGAGCGCGACCGGGAAGATGGTGTGTCGCTTGGAGAACTCGCGCGGCACGAGCTTCAGCGCCATCGAGTCGACGACGATCTGCGTGAGGTCCACGCTCTGCAGGCCGAGCTTTTCGGACAAGGCATCGCGCAGCGTCGCCTCGGACACAAAGCCGAGATTTACGAGGAGCTTCCCGACCGGTTGATGGGTCTTGAGCTGCTCGAGCAGCGCGATCCGGAGCTGATCCTCGGTAAGGATCCCCTGCGAAATCAAAATCTGCCCGATATGGCGCTTGGCCTGCGGGGAGACCGTCTGGGCGCTGAGGCGCGGGGAGTTCATCGAGAGCGCTATTTGCTCAGCTCCTGCACGCGCAGCCGCGCCTGGGCGGGGTTGAAAGTCGCCGCGCGCTGGTCGGTCAGAGCAAGCGCTCGCTGGTAATACTCGAGCGCCAGTTTTCCCTGGTGCAGCTGGTCGAGGCTGACGGCGAGATTGAAGGCGTAGTCGGCATTTTCCGGATCGACCGAATGGGCTTTGAAATACGCCGCCTGGGCTTCGGTCCAGCGCGACTGCTGCGCATACTGATTGCCGAGCGAGAAATGCAGATGCGCGGCCTCCGGCTGGCTTGCGATGAGGCTTTTCAAGCGGCTCTCCGAAGCCACCGGGTCGAGCTGGCCGCGCAGCGAGATGAGGCTTGCCGCCGCGCGGCTGTCGCGCGGATCGATTTCGAGCAGCCTGAGATAACGCGCTTCGGCCGAGTTGAGCTGGCCGCTGCGCACGTCGATGGCCGCGAGCCCGAACAGCGCGTCGCGGTTGGTCGGCTCGCGCGCGAGCGCCCGCTGGTAAGCGTCGCGTGCGACGGCGAGATCGTTCCTCTGGAACGCCTGGTAGGCCTGTTCGACCAGCGGATCAACGGCGAGTGTGGGGGCATTGATCGCGATAGGCGCGAGCGCTTCGCCTGCTCCCGGCGAAACGGCCCCGGTCGGAGATTCGGGCCGCGGCGGCGCCGAAGGCCCAGAGGCAAGCACCCTCGGACGCGGCGGACGCGCCGGCTGTATGGGAGGGATTCCGGGAACTGCGGTGCGCGCCGGAGTGGGCACGGAAGCCTGCGGCTCCTGCGCGGGAGGAGGGGGTGCCGCGGCGGGTTGCAAAGGCGCTGCCACGGGGGCGGTTGCGGATTGAGCGGGCGCTGCGGCCGGGCGGGCTTGCATTTCCGGGGGGATGCTGTATTTCGGACGCATTTGCCACCATACGTAGCCCCCGTAGCCCAATCCCACCAGGACGAGCGCGCCGAGGGTGACATAAAACGGCAGACGTGGGTTGTAGTCCATCTCCTTCACCTGAAAAAGCTGTTGGGCTTGCGCGCGCTCGCCGGTGCGCGCGAATTCGTTCGTCGAAGGGATCGACTGCGAGGCAGGCTCGAATTTTTCCTGTTCCTGCAGGGAAAATTCGGGCCTTGCCCCCGCCGTCTCCGCGGCCTTCGTTTCCGAGGAGGGCAAATCGTCGGTGAGAATCTCCAGCGGCTGCCTGATATCGGGCAGTCTCTCTCGGGTGATCACCCGGGTTGCCGGCGCGGACAGCGAAGGCTCGGGCTCCGGAGGGGGCGTCTCCGCCTTGGCGATCTGCTTGGCGAGCTCGGCTTTTTTCAGCGCTTCGAGGAGCAGGCTCATCTTGAGAACTCGGGTGACCCCGCCTTGCCGGGGTTGGGCCGCGAAATGAAGTTTTCGCCTGGAAGCATCTCGCGGAAAGCGCGGAAGTCCCCGTCGATGCTCGGATCCCTTACCACGATGGGGCGCAGAAAAACTACGAGCTCGGTCTTGGTGTTGTTGCGGTTGCGCGAGCTGAAGAGCGAACCGATGATCGGGATGGAGTTGATGATCGGAATCGTGTCTTCGATGTCGTTGACCGAGTCCTCGATCAATCCTCCCAGCACGGCAATTTGCCCGCTGTTGACCTTGATCAGCGATTCCATCTCACGCATGCGCAACTGCGGCACTCGATTGGGAATGATAAGCGCCGGGTTGGGGTCGTTCACGAACGTGACCACGCGCGTCGTCGAGGGCTTTACGTTGAGGAGGATCGTGTCGTCGCCGCTGATCTGAGGGGTCACGTTCATCACGAACCCGACTGGCACAGTGACCGGGGTTGTATTGGTCGCGACTGTTGGGAGTGAATTTGTGGTTCCGGGAACTACAGTCACTTGAACGTTGAAATAGACGATGTTGTCGACGACCCGAAGCAGGGCGGTCTGGTTGTTGAGCACCGACAGCTTCGGACTCGAGAGCACCCGCACGTTCCCGAAGGACTCGAGCAATTGGAGAACGCCGGCGATGTTCGTTCCTCTCGAGACGGCGAGCGTGAGAAGGTTCGGGAACGCGGGAGCGCTGGGAAGGAGTCCCGGAGCCGTTACGTTAATTCCGGGCGGAAACTGAGGGGTCGTCGTAACGTTTCCAGAGGAAATTTGGTTGCCTGAGATGGTTGTGAGCCCCCGCGTACGCAGGGCCGACCAGTCGATGCCCTGCTGATACTGGTTGTTCAGCTGCACTTCGGCAATCGTCGCTTCGATCAGCACCTGGCGCTTCACGTTTGCCATTACCTGATCGAGAAATTCCTGGATCTTTTCGTGCTGCCGCGAGGTCGCACGGACGATGACGAGGCTCGCTTCGGCGTTGATCATCACCGCCGCCGCTTCCCGGAAGTTGACGTTCGGCGCGGTCGGCGCCGGGGGAGCGGTTCCGGGCGCGCCCGTTACTACCTGGAGAAGGGTCGGCTGAGGGGTGCCGGTGGGCAAGACCTTGTCGGTCTCGTGCAGGATGTCCTTGATGTTCTTTTCCAGCGTGGCCCAGAACTTGTTGTTGGAAGTATTGAGTACCATGGTACTGGAGCTGTTGCCACCGCCCGCCCCGCCTGTGGCCCCGCCGCCTCCGGCGCTCCCGGCCCCGGTGCCGATCTGCGAGGAGACGCCGACCGTCCCCGTGGAGGTGCGCTCCATGTTGACGTAATCGATTCGATAAGTGTGCAGATACGGAGAATCCGGCATCACGATGAGATTGGGGCCGTCCAGTTCCCAGCGCATGTCGGCCTGCTTGGAAATACGCGTCAGAAGCTGCGGCAAAGTCTGCTCGATCGCATTGAGCGTGACCGTTCCCGTGATTCCCGGGTGAACGTCTATGTTGAGCTTGGCGTCGCGCGCGAGAGCGAACAGCAGTTCCTGCACTTTGACGCCATTGACTACGACGCTGTAGGTCTCGGGCCGCGCCGTGGGCTTGGGTTTGGGCAGGATCGTGGAGATTTGTACGGGAGACGGCACGGTTCCGGAAGGCGCCGCCTCCTCGGCGCGGAGGTGCGTGTCCGATTGGGGAATCGGCGCATGGGCGCACGCGCCTAGCACGAACACAACTCCCGCCAGCGAAATACGTCGCAAGGTGGCCTCCGATTTCCTTTCTAACCTAGCCTGGCACATTTTTCCGAAGCAGTATAACAGTACCAGGTAACAAGCTGATTTAACAAACCAAAAGAACTCCGATGCCGCTTATTTCACGGATTCGACTTTGCGCCGATCCGGCCTGTGGCGCCTCGGGCCGGGATTCGCCAGGCTCGCCGGGTAAAGAGCCGCGAGACTTCGCCGCTACTGGCGATTCTGGCTGCGCATTCTCTCCACGCTTCGATAGTACGGATGGTACGCGGAAATCAGCGGCGGCAGCCCTCTTATGGCGGCCAGCGCTTGGTCCGGGCTCGTGTAGGATCCGTAGGCGACACGGTAGTGCTGCTGGCCGTCGATCTTCACGCTGTAGACGAATAGCTCGCCGACCGGCAGGATTCTAGATGTTCGAAGCAAGAAGTCTTCTAGTTGCCCTAGTTCTTTTGAATTGACAATGGCCAACTGGATTGCGTAGCGATTTCCAGGCGCGCTCCTGAGCCACTCCTGGGTTGCGGCAAAGCGCCCCCGGGCGAGGTCCCCCCGCGCGGGAGGCAGCGGCTGCGCGGGCGCCGGGGCTTCCGCGCTTCGTTTGAGCGCCGAAGCATCCGCGCTCGCGGACAGGGACAAGCCCGAAACAAGGGGCATCGCCGCTTTCGCGGACGGAGCGGGCGTTTCGGCCGCGGCGCTGCTCGCAGCGGCCGGCGGAGGACCGGGCGCAACGCTTGGCGGACCGCCCGAAAGGAGCATGTGTGTTCCCCATCCGAGCGCAAGGCCCGCGGCGAGCGCAGTCGCGCCGATCCAGATCCTTTGCATGCTGGTCCGAGTTCGATAGAACTCGGTGTCGCGCACGGCCCTTCTGGCCTCGGCCTGGGTGACGGCATGGGTGCCGGCCGCGTAGGCCGCAAGCAGGGCCTTGTCCGAAAGAATGTTGACGCGGCGCGTGAGACCCTGTGAGGCGCGTGCGATGAGCTTGATCGCTGTCGGATTGAAAACCTTGGGACCGCGGTAGCCCGCGGCGCGCATGCGAAAGTCGATGTAGTTCTCGATGTCGCTGCGCACTAGGGGCTCCAGGTGAAAGCTTTGCGTGATGCGCTCCCTCAGCTGGCGCATGCCGGCCGTGTCGAGGTGCTCGTCGAGTTCAGACTGCCCGAAGAGCACGATCTGCAGCAGCTTGTGGCGGTTCGATTCGAGATTCGACAACAGTCGGATCTCCTCGAGCGTTTCGTCGGGCATCGCGTGGGCTTCATCGATCAGCACCACCACCCGGCGGCCTTCGCCGAAGAGCCGGATGAGATGCTCCTGCAGTACCCGAAGAATGCGCGGTCCTTTTTCCAGTTGGAGCTTCAGCTCGTCGCCGATTGCGAACAGGATTTCGTCGCGCGACAGCGACGGATTGGCGAGATAGATGGTTTCGACCGTCGGAGGCAGCCGTTCCATCAGCACCCGGCACAGCATCGTCTTGCCGCTGCCGACCTCCCCGGAGACCTTGACGATGCCTTCGTCATGGGTAATGGCGTAGAGCAGGGCTTCGAGCGTCGCCCCGCGGTTGGCGCCCTGAAAGAAGAAATCGGTGTCGGGAGTGATGCGGAACGGCGGTTCTTTCAACCCGAAATGGTCTAGATACATCGAGTCCCCTCCCGGAGCGGGCCGCCGGCCCTATTGCTGCTTTTGCGCCGATTCCATGCGGGAATACAACGTCGTGCGGTTGATGCCGAGCATTTTGGCCGCCTGGCTGACGTTGCCTCGCGTGAGCTTCATCGCCGCCTCGATATAGCCCTGTTCCCAGGCCTTGAGCATCTCGTCGAGATTGAAGCTGCGCTCGCGCTGCAGGTGGCGCTGCGCCTGCTCGACGAGTGTCCCCGGATCCGACGGCAATCCGGGTCCCCCGTCGCCCTGCGCTTCCAGATCGAACTCGGGCTCGAGTTCAGCGAGGGACAGCTTCTGTCCTGCGTACTTTGTGGTCAGCCGGATGACGACGTTTCGCAGCTCGCGCACGTTGCCGGGAAAGTGATAGTCTCGCCAGGCCTTTTGCGCCGTATCGTCCAGCGCAAAAGGCGTGAGCTTCGCCTGCTCCGCGTAGAATTTGCGGTAATGCTCGAGCAGCAGCGAGCAGTCGTCGTCCATCTCGCGCAGCGACGGCACCTGGATCGTGAACACCGACAGCCGGTGATACAGGTCGGCGCGGAAATTCCCCTTCCTGATTTCCTGGCGCAGGTCGCGATTGGTGGCGGCAATGACCCGCGCACGGGAGAATCGCTGCTGCGTCTCGCCGACGCGCTGGAACTCGCCGTTCTCGAGCACGCGCAGAAGCTTGGCTTGCAGTTCGAGCGGCAGCTCGCCGATCTCATCGAGAAACAGCGTTCCGTCGCTCGCGTCCTCGAAATAGCCCGATTTGTTCTGCGTCGCACCGGTGAAGGCGCCCTTGGTGTAGCCGAACAACGTAGGTTCGACCAGAGTCGGCGCGATCGCCGCGCAGTTGAGCGCAAACCACGGCTTCACGCGCCTCCAGGAAAGGCGATGGAGCAGGTTCGCCACCACTTCCTTGCCGGTTCCCGATTCGCCCTCGATGAGCGCCGGGAAGGGCGAGTCGGCGTACTGGCTGATTTGGCTCTTCAGCTTTTGCAGTGCGGGGCTCTTGCCGATCAAAGGATCGGCCTCGGCGATCCCTTCCCCCGAGATCTCGGCGGCGCGAAACTGCAGGGCGTGCAGCAGGATCTTTTTGAGATTCTCCGGATCGCAGGGCTTGGCGACGAACTCGGCGGCGCCGAGCGTTCGCGCGTGCCTCGCGTTGGCAGCGTCGTTCTGGCCCGATAGCACCAGGATCTTCATGGTCGGAGAATGCGCGAGCAAGTCGCTGATCAGCTGGAAGCCCTCGTCGGGCCGGTGGGGCATGGGAGGCAGCCCGAGATCGACCAGCGCGAGCTGCGGCGCCTCGTCGAGCTGCCTCAGCAGACTCACGGCGTGCTGACGCGAATCGCTCACCATGACCTCGAAATCCTTCCCGAGGGCGTAGGACAGGGTCTCGGTGATGAGCGGATCGTCGTCGACGATCAGCAGGCTGGGACGGGGATCTTCAGGCATGAGCTTCGATGCATTTCAGGAAGGCGCGCTCCAGCGACGATTCCCCGTGGCGTTCGCACAATCCGCGAGGCGCGCCGGTATAAGCGAGCGTTCCCCGGTGCAGCACGGTCATGTCGTCGCAGATTTCCTCGATGTCGGCGAGCGAATGCGAGGTGAAAAGCAGGGTTCGCCCCTCCGACATGAGCTTGAGGATCAGGTCCTTCGCGCGGGCACGCGCCTTGGGGTCCAGGCCGCTCATCGGTTCGTCCAGGACGTAGAGATCGCGCTCCGAAAGAAAGCAGGCGGCGAGCCCAAGCTTCTGGGTCATGCCCTTGGAATAGGTGCGCACCGGCTTTTCCAGAGCGGCCTCGTCCAGGTCGAGCGCGGCGAACATCGCGCGGACGCGCTCCTCTTCGTATCGCCGTCCGAACAGGCGCAGCATCATCGCTATGAACTCGCGACCGGTGAGGAAATAAGGAGCGATGAACCGCTCGGGCAGAAACGCGAGGCGGGCGCGCGCCTGCGGGCGGCGATGCGCGACCCCGTGGACTTCGATCGAGCCCGAGTCGAGGTCGCAAAAGTCGAGCAGGCACTTGATCAGCGTGGTCTTGCCGGCGCCGTTCACACCGGCCAGGCCCAGGCACTTGCCCGGGGAAACATCGAGATCGATCCCGCGCAGCACTTCGGCGCGCCCGAAGCTCTTGTTCACTGCGCGGAATCGGACTAACGTCTCGGGCATAAGACGGGCAAGCCCCTCGTAGGGAGGCGTCGATGATAGCGCAAAGACGGCGCCCTTTCACGCCGGATCTGCGGGCGCCGCACACGGGCGATGGAATGCGATCCCAATGTTGCCGCGCACTTTTCTAGTGCTAGAATTCGCCCTTCGCGTATTCCAAGCGGGACACCGTGGCGACAAGCAATCTCGTCGAGGTCGACAACGTCACGTTCAGCTACGACGCGCGCCGGGTTCTGAAGGACATCAACCTCGTCGTTCCCAAGGGCAAGGTGGTGGCCATCATGGGCCTCTCCGGTTGCGGAAAGACGACCCTGCTCCGAGTGATCGGCGGGGCGCTGTTCCCCGACCAGGGCGAAGTTCGCGTCGCCGGCCGCATCGTGAACAAGCTCGGCGATGCCGAGCTTTTTGCGCTGCGACGCAGGATGGGCATGCTGTTCCAGTTCGGAGCCCTGTTTACCGACATGTCCTCGTTCGACAACGTCGCGTTCCAGATGCGCGAGCACACGGAGCTGCCTGAATCGCTGATTCGCGACCTCGCGCTCATGAAGCTGCAGGCCGTGGGCCTGCGCGGCGCTGCCGATCTCATGCCTTCGGAGCTCTCGGGCGGCATGGCGCGGCGCGTGGCGCTGGCGCGCTCGATCGCGCTCGATCCGATGCTGATGATGTACGACGAGCCTTTCACGGGGCTCGACCCGATTTCCCTCGGGGTCATCGGCCAGCTGATCCGGCGGCTCAACGACTCTCTCGGCGCAACCTCGATCGTGGTGACCCACGACGTGGCGGAAGCGCTCGAACTGGTCGATTACGTCTATTACATGTCCGCCGGAAAGGTCGAATTTCACGGCACGCCTGACGAAGTACGCGCGGCCGGCCTTTCGTCGCTTCGCCAGTTTGTCTACGGCGAAACCGACGGGCCGGTGCCTTTCCATTATCCGGCGTCGGATTATCGGCAGGATCTGTTCGCGCAATGACGCAGCGCCTCGCTGAGCTCCTGCGCGCTCTCGGCGCGCGCATCGTAAACAACTGGATCTGGCGTCTCGGGTTCGCGTGCCGATTCCTGTGGTTTACGCTCAAGGAGTCGGGGGCGAGCTTTCGGCGCATCCATCTCACGATTCGTGAAATTTACTTCACCGGTGTGCTCTCGCTCATCATCATTCTCGTGTCGGGACTGTTCGTCGGGATGGTCCTGGGTCTGCAGGGTTACGACACGCTGGCGCGGTACGGCTCCGCCGAGGCGCTCGGGGTGCTCGTCAGCCTTTCTCTGGTTCGCGAGCTCGGTCCTGTCGTCGCGGGACTGCTCTTTGCCAGCCGCGCTGGAAGCGCGATCACCGCGGAGATCGGGCTGATGAAGGCGACCGAGCAGCTCGCTGCAATGGAGATGATGGCGGTGGACCCCATCGCCCGAGTGGTCGCGCCCCGTTTTTGGGCCGGGGTGATTTCCATGCCTCTGCTCGCGGCGCTGTTTTCCGCGATGGGGGTGTTCGGCGGCTACCTCGTCGGCGTCAGGCTCATCGGCGTCGATGAAGGCTCGTTCTGGTCGCAGATGCAGGCGGCGGTGGATTTTCGCGAAGACGTTTTGAACGGCGTGATCAAGAGCCTGGTTTTCGGCGTGGCGGTGACCTGGATCGCAGTCTACGAAGGCTACGACGCGCCGCCGACTGCCGAAGGCGTGTCGGGTGCGACCACACGCACGGTAGTCACTTCGTCGCTCGCGATCCTCGCGCTCGACTTCGTACTGACGGCACTGATGTTCAGAGGACACTAAGTCATGATGACGCGCAAAGAGTTGGACCTGTGGGTAGGGATCTTCGCAGTGATCGGCATCGGCGCGCTGCTGTTCCTGTCGCTGAAAGTGGCGAACCTCGCTTCTTTTTCGGCGGCGGATTCGTATCAGATCAACGCCAAGTTCGACAACATCGGCGGGCTGAAGGTCCGCGCCCCGGTGAAAAGCGCAGGCGTGGTCGTCGGCCGGGTCGGCGAGATCCGTTTCGACAACGAGAGTTTCGAGGCCGTCGTGGCGCTGAACATCGACGGCCGCTATCAATTTCCCAAGGACAGCTCCGCGAAGATCCTGACTTCGGGACTGCTCGGCGAGCAGTACATCGGCCTGTCGCCCGGTGGCGACTCGGTCAACCTGAAAGGCGGTGATACGTTGAAACTCACGCAATCTGCGGTGGTGCTCGAAAATCTCATCGGTCAGTTCCTGTACAATAAAGCCGCCGAAGGGGACGGCAAAAAGTAGGCAAGGATTGAAAGAGCGCATGGCAAAGGCCAAGAGGCTGTGCGCGGCGCTGCTCCTCGCCGGGACGCTGGCGGGCTGCGCCACTTCGGGAGGCAATCCGGCGGACCCTTTCGAGCCGTTCAACCGCGCGATGTTCAGTTTCAATGATACGGTGGACACCGCCGTGATCAAACCGGTGGCCAAGGGTTACCGCAGAGTCGTGCCGGGAATCCTGCGTACCGGGATTTCCAATTTCTTTTCCAACCTCGAGGACGTCTGGATTTCGGTGAACAATGTGCTTCAGGGCAAATTCCGGGAAGGGTTCGATGATTTCACGCGGGTCCTTTTCAATTCGACGTTCGGGGTCGCCGGCATTTTCGACTTCGCGTCCGACGTGGGATTGCAGAAGCACAATGAGGACTTCGGGCAAACATTGGGCTGGTGGGGCGTCGGCAGCGGCGCGTACCTGGTTCTGCCGATCCTGGGTCCCTCGACGATCCGCGATGGCTTCGGCCTGCTGCTCGATACCCAGGCCGACCTTGTTTTCCAGATCGACGGCGTTCCCGTTCACAACTCCCTCTACGCGACGCGCGCGATCGGCAAGCGCGCCAGCCTGCTCGATGCTTCGAGCGTTATCGAACAGGCGGCGCTCGACAAATATGCGTTCATTCGTGACGCCTGGCTGCAGCGCCGACTCGACCTCGTCTACGACGGCGATCCGCCGCGGCAGCCCGAGGAGCCCGATGATGAACCCACCAAATAACCGGAATCCTGTCGCCATGAGAATATTTTTCTGCTCGCTCTTTGCATTGCTGATCCCCGTCGCGCAGGCGCAGCAGCCTGCGCCCGATGTCCTGGTGAAAACGATTACCGAGGAAGTCGTCACCATCCTCAAGAAGGACCAGGACATTCAGGCAGGCGACGCGAAAAAGGCCGCCGACCTGATCGAGACCAAGATCGTCCCGCATTTCAACTTCGTCCGCATGACCCGGATCGCCATGGCGCGCAACTGGCGGCTCGCTTCGCCGGAGCAGCAAAAGGAGCTCGTCGGCGAATTCAAGACCCTGCTGGTTCGGACCTATTCGACCGCGCTCTCCAATTATCGCGACCAGCAAATCGACTACAGACCCCTGCGCGCCAAGCCCGAGGATACCGAGGTCACGGTGAAATCCGACGTGAAGCCATCGGGCTCATCCCAGCCGATTTCCATCGACTACGAGATGGAAAAGACCCCCAACGGGTGGAAAGTCTACGACGTCAAAGTCGGCGGGGTGAGCCTGGTTACGACCTACCGCGACACCTTCGCGAGCGAAGTTCGCGAGCGCGGCGTGGACGGCCTGATCAAATCGCTCGCCGCGAAAAACCGCCAGCCCGAAGGCTCGAAAGCGGGCAAGACGTGATCCGTCGAGAGGGCGACTCGCTCATCCTCGAAGGCCCGGTGACCCTGGATACCGTGCCGGGGCTGATCGGACCGGCGGAAGAACATCTGCGCCAGGGCGCGCGCGTAGTCGATTTCCGCAACGTGACCGAAGTCGATTCCGCCGCGGTAGCCCTTGCCCTGGAGTGGCTGCGTCAGGCCGCGGAAAGCAAGACCGGGCTGCGTCTCGCCAACTTACCCGCTGCGATGCAGAACCTCGCCAAGCTCTACGGAGTCTCCGAGCTGCTTCAGTCGGCTTCGAGCTGATCTTTCGCGCAGGCGACCGGCATGCCTGCCGCGATCGAAGTCCGCGACATCCACAAGCGCTTCGGCGCGCTGCAGGCGCTCTCGGGGATCGATCTCGAGATCCCGCAGGGAGAGTTCTTCGGGTTGCTCGGACCCAACGGAGCCGGCAAGACCACCCTCATCAGCGTTCTTGCAGGCCTCGCGCACGCCGACAGGGGTTCGGCCCGGGTGATGGGCCATGATGTGCGTGCCGACTACCGCGCCGCGCGCCGTTCCCTCGGGGTCGTCCCCCAGGAACTGGTATTCGATCCATTCTTCACCGTGCGCGAGACCTTACGCATCCAATCTGGCTATTTCGGGGTGCGCGACAACGGTGCCTGGATCGAAGAAGTGATGCGGCACCTCGACCTCGCTTCCAAGGCCGAGGTCAACATGCGCGCGCTCTCGGGCGGGATGAAGAGGCGGGTGCTCGTGGCTCAGGCCCTGGTGCACAAACCGCCCGTGATCGTGCTGGACGAACCGACCGCGGGCGTCGATGTCGAGCTTCGCAAGGCGCTGTGGCAGTTCATCCGAAGGCTCAACCGGGACGGCCATACCATCGTCCTCACGACGCACTACCTGGAGGAAGCCGAGGCGCTTTGCAGTCGCATCGCGATGCTGAAGCAGGGGCGCGTCGTCGCCCTCGACTCCACGTCCAACCTTCTGAAGCGCGTTCACCACCTGTTCCTTCGGCTGCGTTTGGACGGCGAGCTCCCCGGCGAACTCAGTCCCCTCGAGCACGGCAGCACCGCGGAAGCCCACGTACTGCGGTTGAAGGGCTACGAGGACGTCGAGCAGACGCTCGCTTGCATTCGGAGGGCGGGCCGCCGCATCGAGGAAATGGAGCTGATGCAGCCCGATCTCGAAGACGTGTTCATCGACGTGATGCAGCGATCGTGAGCGGGTTCCCGACGTTGCTCTACAAGGAAGTCCTGCGGTTCTGGAAGGTGAGCACCCAGACGATCGGCGCGCCGGTGCTCACCGCGGTCCTTTTCCTGTTCATCTTCAGCCACGTCATGGAAGGCCGGACGCGGATGTACGACGCCGTTCCGTACGCAGCGTTCCTGGTTCCGGGCCTGGTGATGATGTCGGTGCTGCAGAATGCCTTTGCCAACAGCTCATCATCGCTCGTCCAGTCCAAGATGACGGGCAATATCATCTTCGTGCTGCTGCCGCCGCTTGCCTACTGGGAGTTCTTCGCCGCCTATGTACTGGCCGCGGTCGTGCGGGGGATGGTCGTAGGCTCGGCGGTGCTGCTGGTGACGCTGCCTTTCGTCGAGATCGAATTTCGCTACCCGCTGTGGATCGTCGCGTTCGCTTTCTGCGGAAGTGCGGTGCTCGGCTCGCTCGGGATGGTCGCCGGAATCTGGGCCGAGAAAATCGACCAGGTCGCCGCTTTTCAGAACTTCTTCGTCATGCCGCTCACCTTTCTTTCGGGAGTGTTCTACTCGATCCATTCGCTTCCCGCTTTCTGGCAGGGGCTCTCGCATTTCAACCCGTTTTTCTACATGATTGACGGATTCCGTTACGGCTTCTTCGGAGTCTCGGACGTTCATCCGCTTCGGAGTCTGGCCGTCGTGGCGGTTTTTCTGGGTGTGGTTTCCGGAATGACGCTTGCGATCTTGAAGAGCGGTTACAGATTGAGGCATTAGCATGGTGACGCCGGAGCAGGTTCAAAGCTACATCGAGAAAGGGCTGCACTGCAGCGAGGTGCGCGTCGTGGGCGATGGCGAGCATTTCGAGGCACTTGTCGTGAGCGAAGCGTTCCGCGGCAAGAGCCGGGTCCAGCGGCATCAGCTCGTTTATGCGGCGCTCGGGGAGCGCATGCGCGGGGAGATCCATGCGCTGTCGATGCGCACCCTCACCCCCGAAGAAGCGGCGAATGGATAAGCTCATCATCCAGGGAGGCGTGCCTCTCTCGGGCGAGATCCGCGTGTCGGGTGCGAAAAATGCGGCGCTCCCGCTCATGTGTGCGGCGCTGCTCACCGACGAGCAGCTCACGCTCTCCAACGTTCCGCACCTGAGGGACGTGAGCACCATGCTTCGGCTGCTCGCACAGATGGGCGTGGAAGTCTCCCTCGACGACCGCTTGGGCCTGTCTCTGAGGGCGGAGCGTCTGTCCGAGCCGCTCGCCCCCTACGACCTGGTGAAGACCATGCGCGCTTCGATTCTGGTTCTCGGGCCGCTGCTGGCGCGCTGCGGCGAGGCTCGGGTGTCGCTCCCGGGAGGGTGCGCCATCGGGACGCGCCCGGTGGACTTGCACGTCAAGGGGCTGGCCGCGCTCGGCGCCGAAATCTCGGTCGAGCAGGGTTACATCTCGGCGAAAGCGAAGCGCTTGAAAGGAGCACGCATCCTCACGGGCACCGTCACTGTCACCGGAACGGAAAATCTCATGATGGCCGCCTGTCTCGCCGAGGGCACGACCACGCTCGAGAATGCCGCGCGCGAGCCCGAAGTGGTGGACCTTGCCCAATGCCTCTCTGCGATGGGCGCGCGGATCAAAGGTGCAGGAACCGACGTGATCACGATCGAAGGCGTGGCCCGGCTGCACGGGGCCCAGCACCGCATCATGGCCGACCGCATCGAAACCGGAACCTTCCTCGCGGCGGCCGCAGCGACCGGCGGCCGCATCACGCTTCACGGCACGGACGCCGGCATCCTCGATGCGGTGCTCGAAAAACTGCGCGAGGCAGGCGCGGAGCTGCAGACAGGAAACGGAACGATCTCGCTCGCCATGCGGGGGAGGCCCAATGGAGTCAATTTCCGGACCGCTCCCTACCCGGCGTTCCCGACCGACATGCAGGCGCAGCTGATGGCGCTGGATGCCATAGCCGAAGGCACCGCCGTCATCACCGAGACCATTTTCGAGAACCGGTTCATGCATGCCCTGGAAATGCAGCGTCTCGGCGCCGACATCGAGATCTCGGGAAACACGGCGATCGTGCGCGGCGTTCCGAAGCTGCAGGGCGCGATCGTCATGGCGACCGACCTGCGCGCCTCGGCGAGCCTGGTCATCGCGGGTCTGGTTGCCGAAGGCGAAACGAGAGTCGATCGAATCTATCACCTCGATCGCGGTTACGAGTGCATCGAGGAGAAGCTCGCGCAGTTGGGCGCGCGCATCAAGCGGGTTCATTGAACTGCGAAGCGGCGCAAGGACGCGGAACCGTTCCGGAATTTCCGGAACATCATGAAAAATAAGGTTTTCCTTCGCGGTCTTCGCGTTCTTTGCGGTAAAATCTTTTTTTGGCCGATTCAACCGTGATTACCCTCGCCCTCTCCAAAGGCCGGATTTTCGATGAAACGCTCCCGCTGCTCGCCACAGCGGGCATCCGAGCGCTCGACAATCCCGACAGCTCGCGCAAACTCATTCTGCGCACGAGCCGCAGCGACCTGCGCCTGCTCATCGTGCGCGCAGCCGATGTTCCGACTTACGTCCAGTACGGCGCATCGGAACTCGGCATCGCGGGCAAGGACGTACTCCTCGAGCACGGCGGCGAGGGGCTGTACCAGCCGCTCGACCTCGCCATCGCATCGTGCCGCATGATGGTCGCGGTTCCCGAGGGGTTCGACTATGCGGGTGCGGTGCGCCAGGGAGCGCGTTTGCGAGTGGCGACGAAGTACATGCAGACCGCGCGCGAGCACTTCGCAGCCAAGGGCGTGCACGTCGATCTGATCAGGCTCCATGGCTCGATGGAACTCGCGCCGCTCGTGGGTCTCGCCGACGCGATCGTCGACCTGGTTTCCAGCGGCGATACGCTGCGCGCCAACCGCTTGCGCGCGGTCGAAGAAATCCGGCCGATCAGCGCGCGCCTCATCGTCAACCAGGCGGCGCTCAAGCTCAAACGCGACACGATCCAGCCGCTCCTCGACCAGTTCACGAAGGCCGCGGGAACACATGCCTGAGATCGCCCGTCTCTCGACGACGGAAGCTGATTTCGATGCGCGTCTCAAGGCGCTGACCGCATTCGACACGACGTTCGACCAGAAAGTCGAGGACGAGGTCGCAGGGATTCTCGCCGGCGTGCGCGCAAGGGGCGACGCGGCGGTGCTTGAGTACACGGAACGCTTTGACCGGATCAAGGTTGCACGGGTCGCGGATCTGGAGGTATCGCGCCGGGAACTCGAAAAGGCGCGTTCTGGATTGAAGCGCGGCGAGCGCGAGGCGCTCGAGCAGGCCGCGGCGCGCATTCGCAAGTATCACGAGCGACAACGCGCGAAGTCGTGGCAATTCACCGAGGCCGACGGCACGACGCTCGGCCAGCGCGTGACGCCGCTCGACCGTGTCGGCTTGTACGTTCCCGGTGGCCAGGCAGCATATCCCTCGTCGGTCCTGATGAACGCCATTCCGGCCAGGATCGCCGGAGTCGGCGAGCTCGTCATGTGCGTGCCGACACCGCGCGGCGAGCGCAACCCGCTGGTTCTCGCTGCGGCCGCGGTCGCCGGCATCGACCGCGTGTTCGCGATTGGCGGCGCTCAGGCGATCGCGGCGCTGGCTTACGGCACGCAGACGATCCTGCAAGTCGACAAAATCGTAGGGCCCGGCAACGCCTGGGTTGTTGCGGCAAAACGCCGCGTATTCGGCACGGTCGGAATCGACATGATTTCGGGCCCGACCGAGATCCTGGTGATCTGCGACGGCTCGACAGAACCGGACTGGATCGCGATGGATCTTTTTTCGCAGGCCGAGCACCATGAGACTTCCCAAGCCATCCTCGTTTCGCCCGACGAAGAATTCATCGAGCGCGTGGAGGAAAGCATCGGACGATTGCTTGCAGGCATGTCGCGTGCAGGAATCATCGAGAAGTCGCTGAGCCGGCGCGGGGCGCTGATCAAAGTGAAAAACCTCGACGAAGCGTGCGAAATCGCCAACCGGATTGCTCCCGAGCACTTGGAGCTCTCGGTTGCGAATCCGAGAAAATGGCTGAAAAAAATCCGACACGCCGGCGCGATTTTCCTCGGTCGCCACACCTCCGAGGCTCTGGGCGACTATTGCGCGGGGCCCAATCATGTGCTGCCGACTTCGCGCACGGCGCGGTTTTCCTCGCCTCTCGGCGTCTACGATTTCCAGAAGCGCACGAGCATCATCTCGGTCTCGCGCAAAGGCGCACAAAAGCTCGGCAAGCTCGCCATGACGCTCGCGAACGGCGAGGGATTTCAGGCGCACGCGCGCTCGGCCGAGCTCAGGCTGGAAAAGACGCGCAAGGGGCGCGCATGAGCGCCGGACCGGAAAAGATCATCCGCGACGAAATCCGGGCGCTCACCGCCTATCATGTCCAATCGGGCGAGGGTATGGTGAAGCTCGATGCGATGGAAAACCCGTATCACCTGCCGGATGGGCTGCGTCGTGAGATCGCCGAGGTGGTGGCAAACGCCGAAATCAATCGCTATCCCGATCCGACCGCACCGGCTCTGATGAAGCGCCTTCGCGATGTAATCGGGATCGGCCCGGAGTATGACGTCCTGCTCGGCAACGGGTCGGACGAAATCATTCACATCATCGTCCAAAGCGTGGCGCGTCCGGGAGCCGTAGTCCTCGCGCCCCGGCCGTGCTTCTTCATGTTCAGCCAGTATGCGCGGCTCGCGGGATTGCGCTATGTCGGTGTGCTGCTCAATCCCGATTTCACGCTCGACACCGGTGCTTTTCTGCGCGCCCTGGCGGAGCACCGGCCCGCAGTGGTGTTCATCGACTATCCCAACAATCCGTCCGGAAATCTATTTTCGGATGAGGCCATTTCACGGATAATCGCCGCGGCGCCGGGGCTGGTGGTGATCGACGAGGCCTATCATCCGTTTGCGCGCAAGACCTTCATGACGCGGCTGGCCGAATTTCCGAATCTCGTGGTCATGCGCACTCTATCGAAGCTTGGGCTCGCAGGCATTCGGCTCGGCTACGCCGTCGGGCGGCCTGAGTGGCTCCGCGAATTCGACAAGGTGCGGCCCCCCTACAACGTGAGCATGCTGACCCACCTTGTCGCCGAGCGCGTTCTGGCGCACCATGACGTGCTCGACGCGCAGGCGCGGAGTATCAACGCGGAGCGCGAGCGCCTTGACGGCGAGCTGCGCAAGCTGCCGGACATAACGGTTTTTCCAAGCGACGCAAATTTCATCCTGGTTCGCGTTCCCGACGCTCCAGAGGTCTTCGAAGGCATGCGGCGCCGCGGGGTGCTCGTAAAGAACCTGCATACCGGCGTGCCGCTGCTCGATCACTGCATCCGGCTTACGATCGGCACCCCGGAAGAGAATCGGCGATGTCTTGCCGCGTTTGCGGAAGCGCTCGCCGAGGGCTGATTTCGTGTAGGCTATCGCGCTGAAGCTCACCGCAATGCCCACGCGCGCCGCAAAAGCCGACCGCAAGACCACGGAGACGCAGATCGCCCTTTCCGTCAATGTCGACGGCAGTGGCAAAGCCACCCTTGCGACCGGCATTCCGTTTCTCGATCACATGCTCGACCAGGTCGCGCGCCACGGAATGCTCGATCTCGATATCCAGGCCAAGGGCGACCTGCATGTCGACGCACACCACACGGTCGAGGACGTCGGGATCACGCTCGGCCAGGCGGTTGCGCGCGCCGTCGGCGATAAGAAAGGCATCCGGCGTTACGGGCATGCCTACGTACCGCTCGACGAGGCGCTGTCGCGTGTCGTGATCGATTTCTCCGGGCGGCCCGGCCTGGAGTACCACGTCCAGTTCAAGCGGGCGCTGATCGGCGAGTTCGACGTCGATCTGGTGCACGAGTTCTTTCAGGGCTTCGCCAACCACGCCCAGGTGACGCTGCACGTCGACAACCTGCGCGGCGACAACGCGCATCATCAGTGCGAAACGATGTTCAAGGCGTTCGCGCGGGCTCTGCGCATGGCGCTGGAGCCGGATCCGCGCGCCGCGGGCTCCGTCCCCTCCACGAAGGGCACGCTCTAGGCTCCTTTCCGACTGACCCTGCAATGCGCGTCGCGGTTGTCGATTACGGCATGGGTAATCTCCACTCGGTTTCCAAAGCGGTGGAGCATGTCGCGCCGCACGCCAGGGTCGAGGTGACTTCAGATCCCGTGAACGTGGCGGGCGCCGACCGCGTCGTATTTCCGGGCCAGGGCGCTATGCCCGACTGCATGCGCGAGATGGATGCGCGTGGATTGCGTCCGGCAGTCCTCGACGCCGCCCGCAGCCGGCCGTTTCTGGGAATCTGCATCGGGCTCCAGATGCTCTTCGAGCGCAGCGACGAAGGCGGCGTGGCTGGGCTCGCGCTCCTTCCGGGAGCCGTGCGTCGTTTTCCCGCCGAGGCCATGGTCGACACCGAAGGACACAAGCTCAAGGTCCCTCACATCGGCTGGAACCGCGTGAAACAGGCCGCGCCGCACCCCCTGTGGTCGGGCATCGAGGACGGCAGCCGGTTCTATTTCGTCCACAGCTACTTTCCGCAGACGGGGGAGGCCGCGCTGGTGCGGGGCACCACCGACTACGGCGTCCTCTTTACCTGCGCGGTGGCACGGGATAATATTTTTGCGGTACAGTTCCACCCGGAAAAAAGCGATATTGCGGGCCTGCGGCTGCTCGCCAACTTCCTCAACTGGAATCCCTGAATCTTCTCATCGGCGGTCCCGGGTGCCCGAGACTCTGCGTTTTTCTCCGACTCAATGCTGATCATTCCTGCGATTGACATCAAGGACGGACACTGCGTCCGCCTGAAACAGGGGAAGATGAGCGAGGCCACGGTGTTCTCGGAGGATCCCGTCGGGATGGCCAAGCACTGGAAGGCTGAAGGCGCGCGCCGGCTGCACCTCGTCGATCTGAACGGCGCGGCGGCCGGCAAGCCCAAGAACGAGAGCGTCATCCGCGCGATCCTGCAGGCGCTCGGGGATTCCCCGCCCGTGCAGCTGGGCGGGGGAATCCGCGACCTGGACACGATCGAACACTATCTCGATCTCGGGGTCGGCTACATCATCATCGGGACGGCGGCGGTGAAAAATCCAGGCTTTCTGCAGGATGCGTGCACCGCTTTTTCCGGGCACATCATCGTTGCGCTCGACGCCAAGGACGGCAAAGTCGCCGTCGAGGGCTGGTCCAAGATGACCGGTCACGACGTGGTGGACCTCGCGAAGAAATTCCAGGACTACGGCGTCGAGGCGATCATCTATACCGATATCGGCCGCGACGGCATGCTGACCGGGGTGAACGTCGACGCGACGCTGAGACTCGCAAGGGAGTTGCGCGTTCCGGTGATCGCGAGCGGCGGCCTGACCAGTGTCGAGGACGTCAAGGCGCTCTGCAAAATCGAATCCGAAGGCATCAACGGGGTCATTACCGGTCGCGCGATCTATCAGGGCACGCTCGATTTCAAGAAGGCCCAGGCCGAAGCGGACAAACTGGGGAAGGCCAAGGATTGAAGACGCAGGATTGAGAATCGAGGGGAAACTCTCCCTCGGCTTGCGATTTGATCTTTCCAGATCCTGGATTCAGCACCATGCTCGCCAAGCGCGTCATTCCTTGTCTCGACGTCGACCGCGGGCGCGTCGTCAAAGGCATAAACTTCGTCGGCCTGCGCGACGCGGGAGATCCGGTGGAGGTCGCGCGGCGCTACAACGAACAGGGCGCGGACGAGCTGACGTTCCTCGACATCACCGCGAGCTCGGACGAGCGCGACCTGATCCTGCACGTGGTTGAAGAGGTTGCGGCGCAGGTGTTCATTCCCCTTACCGTGGGCGGCGGCGTGCGCAAGGTGGAGGACGTGAGGCGCCTGCTCAACGCGGGGGCCGACAAGGTCTCCATCAACACCGCTGCCGTCCAGAACCCGCAGTTGGTCGCCGATGCCGCCGGTCGCTACGGCGCTCAGTGCATCGTGGTCGCCATCGACGCCAAACAGACGCAGCCTGCTGCGAGTCCCGGGATTCGCTGGGAGGTGTTTACCCATGGGGGGCGCCGGCCTGCCGGGTTGGACGCCGTCGAATGGGCGCGTAAAATGCAAAAGCTGGGCGCGGGCGAAATCCTGCTCACGAGCATGGACCGCGACGGTACCCGCGAAGGCTTCGATCTCGCCCTGACGCGCGCCGTCGCCGAGGCGGTGGGCGTACCGGTGATCGCGAGCGGTGGCGTCGGCAAGCTCGATCATCTGGCCGAGGGTGTGCTCGAAGGCCGCGCCGACGCGGTTCTCGCTGCAAGCATTTTTCATTTCGGCGAATTCACCGTGCGCGAGGCGAAGGAATACATGGCAAAGCGCGGGATCGAAGTCAGGCTTTGAAGCGGCGGAGCGATGGCAGAGGACTGGCTTGAGAGAGTAAAGTGGGACGAGCACGGCCTTGTCCCCGCAATCGCCCAGGAGGTGTCCACAAACAAGGTGTTGACGCTCGCCTGGATGAACCGCGAGTCGCTCGCCAAGACGGCGGCCTCCGGTGAAGCGCACTACTGGTCGCGTTCCCGAAACCGGCTGTGGAAAAAAGGCGAGCAGTCCGGAAACGTTCAGACGGTGCGCGAGATCCGGCTCGACTGCGACGAGGACGTGGTGCTGCTCAGGGTGGAACAGGGCGGCGGGATCGCCTGCCACACCGGGAGACACAGCTGCTTTTTCCAGAGACTCGACAACGGGCGCTGGGTGACGGTGGAGCCGGTCATCAAGGACCCGAAGGAAATATACGGACGATGAGCGACATACTCGAACGGCTGGCCGAGGTGATCGAGTCGCGCAAGGCCGGCGACCCGGAAAAGTCCTACGTGTCGCGGCTGTTCGCGCGCGGACCCGATGCGATCCTGAAAAAAGTCGGCGAGGAAGCGACCGAGGCGGTGATGGCCGCCAAGGACGGCGACCGGCTGCGCATCGTCGGCGAAACGGCCGATCTGTGGTTTCATTGCCTGATCATGCTCGCCCAGTACGGCTTGCGGCCAGCCGACGTGCTCGCCGAGCTGCGTCGCCGCGAGGGCATCTCGGGCATCGACGAGAAAGCCGCTCGCGCGGACAAGCGGCGTGCAAAGGCGGAGCGTAAATAGGATGGATGCGGAAAACTGCGTCTTCTGCAAGATCGTCCGCGGAGAAATCCCCAGCCGGAAAATCCACGAGGACGCCGACATTTTCGCCTTCCATGACATCCATCCGCTCGCCCCGGTGCATTTCATGATCATCCCCAAGAAACATATCGATTCGCTCGCGGATTGCGAGCTGAGTGACCAGGCGCTGCTGGGCAAGATTCTCGCCATGGCGCCGCGCCTGGCGCGCGAGCAGGGGTCGACCGACGGTTTTCGCGTCATCATCAACACCGGACGTGTGGGCCGACAGGAGGTGTATCATCTGCACATCCATGTCATCGGCGGCCCGGAAGCCCTGGGCCCGATGCTGAAACGCAATTGAAAGGGTAACGCCATGGGTACCTGGAGCATTTGGCATTGGCTGGTGGTGCTGTTGATCGTTTTGCTCGTTTTCGGTACGAAAAAACTCCGTAATATCGGCACCGACCTGGGCGGGGCCGTACGCGGATTCAAGGACGGCATGAAGGAATCCGACAAGCACTCCGAGAACGGATCTTCGCCCCAATCCCAGCTGGGCGGTCGCACCATCGAAGCCGAGGTCAAGGACAAGGCCAAGACCTGAAGGGTCTTCGGCCGGATCCGGATGCCGGGAGCGGTCCCGGCCTTGAACGATTCGTTCACCCCCTGTGTTTGACGTCGGATTCTCCGAACTGATGGTGATCGCCGTCGTGGCGCTCATCGTCATCGGGCCGGAGCGGCTGCCTCGCGTCGCGCGCACCATGGGCCATTTGTTCGGCCGGCTGCAGCGCTACGTCAACGACGTCAAGGCCGACATCAACCGCGAGATCGAGCTGGACGAGCTGCGCAAGTTCAGAAGCACCGTCGAGGACGCCGCGCGTGGGTTCGAAGGCACGGTCAACACGACCGTCGGCTCGGTCCAAAGCGAGATGTCGAAAACCGAAAACGAGCTCAATGACTTGACCAGAATCGAGGACACTGCCGCCGCGGCCCCGGAGGCCCCGCATTCAGCACCCGCAGATGCGGTCTTGCAGCCGGGTGAAGTCGGCGGCGGGCCGCAGGGCGGCGCGCCCCCGCAGCCGCAAAAGCCCGCCGTCTGACCGGCTGCGAATGAGCACGCAGGACACCTTCATCTCCCATCTGGTCGAGCTGCGCGACCGGCTCCTGCGCGCGATCCTTGCGGTGATCGTCGTGTTCCTGTGCCTGTTTCCCTGGGCGAGGGAGCTTTATGCGCTCCTCGCCAAGCCCTTGATCGCGGCCCTCCCCGTCGGCGGCCAGATGATCGCCACCGACGTGGTCGGCGTGTTTCTCGTGCCGGTCAAGGTGGCGTTTCTCGTGGCGTTCGTGATCGCGCTCCCCTACGTCCTCTACCAGGTGTGGGCGTTCGTCGCGCCGGGCCTCTACGTGCACGAGAAGCGTCTGGTGCTGCCGCTGGTGGTTGCAAGCTCGGTGCTGTTCATCGTGGGTATGTCGTTCGCGTATTTCCTGGTGTTCCCGGTGGTATTCCAGTTCATGGCGTCGATCGCCCCGGAGGGCGTCGCGTGGATGACGGACATCGACAAATATCTTTCCTTCGCGCTCACCACTTTCATGGCATTCGGTGTGACCTTCGAGGTTCCGGTGGTGGTCATCGTCCTGGTGCGCGTTGGATTGGTCTCCATAGACAAGCTGAAAGAAATCCGCCCCTATGTGATCGTCGGCGCATTCGTGGTCGGGGCGATATTCACGCCGCCGGACGTCATCTCGCAGGTGATGCTGGCCGTGCCGCTGTGGCTTCTCTACGAGCTCGGCATTGTGCTCGCCCGCATGATCGGTCGGTCCCCGGCCACCTCCGAAGCCCCCGAGGGCGGCGACTTGGACAAGGACCTCAAGCGCACGGAAGCGGGCCCGGAGTAGTTGACGCGGCTTTAGCGCCGGCGACGTTGCTGGGCCGGGCGTTTGCCGACGGCGACCTGGAGGTCCACGTCCTTGTTGTCGCGGCGCAGCCGGACAGAAGCAGGCTTCCCCGGGACGAGTGCCGCCACCAGGTTCAGCATCGAGTTTGGATCCTTGATCGGCTTGCCCTCGATCGCAATCAGGACATCGCCGGGCTTCAGTCCTGCCCGTTCGGCGGGCCCCCCTCGCAGCACGCCCTCGATCAGTACCCCGGTGGTGGTGCCCAGGCGAAAGGACTCTCCCATTTCCGGAGTGATCTCACGTGCCTCGACCCCGATCCAACCGCGCGTGACGCCGCCGGTCTGGATGATCTGTTCCATGATGTTTTTGGCGCTCGAGGCGGGAATCGCAAAGCCGATGCCCAGCGACACTCCCGAACTCGAGTAGATCGCGGTGTTGATGCCGACCAGATTTCCCGCCGTGTCGATAAGCGCTCCGCCCGAGTTGCCCGGATTGATCGCCGCATCGGTCTGGATGAAATTCTCGAAAGTGTTGATCCCGAGCTGGTTGCGGCCGAGCGCCGATACGATGCCCATCGTCACGGTTTGTCCGAAGCCGAACGGGTTGCCGATGGCAAGCACGACGTCGCCGACGCGAAGCGCATCGGCATCGCCGAAAGTGATCGCCTGAACCACTCCGCCTTCGACCTGCAGGACTGCGATGTCGGTTTCGGGATCGGAGCCCACGGCCTTCGCCTTCAGTTTTTTCCCGTCGCCGAGCGCCACTTCGATTTCATCCGCTGCTTCGACGACGTGATGATTGGTGAGAATGTATCCCTTGGAGCTCACGATCACGCCCGAGCCCAGACTTATCGCGCGCTGCGGCTCCTCTTCGAGACGGTCCCCGAAGAAATGCCGGAAAAGAGGGTCGTCGAGGAACGGATGGCGGGGTGTCTT
>Ga0193745_1000026_pt1 | contig 29684 bp, 29 predicted proteins | sample L1a2metaG_FD_145899 | JGI IMG/M metagenome (GOLD analysis project Ga0193745, IMG submission 145899) | Soil microbial communities from a riparian zone of the East river system, Colorado, United States - L1a2 | ecosystem: Environmental > Terrestrial > Soil > Riparian zone | place: USA: East River... | reverse complement strand
CGTCAAGGCGGCAGTGCACGCGCTCAGGAAATACCCGATCGTCAACGCCTCGGTCGACGGCAACGACATCGTCTACCACGGCTACTTCGACATCGGCGTCGCCGTGGGCAGCCCGCGCGGGCTGGTCGTGCCGATTCTGCGCGACGCGGATCAGATGACCTTCGCGGAACTCGAGAAGAAAATCGCCGACTTCGGCAAGCGCGCGCAGGACGGCAAGCTCACGATCGAAGAGCTGACCGGCGGAACGTTCTCGATCTCGAACGGCGGGGTATTCGGCTCGATGCTCTCCACCCCCATCATCAACCCGCCGCAATCGGCGATCCTGGGCGTGCACGCCACGCGCGAGCGGCCGGTGGCCGAGAACGGCCAGGTCGTGATCCGGCCGATCAACTACCTTGCGCTCTCCTACGATCACCGCATCGTCGACGGCCGCGAAGCCGTGCTGTCGCTGGTGGCGATGAAGGAAGCGCTGGAAGACCCGGCGCGATTGCTGCTGGATCTGTAAGTGGATCTCCAAGGCGTGAATGCCCCAATCCTTTGACGTCGTCGTGATCGGCGGTGGGCCGGGAGGATACGTCGCCGCGATCCGTGCCGCGCAGCTCGGCCTCGCGACCGCCTGCGTGGACGAATGGCAGGGCGCCGACGGCAAGCCCGCGCTGGGTGGGGCGTGCACCAACGTCGGCTGCATCCCATCCAAGGCCTTGCTGCAATCCTCGGAAAATTTCGAGCAGGCCGGGCATCACTTCGCCGATCACGGCGTGCGTGTCAAAGGCCTCGAGCTCGACCTCGTCCAGATGCTCAAGCGCAAGGACAAGGTGGTGAAGGCGAACAACGACGGCATCGTCTTCCTCTTCAAGAAGAACAAGATCGCGTTCTTCCATGGCCGCGGCAGCTTCATGAAGGCCGGTGGCGACGGCTGCGAAATCGCGGTCAAAGGCGCGCAGAACGAAACGCTCACCGCGAAAAACGTAATCGTGGCGACGGGATCGAACCCGCGCGCACTACCGGGAGCGGACTTCGACGAAAAACTGATTCTCAGCAACGACGGTGCGCTTTCCCTGACGGAGGTGCCCAAGCGCCTCGGCGTCATCGGCGCAGGCGTCATCGGCCTGGAGATGGGGAGCGTATGGCGGCGGCTCGGCTCGGAGGTGACGATTCTCGAGGCGCTCCCTGCATTTCTCGGCGCAGCGGACGAGCAGATCGCCAGGGAGGCGTGGAAGATCTTCACCAAGCAGGGGCTCGCAATCCAGCTTGGGGTGAAGATTTCAAAGATCTCTAAGAGTGGTAAAAATATTAGTATTCAATATGGTACATCAGATATCTCATCTAAAATCTTGGAATGTGACCGGGTGATCGTTTCGATTGGACGGAGCCCGAATACCGAAGGGCTGAACGCCGCGGGCGTGGGGCTCAAGCTCGACGAACGCGGCTTTATCGCGGTGGATGAGATTTGCCGGACGAATCTTCCCAACGTTTGGGCGGTCGGCGACGTGGTGCGCGGACCGATGCTCGCGCACAAGGCCGAGGAAGAGGGCGTGGCGGTGGCTGAGCGCATCGTCGGCCAGCACCCCCACGTGGATTTCAACACGGTTCCCTGGGTGATCTACACCTCCCCGGAAATCGCCTGGGTTGGCAAGACCGAGCAGCAGTTGAAAGCCGAAGGGATCGAATACCGCGCCGGGACTTTCCCGTTCTCCGCCAACGCGCGGGCGCGAGCGCTGGGCGACACGGGCGGAATGGTGAAGTTCCTTGCCGACGCGAAAACCGACGCCATACTCGGCGTGCACATCATCGGCCCCTTCGCCTCCGAGCTTATCGCCGAAGCCGTCGTTGCGATGGAGTTCCGCGCCACGAGCGAGGATATCGGCATGATCTGCCATGCGCATCCCTCGCTCTCGGAAGCGATGAAGGACGCGGCGCTGGCGGTCGACAAGCGCGCCCTCAACATCTGATGAACGACAGCCCGCCGGAGGCCGCCGGAAAATTGCAGGATTCCGGCGAGATGCTCTCGGTCGTCGATCTTTACCACAGGGCGCTGGAACGCCGCGGATTCAAGAGCGATTCCTCCCAGCTGCGCGCGGTCGAGCGCCTGCAGCAGCTCTACGAGGAGTGGACCGCCTACAAGGCGCGCCGCAGCACGGCGCTGAGGCGGCTGGTGGTGCGGCCGGCGCTCCCGCGCGGCGTATACCTGTGGGGGGGCGTGGGTCGCGGCAAGAGCTTCCTGATGGACAGCTTCTACCTGTGCCTGCCGCTGGTGAGAAAGCGCCGCGTGCACTTCCACCACTTCATGCGCGACGTGCACCGGGAGCTCGAGGAGCTGAAAGGCCGGGAAGATCCGCTCGGCGCGCTTGCCGAGAGAATCGCCAAGCGCTACCGCCTCATCTGCTTCGACGAGATGCATGTGAACGACATCGCCGATGCCATGATCGTGGGCCGGCTGCTCGGCCGGGTGATGGATCTCGGGGTCGTCTGCTGCATGACCTCGAACTACCATCCGGACGACCTGTACAAGGACGGGCTGAAGCGCGAGAATTTCCTCCCCACGATCGCCTTGCTCAAGAAGCGCCTGGACGTCCTGCACGTCGACGGCGGCGTGGACTACCGCCAGCGCATGCTGGAAGGCGTCAAGGTCTACCATGCGCCGCTCGGCGAGCAGGCCGACCGGGCGCTGCTCGAGACCTTCGGGAGAATTGCCGAAGTCGAGGAGGAATTCCAAGAGCTCGACGTGGAAGGCCGCGTGATTCCTTACCGCCACCGGGCGGGCGGCGTCGTCTGGTTCGATTTCAAGGTGATCTGCGGCCAGGGCCGCTCGCAGCACGACTATCTCGATCTTTCCAAGCGGTTCCACACGGTGATCGTCTCCGGAGTGCCGCGAATGGGGCTCGTCCTCGCGGAGCAAGCGCGCCGCTTCACGCTGATGATCGACGTGTTCTACGACAACCGGGTCAAGCTGATCGTCTCCGCGGAAACCGCCCCGGAAAAGCTGCTCAAGATCGAGGAAGACCCCGGCGACCCGCAGTTGCGCGCCATGGTATTCGAGTTCGGCCGCACCGCGAGCCGTCTCGTCGAGATGCAGTCGCGCGAGTATCTGGCCGAGCGCCGGCGCACTCCCGACTGAACGGCGGGCCGGAGCGCGCCGCCTCGCCGGTATAATCGCTCATGGACAAATTCAAGGCCTATCGCATCCACGAGGTCGAGAAAAAGGTCGTTGCGCGCTTCGAGGACCTCACCCTCGAGGACCTCGACAAGGGCGAGGTCGTGGTGCGCGTCGCGTATTCGAGCGTCAACTACAAGGACGCGCTCGCCGCGACCGGCGCCGGAAGGATCATCCGGCGCTTTCCCTGCGTCGGCGGGATCGACCTGTCGGGGACGGTGACGGAGTCGGCCGACGCGCGCTTTTCGCGCGGGGACGCGGTCATCTGCACCAGCTACGACCTGGGCGTGGCGCACGACGGCGGCTACGCCGAGTACGCGCGGGTCCCGGCGGACTGGGTGGTTCCCATGCCGAAGGGAATGAGTCTTTTCGAAGCCATGGCCCTCGGAACTGCCGGGTATACCGCGGGCCTGGCGATCGTGCGCATGGAAGCGAACGGCCTCGCGCCCGCCAACGGCCCGGTCATCGTGAGCGGCGCGACCGGCGGCGTGGGCTCGATCGCGATCGATGTCCTTTCGCGCCTCGCCTACCGGGTGGTGGCGCTGACCGGCAAGGAGAACGAAGCCGACTACCTCAAGGGGCTCGGAGCAAAAGAGGTGATGTCCAGGAAAAGCCTCGACCTCTCGAAAATCAAGCCGCTCGACAGAGCGACCTGGGCCGGAGCGGTGGACAATCTCGGCGGAGAAGTGCTCGCCTGGATGGCGAGCACGATGATGCCAGCCGGTGCCATCGCTTCGATCGGCCTTGCGGCGAGCATGAGCCTGAATACCTCGGTCGCGCCCTTCATCCTGCGCGGCGTGAGCCTGCTGGGGATCGATTCCGGCGCTACCCCGATGCCGCTGCGCCAGGAGGTGTGGCGGCGGCTGGCGGGCGATATGCGGCCGGCGCGCCTGAAGGAGATCACGCGGACCATCGCGTTCGACGAGCTCCCGCAGGCGTTCGACGGCCTGCTGAAGGGAGCGGCCAAGGGGCGCATCGTCGTCGATCTGGCGGCCTGACATGAGCTCCAATCCGGGCGGCCCGCCGTCTCAAATCCCCAAGCAGCGCGTCCTTCTCGTGGACGATTCCAAGATCGTCCGCAGCACCCTAGCGCGCCTGATACGCAAGAGCTTCGATGTGCGGGAGGAGGTGAACGGCGAGGCCGGCTGGCAGGCGATCGCGACCGACCCCTCCATCGGGGTGGTGTTCTCCGACATCCAGATGCCGGTGCTGGACGGCTTCGCGCTTCTCGATCGCATCCGGCAATCCGAGGACCCGCGCATCAAGGGCATGCCGGTGATCGTGATCTCCGGGGACGAGGACGACGCCACCAAGAAGCGCGCGCGCGCGGCCGGAGCGAACGACTTCATCACCAAGACCACCGACGGCACGGAGATCCTTTCGCGCATCGACAATCTCCTGCACCTGGTCGAGGCGAAGCAGCAGCTGGTCGCCAGCAAGGAGGCGATCGACCAGACCGCCACCCGCGACCCGGTCACGGGGACTTTCACTCCGCACTACCTCGTCACCGAAGGCGCCAAGCATTACTCCCACGCGAGGCGGCACGGCGGGCAGCTCGCGGTACTCACCTTCCGGATGGACAGCCACGGCGAAATCGCCGAGAGAGTCGGCAAGAACGTGGCCGACCAGCTGCTGGCGAGAGTCGCCAAGCTCGTGATGAGCACGCTGCGCGCGGACGATTCGATAGGGCGCACCGCGGAAACGACCTTTACGGTGATCTTTCCCGGGACCTCCTCCCAGCAGGCGCTCGCCTTTGCGCGCCGCATGCACGAACAGCTCGAGAAAGCGCAGGTCAACTACCGCGACCAGGTGCTCAAGATCCGCACGAGCATCGGTCTTGCAGCGCTCGACGTGGATACCGTCGCCTCGATCGAGGAACTCATGAAGATGGCGCAGCAGCGCCTGCAGGACTCGGCGAGCCGCAAGGCCCAGCGCAGCGCCGACCAGGAAGAAGCGAGCCCGCTGAAGCCGGTGACACTGCCGGGCGACATCGACCGGGCGGTGCAGGTCATCGAGCACGCCGATGCGCAGCAGCTGGGCGAGGCTTCCAACGAAGTGCTGCGGCGGATGCTGCCTTTCCTCCTGGCCGTGTGCCGGCGCCTGAACGTCGAGCTTCCGCTGGACAAGATCACCCAGGCGCTCAGGAACCAGAAAAAGTAGCGCGCAAGGGCGCGCCCGATGACGACTTACAGAGAATTCCACCGGCGCTCCATCGAGGACCGCGAAGGCTTCTGGTCGGAGCAGGCGAAGCTCGTTCACTGGGAGAGGCCGCCCGGGAAAGTGCTCGACTACGGCCGGCCGCCCTTCGCCCGATGGTTCGTCGGCGGCCAAACCAACCTCTGCTACAACGCGCTCGACCGGCATGTCGAAACGCGCGGCGATCAGAAGGCGCTGGTCTACATCTCAACGGAGACCGGCGAAGAGCGCAGTTTCAGCTACCGGGAGCTCCACGCAGAAGTGCAGCGCGCGGCGGCCATGATGCGATCGCTGGCAGTCGGCAAAGGCGACCGGGTCATCGTCTACATGCCCATGATCCCGGAGGCCGCTTTCGTCATCCTCGCCTGCGCGAGGATAGGCGCGATCCATTCGGTGGTGTTCGGCGGATTCGCCGCGGCCAGCCTTGCGGCGCGTATAGACGATGCGCGGCCGAAGCTCATGGTCACCGCCGACGGCGGCAGCCGCATGGGGAAGGTGGTCACCTACAAGGCGCTGGTGGACGAGTCGATCAGGCTGGCGAAACATCCGCCCGGCAAGGTCGTCATTGTCCGTCGCGGGCTCGACCCGTCGATGCAAGCCGTTGCCGGGCGCGATCTGGATTACGCCGAGCTGCGCGCAAAGCACATGGACGCGAAGGTGCCGGTCGCGTGGCTGGAGTCGAACGAGCCGTCCTACATCCTGTATACCTCCGGCACGACCGGCAGGCCCAAGGGCGTGCAGCGTGACGTAGGCGGGTACGCGGTCGCGCTCGCGGCATCGATGAAGCACATTTACTGCGGCAGCGGGGGGGAGACGATGTTCACCACCTCGGACATCGGCTGGGTGGTGGGACACTCCTACATCATCTACGGCCCGCTGATCGCGGGAATGACGACGATCATGTACGAGGGAGTTCCGGTCCGGCCCGATGCCGGGATCTGGTGGAAGATCGTGCAGGATCACAAGGTGAACGTGATGTTCTCCGCGCCGACCGCGATCCGGGTGCTGAAGAAGCACGATCCGGCCTTCCTGCGTAAATACGACCTCGGCTCGCTCAGACACCTCTTTCTCGCGGGCGAGCCGCTCGACGAGCCGACGCACCGGTGGATCGCGGAAGCGCTGGGAAAACCCGTGATCGACCACTACTGGCAGACCGAGACCGGGTGGGCGATCCTGTCCTCTGTACCCGGCGTGGAAAAGACACCCATCAAGCTGGGCAGCCCGAGTTTTCCCGCGTACGGTTACGACCTGAAGCTGTTGCGTGAATCCGATGCCGCCGAGGCGGGGACCGACGAGAAGGCGGTTGTCGCCATCGCGCCGCCCTTGCCGCCCGGCTGCATGACGACGGTGTGGGGCGACGACGAGCGCTTCGTGAAGACCTATTTCGGCACCTTCCGCAACAAGCAGGTGTACTCGACCTTCGACTGGGGCATTCGCGACAAGGACGGCTATTACTTCATCCTCGGCCGCACCGACGACGTGATCAACGTCGCCGGACACCGCCTCGGCACCCGCGAGATCGAGGAGGCGGTCAGCATGCACTCGAACATAGCCGAATGCGCGGTGGTGGGCGTGGCCGATTCCCTGAAGGGCCAGATGCCGCTTGCTTTTGCCGTGGCGAAGGATCCGTCCGGGCTGAATTCGGCCGAGGGCCGCAAGGCATTGGAGAAGGAGGTCATGGAGACCGTCGACCGGCAACTGGGCGCCATCGCCCGGCCGCGTGCGGTACACTTCGTGTCCCTGCTGCCCAAGACCCGCTCGGGCAAGACGCTGCGGCGCTCAATTCAAGCGCTCGCCGAAGGGCGCGACCCGGGCGATCTCACCACGATCGAGGACCCGGCGGCGCTGGAGCAGATTCGAAGCGTGTTGAAAAACTAGCATCGCAGTCAACTCAAAGGAGACACCATGTCCTTGAAATCAGCAGCCCAAGCTTTTGCAGCCGCGATGCTCGCGGCATTCGCCCTCGGCGCCGCCGCGCAACAGCCGAATCCGATGGACGTCGTGCCGGACAAGATGCCGAACGACATCCCCTACGGCGCGCCGATATCGCTCGACCGCGCCGATGCGGCCCTCGCCGCGGCGCTGGCCGAGTCCAAGAAGCGCGGCTGGAAATTGATCTGCGCCGTCGTCGACTCCGGCGCACACCTCGTTTCGTTCAAGCGCATGGACGGGGCGCAGCTCGCGTCGATCGCGATCGCCGAGCACAAGGCCCGCGCCGCGGCGAAGTTCCGTCGCGAGACCAAGGTGTTCGAGGGCGGAATCCAGGGCGGCAATACCTACCTGCTCACCCTGGACGACGTCATCGGCTCGCGCGGCGGCGTCCTGATCCTGGATGGCGGCAGGATCATCGGGGCGATCGGTTGCTCGGGTGGCACCGGCTCGCAGGACGAAGTGGTGGCCAAGGCGGGCGTCGCGGCCCTCCAGTAGGGATTTTCGGCGGAAATGAAAAAGGGGCCGCATGGCCCCTTTTTCGCTGCTCCCAGGCTATTTCTTGCGCTCGGCAGGCATCTTCAGCAGCTTCATCGCATTGCCGAAATAGATCTTCCGCTTGTCGGCTTCCGATAGTTTGAGATCCTCGACCGAGCGGATCCCCTCGCGGATGAACATCGGCCCGCCTTCGGGATCGAAGGGGCAGTCGCTCGCGAACACCACGCGGTCGGCGCCGAAGAAATCCAGCCCGCAGCGCAGCGCCGAGGCCGAGCCGCCGAGGACGGTGTCCCCGTAGAACATGCGGAAGTACTCGATCGGCTTCTTCGACATGCGCTTGAGCACGTCCTCGTAGTTCTCGTCGGCGGTGCGGCTGCCGAGCTGCGCCCACAGCGTCTCGGCGCGGCCCGAAAAATACGGGATCATTCCGCCGCAATGATGCGTGATGATGCGCAGGCCCGGGAGCTTCTCGAAGAAGGCCGAGAACACCATTCGCGCCATGGCGATGCTCGTCTCGAACGGCCATCCGAGCACCTGCCAGATCTCGTATTTCGATTTCTGCTCGCCGACGTAGTCCGCGCGGGTCGCCGGCCGCGCCGGGTGCATCCAGATGGGCACGTCGTGCTTGTTCGTCGCACGCTCGAAGACAGGGAAGAACTCCGGCTCATCCAGCGGGCGGCCGTTCACGCTCGAGCAGACCTGCACGCCGCGCGCGCCGAGCTTGCCGAGGGCGCGGTCCATTTCCTCGAGCGCGGCGGGGACGTTGTTCATGGGAAGCGAGGCGACGAACGCGGGAAATTTCCGCGGCCACTTCGCCACCATGCCCGCCATGCCGTCGTTGGCGATGCGCGCAAGCTCGGGCGCGAGCTCGGGCCCCCCCACCAGCTCGGGCGAGGGCAGCGAGAGCGTCAGCACCTGCTGCACGTCGGGGAATTTTTCCTCCAGCATCTGCACCCGCGCCTCGATGTCCCAGAGCATTCGCAGATTGCTCATGCGCTTGAGAATCCCCTGGTCCTTGAGGTGCTGCTTCATCATGTCGAGGTAAGGCACCGGCATGACGTGGTTGAAGATGTCGATTTTCATGACGGGCGCCCGGACGAATTGAAATCGAATTTTAGCGTAGCATAGTTCGCCTCGATCGGAGCGACCATGGCTGACAGCCGCATCGAACGCGATACCCTCGGAGAAATTCGCGTCCCCCAGCGATCGCTGTGGGGCGCGCAGACACAGCGATCGCTGGAAAACTTCCGCATTTCCGGCGAGCGCATGCCGCGCGAGCTCATTCATGCGCTCGCGCGGGTCAAGCGCGCGTGCGCCGTGGTAAACCTGGAACTGAAGGCGCTCCCCGCGGACAAGGCGAATGCGATCGTCGCCGCGGCGGACGAGGTGCTCGCCGGAAAGCACGACGCCGAGTTTCCTCTCGTCGTCTGGCAGACGGGCTCGGGCACGCAGACCAACATGAACATGAACGAAGTGCTCGCCAACCGCGCGAGCGAGCTCCTGGGAGGCGAACGCGGCGAGAAACGCCGCGTTCATCCCAACGACGAGGTCAACTGCGGGCAGTCCTCGAACGACGTGTTTCCCACGGCGATGAGCGTCGCCGCGGTGCAGGCGATTCACGAACGCCTCATGCCCGCGATTTCCAGGCTGCGCGACACGCTGGCGGCGAAGTCGGAGGCGTTCAAGGACATCGTCAAGATCGGGCGCACTCACCTGCAGGACGCGACGCCGCTCACGCTCGGGCAGGAAATCTCCGGCTGGGTGTCGCAGCTCGAACACGGCATCGCGCATGTGCGCGCTTCGCTCACGCACCTGTGCGAGCTCGCGCTGGGCGGCACGGCGGTGGGCACCGGGCTGAACGCACACCCGGAGTTCGGGGCGAGGGTCGCTAAGGAACTGGGGAAGACGACGGGACTGCCGTTCGTCTCGGCGCGCAACAAATTCGAGGCGCTCGCTGCGAACGACGCCCTGGTGAATTCCCACGGAGCGCTGAAGACGATCGCCGCCTCGCTCACCAAGATCGCGAACGACGTCCGCTGGCTCGCGAGCGGCCCGCGCTCCGGCATCGGCGAGATCTCGATTCCGGAAAACGAGCCGGGCAGCTCGATCATGCCGGGCAAGATCAACCCCACGCAGTCGGAAGCGATGACCATGCTGTGCGCGCAGGTCCTGGGCAACGACGTCGCGATCAACATCGGCGGCGCTTCCGGAAATTTCGAGCTGAACGTGTACAAGCCGCTCATCATCCACAACTTCCTTCAGAGCGTGCGGCTGCTGGCCGACGGGGCCGACAGCTTCCGCGATCATTGCGCAGCGGGCATCGAGCCGCGGCGCGAGCGCATCGCCGAGCTCCTGCAGAATTCGCTCATGCTCGTCACCGCGCTCAACCCGCACATCGGCTACGACAAGGCGGCGGAGATCGCGAAGAAGGCGCACAAGGAAGGCACCACGCTCAAGGCCGCCGCGCTTGCACTGCGCTATGTCACGGCCGAGCAGTTCGACCAGTGGGTGCGGCCGGAGAAGATGGTCTGATCTCGAGGGAGGAAAATGCTCTACATCATGGTCAACGAAGACCGGCCCGACGGCCAGGCGATCCGCGAGGCGACCCGCGAAACACATCTAGCGTATCTGGAGCGCCACAAGAATATCGTCGTGCTCGCCGGAGGGACGCTCGCCGAGGACGGCAAGGCGCGGACGGGCAGCGTGTTCATCATCAACGTGCCGGGCCGCGAGGCGGCCGAGAAATTCTCCGCCGAGGAGCCGTTTCGAAAAGCCGGGTTGTTCAAGACGGTGAAGATCACGCGCATGCGCCGGGGGCAGTGGAATCCGGAGGCGGCGCCCAAGACCGCCGAGGGGAACTAGGCACATAGTAGAATTCACACTTTCCACGAGGAGGAACGTCCATGCATTCGAAGTTTCACGGGTGGGTCCTGCTGCTGGGGCTTGCCGGGCTCGCCTTCGGAACTGCCGCTTTCGCGCAGGGCGCGAAGAGCTATCCGGACAAACCCGTGCGCGTCGTCGTGGGCTATTCGCCTGGCGGCCTGCCCGACACGATCGCGCGGCTCATCGGCCAGAAGCTCTCGGAGCGCTGGGGCCAGCAGTTCGTCGTGGAGAACAAGCCCGGGGCGAACGGAATCCTGGGCGCGGAATTCGTCGCGAAGGCGGCGCCGGACGGCTATACGCTGCTGATGTCGGACAACTCGACTCACGCGATCGTTCCGTTCCTGTTCGCCAAGCTTCCCTACGACGCGGACAGGGATCTCATTCCCGTCTCGCTCACCGCGCGCGCGCCGCTGTTCCTGGCCGTGCATCCCTCGGTCAAGGCCAATTCTTTCCAGGAGCTGATCGCGCTGATCAAGGCCTCGCCGCCGGGCAAGTACAGCTATGGCTCCTCGGGCATCGGCAGCACGCATCACCTGTGCATGGCGTACCTGGCGGCGTCCCTGAACCTCGACATGGTCCATGTGCCTTACAAGGGCACGGGCCAGAGCGTGCCCGCCCTCGTGGGCGGGCAGGTGCCGATGGTGTTTTCCGGATATCCAACTCTCGCCGCCCACGCGAAGGACGGGCGCGTGAAGCTGCTTGCGATCAACTCGCTCAAGCGCTCGGATCTCGCCCCGGATGTGCCGGCGATCGCCGAGACGATTCCCGGATTCGATTTTGCGCCGACCTTCGGCCTGTTCGCGCCCAACGGAACGCCGCGGGATATCATCGTGAAGATCGGCGCCGACGTGGCGCAGGTGGTGAAGCTCCCCGACGTGATCGAGCGCATGAAGAACCTCGGCATCGATCCCCTCGGAATCCCGGGGGCCGAGTGGGCCCCTCTGCTGAAAGCGGACGCGGAGCGCTACTCGAAGGCCGTCAAGATCTCCGGCGCCAAGGTGGAGTGAGCCGCATCCGATGGGTATGCTGGTCAACGGCAAGTGGACCGATCAACGCCCGGCGGAAGTCGGCGGACGCTTCGTGCGGCCCGAGAGCCAGTTCCGCAATTTCATCACCGCGGACGGATCTTCGGGCTTCAAGGCCGAACCCGGACGCTACCACCTCTACGTCGCCTACAACTGTCCCTGGGCGCATCGCACGCTGATTTTCAGGAAGCTGAAGGGGCTCGAGGGCATGGTGTCGATCGCCTCGGCGCGACCGGACGACCGTGCCGAAGGCTGGCGTTTCCACGATGGATTCGCGGGAGCGGGCCGCGACGAGGTGAACGGCTGCGAGTGGCTGCATCAGGTCTACACCCTCGCGAGGCCCGATTACACCGGCACCTGCACCGTGCCCACCCTGTGGGACAGGAAGACGAAGACCATCGTCAACAACGAATCCGCCGAGATCATCCGCATGTTCAACAGCGCCTTCGACGGCGTGGGCGCGAAGCCGGGCGACTACTATCCGGCGGAGCTGCGCGGGGAAATCGATCTCGTCAACGAATTCGTCTATACGCATCTCAACAACGGCGTATACCGGACCGGCTTCGCGGCGACTCAAGCGACCTACGACGAAGCGGTGGAAAAGGTCTTCGCGGCGCTGGACACGCTCGAGCAGCGCCTCGGGGGCCGGCGCTATCTGGTCGGGAATACGCTGACCGAGGCCGACTGGCGCCTTTTCCCGACGCTGGTGCGCTTCGACGCCGCCTATCATCATGTGTTCAAGTGCACCTGGCGGCCGGTCTCGAGCTACGAAAACCTGCAGAGCTACATGCTCGACCTCTACCAGGTTCCCGGCGTGGCGGAGACCGTTCGCCTCGACCACATCGTCACCGGCTACTACAGCATCGACCGCGTCAATCCGAACCGCATCGTGCCGAAGCCTCCCCGAGTCGACTGGACGCGGCCGCACAACCGCGCGCGGCCGGGAAAAACGCTTTCGGCCGCATAGCTTCCGCCATGGCCTCAGCCGTTGTCGCGAAATCGGACCGGGCGCGGTTCTCCAAAGAGATCGCCGCGCTCAACATGAAGCCGCTGTGGGAGCGGGTGATGCGGCTGAAACCGGGCACCGCCGCCGTGCCGTCGATCTGGCGCTGGGAGGAAACGCGGCCGCTCCTCATGCACGCTTGCGAGGTCATCACGGCAAAAGAAGCAGAGAGGCGCGTGCTGATGCTCGAGAACCCGGCTCTCGCCGGAACGACTTTCATAACCACGACCTTGTACGCCGGCTTGCAGGCGATCCTGCCGGGCGAGATCGCGCCCACGCACCGGCACACGCCTAACGCGCTGCGCTTCATCATGGAAGGCGAGGGCGCCTATACCGCGGTCGACGGCGAGCGCATCGCGATGCGCCCGGGCGACTTCGTCGTGACGCCGGGCTGGACCTGGCACGACCACGGCAACGCCGGATCGAAGCCCGTCGTATGGCTGGACGGCCTCGATACCGCGTTCGCGAACATCATGGGCGCGCATTTCCGCGAGGACTATCCCGAAGAGTCTCAGCCGGTGCAGAAGCCCGCGGGCGCTTCCGCAGTCCTGTCCTATCCCTACGGGCGCGCACGCGAAGCGCTGGAAAAACTGGCGAAGAGCGGCGAGCCTCACCCGTCGCACGGCTGGAGGCTGCGCTACATGGACCCCGTCACCGGCCGCGACCCGTTTCCAACCATCGCCGCGTTCATGCAGCAGCTGCCGAAAGGATTCGCGGGCCGGAACTGCCGCAGCACCGACGGCGCGGTATTCTGCGTCGTCGAGGGACGAGGCAGCGTCGAGCTCGGAGAGACGCACTTCGATATTGCGCCGAACGACGTATTCGTCGTTCCCTCGTGGGAGCCGTACCGGCTCAATGCCTTGAGTGATTGCGTGATTTTCAGCTATTCGGATCGCGCCGCGCAGGAAGCGCTCGGCTTCTGGCGGGAAGAAAGCTGACCACCCCGCCCCTTCGGGGCACCCCTACTCGACGAGGAGGGGATATCACATCTTCCACTCGAGATAGGTGTAGATGAAGTTCGAGCCGCCGTTGACGTTGTCGAAGATCTGGGCCATGCCGAACATGCCCGAGCGGTGGCTGACCCCCAGGCCGAAATAAGTCTCGCGCAGCTCCCTGGATCCGAAGAGGTCGCCGACGCTCAAGTCGATGGTCGGATCGAGGTATTGCAGCAGCTTCGAAGTGTTGCGGCCGCGTCTCCCCTGGTCTCTCGCTTCCACGGAGGGCACCGCCTGCGCGTAGGAGAAACCGCCCCCGAAGCCGATGCGGGTGCGCACGCGCTCGCTCCAGGGGAATCCCCAGTAGAACGCCTTCAGGTAGAGATTGACCTGCATGAAGTCCGGCTGAAGCCCGCGCTCCTCGTGCCGCAGGAGCCCCGCGTACCAGGCGATCGCGACCGGCCAGCCGTTTGGAGTTTCGATGAAAGGCCAACCGACTTCGAACGAATCGACGCTGGTGCGATCGTCCGTGCCGATCGACCTGCAGCGCAGTTCCATGATCGGCAGCAGGTTGCAATTGCTGGATCGGCCGTGCAGAACCTTGAAGCTGAGCGGGACGCGGTCGCGATCGTCCCTGGGCGGCGTCGGCGTGAATTCGTAGGCGACGCCGCCGAAGGCGGCGAGCTGCACGCGGTCCTCGACTATCGGGCTCCTGCGCACGCCGCCCGCCCACAGCGTGGCCGAGACGCCGGCGAGAAAATGCCAGCGATCGGTGAGATCGTATCGGGCGTTCAGGCCGACGCTTGCGTTGACACCGCCGCCCGGCTGGTAGGCGGGGCGGTCCGTGGCGGCCTCCGAAGGCCTCACGCCGTAGTAGTAGTCGTTGAGCCGGGCATTCCGCGCGGCGAGCATAAGATGCGGGGCGAGCTTCAAACGTCCGCGCCGGCGCTCGGTGGCGGCTCCGAGGCGCCATTCGGTGCCGCCGGAATTGTGCGAGACGTCGCGCAGGACCTCCCCGAACGCATTGCCCCATTCGAAACGCTGCTCGTAGCTCGCTCCAATATCGGTTTCGGCAACGCGAGCGGACATCCCCGCGAGGCTCGCCGGGATCCGTTCGACGGGATAGCTCTCGGAGCGGTGCGAAAGGAACGCAGCCGCGCGCTTGCCGGACCCGAAGTCGAGCTTGAGCCCCCCGCGGTAGGAATGCCAGTAGAGGTGCTCCCCTTCGTAGAGGTACAGAGGCATCAGATCGATGCGCACGCCGCCCCCGCGATAGGGAGACTGCTCGAAGGTCGAGACCAGGCCCCAGCCGCTGCTTCCGCGTCCGGGGATATCGGCGAGGAAATCGCTCGTCGCGGCCGCGGGCCGGGCGGCGGCTGCACCGAGCGCAAGAGCGCAGGCGCCGAAGACGCGCGGCAGGCAAACGTTGCGAATGATGGGTCCGGATCGGAGTGTGCGAAAAACGCCGCGGTATTCTAATATGAAAGCCATGTCGGATTTCGGAAGTTCGCGGTTGCGCCGGGGCTGCTGCGCCCTGGCCGCTTTCTCGGCGTTCTCCGCGGCGCTGGCGCAGGATTACCCGTCGCGCCCGGTCCGCATCGTGGTTCCCTCCGCCCCGGGCGGCGGCTTCGATCTGGTGGGACGCGTGCTCGCGCAGAAGGTGGGCGAGCAGATGGGGCAGGCCTTCGTGGTCGAGAACCGCCCCGGCGCCGGCACGCTCGTTGGCACCCAGCTCGTCGCACGTTCCGCCCCCGACGGCTACAACCTCCTCGTCGGCGGGCTTTCGAACATCGCGCTCAACATGGGCCTGTACAAGGAACCCGGCTACGATTCGCTCGTTGACTTCACTTCTGTCGGCCTCGTGGTCAGCCACTCCTACACGCTGGTCGCGCGCAAGGACCTGCCGCTCGCGAGCCTCGCCGAGGTGATCGCGTTCGCGCGGGCGAATCCGGGCAAGCTCAACATCGGCACCAGCGGTCCCGGCACCGGGCAATACATCGGCGCGGCCATCATCGCTGCTCTGACCAACGTCGACATCGTCAAAGTGCCTTACAAGGGCGCGCAGCCGGTGTACCAGGATCTGCTGGCGGGCCGTGTCGACCTGTTCTACGACAACACCACGACCACGCGTCCTTACGTCGAGTCCGGGCAGGTCAGGGCGCTTGCGGTGTCGAGCCGCGAGCGCGCGACCAGCATGCCGCAGCTGCCCACGCTCACGGAAACCGGCGTGGTCGACCTGGAAATGGAGACCTGGTTCGGCCTGTTTGCTCCGGCGCGCACGTCGCGCGCCATCGTCGAGCGCCTGCGCGCCGAGGTTGACCGCGCCACGCGCTCGGCCGACGTGCGTTCGCGCCTCGAGATGGGCAGCGGCCGCAGCCTGCGAATGACGCCCGCCGAGACCGAGGCTTTCGTGCGCGCCGAAGTCGCCAAATGGACACGCCTGCTTCGCAAGGCGGGCATCGAGCCCGAGTGAGAGCGTGACGGATCTGCAGGACCAGCTGGAGATTTCCACCCTCATGCAGAACTGGGCGCTCGCGCGCGACACCGGAGACTGGGGCAAGCTGCGCGCAACCGCGCACCCTGGAGCCGCGATGACCACGACATGGTTCGACGGGACTTTCGACGCCTTTGTCGGATCCTGCGAGGCTTCCTTCAGCAAGGGATCGCGCTCGCAGCACTTCCTGGGCGGCACCGTCGCGGAAATCAGGGGCGCCCGCGCGCTCGCTCAGACCCGCATGTCGATCAACGTGCGCTCGCAGCTCGACGGCGTCGAAGTCGACGCGGTGTGCACCGGCCGCTTCTTCGACCGGGTGGAAAAACGCGGCGGAGTGTGGCGCCTCTTCAGGCGCTCGGTGATCTACGAAAAAGACCGCATCGACCCGGTCGATCCGGGCGCCAGGGTCTCGCTCGACCCGGTGCTGCTCTCGCGCTTTCCGGAAGGCTACCGCCATCTCGCCTACCTGCAGACGCGCAACGGTGCGCAGGTGAATCCGAACCTTCCGACCGCGCGCGGCGAAGCGCTGGAAAAGCTTCTGCACGACGCCAGGATCTGGCTCGCGGCGGACCAATGATCAACCGAGGAGACGCATACATGAACGACCTGCAACGCTATCTGGTGGAGGAAGCGCTCGAGGATTACGAAGACGGACGGCTCACGCGCCGCCAGGCGCTGAGGGCCATCGCCGGCCTCACGGGCGCGGCGCTCGCCGCGCAGATGGTCGACGCGCATGCGCAGGCCAAGCCCGCACCGGGCGGAAAGGCGCCTTCCGCATCGGCGCCTCTGGTCGCGCCCAACGATTCGGCAATAGTCGCCGGCGTCGCGGAATTTCCCGGCACGGGCGCCCGCCTGGCCGGATATCTGGCGCGGCCCGCCCAATCCGGCACCTTCCCGATCGTGCTGGTCTGCCACGAGAACCGCGGCCTTACGCGCCACATTGAAGACGTGACGCGGCGGGTAGCGAAAGCCGGCTACGTCGGGCTCGCCGTGGACCTGCTCTCGCGCGAAGGCGGCACCGACAAGCACGACTTCGACGCGATCCCGGGAATCCTCGGCAAGGTGCCCCCGGCGCGCCACGTGCAGGATTTCCAAAGCGGCCTCGCCTACGCGAGGGCGCAGCCCGCCTCGCGCGGTGACCGCGTCGGAATGACGGGCTTCTGCTTCGGCGGCGCAGTGACCTGGCGCGTCGCGGCGGGCGTGCCCGATCTGCGGGCGGCGGTGCCTTTTTACGGCGTTCCGGTGCAGGAGCCGGACGTGTCCGGAATCGGCGCGGCGGTGCTCGCCATCTACGGCGGCCTGGACGAGCGCATCAACCAGAACATTCCGGCGATCGAGGCGGCGATGCAAAAGCACGGCAAGACCTTCCGCAAGATCATCTACCCGAAGGTGGACCACGCTTTCCACAACGATACCGGCGCGCGCTACAACGCCGAGGCCGCGAAAGCCGCGTGGAGCGAGACGCTCGCGTGGTTCGGCAAATACCTGGCGTAGAAAAATCTACAATGTCGAACGTCAAAAGGAGGGGCGGCATATGGCAGCGTCTGGGGCAGGATGCGGACTCATGGCGTGCAATCACGTGTCGTGCGGGCCGGCAGCGACGCGCAACGCGGTCGACTTCGGCCGGCGCGATTTCCTGATCGACGCGCTCGCGGCGACCGCGGGACTCACCGGACTCGGCGGCTGCGCGGCGCCCGTCATGCAAGCGACCAACCCGGCCGACACGATCCTCGTCAACGGGCGGATCGCCACCCTGGATCCTCGCCGGCCGGAGGCGAGCGCGCTCGCAATCCGCGGCGGCAACATCGCCGCAGTCGGTTCCGCTGCCGAAATCGAAAGCCTTCGCGGCCCCGGCACGCAGGTGATCGACGCGGGCGGGCGCACCGTCATCCCGGGCTTGAACGACGGGCACACTCACTTTATCCGTGGCGGACTGACCTACACGAACGAAGTGCGCTGGGACGGCGTGCCTTCGCTCGCAGAAGGCCTGCGCCGCGTGCGCGAGCAGGCGCAGCGCACGCCCGCGCCGCACTGGGTCCAGGTGATCGGCGGCTGGACCTGGGCGCAGTTCGCCGAGCAGCGCCACCCGACGCTCGAGGAAATCAACGCCGCGACGGGCGACACGCCGTGCATGATCATGCATCTGTACGACCGCGCCTGGCTCAATCGCGCCGGGATCCGCGCCCTCGGCTGGAACAAGGAGACGCCCAACATGTTCGGCGGGGCGATCGAGCGCGATGCCTCGGGCAATCCCACAGGCCTGGTGATGTCGACCACGAGCCTGGCGAGCCTGGTCTCGGTGTGGCTGCGCATACCGAGGCTTTCTCCGGAAGACCAGATTCTTTCGACGCGCCACTTCATGCGCGAGCACAATCGACTGGGCGTCACGAGTGTGATCGACGCGGGCGGCGGCGGCCAGAATTATCCGGACAACTACGCCGCGATCGCCAAGCTCGCCGCGGACGGGCAGATGACGCTGCGGATCGGCTACAGCCTGTTCGCGCAGTCGCCCGGCAAGGAGCTCGAGAACTACACGGCCTGGGCCAGGCTGGTGAAGCTCGGGGAGGGGAACGATTACTACCGTATGATCGGAACGGGCGAATACATTCTCTACGCCGCGGGCGACGTCGCCAACTTCGCCAAGGACTATCCGGTGCCGCCGGCGGGCGTGATGGAGAAGAATCTCTCCGCCGTGGTGAAGTTCATCGTCGAGCAGGGCTGGCCGTTCCGCCAGCACACCAGCTTCGACGCTACGGCGAGCCGCGTGCTCGACGTCCTCGAGCAGGTGAACCGCGAAATGCCGCTGAAGAACTTGCGCTGGGGGCTGGACCACTGCGAGGGGCTGCACGCGAAGACGCTCGAGCGCATCGCGGCACTGGGCGGCTCGATCGACATCCAGAACCGCATGTCGCTCGACGGAGAAGCGTTCCTGAAGAAATACGGGGCTCAGGCCGCCGCCGACGCGCCGCCCGTCGCGCGCATCCGCGAGATGGGAATTCCCCTGGCCTGCGGCACCGACGGCAACCGGGCGACCAGCTACAACCCCTGGATCGGGCTGCACTGGCTGGTCACCGGCAAGACGCTCGGCGGCGCGAAGCTGCAGGGGGACCGGAACCTTCTCGACCGTGCCGAGGCGCTGCGGCTGTATACGGCGGGCGGCGCGTGGATCTCGGGTGAGGAGGGCAAGAAAGGCACGCTGGAGGCGGGGAGGTTCGCCGACCTCGCGATCCTTTCCGCCGACTACTTCAAGGTCCCGGAGGACCGGATCAGGGACATCGAGTCGCTCCTGACCATGGTCGGCGGGAAAGTCGTGTACGGAGCGGGCCCCTATTCGCGCCTTTCGCCGCCGCTGCCGCCGGTCTCGCAGGACTGGCTGCCGGTGCGGGAATACGGCGAATACTACAAGCGCGGGCTCGCGGACGCGCAGAACCTGGCGCGGGCGTTCTCGCGGCCGCAGCTGATCGCGGACGGAGGCTGGGGAGAGGTTTGCGGTTGCGGGGCGTTTTGAGCGCGGCCTGCCGTCCCGCTCAATCGACCTTCACTCCCGCGTCGCGCACGGCTTTCGCGTATCTCGACGATTCGAACTGCAGAAAGGCGCCGAACTCCTCCGGCGTGCCGGGCTGGGGAGACATTCCATTGCTCCTGAATTTGTCCTGCGTATCCGGATTGCGCAGGGCCTGCACCAGCTCGGCATTGAGGCGCGCGATCGCGGAGGGCGGAGTCGCGCCCGGAACGACCATGCCGCTCCAGTTGGTCGCTTCGAGCTCCGGATATCCCAGCTCGCGCATCGTCGGCACTTCGGGCAGCACTTCCGCGCGCGCGGGCGAGGTCACCACGATGGCGCGCAGTTTCCCGCTTTTCACGGAGGGCGCGACTTCGGTTGCGTTGCCGTAGATCATCGGTATGTGGCCTCCGGTGACTGCGAGCAGCGCCGGGGCCCCGCCCTGGAACGGCGCGTGCACGATATCGATTTTCGTGGCGAGCCTCAGCATTTCGCCCATGACGTGATGGGTGGTGCCGGTGCCGGGGGTTCCATAGGAAATCTGCCCGGGAACCGCGCGCGCCAGCGCAATCAGTTCCTCCAGCGTATTTGCCTTCAAAGAAGGATGGACCGCGATCGCCATGGGCACCGACATCGTCTGGCCCACGGCGTTGAAATCCTTCATGGGGTCGAACGACATTCCGCGCCGCAGCGCCGGGTTGATCACGAAGCTCGGAAACACCACCAGCAGCGTATGCCCGTCGGCGGGAGACCGCGCCACGAGCTCCGTCCCGATGATCGTGCTGCCGCCCGGGCGATTCTCCACGACCATCGTCTGACCCAGGCCTTTCGCCATGTGCACCGCGAGGACGCGGCTGGTGATGTCGGCGGTGCCGCCCGGCGGAAACGGCACGACGATGCGCAAGGGTCTGGACGGGAACGGTTGCGCCTGCGCTGCGCCGATAAGCTCCGCTGCCGCGATCGAGACCGCGATCAAGATACGTGCCTTCATTGCTCTAACGCCTGGGTTCAGGGTCGTTCTTTTGCGTGCCATCGATCAAGTCGTATGTAATCTCAGAGCGAAAGCCTATCGGCCAATAGATGAGTGCGAGTGGCGGCCAAAATATCGATACGGGCCGAAACGTGGAGCGAAGCTTGCCTTCCTTAATCGTCGATCCATTCTTCTCGAGGCGGTAGCGTATTCCGCCGGCCGCTGTCCAGAAGAACGGCTGCATAGTGACTGTGCCGTTCGGGCTGACCACAGCCGGCCGCTCGTGAACGTAGAGGGCCGTGTTGTCTGGAACCCGGAATTGGCCGGTAGTCGAACAGCCCATTACCAATGTGACGCCGAAAGCAGCGAGAAGCAGCGCGACGATCTTCATGTATTCCTCCGTTGTTGGAGAGAGTCCAAAGCGAACCGTGCCTGTATTGGCGCTAACATCCGTCTCCCACGTTTCAATCCAGCTTCGCCCCGCTCTCCTTGACGAGCTTCGCGCACTTGGCGAGGTCGGCGAGCATGAATTGACGAAATTCCTCGGGCGAGCTTCCGACGGGTTCCGAGCCGTCCGCCACGATGCGCTCGCGCACGTCGGGCCGATTGAGGACCCTGATGAGTTCGTCGTGAAGCCTGGTGACGATGGGCGCGGGCAGGCCCGCGGGGCCGATCACGCCATACCAGCCCACGAACTCGAATCCGGGCAGCTCTTCCGCCACCGCAGGCATGTCAGGCAGGGCGGCGAGGCGCTTGGGCGCCGTGACCGCGAGCCCGCGCAGCTTGCCCGCGCGCACCTGGACTTGCGCCGGCTGGATGCCCGAGAAATTGAAGTGGTATTGCCCGGCGACCAAATCCATCAGGGCCGGCCCTGCGCCCTTGTACGGGATGTGCTCGGCCTTCACTCCCGTCATCACCTTGTAGAGCTCGCCCGCGAGGTGGCCGCCCGTGCCGATGCCGGCCGAGCCGAAGTTGAGCGCCCCTTTGTAGTTCTTCGTCCAGTCGATGAACTCCCTGAGGTTAGTCACCGGCGTCGCCGGGTTCACCACCAGCATCAGCCCTGCGCTGGTGAGCTGAGTGATCGGCGTGAAGCTGTTTACAGCGTGATATGGGAGCTTCGGGTTCAGGGCCGCGTTCACCGTGTGCTGGTGATAGGCGAGGAAGATCGTGTAGCCGTCGGGCGGCGCGTTCGCGGTCAGCTCCCCCGTGATCAGGCGGATCGGCCGAGTGGGGTAGTCCTGCTGCGCCGGGGCTGGAACTGCGAAGGCGAGGCCCAGCGGGAGGAGGAGGGCGCTGAAGACGCGTGGCAACGGGCTGGATTTCATGGTCAAAGAAACTTCCATTTCACGAAGACGGCGACTGCGGCCGGCAGCAGGAATATCAACAGGAAGATCGGCAGCTCCTCCATGAAGGAGTAGCCCGCCTGCGACACGCCGATCCACAGGTTCGCTGCGGCCGCCACGAACCAGAGGGCGACGAACGCCGCAGTGGCGGTGGTCATGGATGAAGTGCTTGAGCCCGCGAGAAGCTTCGTAATTCCAAGGCAGACCGCCCAGAGTACGAAGCCCCCGAGGATGATGATCCCGGTGCGCATTGCTCCCTCCCCCGATTATTCGTGGTAAACCAAATGTGTTCCTCCTGGGCGCATCCCTATTCCAGCTTGAGGTTGGTGCGTTTCACGAGGTTCCTCCACTTCTCGATGTCGGCATGGAAGAATTTCTTGAAGTTCGCCTGGTTGTCCTCGAACAGCGCGGCTCCCGCCCCGGCGAGCTTCTCGCGCGTCTCGGGCTGCGCGAGCACGGCCTGCACGTCTCGCGCGATGCGCGCCGCGAGCTCGGGCGAGATCGACGCCGGCGCGAAGAAGCCGTTCCACAGGGTCGCCTCGTAGTCCGGCAATCCCTGCTCGGCGATGGTGGGAATGTCCGGGGCGGCCGCGTAGCGCTGCCTGCTCGTCACTCCCAGCGCGCGCGTGCGGCCGGCCCTGGAGAGCGGCAGCCCCACCGGCATGCCCGCAAAGTAATACGCGATGCGGCCCCCCATCACGTCGGTCGATGCGGGCGCCCCGCCCTTGTAAGGCACGTGGATCGCCTGGATGCCGGCCATCATGTTGAAGAGCTCGCCGCACAGGTGATCGGAGTTGCCGATCCCGGAGGAGGCAAAAGCGAGCTTGCCGGGATCCTTCTTCGCCATCGCGATCAGCTCTTTCACGTTTTTCGCGGGAAATTCCGGAGCGACGATCAGGATGTGCGGCGTCGCCGCCACCGGCGCGAGCGGCACCAGGTCCGTTTCCGCCTTGAACGGCAGGTTCGGCAGCGCGGCGGCGCTGATCGCCAGGCCGTTCTGCGCGAGCAGCAGCGTGTAGCCGTCGCCGGGCGCGTTGGCGACCGCCTCCGCGGCGAGATTCCCCGCCGCGCCGCCGCGGTTCTCCACGATGACCGTCTGCTTCCAGTAGGCGCCGAGGCGGTCCGCCATCACGCGTCCGACGATGTCGGTGGAGCTTCCCGCAGCGTAGCCGATCATGAAGCGCACCGGCTTGGCCGGGTATTGCTGCGCGTGGGCTGCGAAAGCGGCGAAGAAGCAAAGAGCGAACACCAAGCGCGACAGTTTCATGGCAAACCTCCGTCCATGTCATCCCCGCGGAAGCGGGGATCCAGCGACTTTCACCAAACGGCTCTGGATTCCCGCTTGCGCGGGAATGACGGTGTTAGTTATCGATGCGCGAACATTCTTTTTCCCGGAACCGGCATCTCGGCGGTGAGGATCTCGCCGTTCAGCGAGTCGGTGATGTGGAGCGTGCTGCGCCTGGCGCCGCCGTAGGCGATGTTGGTCATGAGGCGATGCTGCTTGCCCGCGTCGACGAGGTGGGTCGGCAGGCAGTTCGAGTCGAAGCGCCAGATCCCCACTCCGAGGTGGCACACCACGAGGCCGTCCTCCGCGTCGGTCTCGATCCCGTCGGGGCCGGCATGGCCGCCAGAGAGCTGGATCGCGACGCCGGTCTTGGAGAGCGTGCCTCCGGCCATGAGCGGCAGCCGCCAGACCTGCTGCGAGCGCGTGATCGCGACATACACGTGCGTGTTGGTCGTATTGAGCGTGATGCCGTTGGGGGAGGGCGCGTTGTCCACCAGGCGCTGCAGCTCGCCGTTCACGCGCAGGCGGAACACGCTACCGCTCGGATCGGCGATGCCGGTCTGTCCCTGGTCGGTGAAATACAGGTCGCCGTTGTCGGCGAAGTGCAGGTCGTTCAGGCCCTTGAAGCCCTCGCTGAATGCGGTGGCGAGGTAAGTCTCGATCTTCCCGGACTTCGGGTCGAGCAGCATCAGGCCTCGCTTGTAATCGGCGATGAAGATCCAGCCGCCCTTGTGGATCTTCAGGCCGTTCGGCCAGCCGTCGTACTGAACGACCAGCTCCCATTCCCCTTTCGGATCGATGCGGAAAATGCGGCCGAAGGGAATGTCCACGCACCACAGGTTACCCTCGCGGTCGAACGAGGGGCCTTCGAGGAAGCTGTCCACCTGCGCCGCTCCGCGGTTGGGGTCGGACCAGGCGGTGCGGCGCTTCTTGCGGAATTTCGCGGGCAACGAGGTAAAAGGCCGCGCCTGGATGCGTTTGATTTTCTGGAAAGGGTTGTGCACGGAAATCTCCAGCGCGGTGGCGAAGCATAACCCAACGCGCGAGGATCCGGCGATGTTGCGAAGCGTGTGCGGCGCGACGCTGCGCGCCCGGACGTCAGGGGAGTTCGGGGACCTGCGACGGCGTTTCGCCCGACCTGAGCCAGTCGATCGCGGCGGTTTCGTCCATGAACGTCCGGAGATTGACTCCGCGCATCAGCGCCAGCGTGGCGATGTACTGGTGGGCGAGCCGCAGCTCCAGGGAATCTCCCATGAGCGCGATCTTGTGCGCGGACCTGTACGCGATTTCCAGGTAGCGGGAGAACCCATAGCGTTCGACCGTGAAGATCGGCTTGGAGTTGCGCACGTAGATCAGGATATTTCCGCGCTGGTGCTTGAGGCCTTCGGCCAGCAGGGCGTCCAGGAATTTCCGCGTCTCTTCGACCGTTTTCCGGCCGAACAACTCGGCGCGTATGTAGCCCGGCTCGACGCTTATCCGATACCACATCGCGCCATGGTTCACCGCGGCCTGCGCCTCCTCGTCCTCGGGCGACCTCGGCTCTTCCTCTCCCCGCGCTGCATTTTCCAAGTTCATGGCAGCGTAGGATAATAGTCGCAATTCTGAAAACAATAACGTCGCTGGATCGCGATCGTTCTGTCGTGATAACTCTACGAGACGCGCAACCCGACCAGGCGCTCGAGCGTCTCGGCATCGTGCGGAAGCTCGCGCGACCTGGCGCGATGCACGATGGCGCCGCGCTCGATCACCAAAGTGTCGTCTGTAAGCGACAGCGCGATCCCGGTGTGCTGCTCGACCAGGATCGTGGCGGTTCCCTGCTCGGTCATCATGCGCCGGATCGTCCCGGCCAGTTCCTCGACGATGATGGGCGCGAGGCCTTCGAGCGGCTCGTCCAGCATCAGCAGCGCCGGGTTGGTCATGAGCGCGCGCGCGATCGCGAGCATCTGCTGCTCGCCTCCGGAAAGCTGGTTGCCCATGTTGGCGCGGCGCTCGGCGAGGCGCGGAAACAGGTCGTATACAGCCTTCAGATCCCAGCGGCCGCGACGCGAGGCGACGGTCAGGTTCTCCTCGACCGTCAGCGACGGAAAAATTTCGCGCTCCTGCGAAACCCAGCCGAGCCCCAGCCGCGCGCGCTCGTGCGGCGGCGCGGAGGATATGTCCGCTCCGCGCCACAGGATCGCGCCGCGCATGAGGCGCGTATAGCCCATGATGGTGAGGAGCAGCGTGGTCTTGCCGACTCCGTTGCGGCCGAGCACGGCGAGGCTCCCGCGCTCGGGGATCTCGAGCGACACCTCGTCGAGCACCACGGCCTCGCCATAGCCGGCGCGCACGCCCTCGAGCCTGAGCAGAGGCTCACCCATAGGCCGCCTTGCCGAGGTACACGGCCCGCACCTCGGGATTGCGGGCGATCTCCGCGGGAGTTCCCTCGACGAGGATCCTGCCGCCGACCATGACGATGATGCGGCTCGCGAAGCGGAACACGACGTTCATGTCGTGCTCGATGAAAAGCACCGTGAGCTCGGAGGCGAGGCCGGAGATCGCCTCGAAGAGATCAGCGCTCTCGTCCTTCGGAACGCCCGCCGCCGGCTCGTCGAGCAGCAGCACTTTCGGGCGCGTTGCGAGCGCGAGCGCGATCTCGAGCAGGCGCTGCCGGCCGTAGGCGAGCTCGCGCGTCGGCCGGTAGGCGTCTTTCGCGATCCCGAGCGAGGAAAGAATTCCGTGGGCTTCGCCGGCCGCGTCCCGATACGCCGGCAGGCTCCTCCACCAGGTGCCCGCGTGGCCCTCGCGCTCGAGCACGGCGAGCGTCACCGACTCGAGCGCGCTGAGATCGGGGAACAGCGTATTGATCTGGAAAGTGCGCGCAAGGCCGCGCTTCACGCGGAATTCGGGCGCGAGCGACGTGATCTCGTCATCGCCGAGGAAAATGCTTCCGGCGTCCGGCCGCAGCATCCCCGTCATGAGGTTGATGAGCGTGGTCTTGCCCGCGCCGTTCGGTCCGATCAGCGCGTAGCGCACGCCCCGCGGCAGCGCGAGCGAGATGTCCTGCGCGACGACCAGCGATCCGAAGCGCTTGGCGAGCCCGCGGGTGGAAAGGACGGCGGTCACGGCAATCTGCTCCGCCAGCGCGCGGTGATTTTCGCCAGCCCCCCGAGAATGCCGTTCGGAAGGAACATCACTACCACGACCAGCAGCAGCCCGATCCAGAAATACCAGAACTGCGGGTTGATTCCCGAGAACTGGTCGCGCGCGACCATGTAGATGATGGCGCCGACGATCCCGCCGTAGAGGCGCCCGGCGCCGCCGAGGATCAGGATCACCAGCACGTCCGCCGAACGCTGGAAGGAGAGCACTTCGAGGGACACCGTCGAAGTGGTTTGAGCGAGCAGCGCGCCGGCCACGCCCGCCATCGCCGCCGACAGGGTGTAGATCTTGCGCAGGTGAGCGCGGCTCGGCGCGCCGATCGCGGGCATTCTCGTCGCGTTCTCGCGGATTCCGCGCAAGGCGAGGCCGAAAGGCGAGTGGATGATGCGCCTCGCCGCGAGGAAGGTCAGGAACAGGACGACGAGAGAATAGGCGTAGGCGGTGCGGCCGTAGAGGTCGAACCTGAAGGTCTCCAGGAGCGGCCGGATCTTCATGCCCTGCAGGCCGTCGGCACCGCCGGTGAGCCAGCTCGCGCTGTTCGCCGCTTCGTGCAGCAGCAGTCCGAGGCCGAGAGTGATCATGATGAGCGCGAGATGCCTGAAGCGCGCGATGATGAAGCTCGCCGCGTAGCCGATCATGCCCGCCACCGCGGAGGCGACGAGGAGCCCGGAAAGCGGCTCGCCCCAGGCGTGCTTGGAGAGGAGGCCGGCGGCGTACGCGCCCAGCCCGAAAAACGCGGCGTGCCCCAGCGACACGATCCCGGCGTAGCCGAGGATGAGATCGAGCGAGACGGCGAAGAGCGCCGTGATCGCGATCTGGCTCGCGAGCTGCAGGTAGGCCGGCGTCAGGACGAAGGGCAGCAGGGTGCAAAGCCAGAACGCGATCTCGATCCGCCGCCAGCGGACCTGTGCTTCCAGATAGCGGTGAGGATCGGCCGCCGCTGCTCGCGCGCTCGTCATCGTTTTCCGAACAGGCCGGCCGGCCGCCACATGAGCAGCCCGACCATGACGAGATAGATGACAAAGGCGCCGAGTTGCGGAAAGTAGTATTTCCCGGCCATGTCGCTGATGCCGAGCACCGCCGCGGCGACGAAGGACCCGCCGATCGAGCCCAGGCCTCCCACCGCGACCACGATGAGGACATAGACGAGATAAGTGAAGGCGAAGGAATGATCGAGGCCGACGATCTCGATGGCAAGCGCGCCGCCCAGGCCGGCCAAGCCGCCGCCGAGCGCGAAAGTGGCGGCGAAAATGCGATCGAGGTTGATGCCGAGTCCGCGCGCCATGCGAGGGTTGTCCACGGCCGCGCGCACCTGCGCGCCGAAGCGCGTGTATTCGAGGGACGCGACCAGGATCGCGGTGACGATCAGCGCCGTGACGACGAGAAACAACCGGTACACGCCGAAGCGCATGCCGAACAGCTCCACCGCGCCCTGGAGATACGATGGCGTGCTGATCGGCTGCTGCAGCGTGCCGTACAGGTAGGCGGCCGCCGCGACCGAGATGAAGACGATGCCGATCGTGAACAGGCACTGGTCGAGGTCGCTCGCGCGGTACAGGCGCCGGTAGAGCGTGCGCTCGAGCACCGCGCCCGCCGCCGCGGCAGAGAGGAAGGCCGCCGGAAGGGTGGCGAAGAACGGCCAGCCGAAGCTGTTCATCAGCGTCACGGTGGCGTAGCCGCCCACCATGGCGAAGCTGCAGTGCGCCAGGTTGACGAAGTTCATCATCCCGAGCGTCACCGACAGTCCCACCGAGAGCAGGAACAGCAGCATCCCGTAGGCGAAGCCGTCGAACAGGACGCTGAAGAGCGACGCGAGCATTGCGGGTTCTCCTGGGGAGTATCAGTCGCGAGCGTTGAACGGCGCCTCGCGTCCGTTCGAACGCGAGCGGGCCAGGGCTGCGCGGCCTTGCCGCGTCCGCCCTTGGCCCTACTTCATCCGGGCCTTGACCGGGTCCTTGACGTTCTCGACCTTGTCGAAGGGAACGTTGACCAACTCGCCGCCGACTTTCTGCACCCGGCGGATGTAGATGTTCTGCACCACGTCGCGCGTTTCCGGATCGATGGACATCGGGCCGCGCGGGCTTTCCCACTTCAGGCCCTTGGCGGCGGCGATCAGGGAATCGCCGTCGGCCTTGCCGCCGGTCTTCTTCAGCGCCTCGTAGATGACGTGCATGCCGTCGTATCCGCCGATCGAGAAGAAGTCCGGGTTGCGCCCGTGCATTTCGTTGAAGACCTTCACGAACTCGCGGTTGCGCGCGTTGTCGGCCTTGTAGTCGTAGTGCCAGGCAGTGATGATGCCGAGGCTCGCGTCGCCCATGCTCTTCAGCGCCGCTTCCGCCGTGGTCTCGCCCGAGCCGAGGATCTTGGTCTTCTTCGGATCGATGCCGCGCTCGGCGAGCGCCTTGCCGAGCGCCGCGGGCTGCGCACCGCCCGGTACGAAGATCACGATCGATTCCGGGTTGAGGTCCTTGGCGCGCTGGATGAAGGCCGCGAAATCCGGGTTCGCCACCGGGAAGCGCACCGAGCCGATCACTTCGCCGCCTCCCGCCTTGAAGGCGCTGAGGAACGCGCCTTCGAAATCGTGGCCCGGGCCGTAGTCGGTCACCATCGAATAGGTCTTCTTCACGCCCGTCTTGGCCGCCCAGGCGCCGAAGGTTTCCGCGACCTGCGGCAGCGTGACCGACGAGCGCACCAGGTAGGGCGACTTGGTCGTGATGATCGAAGTCGCCGCGTTCATCACCACCATGAACTTCTTCGCTTCCGCCGAAACGTCGGCCGCAGCGAGCGCGTTGGGCGTCAGCACGAAGCCGGCGAGGATGTCCACATTGTCGCGCACGATCAGCTCCTGCGCGAGGCGCTTGGCGAGGTCGGGCGCGACGCCGCCCGTGTCGCGGCGGATGATCTCGATCCTGCGGCCGGCGACCGTGTCTCCGAACTGCTTCATGTAAGTCTTGACGCCGTTGTCGAGCTGGGCGCCGGCGTCGGCGAACTGGCCGGTGAGCGTCAGGATCATGCCGATCTTGACGGTCTGGGCGAATGCCGAGGGCGCGGCGAACAGCATGAGCGCCGCAACTGCGGGGGCGAAGATTCGCTTCATGGTCGATTCCTCCTCCGGAGTTACCATAGCAAGGCGGGCCGAGTACCGCAAGTTGGGACATTGCCCACCCGCTCCGATTCGCGAAGGAACCCGCCATGACTGGGAAACCCCCGTTCCGCGCCGACCAGGTCGGCAGCCTGCTGCGCCCGAAAGAGCTGGTCGAAGCCCGCGACAAGGCGGCGAAGGGGACGATCGGCGCGGCGCAGCTGCGCGAGATCGAGGACCGCTC
>Ga0193745_1000024_pt1 | contig 29736 bp, 27 predicted proteins | sample L1a2metaG_FD_145899 | JGI IMG/M metagenome (GOLD analysis project Ga0193745, IMG submission 145899) | Soil microbial communities from a riparian zone of the East river system, Colorado, United States - L1a2 | ecosystem: Environmental > Terrestrial > Soil > Riparian zone | place: USA: East River... | reverse complement strand
ACACGACTGCGACCACCGCGACGGGATTCTTTATCCCATGCGTATCCGCGACATGTCCAAATTCGGCTTCGTCGAGGTTTTGTTCCCCGATCAGGAGCTGATCGACGAGTAGGATCGAGAGCTGATTCCTAGGCTTGCAGCGCCTTGAGCAGGTCGGTCTCGAGCTGCAGCACCGTTTTAGGACTGGAGAGCGCGGGGCCGGACACGACGAACACGTCCTCGGCGCGCTCGCCGAGCGTCACGATCTTGGCGGTGCGCAGGCTGACCCCGTAACGGCTGAGTACGAGAGCGATAGCGTAGAGCAGGCCGGGACGGTCGCCCGCGGTGATCGACAGGGAGTGGTACTGCCCCTTTTCGTCGGGGACGATGCGCACTTCAGGCGCGATCGGAAAGTGCTTGACGCGTCGCGATACCCGCCCCTGGATCGGCTGCGTCAAGGGAGCCTGATTCGCCAGCCGGTTCGCCAATTCGCCCTCGATCCGGGAGATCATGTCCCCGGGGTGCGCCACGGTGCCGACGTCCATGACCTGGAAGGTGTCGAGCGCATAGCCATGCCGGGTCGTATAGATCTTCGCGTCGACGATGCTGAAGCCGGTCGAGCCGAAGTAGCCGCAGATTCGCGCGAACAGGTCGCGCTGGTCGCGCACGTAGATCATGACCTGCAGTCCTTCGCCTGCCGGCGAGAGGCGCGCTTTGACCACCGGCTGATCGGCGCTGTCCCGGTAATGCAACAGACGCGTGTGCAAGGCGATCTCCTGGGCGTCGTGACGCAGGAAATAGGGAACGTCGAAATGGCGCCACAGCGGATCCTGGACCGTATCGGAAAGTCCATAGAGCCGCAGCAGACGCCTGGCTTCGTTCTGCTTGCTCTGGATGTATTGGTCCGCTTCGAATTTTCCGCCTTTCAGCAGATGTTGCGTCGCGCGAAAGAGGTCCTCCAGGAGCTTGCCTTTCCAGGCGTTCCACACCTTGGGACTGGTGCCGCGGATGTCCGCGACCGTAAGCAGGTAGAGCGCGACCAGCCGCCTCTCCGTGCCGACGAGCTCGGCGAAACGCCGGACCACCTCCGGATCGGACATGTCCTGCTTCTGCGCCACCGCCGACATGGTGAGATGGTGCTCGACCAAAAACTCGACCAGCTGCGCGTCTTCCGCCGAAAGACCGTGCTCACGGCAGAAACGCCGGGCCTCGATCTTGCCTAGTTGCGAGTGGTCGCCTCCGCGGCCCTTGGCGATGTCGTGGAAGATCGCCGCGATATACAGCAGCCAATGGCGCTCCAGACCGGCGATGAGGCGACTGCACAGCGGATACTCGTGCGCAAACTCGAGCATCGTGAAGCGACGCACGTTGCGCACGACGGTGAGGATGTGCTGGTCCACCGTGTACACGTGGAAAAGATCGTGCTGCATCTGTCCGACGATGCGCCGGAAGGCGGGCAGATATCTTCCCAGGATGCCGTATTGATTCATGCGCCGAAATTCGTGCACGATGCCGCGCGGCTGCTGCAGCAGGGACAAAAAAGTCGCGCGGTTCCGCGGATCGCGCCGGAAGGTCGCGCCAATGCGCGCGCGCGCGCGCCACAGTGCGCGCAGCGTCTGCGCAGTCATGCCTTTCAGCTCCGAGTGCTGCTGCATCACCAGAAAACTCTCGAGGATCGCGGAGGGCTCGCGCTCGAACAGATCGGGGGGATGCGCCTCGAGCAATTCGCCCACCCGCCTGAATTTTTCGCTGATCCTGGCTACATCGGAGTCCCGAGCCGGAAAAATTTCGGCACCCATGTTCTGGAGCAGGATGGTATTCAGCTGGGTGACGGCCTTCGCCGTGCGAAAATACGCCTGCATCAGCTGCTCGCCCGCGCGACGGTGTGCAGTGGCGGAATACCCGAGATCGCGCGCCAGGCTGTCCTGGTAATCGAACAGCAAGCGGTCTTCGCGGCGGCCCGCAGCGTAGTGCAGGCGAACCCGCAGGTTTTGAAGCAGCCTGTGATGCTTTTGCACCTGGCGCGACTCCTGCAGGGTAATGAAGCCGCGCCGCGCCAATTCCGCCCAGGAATCCCCCAGACCGCAGGCGCGGCTGATCCAAAGAATCACCTGCAGGTCGCGCAGGCCGCCGGGCGCTTCCTTGAGATTGGGCTCGAGGGTGTAGGGGCTGTCCTGGAATTTGGTATGGCGTTGCTCCTGCTCGAGGCGCTTCGCCTTGAAAAACACCCGGGCATCGAGGCTTTCCCTGCGGACGCGATCGAAGCGGGAAAAAAGCCCGCGGTCTCCTGCGAGCAGCCTGGCTTCGAGGAGGCTCGTCATCACGGTAACGTCCTTGGTCGCTTCTTCGACGCATTCGGCGACCGTGCGCACGCTGTGGGAGAGCTCAAGTCCGGTGTCCCAGAGTCGCCCGACGAGCTCCTCGATCTTGGCCGCCGGGCCTGCGGAAGCCGGATCCTGCAGCAGCACCAGGACATCGATGTCGGAGTGAGGATAAAGCTCGCCGCGTCCGTATCCGCCGACCGCGAGCAGCGCAAGGGGCACGGGCAGCCGCAGCTGCAGCCACAGGTCCTTCAGCACACGGTCGATCAGCCGGCAATGCTCGCGCAGCACCACGGGACCGTCGGCCGTCTCGTGAAACTTCGACTGCAGGGCGCGGCGCTCGGCTTGCACGCCGGCCTTCAGGCGGGCGAGTGTCGCGCCGCCGTCCGCAAGTGCGGGAGGGGACAACATGGAATCAGTGCTTCGGCGGCGGTGGGGTGCCGGCGGAAAGCGTCAGGATCTCGAAGCCCGTATCGGTGACCAGCACGGTGTGCTCCCATTGTGCCGAGAGGCTATGGTCCTTGGTGACGATGGTCCAGCCGTCGGCGAGTTCGCGGATCGCCGGCTTGCCGGCGTTGATCATCGGTTCGATCGTGAAGGTCATTCCAGGCTGGAGGCGCGTGCCGGTTCCAGAGCGTCCGTAGTGCAGAACCTGCGGCTCTTCATGGAATTTCCGCCCGATTCCATGGCCGCAGAATTCGCGGACGACGCTGTAGCCGTGGCTTTCGGCATGCTGCTGGATCGCCGCGCCGAGATCACCGAGAAAGGCCCCGGGGTGCACCGCCCGGATTCCGAGCCACATGCACTCGTAAGTGGTCTCGCACAGGCGCTTCGCCTGGATGGAAGGGTCGCCGACGTAGTACATGCGGCTGGAATCGCCGTGAAAGCCATCTTTGATCACGGTGACGTCGATATTCAGGACATCGCCGGCCTTGAGCACGCGCTCCCCCGGAATGCCGTGGCAGACCTGGTGGTTGACCGAAGTGCAGATCGACTTTGGAAAGGGCTTATACCCCGGCGGAGCGTAATTCAGCGGGGCAGGGATTGCCTTTTGTTCCTCGACGATCAGGTCATGGCAAAGGCGATCGAGTTCGCCGGTCGTGATTCCGGGCCTGACATGGGGGGCAACGAAGTCGAGCACTTCCCCGGCGAGCTGACCTGCAACGCGCATGCGCGCGATTTCCTCGGCGGTCTTCAGGTGTATCGCCATGCTTTGACAAAAAAGTGCGAAGGATAAGTCATCGATCCTGCCACGGCAAACCATCCCCCACGCTGTTTGCGACTGGAGCGGAGTAAAACTCTGTTTGCACAGGAAAAACTTGCATCAGTTTCGACCCACGTGCTACCATTTTAAGTCTCTAGCCGGGCTTGGGCTCGGCTAAATTTTTGCCGCTCCGCTGTTAGGGTGCCCGAGAGTTTTTCAGCGGGTCATTTGGCCGGAGCGACCCTTAATGTAACCCTAACCGGAGTCATCATGTCGACCACGATGCGCCAAATGCTCGAAGCGGGCGTGCATTTCGGCCACCAGACCCGCTACTGGAACCCGAAGATGGCGCCTTTCATCTTCGGTCATCGCAACAAGATCCACATCATCAATCTCGAGAAGACGATGGTGATGTATCAGGAGGCGATGAAATTCGTGCGGCAGCTTGCCTCCAACAAAGGCACTCTCCTGTTCGTCGGAACCAAGCGACAGGCGCGCGAGATCATCCGTGAAGAAGCCGAGCGCTGCGCCTCCCCATTTGTCGATCACCGCTGGCTGGGCGGGATGCTCACGAACTTCAAGACCGTCCGCCAATCGATCAAGCGGCTCAAGGAAATGGAGATAATGATCGAGGACGGCAGCATGGAGAAGCTGGCGAAAAAGGAAGCCTTGCACTTTCAGCGCGAACTCGCCAAGCTGCAGCGCAGCTTGGGCGGCATCAAGTCGCTGGACAACCGGCCTGATGCCCTGTTCGTGATCGACGTCGGCTACCAGAAAGGGGCGGTCGCAGAGGCGAAAAAGCTCGGCATCCCCGTTATCGGGGTCGTCGATACCAATCATTCTCCGGACGGGATTGCTTACGTGATTCCGGGCAACGACGACTCCAGCCGGGCGATTCGCTTGTATGCGCGCGGGATCGCCGATGCGGTCCTGGAGGGCCGCAGCCAGGTCGTGCAGGAAATCATCGGTGCAGCCTCCGATGAATTCGTCGAAGTCGAAGAGTCCGGCGCGAAAGCACGATGATCGGCGATTGCGGTCCTAAAGGGAGCGCGGCTGTCTCTTTTTTTGCAACCTTCCGAGCAGTGAGGTTCCGGTAATGGCGGAAATCACCGCAAGCATGGTCAGAGATCTGCGCGACAAGACCGACGCGCCGATGATGGAGTGTAAAAAAGCGCTGGTCGAGGCGGAGGGCAATTCAGCCAAGGCCGAGGAGCTGCTGCGCGTCAGGCTCGGCAACAAGGCGTCCAAGGCTTCGACACGTACGGCTGCGGAGGGCGTGGTCGCGGTTCACGTCGCGCCGGACGCGAAGACCGGCGCAATCGTGGAAGTCAACTGCGAGACCGATTTCGTAGCCAAGAACAACGATTTCCTTAATTTCGCCCGTTCGCTGGCGGACCTCGTCGCGAAAAGGAACCCGCCGGACGTGGCGGCCCTTTCGTCGGCGCCGCTTGGCGGATCCACGGTGGAAGAGACACGCAAGGCCTTGGTCGGACGCATCGGCGAAAACATGTCGATCCGGCGTTTCGCCAGGATCGAGGCGAAGGGGCGAATCGCCCACTACGTTCACGGCGCCAAGATCGGAGTTCTTGTCGATATTTCGGGCGGCGACGATCAGTTCGCACGCGAAATCGCGCAACACATTTCCTGGGGCAAGCCCATCGCTCTTTCGAAGGACGGCGTGCCGGCCGAGTCGATCAAGAAGGAGCGTGACATCGCGACTGCCCAGGCAGCCGCATCGGGCAAGCCGCCGAACATCATGGAAAAAATGATCGAAGGCGGGGTGCAAAAGTACCTGAAGCAGGTGACGCTGCTCGGACAGGGTTTCGTCAAGGATGAGAAACAGAGCGTCGAAGCGGCACTGAAAGCAAAGGGCGCCTCGATATCGAGTTTCGTGCTCTACGTCGTGGGCGAGGGCATCGAGAAGAGGTCGGGCGATTTCGCCGCCGAAGTCATGGAGCAGGTGAGCAAGGCGAAGAAGGATGGAAACAAGTCCGAAAAAGCTGCCTGAGATGGCTGCATCCGCAAAATACAAGCGCATCCTGCTCAAGCTGAGCGGCGAGGCCCTCATGGGAGACGACCCCTTCGGGATCAATCGCGCCACGATCGAGCGCATCGTCGGCGAGATCGCCCAAGTTTCGGCGCTCGGCCTGGAGATCGCGGTGGTGATCGGCGGGGGCAACATCTTTCGCGGTGTGGCCCCGGGCGCCGCGGGAATGGATCGCGCCACCGCCGATTACATCGGAATGCTCGCGACCATCATGAACGCGCTCGCTTTGCAGGACGCCATGCGGCAGGCGGGTTTGAACGCGCGGGTGCAGTCTGCGCTCAACATTGAACAGGTGGTCGAACCGTACATCCGCAACAAGGCGATCCGCTACCTCGAGGAAGGCAAGATCGTCATTTTTGCCGCGGGTACAGGCAACCCGTTCTTCACGACCGATACCGCAGCGGCGCTGCGGGGAACGGAGATCGGCGCTGAAATGGTGCTCAAGGCGACCAAAGTCGACGGCATTTACACCGCGGATCCCAAGCTGCACCCGGACGCCAAGCGTTACGACAAGCTGAGCTTCGACGAGGCCATGATCAAGAACCTGCGGGTGATGGATGCCACGGCTTTCGCGCTATGCCGCGATCAGAAGCTCCCGATCACCGTGTTCAGCATTCTTAAAGCCGGAGCGATGAAACGGGTGGTCACCGGCGAAAAGGAAGGCACGCTCGTCTACGTGAGCGCCTGAGCGACGATGGGGAATTCATGAATACCCTGGCCGAGGTCAAAAGGAACACCGAGCAAAGAATGCACAAGTCGCTCGATGCCTTGAAAACCGACCTGGGGAAAGTCCGCACCGGCCGGGCGCATGCGGGGCTGCTCGACCACATTTCAGTGGATTATTACGGCAGCCAGATGCCGATTCCGAAGGTCGCCAACGTAAGCCTGCTCGACGCCCGCACCCTCGGCGTATCGCCCTGGGAGAAAAAGATGCTCGGCGCGATCGAAAAGGCCATCCGCGAGTCCGATCTGGGCCTGAATCCTGCTTCTCAGGGGGATATGGTCCGGGTGCCGATGCCGTCTCTCACCGAGGAGCGCCGCCGCGATTTGATCAAGGTGATCAAGCACGAAGGCGAAAATGCCAAGGTTGCCGTGCGCAACACGCGCCGCGACGCCAACCATGCGCTCAAGGAATTGCTGAAAGCCAAGGCCGTGTCCGAAGACGAGGAACGGCGCGCGCAGGACGAGGTCCAAAAGCTCACCGACAAGCACATCACCGATATCGACAGGATGATCGCGGCAAAAGAGACCGAGCTGATGGCGGTTTGATCGAACACCAGAGAAACTCCACACATGAAACCCTTCGCCAGCTCAACGCGCGAGATCCCGCCGGCCAGTGACATCCCCAGGCACATCGCCGTCATCATGGATGGCAACGGGCGCTGGGCCAAGAAACGCTATCTCCCCCGCGTCGCCGGACACAAGCAAGGGGTCGAGACGGTGCGTCGAGTCACGCAGGCGTGCACCGATCGCGGCATCGGATACCTGACCCTGTTTGCCTTCAGCTCGGAGAACTGGCGCCGGCCCGCCGAAGAGGTTTCGACGCTCAAGCAGCTGTTCATGGGCGCGCTGGAGCAGGAAGCCGAGCGGCTGCACGAAAACAAGGTGCGCCTGAAGATAATCGGCGATATCGCGCCCTTCGGGGCGCGCGTGGTCGAACTCGCGCAACGCGCCCAAGAGCTCACCTCGCGCAATGCGGGCCTTACGCTCACCATTGCCGCCAACTACGGCGGCCGCTGGGATCTGATGCAGGCTTTGCTGAAGCTGGTGAAGAGCGGTCCACCGCCCGCTGACGGATACACCGAGGAGCAACTCGCCCCGCATCTCGCGCTCAACTACGCGCCCGAGCCGGATTTGTTCATTCGCACCGGCGGCGAGCAGCGCATCAGCAATTTCCTGCTCTGGCAGCTCGCCTATACCGAACTGTATTTCACGCCCACGCTGTGGCCGGACTTCGACGCCAAGCAGCTCGACGCGGCGATCACCTGGTATCGCGAGCGCGAGCGCCGCTTCGGGCAGACCAGCGAGCAGCTCGAAAAGACCAAGCGCGAAACCAGCGGCCGGCGGAGGATCGCGTAAGGCCTTCTGCCGTGCAGGCGGAAAAGCGCGGGCACCCATGCTCAAAACCCGCGTGCTGACGGCGGCGGTAGTGCTCGCAGTGTTTCTCTCGGCGCTGTTCCTGCTGCCCAGGCCCGGCTGGATCGCGTTTTGCGCCGTGTTTCTCGGCCTTTCCGCGTGGGAATGGGGAGCATTGGCGGGGCTCGCCGCGGCCGGCCGCTTGATATATTCGGCATTCCTGGTTGGAGTCTTTGTGCTGCTCGGGGTCTTCGAGCCTTCGGCGACGAACAGCTCCTATGGGCCCGCCTGGGCCTACTATGCCGCGGCCTTGTTCTGGATCGTGCTCGTTCCGGTGTGGATCTGGCGGCAACCTCGCTCCAGGAGCCGGACCTTGCTGCTTGCTGCCGGCGCCACGGCGCTCTTGCCCGCTGCCGCCGCGCTCGTGGATTTGCGCGGCGTTCATCCCGCCTTGCTGCTCGGGATCCTGGGTGCGGTCTGGATCTCCGACACGGCCGCCTATTTCATCGGCCGGCGCTTCGGCAAACGCAAGCTCGCTCCGTCCATCAGCCCCGGAAAAACCTGGGAAGGCGTTGCCGGGGCGCTGGCGGCAGTCGGGCTCTACGCGCTGGCTTGGGCGTACCTGGGCGGCGCGGGAGGCATGCTTGCGTGGCCCGGCCCGATGAAAGTGACGCCTGCATGGATCCTCCCGGTGCTGCTCGGACTCGCCGTCGTGGGGATAATTGGCGATCTGTTCGAATCTCTGATAAAACGCCAGGCGGGGGTCAAGGACAGCGGCACGCTTCTACCCGGCCACGGGGGGATACTCGATCGCATCGATGCACCCGTGGCAATGTTACCGCTGGCAGTGCTTGCGTTCGTTAGATGACCACGATTCAGAACATCGCAATACTCGGAGCGACGGGCTCGATCGGAGCGAGTACCCTGGACGTCATCGCGCGGCATCCGTCGCGCTTCCGGGTGGCGGCATTGACCGCCAATCGGCAAGTCGATGAGCTGGCGGAGCTGTGCAAACTCCACCGCCCCGACTACGCCTGCGTGGCGGATGCCTCGCTCGCGCCGCGGCTGCACGAGCGCCTCGCTGGAGCCGGCCTGGCTTGCAAGATACTCGCGGGGGAAGCAGGACTCGTCGAAGTGGCTTCTTTGCCCGAAGTCGACTGCGTCATGGCCGCCATCGTTGGAGCGGCAGGGCTTCGTGCCACGCTTGCCGCCGCGAGGACGGGCAAGAAACTGCTGCTCGCGAACAAGGAAGCGCTGGTGGTTGCCGGCCCGGTGTTCATGGAAAAGGTGCGTTCGAGCGGAGCGATGCTGCTGCCCATAGACAGCGAGCACAACGCAATTTTCCAGTGCCTTCCGCCTTTCGCGGCCGGCGAGCCCGTCGCGAAAGGGATCCGCAGAATCCTCCTCACCGGATCGGGCGGACCCTTCAGGGCGCGTTCGCGCGCGGAGCTGCACCGTGTGACGCCGGACGAGGCCTGTGCGCACCCGAACTGGGTCATGGGGCGCAAGATCTCGGTGGATTCCGCGACCATGATGAACAAGGGACTGGAAATCATCGAAGCGAGGTGGCTCTTCGGCGCGAGCCCCGAGCAGATCCAGGTCGTCATCCATCCGCAAAGCGTGGTGCACTCGATGGTCGAGTACGCCGACGGTTCCGTGGTCGCCCAGCTCGGGCACCCGGACATGCGCACGCCGATCGCCCAGGCGCTCGCATATCCCGAGCGTATCGACGCCGGAGTGCCGTCGCTCGACTTCTTCCGCATCGGGGCCTTGAGCTTCGAGCAGCCTGATTTCGAGCGCTTTCCCGCCCTGAGCCTCGCTTACGCTGCGCTCAGGAGCGGAGGGGCCGCACCGGCCACACTCAATGCGGCCAACGAGGTCGCCGTAGCCGCGTTTCTCGAAGGCCGGTTGCCGTTCTTGCTGATTACCACGGTCATCGAGGAAACGCTCGCCGGTCTTCCCGCGAGTCCCCTCGCCACGCTCGAGGATGTCCTCGCCGCCGATGCGAGGGCCCGGGTACGGGCGAACCAGATCGTCACGCGACTGAAAGCCCACGCCGCATGAATTTCGCCGTCACCCTGCTGGCTTTCATCGTCGCACTGGGCGTGCTGATCGTGTTTCACGAGTTCGGCCACTATGTGATCGCGCGCCTGTTCGGGGTGAAGGTATTGCGCTTCTCGATCGGCTTCGGCAGGTCGCTGTGGCGGACTCGCCGCGGCCGGGACCAGACCGAGTGGGTGATCGCCGCGCTGCCGCTCGGCGGCTACGTAAAAATGCTCGACGAACACGAAGGGCCGGTCGCGCCCGAAGAGCTGCACCGGGCATTCAATCGCCAGAGCCCCTGGCGGCGCATCGCGATCGTCGCTGCGGGCCCGGCGGCGAATTTTCTGCTCGCCATCGTTTTCTACTGGGCGCTTTTCGTGGCCGGCGTGCAGGAGGCGAAACCCGTAGTCGGCACCCCGGATCCCGGAACCGTCGCGGAGGCGAGCGGCCTCACACGGGGCGAGACGATCCTGAAAATAAACGAGGAGCCGATGGCGAGCTGGCAGCAGGTGCGCTGGCGTTTGCTGCAGCTCGCGGTGGAAAGACAGCCGGCGCGGCTCGAGGTGATCGACCCCAAACAGCGGCTTTCCTGGCGCACCCTGGACTTGTCGAGTTTCGATCTCGAGGGCTTCGACAGCGATCCCCTCGCGCGTCTGGGATTGAGGCTGGACCGGCCCGATGTTGCGCCGATCATCGGCAAGGTCGTCCCGGGGAGCGTAGCCGAGGCGGGGGGATTGCGCCCGGGAGACCGGGTCATCTCGGTCGACGGGGGCGAGATTCGGGTGTGGGAAGATGTCGTGAGGGCGGTCCGGCGCCGGCCGGGCGAAATCGTGCGGCTCGGCATCGCGCGCGGCGGCAACCAGATTGAAGTTCAGCTGCGACCGGAGACGGTGCAACAAAACGGCGAGCGCTTCGGCCGCATCGGGACGGCTCCGCAAATCGATGCCGAATCGATGAAGAGCCTCGTAACGACCGTGCGCTACGCGCCGGTTGCCGCGCTCGGAATGGCGCTCGAGCGGACCTGGGAAACGTCGGCGTTCAGCCTGAAGATGCTCGGCAAGATGGTCGTCGGCCAGGTCTCCTGGAAAAACCTGAGTGGACCGGTGACGATCGCCGACTACGCGGGTCAATCGGCACAGCTCGGGATTGGCGCCTACATCGCATTCCTCGCGCTGATCAGCATCAGCCTGGGCGTGCTCAACCTGCTTCCGATCCCGTTGCTGGATGGAGGGCACTTGCTGTATTACTTCGTCGAGATTCTCAAGGGCAGCCCGGTTTCCGAGAGGGTGATGGAACTGGGCCAGCGTCTGGGCCTCACCTTGCTCCTGTTCCTGATGGCGTTCGCCATCTACAACGACTTCAACCGCCTGTTCGCGGGTTAATGATCGATCAGTGAAAAACGCGCTACGAGCCGCGCTCTTCCTGCTCGTGCTCGTCGGGCAGGCGTGGGCATTCGAACCCTTCGTCGTGCGGGACATTCGCGTCGAGGGCATCCAGCGCATCGAAGCGGGGACCGTCTTCAGCTATCTGCCCGTCAAAGTCGGCGACACGATGACCGATGAAAAGGCCGCCGGGGCGATCCGCTCGCTGTTCGCCACGGGGTTCTTTCGGGACGTCAGGCTCGAGGTCCAGGGAAACGTGCTGATCGTGACTCTCGAAGAGCGGCCGGCCATTGCTTCGATCGATTTTGTCGGGATGAAGGAATTCGAAAAGGACAAGGTCAAGCAGGGGCTGCGCGACGTCGGATTCCAGGAAGGGCGCATTTTCGACCGCGCCTTGCTCGATCAGGCCGAGCAGGAGCTCAAACGCCAGTATCTGACGCGCGGTCTTTACGGCGTGGAGGTCACCACGACCGTCACGCCGCTCGAACGCAACCGGGTCGCAATCAATTTCAGCATGAACGAAGGGGAAGTCGCGAAGATCAGGAGGATCAACATCGTAGGCAATCGGGCCTTTTCCGAGGAAGAATTGCTCCGCGTGCTCCAACTGCGCACCCCCGGCTGGTTCACCTGGTTTTCGAAGAACGACCAATACTCCAGGCAAAAGCTCCAGGCCGACCTCGAGTCGCTGCGCTCGTATTACCTGAACGGCGGCTATCTCGAGTTCAATATCGACTCCACCCAGGTCTCGATTACGCCCGATCGTCATGACATCTACATTACGATCAACATCTCCGAGGGAGAGAAATACGAAGTGGCCGACGTGAAGCTCGGGGGAGACTTGCTCGTCTCCGAGGCGGAGCTCCGCTCGTTGATCACGATCAAACCGGGCGAAACGTTCTCCAGAGAAAGGCTCACTGATTCGACCAAGGCAATTACCGACAGGCTGGGGCGGGAAGGCTATGCTTTCGCCAACGTCAACGCGAACCCGGATATCGACAAGGAAAAGCGCAAGGTCAGCTTCACGTTTCTGATCGACCCGGGACGGCGCGTCTATGTCCGGCGGGTCAATGTCGTCGGCAACACGCGCACGCGCGACGAGGTGGTGCGCCGCGAGATGCGCCAGCTCGAGGGCAGCTTTTTCGACAGCCAGAAGCTGCAGCTTTCCAAACAGCGGATCGACAAGACGGGCTATTTCAGCGAGGTCGAGGTCGAAACGCCGGCGGTGCCCGGCACGACCGACCAGGTCGACGTAACCGTGCGGGTCAAGGAGAAGCCCACCGGCGCGGTGCTGCTCGGCGTGGGTTTTTCCAATATCGATAAATTCATCGTTCAGGCCTCGGTTCAACAGACCAATTTTTTCGGTACCGGCAACACCGTGGGCGTCCAGGTCGCGTCCGGGTCAGTCAACAGGGTGGCGTCGTTTTCCTTCACCGACCCCTACTACACGGTCGACGGCGTCAGCCGCGGCTTTGACGTCTACCGGCGCGACGTGAACGCCACCTCGCTGGGAGTCGGCAACTACAGGACCAGCACGAGCGGCGGGGCGGTACGGTTCGGCGTGCCCTTTACCGAGTACGACACTCTGTTTTTCGGCCTCGGTACGGAACAGGTCAGGCTATTTCTCGCCGGCGACAGCCCGCAGCGTTACCTCGTCTTTCAAAACCAGTTCGGCGGCACCTATCTCGCGCTGGTCAGCAGCGCCGGCTGGGTCCGCGACTCGCGAGACAGTGCGATTTGGCCGACGAAGGGTCACCTCGAGCGAGCCACTCTGGAGCTGGCGACGCCGCCCGGAGACCTCGAGTACTGGAAGTATTCCTATACCCATCAGTATTTCTACCCGTACTCGCGCAGCTTCACCTTGGTGCTCAGCGGGGAGATCGACGCCGGCGACGGGTTTGGCGGAAAGCCGCTGCCATTTTTCAAGAACTACTACTCGGGCGGCATCGGCAGCGTACGCGGATTCCGGACCGCGTCATTGGGTTCACGCGATATCGACGGCAGCTTCCTGGGAGGCAATCGGAAAGTCAACGCATCGACGGAGTTGTTGTTTCCGGTTCCGGGCAGCACCGACCGGTCGATGCGATTTGGAGCCTTCATAGACGCGGGACAAGTCTATGGCGTGACTGAAAAACTCGACCTTTCGCAAGTGCGTGCTTCATGGGGACTGAGCTTTGCCTGGAACTCGCCGGTCGGGCCGATGAAAATCAGCGTCGCGAAACCCCTGAACGACAAGCCCGGGGACAGTATCCAGCACATCCAGTTCACGCTTGGCGCCGTATTCTGACGGCCCGGTATAATCCTCTTTTTGAAGGCAGGTTTCATGGCAGGTTCGAAAAGGAACTCCCTAGTTCGCTGGACTCTCACGGCAGCCCTCGGCGCCTTCGGACCGGCTCTGGCCCAGTCGAGCGTCGGGTTTGTCAACCTGGAGCGGATCCTGAGGGAGGCGCCTCCTGCGCAGCGGGCCCAGAAGAAACTGGAGCAGGAATTCTCCCAGCGCGGGCAGGAGCTCTCCAAGATGGCGGAGCAGCTGAAGAAGATGCAAGGGAGCCTGGAAAAGAACGCCGTGACGATGTCGGAGTCCGAGCGGCAGAAGCGCGAGCGCGAGTTCGGCGATATGAACCGGGAATTTCAGCGCAGGCAACGGGAATTCAACGAAGATCTGAGCCAGCGGCGCAAGGAGGAGTTCGAAGGAGTTCTCGAACGCGCCAACCAGGCAGTGAGGAAGATCGCCGAGGCCGAAAAACTCGACGTCGTGCTTCAGAACGAACAGGTCGTGTGGGCCAGCACCCGCATCGACATCACCGACAAGGTCATCAAGGCGCTGGACGATACTCGCGCAGGCAAGTGACGCAATCCATTTCGCGTACTTACCGGCTTGGTGAAATCGTCGCCAGGCTCGGCGGGGAGCTGATAGGCGATCCCGATGCCGAGATTCTGCGAATCGCCACCCTGGAAAGCGCCCGCCCCGGCGACCTTTGCTTCCTTTCGCATGCCCGGTACCGTGCGCAATTGCGCGACACCCATGCCTCGGCCGTGATTCTGGCGCGCGAGGAACAGGATGCGACAGCCTTGCCCAGGATCCTGTGCGACGACCCCTATGTCTATTACGCCCGTGCCGCGCAGCTGTTCGGCCCCGAGAGTCGTCCCCTTCCTGGAATCCACGCGCGCGCCGTTGTCGAAGCGGGCGCCGAAATTCCGGCATCTGCCACGGTTGGCCCCGGCTGTCATATCGGCCAGGGGGTGCGGCTGGGGGAGCGGGTCGTGATCGATGCCAATTGCACGGTCGGCGATGACGCGGAGATCGGCGAGGACAGCCGCCTGGGCCCTTCGGTGACGGTCTATCCCCGCAGCGTCATAGGCAAGCGCGCGTTGATTCATGCCGGCGTGGTGATCGGAGCCGACGGTTTCGGCATGGCGCCGGATGCGGGACGCTGGATCAAGATTCCGCAAACGGGACGCGCGGTCATAGGTGACGACGTCGAGATCGGCGCCAACACCACGATCGACCGCGGCGCGCTCGACGACACCGTAGTCGAGGACGGCGTCAAGCTCGACAACCAGATCCAGATCGGCCATAACGTGCGCATCGGTGCGCACACCGCGATGGCTGCCTTTGTAGGCGTTGCGGGCAGCACGCGCATCGGAGCGCACTGCGCAATCGGCGGCGCGGCACGCATTTGGGGCCATTTGACGATCGCCGACCACGTGACGATCTCTGCCGTAGCCAACGTAACGAAGTCCATCGCGCACGCGGGTACTTACACGGGTGTGCTGCCTTCTGCGCCCAGCCGCGAATGGGCGAAAACAGTGGCGCACCTGCACGGCCTCGACCGGCTGGTCGAGCGAATCCGCGAGCTGGAGAAGCGACTCCCCACAAAGAAGAGAAAGAGGTAAGCGATGGACATCAGAGAGATCCTGGAATACTTGCCTCACCGCTATCCCATGCTTCTTCTGGACCGGGTGCTCGAATGCGAGCCGGGCAAGCGGCTCCTCGCGCTCAAGAACGTCACCATGAACGAGCTTTTCTTCACGGGGCATTTCCCTCACTACCCGGTGATGCCGGGCGTCATGATCATCGAGGCGCTGGCGCAGGCGGCCGCCGTATTGTCTTTCCGCACGGCGAACACAAAACCGGACGACAAGTCGGTCTACTACTTCGCGGGGATCGACGAGGCGCGGTTCAAGCGCCCCGTGGTTCCGGGCGACCAGCTCCTGCTCGAGGTCAAGATCGAGCGCAACGCCCGGGGACTCTGGAAATTCGCGGCCGAAGCGCGCGTCGGCGATGCGCTCGCCGCAGAAGCGAAGATCCTCTGCACCCTGCGCCCGATATGATCCACCCGACGGCCCTCGTTCATTCCGGAGCGAAGCTCGCCCCGGGAGTATCGGTGGGCCCGTATTCGATCATCGGCGAGCACGTCGAGATAGGGGAGGGAACTTCTATCGGGCCGCACGTGGTGATCGAGGGGAGAACGCGCATCGGAGCGCAAAATCGCATTTTCGGATTCAGCTCGCTCGGCGGACCGCCCCAGGACAAGAAATACGCCGGGGAGGCGACCGCGCTCGAGATCGGCGACCGCAACACCATCCGCGAGTACTGCACTTTCAGCTGCGGCACCGTGCAGGATACGGGCGTCACGCGCATCGGCGACGACAACTGGATCATGGCCTACGTGCATATCGCGCACGACTGCCGGGTCGGCAACCACGCGACTTTTGCCAACGTGGCGACGCTTGCCGGTCACGTCCACGTCGGGGACTACGCGGTGCTCGGCGGGTTTACCGGAGCGCACCAGTTCGTCTCGATCGGTGCGCACTCGATCACCGGGGTCGCGACGGTCCTACTGCAGGACCTGCCTCCGTACGTCATGGCGGCGGGCAATACCGCGAAGCCGTTCGGAATCAACAGCGAAGGGCTGAAGCGGCGAGGATTCGCCGCGGAAAAAATCACCGCGATCAAGCGCGCCTACAAGACTCTCTACAGGTCGGGCCTCGCGCTCGCGGAAGCGCGCCGCAAGATCGCAAGCCAGGCTGCGAAGATGCCGGAGCTGCAGGTGCTCGTCGAGTTCCTCGAGCGCTCGCAGCGGGGCATCATTCGCTAGCCGTGGTGGAAAACCATCCCGTCGTCGTAGGCATGGTGGCGGGAGAGGCTTCGGGGGATTTTCTCGGAGCCCATCTTATCGCCGCGCTTCGCAGGAAGATTCCCGGGCTGCAGTTCGTCGGCATCGGCGGTCCGAAGATGGAGGGGGAGGGCCTCGATTCCTGGTTCCCCATGGAAAAGCTGGCGGTACGCGGCTACGTCGAGGTGCTGCGGCATTTTCTGGAAATCCACGCGATCCGGCGAAAGCTCCGGCGGCGGCTCGTGGCGGCAAGGCCCGCGCTTTTCATCGGCGTCGATGCTCCCGATTTCAATCTGCCGCTCGAGCGAAAGCTGAAGCGGGCGGGCATTCCGGCGGTCCACTACGTGAGCCCGTCGCTTTGGGCCTGGCGCGGCGGACGCATGTCTGCGATCGCCAAATCGGTAGACAAGATGCTGGTTCTGTTCCCGTTCGAGGAACCCCTGTACCGCGCCGCCGGGGTGCCGGTGGCCTACGTCGGACACCCCCTGGCGGATTCCACATCCGATGAGGACGGATCCGCCGCGGCAAAGGAACAGTTGCGCATGCCCGCGGCCCGGAAGGTCATCGCGCTGTTGCCGGGGAGCCGCCAGTCGGAAGTGCGCTATATGGCCTCGACCTTCGTGCAGACGGCCAAGCTGATCGCGGCGCGCCAGCCGGGCGCGCACTTTCTGGTGCCGCTCGTAAGCCGCGAAACGCGCGCCATCTTCGAAGAAGCGCTGTACGCGGAGGAAGTGGCGGAATTGCCGCTCACCGTTCTATTCGGCCATGCACGCGACGCGCTCGCGGCGTGTGATGTCGCGCTCGTGGCGAGCGGGACCGCAACGCTGGAGGCCGCGCTCGCCCGCAAACCGATGGTGATCACCTACAAGATGGCCGGGCTCACGTACCGCATGATGTCGAAGATGGGACATCTGCCGTGGGTGGGCCTGCCCAACATCATTGCCGGAGAGTTTCTCGTGCCGGAGATTCTCCAGGACGAGGCGACGCCCGAAAACCTGGCCCAGGCGGTGATGAACTCGCTCAACGATCCCGTGGTGAACCGCAGGCTCCCGGAGCGCCTTGACCAGATACGGCGGCTTCTGCGCAGGGACACCGCGGCCCGTGCTACCGAAGCGCTCCTGCCGTGGCTGCAGTCCGCCTGATCTGCGGCGTCGACGAAGCCGGCCGCGGGCCGCTCGCCGGACCGGTTTGCGCCGCTGCAGTGGTGTTCGAGCCGGGACGACGCGCGCCGGCCGGGATCGCCGACTCCAAGGTCCTGAGCGCGCGCGAACGCGAACGGCTCGCCGGCATCATCAGGAAAAAAGCGCTCGCCTGGTCCATCGCCTGGGCGAGCGTCGAGGAAATCGACAGCTTGAACATCCTGCAGGCGAGCCTGCTCGCCATGCGGCGGGCGGTGGAGACGCTTTCGGTCCTGCCCCACGAGGTGTTGTTCGACGGTTCGCATTGCCCGATGCTTGCGGTCCCGGCCCGGGCGATCGTCGATGGCGACGCGAAGGTTAGGGTGATTGCGGCGGCATCGATCCTGGCGAAGACGGCGCGCGATACCGAGATGCGCCGGCTTCACGGACAGTTTCCGCAATACGGCTTCGACGCACACAAGGGGTATCCAACGCCGCAGCACCTGAGCGCGTTGCGCCGATACGGCGTGTGCGAAGTCTATCGGCTCAGCTTTCGCCCGGTGAGGCTGCTCTTGGAAAACGGCCGCAGATTAGCGCCGGACAAGAGCTGATCGTCGGTGAAATTTAATTCACAACGAGCTGCAATGATCTCACAACCATTCCCAACGAATTGTTGACGCCGCCCGGTGGTAGTCTTGAGCGCGGGCACGGGAGAGAAGTGTCGGCGGAGTTCAACGCAGGCCCGCGGCAGGACGACTGCCAAAAAGCGATAACTCCCTGGGGGGACCGCGCCTCGGTCGTGTCACCCATACCTCAAAAGGAGGAGAACGTGAAGCTACGCAAGCTACTACTCTGGGGAATAAGCTGTTCGGCACTGTCTATCCAGCTGCCCATGATGGATTCGGCACTGGCTCAGATGGAGGATGGTCCCAAAACCGAGAAGACCTACGGTCAGGGCCTGCCGCGCGACCACAAAGCGCTGCTCTTCAACGATGATGAGTACCCAGAGTTCCCGCTGAAGCAGCACCAGCAGAACTATAGGGACATCGACGGCGCGCGCATGAAACGGGACATCATCGCCCTGTCGGAAATCGCCATCAAGTACCGCGAGACAAACAAAGCGCAGTGGTGGGGCCGCTTCCCCGGAACATCGGCGGACTTCGAAGGCGTCAAATACATGCTCGACGAGTTCAAGCGCCTGGGCCTGCAGACCTATTCCGTGCCCTACACGCTGCCCAGCGACTGGCGCCCGAGCGGCTGGAGCGGCAGCTACGTAAGCAAAGATGGCGCGATCAATCTAACGACGATTTTCCCGGCATCGGGCACCAAGTCAACACCGCCTGAGGGCATTACCGCCGAGGCCGTCTGGGTCGGCGTCGGAGGGGAATCCGACTTTGCCGGCCGCAACGTCAGCGGCAAAGCCGTAATCATCTATTCGACGTTCGTTCCGGGCGGCCGTTCGCACTCGGCCTCCGATCGCGCCGGCCTTTTCAACTCGAACACACGGGCTGCCGCGAAGGGAGCCGCGTTCATCATCAATGTGATGGCGGTGCCCGGCAACGGTCAGTTCCAGCCAGAAGGCGGCGTGAGGACCGTTACGCAAATGACATTGAGTCAGGACGAAGGCTTCGCGCTGCGCGATCGGCTAGACGCCGGGGAGAAAATCAATATCACCGTGCATCTCAACGTGCCGCCGCTGACCAACATCCAGACCTCGTGGCACTACGCCGTGCTCCCCGGCCGGACGGATGAACAGATCCAGCTCCAGATGCACACCGACGGCTACTTCTACGCAGCCGAGGATAACAATGGCGGCATGGCAAGCGGCCTCGAACTGGCCCGTCACTACGCAGGGCTGCCCAAGGCCAGGCGCCCGCGCACGATGGTCTGGATCATGTTCCCGGATCATCACCATGGCGAAGTCGCGCACGGCATGAAGGGCGGCATCAACGAGATCTGGCCGTGGGAGAAGGTGGCACTCAAGCTGACCCTCGAACATCCTTCCGAATCCCAGATCTACATGTACAACGAAGACCTGACAACCAGCAACACAATGAGCGCGACGCGCTGGAGCGCCCTGGGCAGTCCCGATTTCGAGCGCATGTGTGTGGAAAAGCTCGTCGACTTCGGTAACTCCATCTACGGCGTTGAAGATAGTCCCAAGAATGGCTCCTTCGCGCCGTCCTTCCACACGATTAACCACGTCCTCTACCACACGAGCCTCGACGCGCCTGAGATGGTGCCCGCGGAAGGGCAGGCGCGCGCCACCAGGGCGTTCGCGGCAATCATCGATGCGGTCAACGAAATGACGATTGCCCAAGTGAAGGGGCCGGGTTGGCCGTACGCACGGAGTACCGGCTCCATTGACGGCCCGTTTGAACGGTGACATTGACTTCACACTCCCGGGTCGCACCGGGATAACGCCGCCTCACCGCCCAATCCCCCTCGGTCTCACTCGGGAGGGGGCGGCGCGGGCGGCCCTTCCGTGGTCATCGCACCTGAGCGCGCTGCGGGGGTACGGCGTGTGCGAAGTCTATCGGCGCAGCTTCGCCCCGGTCCGCGAGATCTTGGAAAACTCCGTGACCAGCCTTCGCAGTCCTTCACGCTCCGCGGCGGGGCGAAACAGCGGCCGGCGGGCCGCCGTAAGTCGCTTCAGGCGCGCGTAGTAGGCGGAATCGAGGGCCGCGCGGCGCATCTGGCGCGCGAGCGAGCGCTCGTCGGCGAGCCGGTAGGTGCCCGGGTAGCCGCGGCCGAGCATGCCGATGTTCCCGGAGACCCGGGACGCGATCACCGGCACGCCTGCGGCGGCGGCCTCGCAAACTACATTGGCGCCGCCTTCCATGCGGGAGCTCACCACGAGCGCGTGGCTGCGCGAGAGCCAGCGCATCGCCTGCCAGTGCGGCAGGTTTCCGAGCCAGCGATAGCGCGGATCGGCGCGCGACAGACGCCGTGCGGTGCGCGCCATCTCCGGCGAAAGCGCTTCCCCGAGTTGCACGATCTCGAGTTCGGGCAAGTCGCGCAGGTGGGCGAGGGCGAGCGCGGCACGGAAAGGGTCTTTCTCTTCCCGCAGATGTCCGATCACCGCGACGCGAAAGCGGCGCGAGGGCGGTTCGGGGGAGGCGTGGACTTCGGCTGACTGGTAGATCACGCGCGTCTTGCGCCTGAACCGCGGCGGGAGCTCGAGCCTCCCCATGTCCTGTAGAACGACGAGGCGATCGGCAATGACGAGCGAAGCCCGAGCGTCGCGATCGGCGCGGATGTCCCGATACAGATCGGTGCCGGTCAGTACGACCACCAGCGGCGAATCGGGAAACCGTTCGCGAAATCGGACGATCGAAGCGTGACTGCGCCGCGCGTGCAGCGCGATCATGACATCGGCGGGCCGCCCGTCCCAACTTACGGAAACCCGGACTTTGTGACCGAGCGAGCGCAGCATCCCCGACCAGCGCATCGCGGTATGCCGGTTGCCGCTTCGCGAGCGCGCCCCGGCAGGGGTGATGAGCGCGATTTTCATGCTATGTTTAATCTCTCCCATGTTTGCCGAATCACCGGATACCCTGTCGCAGCAATTGCGCGATGCAAGGCGGCGCACCCGGCTTCTCATCCGCGATCTCGAAGGTCCGCAATTGTTCGGCCCGAAGCTGGCGATCGTCAACCCCGTCCTTTGGGAGCTCGGTCACGTTGCCTGGTTCCAGGAGCACTGGTGCCTGAGATTACGCGCCGACGAATCGCTCTCGGAGAGCGTCCTGGACGGTGCCGATGCGCTCTACGATTCCGCGAAGGTCGCGCATGACACGCGCTGGGATCTGCCGCTACCGGACCTTTCAGGCACGCTCGAATTCCAGGATCGCGTTCTCGAGCGCGTGCTGGCGCGGCTGGAACGGGAGCCGGATAACGAGTGGTTTCTCTATTTCGTGCATTTGGTGCTCTATCATGAGGACATGCACGCGGAAGCGTTTCACTATACACGGCAGACGCTCGGCTACGCGGATCCGCTCGCGCGGTCCAAGCTCCCCGACAATGCAGGGCAGGGCGCCCAGGACGGAGACGCCGAGCTGTCCGGCGGAGACTTTCTGCTTGGCGCTCCGCGAAATTCCGGATTTCATTTCGACAACGAGAAGTGGGCCCATCGGGTCGAGCTCGAGCCCTTTAGCATTGCCCGGGCACCGGTGACCAATGCGCAATTCCTGGAATTCGTTCGCGAAGGCGGATATCAGCGCCGCGATCTCTGGTCGACCGAGGGCTGGAACTGGAAGAACCAAGCTAGAGGCCCGCGCTACTGGGTCGAGCGCGACGGAGAGTGGCGGGAGCGCCGTTTCGGCGAGGAGCTGCCGCTGGACGGCGGTCTCCCGGTGATGCACGTCAACTGGCACGAGGCGAACGCCTATTGCCGTTACGCGGGCCGGCGTCTGCCGAGCGAGGCGGAATGGGAAATGGCCGCATCGTTCTCGCCCGAATCCGGTAAGCGGCGCCACCCCTGGGGGGATTCGGCCCCAAACGGCGCACTCGCCAATCTAGGTGGATCGGACCGCGTGCACGTGGGCGAATTCGCCCGGGGAGACAGCGCCGCGGGCTGCCGGCAAATGCTCGGCAACGTGTGGGAATGGACTTCGAGCACGTTCGCGCCCTATCCGGGTTTCGTATGCGATCCCTATCGCGAGTATTCGGTGCCGTGGTTTGGGACTCAAAAGGTTCTACGCGGAGGGAGCTTCGCGACGCCGTCCCGGCTGATCTCCAATACCTGGAGAAATTTCTATACTCCGGACCGCGGCGACGTCTTCGCCGGATTCCGCACCTGCCCAATCGAGTGAAATCCATCCGGTCCAAAGACAACCCCCAGGTCAAAGCCCTGATAAAGCTTGCCGGATCGTCGCGGGAGCGGCGCAGGACCGGGACCACGCTTCTCGAGGGCGAGCGCCTGGTGCGGGCCTATCACGAGAGCGGTGGTGTCGCGGAGACGATCCTGGTGAGCGAAAGCGCCTTCGCCAGGCCGGAAATCCGGACGTTCCTTGAAGACTCCCCGGCGCACGGGCGGCTGGTGCTTGCGGACGCGCTCCTCGAGCGCGTTTCGCAACTCGTCAGCGCCGCGGGCGTGGCGGCGGTGGTCCGGACGCCCCACGCAGGTCCGGTGCCGCCGATCCTGTCGAGCTGCCTGCTGCTTGAGAACATCCAGGATCCGGGAAACCTCGGCTCGATCATGAGGACCGCGGTGGCGGCAGGTATTGCGCACGTCCTGCTTTCGCGGGGCTCGGTGTTCGCCTGGTCGCCCAAAGTCATCCGCGCCGGCATGGGCGCGCACTTCTCGCTTTCGATCTTCGAGGATGTCGATCTGGGAAAAATCACGCGCGCATTTTCAGGGCGCATTGTCGCCGCGGAGCCGAAGGCCGGATCGTCCCTCTACGAGCTAGACCTCAGGGAACCGGTCGCCTGGCTGTTCGGCAACGAGGGCTCGGGCTTGTCGCCGGAATCGCGTCGCTTGGCCACCGATCACGTGCACATCCCCATGCCGGGACCCGCAGAGTCGTTGAATGTCGCCGCGGCAGCGGCGATCTGTCTCTTCGAGCAGATTCGCCAGCAGGGCCGGGCGCAGGCTGCATTGTCACCGCGTTGAAACCCTGGGGCCTCGCTACTTGCCTGCGTCGCGGTGAAATTTCCGTGCGTGTCCTCGGGCTCCTTGCCGTCCTGCTGCTCGCGACCCGCGCGGCACACCCCGAAGTCCCCGCCGGGCAAAGACCGTCTGTCAAAGCCGCGGACCTCGTGCTGCGCATCCACGCGCATATCAACGAGGAACGCGCAAAGCAAGGCCTTTCACCGCTCGCCTGGGACAAGGCGCTTTCCAGGATCGCCGCGAGCCACAGCCGCGACATGGCTACGCGAAAATACCTCGCCCACGATTCCCCAGAAGGGCAGGGCTTCCCGCACCGCTATCGCCAGGCGGCCTATACCTGCCGCATCCGCATCGGCGGGACGATCCTCGGCGGAGCCGAAAACATCGCGCTCAACCACCTCTACAACTCGGTCACGACGGTGAACGGAATCGCGCATTACGACTGGAACTCATCCGAGAAGATCGCAAGGAAAGCGCTCGAGGGATGGATGAAGAGCCCCGGGCACCGGAAAAACATCCTCACGCCCCACTGGAAGGGCGAAGGAATCGGGGCCGAGATCGCTCCCGACGGCAAGGTCTACATCACGCAGAATTTCTGCTGAGCGGCGACGCACGCCTGCGTGTTGCCGGTGGTCAATACACCCTGCGTTCCAGCTTGAATTCCTGCATGATGGTCGTGGCGATTTCCTCGATCGATTTCATCGTCGAATTCGCCCAGCGTATGCCTTCGCGCGACATCAATTTTTCCGCCTGCTGCACTTCGTAGCGGCAATTCTCCAGGTCGGCGTACTTGCTGTTGGGCCGGCGCTCGTTGCGGATCTCCCGCAGCCGTTCCGGTGCGATCGACAGGCCGTACAGCTTGCGGCGGTAAGCCTGGAGTGCGGTGGGCAGGCTCATCCGGTCGAAGTCCTCCGGGATGAGCGGGCAGTTCGCCGCGCGAATCCCGAATTGCAGCGACAGATACAGGCTGGTCGGCGTCTTGCCGCTGCGCGACACCCCCACCAGGATCACGTCTGCTTTGTCGAGGTCCATGGACGAGGCGCCGTCGTCGTGTGCGAGGGCGAAGTTGATTGCCTCGATGCGGTGGGTGTAGCCTTTCCTGTCGCGCGCGCTGTGCGAGCGGCCGACCGTGTGTGTGGACTTCGCCCCGAACTCCGCCTCGAGCGGGTCCAGAAAGCTCTCGAAGAAATCCAGCACGAACGCCTGGGCCTTGCGCACGGTTTCGCGTATCTCGGCGTTGACTAGCGTGGTGAAGACGACAGGCCGGCCGTTTCCCGTGGCTGAAGCCTCGTTGATCCGGGTCACGCAGGCCTGGGCCCTCTCGACCGAGTCTATGAAGGGGACGGTCATCTCGTTGAATTCGATGTCGTCGAACTGCGTCAGCAGGCTGTGGCCAAGCGTCTCTACCGTGATCCCGGTGCCGTCGGAGACGAAGAAGATGGTTCGGCGGGGGGCGGGCATGAAAAGGGGGCCAGGCGGGGTATTTGGCTGCGCGGGAGATGCGCTGCCTGTAACATAACGGTTTCAGGATGATCCTTCAACCGCGACGAAGAACGGTTTCATGGCTCGGCTCAAATACGTAGTGAATTTCGACCGGCTCGGAATGGGAGACATCGAGCAGGTCGGCGGGAAAAACGCGTCGCTGGGCGAGATGATCGGCCAGCTCTCCCAGGCGGGAATCCGGGTCCCCGGCGGGTTTGCCACCACCGCCGATGCGTTCCGGGAGTTCCTCGGCCAGGGCGGCCTCGCTGCCCGTATCGATGCGCGCTTGAAGGGGCTCGATGCCGATGACGTCGCGGCGCTCGAGCGCTGCGGAGCGGAGATCCGCGGCTGGATCGAGGCGGCGAGCCTTCCGAAGCAGCTCCAGTCCGAGATCGGAAAGGCGTACGAGGAGCTGACCGGGGGCGACGAGAGCGTATCGGTGGCTGTGCGGTCCAGCGCCACGGCCGAAGACCTGCCCGACGCCTCTTTCGCCGGACAGCAGGAAACCTTCCTCAATATCCGCGGCCTCCCCAACGTCATGGCCGCGCTCAAGAACGTGTTCGCCTCGCTGTACAACGACCGCGCCATCTCCTACCGCGTCCACAAGGGATTCGGGCATTCCGCGGTGGCGCTCTCCGCCGGCGTGCAGCGCATGGCGCGCAGCGATCTCGCCGCGAGCGGCGTGATGTTCACCCTCGACACTGAATCCGGCTTCCAGGACGTGGTATTCATCACGGCCGCGTGGGGCCTGGGTGAAATGGTCGTTCAGGGCGCGGTCAACCCCGACGAGTTCTACGTCCACAAGCCGATGCTGCGCGGCGGCAAGTTCCCCGTGATCCGGCGCAGCCTCGGCTCGAAATTGCAGAAGATGGTGTTCGCGGACCAGGCTCAAGCGGGCCTTTCGGTGAAGACGGTGGATGTGTCCCAGGCCGAGCGCAACAGCTTCTGCCTCACCGACGAGGATGTGATCGAGCTTGCGCGCTTCGCGCTGAAGATCGAAGAACACTACCAGCGGCCGATGGATATCGAGTGGGCCAAGGACGGCTCGGACGGCGGGATTTACATCCTGCAGGCGAGACCCGAGACCGTGAAATCCCGCAAATCGGCGGAAGGGCAGGAGCGGTTCCTCCTGAAGCAGAAATCCGAAGTGCTCGCTACGGGCCGCGCCATCGGTCACAAGATCGGGGCGGGTACCGTGCGCGTCCTGAAGGATGCCTCGGAAATGAGCCGCATCAAGCCGGGCGACATCATCGTCACCGACATGACCGACCCCAACTGGGAGCCGGTGATGAAGCGTGCCGCGGCGATCGTCACCAACCGCGGCGGCCGCACCTGCCACGCCGCGATCATCGCCCGCGAGCTCGGCATCCCCGCGGTGGTCGGCTGCGGCGACGCCACCACCGCGCTCAAGGACGGCGAGCCCTGCACCGTGTCCTGCGCCGAAGGGGACACCGGAAACATCTACCGCGGCATCCTCGAGGTCGAAGTCACGTCCCGGGATCACGGCGAGATGCCGAAATGCCCGGTGAAAATCACCATGAATATCGGTAATCCCCAGCTCGCATTCGACTTCCAGGCGCTGCCCAACTGGGGTGTCGGCCTCGCCCGCCTGGAATTCGTCATCAACAACATGATCGGCGTGCATCCGAGGGCGGTGCTCGAGTATCCGGATCTCCCCGGCGACCTCAAGCGCGAGGTGGAGCATGCGGCCCGGGGTTACACGGACCCGCGCGCCTTTTTCGTGGAGAAGCTGACCGAAGGCGTCGCGACCATCGCGGCGGCTTTCTGGCCGAAGCCGGTGATCGTCCGCCTGTCGGATTTCAAATCGAACGAGTACAAGAAGCTGATCGGCGGTGCGCGCTACGAGCCCGACGAAGAGAATCCGATGCTCGGTTTCCGCGGCGCCTCGCGCTACGTGGCAGAGTCGTTCCGCAATTGCTTCGAGATGGAATGCCAGGCGATGCGCCGGGTCAGAAACGAGCTCGGACTCACCAACGTCGAGATCATGGTGCCGTTCGTTCGCACGCTGGGGGAATGCGCCCGGGTGATCGAGCTGCTCGCCGAGAACGGCTTGAAGCGCGGGGAGAACGGCCTGCGGCTCATCATGATGTGCGAGCTGCCCTCGAACGCGGTGCTCGCCGAGCAGTTTCTCGAGTACTTCGATGGATTCTCGATCGGGTCGAACGATCTCACGCAGCTGGTGCTCGGCCTGGACCGCGACTCCGGACTCGTGGCTGACGCGTTCGACGAGCGCGATCCGGCGGTGAAAGCCATGCTGCGACTGGCGATCCAGGCCTGCCGCAAGGCCGGGAAATACGTCGGCATCTGCGGGCAGGGGCCCTCGGACCATCTCGATTTCGCTCAGTGGCTGGTCCAGGAAGGCATCGAGAGCCTGTCGCTCAACCCCGATACCGTGGTCGATACCTGGTTGCAGTTGTCACGCGAAGCCGACACACCGGCCAAGGCGAAGGTGACGGCAAGCTAGTACGGCGGGCCATCGACGGCGTCGCCCATCCAACGCAGCACATTCCCCTCGGCGCTTTCCCCTGATAAGGCCCAGTCTCCAACGCCGTACGACGGCGCCGCAAGGGGCCCCTTGGGCTGCGCTGGATGGGCGTTGGGGCCGACTGTCTACCGCGAGCGCATCAACCGCTGCTGCTCGCGCTTCCAGTCCTTTTCTTTTTCGTCGGCGCGCTTGTCGTACTGCTTCTTGCCTTTTGCCAGACCGATGTTGATCTTGACTCGCCCGCGCACGTAGTGCAGGTCGAGCGGCACCAGGGTGTATCCGGCGCGATCGACTTTCCCGATGAGGCGGCGGATCTCCTCCGCGTGAAGCAGGAGCTTTCGCGTGCGCACGGGATCGGGGTTCACGTGGGTGGACGCGGCTGAAAGCGGGCTGATATGCGCGCCGATGAGGAAAATCTCTTCGTTACTCACGATCACGTAGGCTTCTTTCAGCTGCGCGCGTCCGGCACGGATGGCCTTGACCTCCCACCCTTCCAGGGCGACGCCCGCCTCGTAGCGCTCCTCGATGAAATACTCATGCGACGCCTTGCGATTTTCTACGATCGTCACGGAAATCGGGTTTCCTTATATGATTCCCCGATTTTACAACGATGACTGTCATAGACCGCTCTGCGTTGGTGGGCCACACAGCCCGAGAGATGTATTCGCTGGTCGCAGACGTCGAATCCTATCCGCAGTTCCTGCCCTGGTGCGAGCGAGTGGCCGTTTCGGTGAATGAGCCTGAGCGGACGGTCGCCGCCCTGTACATCAACTTCCGCGGCCTGAAACAACAGTTCACTACCGAAAATATCAATCAACCCGGCGCACGCATCGACATCAAACTGGTTTCGGGGCCTTTCAGAACCTTGGAAGGAAGCTGGCTGTTTACCCGGCTTTCGGAAAAGGGCTGCAAGGTGGAATTGAGCTTGCGTTACGAATTTGCGAACACATTGATCGAGAAAGCGGTCGGACCGGTGTTCCACCACATCGCGGACAGCTTTGTCGATGCGTTCGAGCGCCGCGCGAATGACCGGTTCGGCAATACATGAACCTTTCGAAAATCAAGATCGATGTGGTGCTGGCGGTCCCCGGCCGGCAGGAACTGCGCCGCATTCTGCTGCCTGAAGGAAGCACCGTCGAAGACGCGATCCGGGTGAGCGGCCTGTCCGAAGGAATTCCGGAGTTCGACCCGGCGCGGGTGGGAATCCATGGGAAGCTGGTTCCAGGCAACACGATTTTGCGCGACCGCGACCGGGTCGAAATCTACCGGCCGCTGCGGGCCGACCCCAAGGACGTCAGGCGGATGCGCGCTGCAAGGAAGCGCGCGAAAGAATGAAGGTCAGTTGCAGTGGAGCGCAACTTCGGCGCGCGCGCGTGCCTTCTCCTGCTCGATCTGCGCATCCTCGAGGTAGTAACGCTCGCCTTGCGCATTGATGCGGGACATGCGCCCGCCGATCTCGAATTGCGTGAGGCGTTCCTTGGCGCTGCGGCAATTCTCTCCCTTGCGCTGCGCCTCGGCGGATTTCTGCTCGGATTCCTTGGCGGCCTTCGCCTGATCCTGCTGGCGTTTGCGGAACGCCTGCTCCTGCTCGGCCGCAGTCTTGGGAGCGGCGCTCTTGGCAGCGTCGCCTTTTGCCGCCTTGTCCGCCTTGTCCGTCTTGTCCGCGGACGGGTCAGCGGGGGGAGCGGCCGGCGCCGACGGGCGGTTGCGGGTCATCGTGTCCGATTTCATGTTCGCCGGACACGGGTCCTGCGTATAGACGACTTTCCCGGCGGCATCGACGCACTTGTAGACCTGCGCCTGCGCGCCCGCCGCGGCAAGAAATGCGACGGCAAACAACGCGATCCGAATCATGACGGGTTTTCGCTTCATCGGGTGAGGCGCACCATAGCGAGTTTTAACGCGGCAGTCAATGAACGGTGCACGCGAGACCCGAGAATTTACCGGCAGATGCGACCGGCGTATAATCCGACTTTTGGGTGTGGCAATGCGTCAAGTCCAGAAGGCTTTCACCTTTGACGACGTCCTTCTCGTACCGGCCCACTCCAGCGTCCTGCCTCGCAATGTCAGCCTCAAGACCCGGCTGACGCGCAACATCCAGCTCAACATCCCGCTCGTCTCCGCGGCGATGGACACCGTGACCGAGTCGCGGCTCGCGATCGCTATCGCGCAAGAGGGCGGCATCGGCATCCTCCACAAGAATCTTCCGCCGAAGAAGCAGGCCGCAGAGGCCGCCAAGGTCAAGCGCTACGAATCGGGCGTGCTCCGCGATCCGGTCACGGTATCGCCCGAAATCTCGGTCCGGGAGCTCCTCGCGCTCACGCAGCAGCATCGGGTGTCGGGATTCCCGGTCGTCGAGAAGGGCAAGGTCGTCGGCATGGTCACCAACCGCGACTACCGCTTCGAGACCAACCTCGACCAGCCGGTGCGCGCCATCATGACCCCGCGCGACCGGCTGGTGTACGTAAAGGAAGGCGCAAGCCCGGAGGAAGCCCGCGAGCTCCTGCACAAGCACCGGCTCGAGCGCGTGCTGGTGGTGCGGGACGGCTTCGAGCTGCGCGGCCTGATCACGGTGAAGGACATCCTGAAATCGAGCGAGCATCCGTACGCCACCAAGGACCAGCACGGCAAGCTGCGCGTCGGCGCCGCGGTCGGTGTCGGCGAAGGCACCGAGGAGCGCGTCGCGGCGCTCGTCGAGGCGGGCGTGGACGTGATCGTCGTCGATACGGCGCACGGGCATTCGCAAGGCGTGCTCGACCGGCTGAAGTGGATCAAGCGCAATGCCGGGTCGGCGGAAGTGATCGGCGGCAACATCGCCACCGCCGAGGGCGCCAAGGCGCTCGTCGATCAGGG
>Ga0193745_1000023_pt1 | contig 29783 bp, 42 predicted proteins | sample L1a2metaG_FD_145899 | JGI IMG/M metagenome (GOLD analysis project Ga0193745, IMG submission 145899) | Soil microbial communities from a riparian zone of the East river system, Colorado, United States - L1a2 | ecosystem: Environmental > Terrestrial > Soil > Riparian zone | place: USA: East River... | reverse complement strand
CTTTCCAGTCCGTGCAATCTATGATGGAGTACGCTTTCGCTGGTCTGACGCTTCTAAAGCTATGCGTGAGAGGTGGGCAGCAGATGGTATCACTTCTCCAATCGTAAGTGAGGCATCCCAGCTGAAGAGTATGATCGACCTTGGAGGAACAGGAACATTTGGGAAGATCAATGCAGCAATGAACAAGAAGGATGGAATCATTGCACTACTCTCGAAGCCGTCAGATAAGATGGAGAGTGAGACTAGACTGCTGGCTGTCAGCATTGGTTTTCAAGCTGCACGTGTAGCTTATCCAGGGATCACTGATGAAGCAGCAGACATCTTTGCTAGACGCTTTATGAATCGTGTGATTGGAAACTATCATGCTGCTCAACGTCCTGCGTTATTTCAAGGGACTGCTGGTGTGGCTTTGGGATTATTTCAGACATATATGTTAACTTGGGGTCAAAGTATGTATCGTAGCATAGAAGAGGGAGCAAAAGGGCCTCTCGCTGCACAGATGCTGATACAAGCCGGATTATTCGGAACCTCTTCACTTCCTGGTTATGATCTCTTTTCAAAGACAATTGCATCACATTTCTCCGATAAGCATTATGATTTAACAACCGGAACATATCGTGCTCTTCCTAACGCTCTTGCTGAGTTTGTAACATATGGTTTACCTGCAAGCATGGGAGTTGGCCTCTATACGAGAGGTGATCTACAACCACGTATACCTGTCATCTCTCAAAATTCTCCTCTTGATCAGATTGCAGCAGTAAATGTGGTAAAGCAGTTCTATGGTGCTACTGCACATGCCATGACAAAGGTGATGGAGAGTCAGGGATTGAGTGCAAAGGTTAGAGGATTACTTGAGGGATTAAGCATGCAGAGTATGAATAGGCCAATAGCAAGAATAGCTGAAATAATCCCACTGCCTGATGCTTCAGCTGATAGTGGAGTTAGTGCTGTTGGAGCATTAAGCAGAGAAGGTAATACAGTTGCTACGTCTTCAGAGGTTTGGTCCATTCCAGGATTAATGAGTCGAATCCTCTCCTCTCGCAGTACAGAAGAGCAGGTGAAGCGTGAGATCGACTACACTGCATCTTTTCATGCTACACTTGATTCAGCAAATAAGAAGGAGGCTACTGAGACACTCAAGACTGCAATTCGTTCTGGTACTCTTGCAGACGATGGTGTGATGGATCACATTGCTGGAGAATATCTCAGATCAGGGACTGCTACGGGTTGGTCTTCTGCTATTAATGAGGCAGTAGCCACCTCTGGGGCAGGTATTGATCACAAGTTGCAGAAGAGGTTAAAGGCTGATTCTCCTCTGCAACAGATGATTACAACAAACTTCTAGTCCTCAATCTTCCTTCCTGTGTTATCAAGTATCCTCCTCCCCTCTTCCGTATCCTCCATCTCTGCAATCCCTCTCTTCCTCCCAGCTATCTCTCTGATAGCCTCCGCCACAGCTCCACTTAGTGTTACCTTCTTTAGTCCAAACGCTTCACAGTACACTGTTTCTAGACTGTGAGGCTCTCTCCAGAATCTCTCATACGTGAGTGTTCTATCCATTTGTCCTGCAATCCAAATCTCAAATCGACTCATTATATCATTAGTGCGTATTCCACTAAAGCTTTCAGCTGCAAGTTCTGCTGATGTGCGATTATCAAACTCATTCATTTTAAGTTGGAGTGTCATCCTGTAATCTCCTGTATGTGATCTTCACAAGCTTCTACTGTTCTGAGTATGTGCTCTGCATGAACAGCCTGAGCCTTAGCATCTTCCAATGCATTATGTGCTATTTTTGGTTTAGTATATGGTATTTGAGGAAACAGTGCTTTTAACGTACGATAGCATCTGTTATTAAAGTATTCCCAAGGTGCTTTGAGTCCGCAGAGTTTATAAGTTTCTTGCAGAATAGCATTATCAAAGTCTGCTCCATTTCCCCAGAATAGTATCTTTCTTCCATTATAGGTGATACTACTGCACCATGTAGTAAATTCACCTAGCACTTGAGCTATTCCTTTGTTACCACTAAAAGCTTCAACTCTTGCTTCTTTACTCTGATCTTCCCACCACAAGAGCGTGGAAATATCTTCATGAAATACTACGTAATAACTGTCTCGTCTTATCTTCTCGTAGAATGATGCAAGTTGATCTTCATCTTTCTCAAGCAAGAATGGCACTGCTGCAATACTTAGCAACTTGCATCCTGGCCTCGTTCCCAGAGTTTCCAGATCACACATCACATTGATATATTGATTCTGCTCGGTTGTCATGTCATCTCTTCCCAGGTTAAAAATGATTTATCAAGGAGGCTTTCCTCCCACACTACTGTTTTCTCATAATGAGGAACGAAGCCTCCATTTGCACTCTTGATTTTTCCCACCTGTGTTAAGCTCTTTAGTATATCACTCATCTCCTCTTGTCTGTTTAGATCCTGTGCAACACTCTTCCAAATTCTTGTTGCGTTGATTGGTACTTTACTTCTCCTTACAATATCAAGCACAGTGTTACTCACATCACTGTTTCTACTCTTACCATACTCACCCAGAGCTTTAGGCATTCTTGCTTCAGTGTAATAGAGGAGAGTATTTGCCTGTACTACATCAGAATATGAAATCTCAGTTGATACCCGTGCAGCTGTGAAGCACATGACAAGTTTAAGTAGATGAGTGAACCGTCTTGTTGAATAATGTGCAAAGCGATGGTCTTCGATATCAGTATACCCTTTGTAGAGACGAGTACAGACATCTTGTGCTGCTTGAGAAAGTGTGAAAGCACCTCTTACCTCTGTCATGATCTGTGTGATATGAGCATCGAGAGCATGTTGAGATGATTCACTTGGAGATTCTGGGAAGGTGATCTTAACTCCTGTAGTCTCACCATGAATTAGAAGTATGCGTGACATAAAGCCTGATCCAGTAGCTTCAGCAGGTACAGCTAATGCGAAGTTCTGTGGTGTATTCCCAGCAAGCATGTTTACTGTAGGATTGTTTAGGGTAATACTTCTGCCATGTAATTTTGGATGATCGTACACAGCAATATTATCCCACAACTTACCTAACATTGTTATGAATTCAATGTTACCCTTTCCAGCAAAATCCAAGAATTCACCCGCTACGATGTAACGTGCAGCGTTAATGTCGAGAGGAAGTTCAAGAAACTCTTCTTCTGTTGTATCATCTACATCACCAAAGCATGATGATCTCATGTCCATGAGAAATCTCTCCTTGGAAGTACGGTCAGCCGAGAAGCGGCTAAATCCCTGCCTCTCTAAGCAATGTTTGATTATGTTGATTGATGTGTCTTTTCTTGTGCCAGGAGATCCCATGAGCATCACATACATGTTAGGATAGATGTTTCCGTGACCAAATGGAAGCCAGCATTGTCTCTCCAATAAAGCTGCAATTCCTGATATGGCACACCATCTGTGGAAGATACGAGGTGCTTCGGTCGAGCCTACATAACTGAAGTACAGATCGTAAAACTCCCGTACTGTTGATCCAGACTTGATGATGGGAATGACATTTGATGTTGGAACTGAGGATAATGTGGAAAGTGAATTAGTGGATATGGGTAATGGTGGGATTGTACTCATCCATCTCTCCCCATGATCCATTGATCTTACTAACTTTGAACTCAGTTGGTATTCTCATTACTCTCCCATGAACCTCACATGGTATATTCATAATCTTATTCATTTGCATTGTTACCTCTCTTAGTTGTTCTCCTTTACATTGAATTATTATTGAGTCATGTACTTGAGCTTTTAGTCTTACTGATCCATTGGACGGTATTACGAGATCACGGTATACTCTCCAGAATGCTTTGTTGATAAGTTCCACTGAGAGATTCTGCGGCCCATGTGCTACAGCTGCACGAAATACAGCATGCTGTTTTGATATATCACCAAAGAAGTATCTAGTCCATCCAAGAGGACTTATAAGTTTATGAGTTCGTTGTATTTCCAACTTAGTTGCAGGATACCAGTTCTGTTTTATTTCATGGAAGGGTTTATGATAAATAGCAAGTAACCACTTAGCAAATTCAGTTAGGTTCTTTGTTGGGGCCTTCAGATTAGACATTGCAGAGTATAGTCTTTTAGGTGTGGCCCTTCCAATCAGTGGTATAGGTCCCATGACATAGTTCGCACCATGCGTTATATGTTTAGTAACATCATTCCTGATTTCGTCAGAGACTTCAGCATATGGAATACCAAACAACAAAGTTGCTACTTGTTTGTAGAAGTCTTTTGTCTTATCTTCAATGGCTGTAATGTATGCTTCACACTGTGCCATGTATCCTACACACCTAGCTTCACTTTTACTCTTGTCCGCTTCGCATAGCGTATAACCTTCATCTGCAACGAGCCAGTCTTTAATGTCATGTCCTCTTGGTACATTTTGTATTTGAGTCCCGAGCCAGAAAGGAGAAGCTTGAGAAGCTGATCTTCCTGTGTCCGTTCCACTAGGGTCGAGAGAGTAGAGGAGCCGTCCTTGTTTTTGAACAAAGTCAAAGTAAGTCGAGATAAGTTTAGCTTGTCCTCTGTACGTTTGGATTTCATCAATGATCCTCGCAAGAAGTGGGTGTTGAATTGCTACCATGTTTAGAGTCTTCTCATCTGTCCCCGCATTAGGAGCACCTTTCACACGAGAAGCGCCTATTGTTTCATATAAGAAGCGAGCGACCTGTTGCCAGCTCCCAGGGTTGAATTCAGGATCACATGACATAGTCTGTAGATTATTGAGTGCCTCTAACTTCACTGATACAGCCTTGGCCCTGTTCTCGATTCGCTTCGCCTCATCTACTCTGAATCCCTCGAATGCACAGTAGATTGCAGGATGAATAAGGTGGAATATTTTAGAGTAGTTTGTGTAAGCATAGGCTGGTTTTGTTGACATTTGATGCAGCGCGCATCTTAGAGTATACCAACTGTCTTTCGCACAGTATGCCCAGTACTCTCTGATAGCTCCTTTCTGTTTAGCCTCTTCAGCTTCTCCTTTCCAGTAGAAGTAGTCGTAGCAGCAGAGCGAGCTAACAAAATCAAGAGAACGAGGAAGTTCACTGTACTCACACCAGCTTAGTACCATTGGATCACAGACAAAATTAACAGGCTCAGCATCATATGTCAGGAGATAAGTACTATCGTATTGACCGTTGAAAGCTACTTTCGGTATTGCCGATTTATTGATTCTTCGCATCGTTGTAATAGCTGTTGCGTACATTTCATCATCCGTAAAATGATCTTCCCCAAAGTCCACAAGAGGAAGAATGTAGCAAGCAGTAGAGGAATCATTAAAGATAGCAGCGTAACTGATGCACGTGATTTGAAGTTTATCATTGGTTTCAATATCCAGGCTGATGAGGATTGCTGTTTCCAATCTTAACTGTACTTGTTGCATCTGCTCTGGAGTCTCAAGCACAGTAAAGGAGAAAGATTGTACTGCTTCACGTATATGTCTAAACTTCTCGAGATCCTGTGCTAACAGCCACCTCCCATGATTTACAGAGTGTGTGTGCTCCATAGGATTAACCACAATAACTGGTATAGTGTAATTAATGCGAGTTCCACGGAAGTTTGATAGACGAGCAGACTCACCAAGACAGTTGATAAGAGTAGATGAATTAGATAGCAGCACTGCCTGACACCTCTGTTTCTTTGCTGCATCTTGAAGTTCTCCTATCGTGTATATTTTCGAAGTAGCAACACCAGTAAGCCCCTCAGCCTTCAATAGAGGAATCAGAGAGGGTAGGTATGGTCTGTCCTCTGTTGAATGGTTAACAAGAAGTCTCACTTCTGATCTCCACTTCCAGTATCAAAGCCTCTTGAGTTGTAGTCCAGTACGTGTGGGAGAGAGTCTTTCAAAAGGAAGTGAGGAGTCTCTATTCCTCCTTCATCTTTGATCTGTGTACCTGGCTGCACATTCTGTTCTTGTATGATTGCTTTCATCAATATACAATACACAATTAGATCATCAAGTCTTCCCTCAATTGACTCACTCCTCTCCCTAAGTCTATTAGACGAGATGTCTTTTACATATGTCTGTATTGCATCCCAATGTTTGCCCGCATACACAGCCCACACTTGTTCTGGTCTCAAGCCAAGGCTTGCAGCATTATGTTTGAAGTTCTCAAGCCTATCTCCTCCTGAAGCGTACTCTCCTCCTTTCTGTACACTCAATCTCTCTATCTCGTTTATAGTATTGCGAAATAGTATGCTCCAATCTGCATGATTCATTATTGTATTACCTCCTGATAGTTTGTTGGTACCTCTTCTGAGAGTGCATAGGTGACATCATGAATATAATGTGGATTGTGCATGAGATACTTCATCTCCTCAAAAGTTAGGGTAACTGCGAAGGGTTGCTCTCCTTCATGCCTCAAGTCTAAGAGATCATCTCCATACTCAATATCCATAGTTACATCTAACCAGTGGAAGATCACGTGTTCTCCTTTCCTCTGTAAGGTGACTCTACCCAACTTCGTGAGAGGCAGGGTAGAGTTGGGTGTGCTACGTGCTAACGTGTGAGAATGTGGCTATGAACCTGTTGCTGTTACAAAGTCTGGATCATCAACTGTTCCGATGATGTGGACTTGCACATTCTTGTACTCCTTTCCGTTATCAGCCTTAGTGCTCTTCGTCTTCACCTTAGCCTGCAATGTGAGATCATTCTCCATCTCGGCAAGTATCTCCTTCACACTTGCACCCTGGATGTTATCTGTTCCAAGAGTCTTCTTCGCCTGTCTCTTGAAGTACTGCATCCCATTCTCGTTGACCATGAAGCTCTCGGAGAACAGTGAACCATCAGGAACAGGAATGTCTGTGGGATCAGCGAGTTCGATAGTCTTTTGAATGGAATAGACTACACGTATCCGCATTCTCTCAGTCTCAAGTCCAGTGTCTTCATCCTTACTCTTGTACTTCTCCACACCAGCCTTTGTGATTGTAAGCAGATAAGAGCCAGCTGGGATATCGTTTATGAACTCTGGTACATCTGGGGTATCATCCAGAGATTGTCCCAGAATGGAGTCCATATCGAGTAGTGTCATAGAGCTTCCTCCATTTCCTCCTTCATGGCTTGTAGCAAACAGAGGAATCATTGCAGCATACAGTGGCCTAGCATTAAACATAAACATGATGTGTGTTACTCCTAAGCAGTAGACTTCGAAGTTGGTGTGATATCAGTATCAATCCTAGTTTACGTGTCAGTGTTAGTGTGTTGAGTTTGTGTGAGGGGATACAGTCCAGCCTGTGGTAGCACGATTGAGAGATCAGCCTCTGATGCTTTCTCAATTGCTATCCCCAGGCGGGAGCCTGTTATCATATCACTATTGTAAGTGGAAGAGGAGCCGGCCACATGCTTCCTCAGTCTCATATCAGTGTAGATTACTGTTCCAAAGAACTTGGCAACATTCAAACTGAATGCTCTAGTCCCAATGAGAGGATAGAACTTCGGTTCGTTATCGAGATATGCTTTCTTTGATACTCTCTCACCCTTAGAGTTTAAGCTCTCATCCTCATACTGTCCTCCCTTAAGCACAACTTGGTGGGCGAGCATACAGAAGTTTGTTGGAGCAGCTTGAATGAGTGTAAGTATATCAGTTAACATCCTCCCCTGTGGTCCATATTCATCGAAACCAAACTTTGTAGTATATGCGAATCCTTTACTCACACTTTCAATTGCAGACTGTGCTAACTGTGATCCTGTATCAATCACTACCCAGTCATCGTGCCCCAAACTGAATATGTCAAATGGTGTCCATTCCTCACCTGTTATCTTCTTCTGTATACAAAGTGGACATTCAACTCTCCCATGTACAGCACAGATACGTACTGCACTCTTACCTTGTGGAGGAAAGAACGCACGAAGGATAGTTTCAATGAAGTACGGATGATCTGGAGTGTCTGATACCTTGATAAGGATGATCTTAGAGGCTTCTTCAGTGGAGATAATAGAGGTGCGGGCCATTGTGAGTAGAGTATCTGACCCATTCTCCCCGTCGAAGAAGTAGATTCTACGGACTTGAGGAATACGAGCAAGAGTAGCAGCTAGTCTGGTCTTGCCTGATTTGGGATCACCATAGATGAGGAGAGTATGGTTTGTGGGGATAGATAGAGCATGAGAAGCAGCGGCAAGTTCTGCGAGATTAGCCACGGTCAACTCCATCACTCGTTCCCACCTCTGCATCTTTCGTCAACACTGTACCTTTGAATACAGAGTATCCATTCTGAAGTTCAACAGTATCAAAACTCCCTGGGAACTTCTCTTTAGCCCAACTGAGTAGTATCCTCTTCACTTCTTCCGTATCGAGTTCAAGTCTCATGTTGTTGTCTCCTTTGTTGTAGATGTTTGTGCTGTTCCATTAGTTTTGATTGATGTGAGATGCTGCTTCACCAACTCATCTAGTGTATACACAAATTGATACTCCACTGTATCAACCTCTCTCACCTTTGGCTTATCAAAGCTGTGCAGATTACATGTACCAAAGAATTCACATACTCGGTTGAACGAGAGACAATGATTTCCTCTCATTGGAAAAATACCAAGCTCAATGTTCCTCTGTAACCTCTCAACATCTAATCCAAGAGTGAGGAACCAGTTGAGTCTATCGAGGAGTGTCTTCTTCCACTCGAACACATGATACACTGGAGTGTTTGGTCTCTTTAGCTGACCAACAAAGTAGAAGAGTGAATACTTACCAAGCTCCTGCCGTGCTATTGCATCAAGCACAATAGAGTAACCAAGTGCTTGACCTGAGTTCTTGTACATTGGTGTAAGGTCATTGAGGATAGAGGTTGAATGCTTACACTCGAACACTGCGAGATGACCATCCCGTTTGTTGCGAAGTACTGCATCAATGTAGCCTACAAAGTAACACCAATCGTTGACAACAAGCTTGAAGGAGAGTTCTGTTGCAGGTTTATCTTCAAAGATTGCAACCTCCCACTCTTCCCTGATCCCATCAAGTGTCTCTTGTGCTTGGAGTACAGCATTGAGAGCATACCACACTGTGCGTTTAGCATCAGAGATATCAGGCCAGTAAGCCATCCACCCAACAAACATGGCATGATCCATATCACCATGGAGAAGATAGTCTGCTATACCATCTCCAAAACAGTGACCGAAAGGAAACTGTGGTGCTTCATCTTGTTCCTCTTCATTGCTCTCAAGTAGGCGTTGAAGCTGAAACTTACGATCACAGCCTGTAAGCAGATTGAGTGAGGAGAAGCTGAGGCGAAGAGGATTAGTGCTGAGACTGCTAAGAGAGGTCATGATGTCAATGTGGCAAACGTATCAGAAATCCGAGAACAGCAACTGTGAGACCAAGCATAGTTGCAACTACTACACTCTGCTTTATAAGAAGTCCTTGTATAGCTATGTTAAGGTCTTCCTTTGTTACTAGGCGTGCCTGAGCATCAGAGATTACACGTACAGCAGCCTTTGCTTGCTTCTCACTAAAGCCCGCATCTATCAAATCCTGTGCAGCTTGCAATGTGTCAAACGTTACAGTTACAGTAGCCATTGTGTATTGCTCCTTTGAGTGTTGGTAGCGTCTGTGGTTATGATATTAATCTCGACAGAATCTGATGTAGTAACTCTCTACCATCTTCATGTGAGAGCTTCTTCTGATCAATGAGCGAACCAATAGGTGTAGCTACTCTGTCGAAGAGGTCCTTAAGTATTTCATCGAGCGTTATCTTCCTCTCAACTTCCCTTTTGATCTTGTTTATAAGTTGTTGGTGTGTAATCATAATCAATATGTCCTATATCTTGTGTAGAGTTTTTCAATAATCTCTGATTGTTTCTTTGTTGGCATGAAGTTAATATACTTAGCCATTAAACTTTGCATGCTCATAAGAAATTCCAATCCCCATGCATCGAGTTCATTAGTCGTCATTGACCTGTAAGCGAGGAGTTGCTCTAACTTCCGCTTAGTATCAATGCTCTTTGCACTATCTCCGTAGAAATAATGCAGTCTTATGATCTCTTTTGCATCTTTCTCACATAATTGTGGAACCATACATATACTGAAATGTTCAATATATGTATCAACCATCTCTCTATCTGTTTTGATATCAACAATGTTACCCTCTAATGCTTTCCGCAGTTGACATACCATCTCTACATAGTCAACTTCACCATACTTTGTGAGCAGCAAGATCGTATTCCTCATTGTTAGATGCTGGCAAACATCGTGAAAGTCAAAGTCGTGAAAAGCAACCCATTGCCTGCAAAGAAAGATTGATAAGGGGCGGCCGACTGCTTTGGTAGTAGATGCAGCACTGTGCTGAGAGGTGCTGGCGGCGACGTGTGTGCTTGAGGCTCGTTCCTCGCCTCTGCGCAGAGTTACCCCTATCTTGCTAGCAGACATACTATATCTTCTTCTCAAACATATCCCCTGTTTTTTCATCTCCACTCTTCTTCTGTGCATCTTCTCCACAGTAAATGTCATACAGCTCCTCCACTTTAGCTATTTGCTTTGCGCTCAGACTAAGTATTCCACCTTCAAATGCTTGTTTGTGTACACTCTTAACAAACTCTTTAGCCCATGCATTACGGATGCTCTTGATGGAATCATGTAACTCATCAAGCCTCTTCCAGAGTGCATCTTTGTACCCTTCGTTCTTCGCGGCTGGTGGTGTGTTTACTCCTGATGGTATCATTCTAATCTCCTATATGTTTTGCAATAGTACACCAGTACTCAATCTTCTTCCGTAGGATTGGTGCACACTTCTCAATCTTCCTACTCTTTCCGACTACAAATCCAGCACAGAGATACGAGGTAACTACACGATATAGTCCAGGGTGTAGCAGTGGTGTCATGATTAGAAGTCCTTGAGAGCTTGATTGAGGAATTCAGGATCATTTAAGTCTACACTCTTCATCGCTTTCTTTACTGCTCTTTCTTTGTCCTTCCCATCTGCTTGAGTCACTTCTGTTGCAGTGATCTTCCTCAGATGCTTCACAAGTTCACCTATCTCAGTAGGCAGCAAGAGATTAGCTGCTTCAGGATTCTGTCGAAGTGCTAGCTTAAGCTCTCCCATAGCATCTTTTAGCACTTCTCCTGTCTCCAACGTACTTAGGAGTTTAATCTTCTCTTGTATCTCCTCGATGGTGATCACTGTACCGAGTATGCTTGAAGAAGTAGGTGTGGGATCGTCTGGGAGGGATGTAAGAGTCATAGCAACTTCATCTGTGATGCTCATAGTGCTCATGGTGTTAGAAGTCCTCCATCTTAAGGTTAGCTTGCTCTTGCTTCTCTCTTGCTGCTGTAATCCTACGTTGTTCTGGATATGTGAGAGCTGGGAGAGGAGATTGATTTGTTGGTGAGAATATTCGTCTGTTCTCTTCCTCTGGATCCCAGAAAGCCATCATGCCTTCATATGCATTAGCCTTCCTTACTTCATCTGGCCAGAACCTTGTTGTCCCAATCGCAGTAAATCTCTTTGGAAACTCTATTACTACGATCCCATTGGACTCTTGTCTTGTCACCTTCCCAATCGCTTGGGCTGTATCCCGCGAGAGATTATAGTTATAAGCTATGGGCTCAGATACACACACAAAATCTCCTACACTAAACTTTGCCATTCTGCGTTGCTGTCTTGATGTTCCCATGATTGTTTTAAAACTCCTTGTCAGTTATCATCATTCTGTGTACCCTGATACTCTGCTTGTCTTTCAGGTATACTTGTATCTTACTCTTCTTCTGCCATCCAGCATCGAGTTTCTTCTCTTCTGCTGTCCAGGGCAATAGTCTAAACTCTAGGCTTCTAGAGTCGTACTCTATTCCAGCCTCTTTGGCTACCTTGTTAGCTTTATACTTTATAGTAGCTAAGCCTCTGCGTAGAAATTCTTCTGCTCCTGCATCAATCACGAGGATGATGTCTTCGTTTATTGTGACATTCTTGAAGATGTCTGAGAGTGTCTGATTGTCTGGACCTTCTCCCTCAGCTCGCATCAATATATCATCCTGTTCTTCCTCTGTGTATGGAAGTGGAATCATTTCATTTAGAGTGTCTACAACATCAGTGCCCATGTTTTGTCTCCGTTTGGTGAATAGTACTTGTAGATCAGTTGTGAGATAAGTGTCTCAAAGAGTACGTGAGGTACCCAGAAGGTAGCTAATTCTTGTTGTAATACCGAGTAATCTCTAATAGCATTCTCTCCTTCCTCGCATCTATAACATCTTGTACGAAGTCTACCTGAAGTGGTAAGTGGAAAGGCTGTTAGACACGATGCACATACATCTGGTAGGAGTGAAGATGTGAGAGGGAAGTGTGTGTATAGAAGCTCCCGTCGGCCCCTTATGAGATTTGGTATCAAAGGATGTAGCCAGATATTACGCTCTGTTCTCATACTGCTCTTGTATTCAGCAGAAGAAGCGAATGAGAAGAGGAAGAGTTGAGGAGTGCGTAGCATGAGCGAGGTAAGGAGTATGAGTTCTGGAAGAATGCATGTGGAGTCATACTCTATCTCAGTCAACTCTGTGAAACTCTCTTCCTTCATTGGTACAGCACTCATTCTGTATTATTGTCCTGTGATCTGTGTTGTCTTTTAGTTCCATGAGGATAATTTAGCAACTCTTCCCTATGCTTTTACCATTCAATCCTCTCAGCAGAGCACCATATGAGATTACACTCTTTGTTACTGCAAGAGTAGTAACGTTCAATTGCATCATCTATCGTCTTTTTCTTCTTGAAGATGAGTGGTGTACCACAAGTACATTGCCAGTTGCTATTCATGATTCGCATCTCTCATGCTCGTCTGCTTCCTCAATGAATGAAGCTCCAATTGCTGCTGGTGAGACACACACTACAGCTCCACTCTTTGTTTTGATGTACACTCTACCTGGATCTCCTATTTTGTGTGGCTGATGTGAACTATAGAGTTCTCCTACCTCATTGCTCCCAAGGAGTGTAACTTGTGAGTGAGAGAGGATTGGTTTACCTGTGGTGTCGTCGCAGAGTATCATGACATTCACCTCATTATCCATTCAACAATCTTTGGTGCTACTCCAAAGAGTATAATCATTAGAGTTCCTAACTGTGTGAGAAGTTGATATTTCAGCTTATCTATCTTGTGTCCCAAATCACCAATCTTGCTCTCAATACTTAAATTCGATACTCTCAGCTCTTGCTTGAATTCTTCTTTTGTCAGCATGATAGAGAGGAGTATATTGTTCAACTTAAGCAATTCCATTGCTGCTGCCTCTGCTTGAGGCTCAGAGAATCCAGCAGCCTTTAGTTCCTTTAGTGTTGTTATTGCATTGAAGTTCATGTCGCTCATAATGTCCATCCTTTTACATAATTAAAATAGAAGCAAATGAATTTTGCTATCCATGGTAGTGTTAGTATCATTATAATGAACACTAGTGTCATTGTTCCAAAAAGGCGAAACATATCTTTCATCTGCTGTGCTCCTTAGTGTGGTTGTTGTTTAGTCTGTATCGGCTTTGTCACCTGATATGCTCCAATGTTCTTTGCTCCAGAGTTGATGCTTTGTATCTTCTCCTCCAGTGTTGCACCTTTGATACTCTGATTTCTCACACACTTTGCAATGATGTCAGGCTTAGCTATCACGATGAGTTTTTCTTTAGCTCGTGTTACAGCGGTGTAGAGGAGTTCACGTGTAAGGAATGATCCGATTGAGTGATCAGCGTGGAGTATGAGGAACACTTTCCTCCATTCACAGCCTTGTGCTTTGTGGACTGTGATAGCGTATCCCAGAGAGAATACTTGATCTGCGAAATCTCCCACTGCTGATAAACTAACCTCTTCACCATCATCTAACTCAAGAGTTACTACATGGGAGGACTGTAGTTTCTTCTCCTCATCTAGTGGAGCATCTGCATCAAAGTTAGCGTAGCCTGCTACCATCTGATCAAAGTCTTCATGCTTTGCTGCGTCAGCCCCCATGATACGCACTCCAAATCGTGACAAGTCACTCCCAGCAGGTTGAGGAATACGTCCCAGATAACTTCCATTGTGAGAGATTGTCTTGATTACTCCATCCCTCTTCTCATACATCACACGATCACCTACTGCAAGATACATGGTGCGCCTTCCTGCGAAGACTTCATACACCATCGCATTTCTCTTAACTCCTAAGAACTGACTAATCCAGCAGTTGAGATTGTTTGTCCCTAGTGCTTGTTTATTCCATGGTGAGAGGATGATATCCTGCTCTGGATCATACTCTCCACGTTCGAAGAGGGCAGGAAAGAAAGCTCCTCCTAGTGCTCTAGCTGTCTTATCCTGTCCAGCTTTCGTTATACTCTTACCTACCACGATCTCAGTATCCTTATTAGCTTCTAATGTTTCACCTTTTAGGATACGATGAGCGTTGACTATGATCCCACTGTCTAGTGCTTGTCTGTAGACTTCAGTGAGTTCCACAATAGGTAGTTGAGCAAGAGCATAATTCATGATGGATTTACCAAACACAGGAGGAAGTTGATTGATGTCACCGACGAAGATGATTACTATACCTGGGAGTAATGCATCATACAGTTTCTCCCAGAGATCGAGACCAAGCATAGAGGCTTCTTCGATGATTAGTAGCTTGATTGTTAGAGGATTAGATGCTGTGCGTTGTGGTTCAAATCTCATGGTATCCTTGCCTGTCTCAGTATTGAAGAAGAAGATAGGCTGATACTCCAAGAGTTTATGAATGGTAATGATATTGTGTGGGAGAGAGGATTCGAGGAATGGGTCTGCATGAAGTGCTCGTCTAATATTAGCTGTTGCTCTTCTGGTGTAGGAGCAGACTGCTACACCTGGACCCGTTGTATGCTCACCTCCACCTACATTGAATGAGTGAGAACCTAGCCAGTCTGCATCTTCTGTGAGGGCTGCTTTTACTATCTCTCTGCATCCTGTTGTCTTTCCTGTACCCGCTGCTCCAGTATAGACAAAAGGCTTTCTTGCTTTAACAAAATCAACTCCAAACTGCTGTCTCTCGTTAAGTACGATAGAGAGCGCGAATGTTTTAGCTTTCTCCTCTTTAGCCTCTTCTGATACGTGTGCTTCTTCGTCTGAGGCTTGAGCTTCTGCTTGTCTGATCGCTTGTTCTGTCTCAGTATATGTACGAGAGAGTGATTGAGCTGCTAAGTCAAGCTGTTGACGATACATGTGGCCTAGCTTTAACCTCTGTGTAAGGTTAAGGCTATTCCATAGAGTAGAATCTAACTTGACTGCGTTGAGGGTATCATAGAATCCGAGGATTGGAGTAAGATCACCCTCGAAAGTAAAAGTCCTATGCTCTTCTCCATTGATCTTTACAGGCTTTGGTGTTTCGGAGATTATCTCTGCGTCTGTTGCCTCTATCTCAGTTGGTTTGTGCTCTGCTGACCTGTTATTGATTGACTGCTCAACGATAGGTGGAATTGCTCTTGTGGTTTGCTGCTGCTCGCGCTTGGCTTTTAGTATATCTTGTAGTGAGAGGCTCATAAGCAATCTCCTAATTTGAGAAACACCTCATTAGCTCTTTTTCTAGCTTCAGTCTTATACTCTAATCCATCACGCAATTCCGTAGCAGTTTCTATTAACTCTATAGCATCATGTATATTTCTCTGTATATGATTTATTACTTCTTGTTCTGTTGTAGTAATTTCATTACGATATGGTTTGTTGATCTCTTTCTGTTGCTGTTCACGTATTGCTTGAGGGCTGATCTTATCAATTTTGTTTGATGTGCTCATGATTGTTCCTCTGTGTTAGTTTCAATTTGTTTGCTGTTCTTGTTGAGTCTTGCTACAGCATATGCTCCCTGCCTTCTTACTTGAAAACTTACGATGCAGTCCACATCAGCAGAGTGCTTCAGTGCTTCATACACCGGAGTTTCAAGTATTAGAGTCCACTGGCTACCATCTTCTGATAGTAGATAGCCTGAGATAGCATCTTCCGGAGTTATGTTGAGGATTTGGAGGAATGCTCGCTTAATATCAGGATTTGGAGTACCATCCTTCCTAAACCTGTAAAACGTTATAGGCAAAGCTATTCCAGTACTTGATTGTACCATGATACTACGTTCCTTTTCAGTTTGATGTTAGGTGCTACTGCACGTTACGCTGTGCTGCTTTGGCTGCAAGTATCTCAGCCATACTACGCTTTGGAGTAGTGGTTACGGAATCATTACCAAACAGATCACTTACTCTCTCAAGTCCTTGTGCGATGTGTTCCGTATGTACTCCACTCAATACATCAATCAACTGTTTCGCTTTGTCCTTGAGAGTGGGATGCGTAATGAATTGATGTGATATTGCTTCTGATAGTGTTTCTTTTTGTCCTGCTGTAATCACTATCAGGTTGGCGATTGTCCTCTTCACCAATACACGTAGAGTTGGATTCATAGAGGAAGCTAACTGCTTATAAAGGAATTGTGCTGCCTCTTTGCTCCCATTTAGTTTCTTGTGTTGAGAGACTTCAGCGGAGTAAATACGGAGAGTCTTTTGTGCTGGTGATTTGTTACGTGTGGACTCAAAGAGCTTTGCTGCTGTATCAGTATCTATTGTCTTCCCAATGAAGTGAGCGTTTAGAGTCTTGAACCATGATTCAAGCGTAGCGAGTACACTTTGACCTTCAGCATTCAAGCGAAGTTTTGGCATGTTCTGCCATACTTTATTCTGCTCTTTTCCGTGCCAGATACTCTTGATGTAGTGGCAGAGTGTACCTCTTGGAATGTGTTGGAGTAGTGCGTTTTCTGCTAAAGCACTTGTTTCTTGTTCAATTAGTATGTGCTTCATGCGAAGTAGCACAAGGAGGATACCAGCAAGTACTGAAGTATCGAGTTCACTTATGCGATCAGGGACTTCACTTGTTTCAAAGAACCATTCAAGTGTTTTAAGCACATTGCCAGTGTTTGCTAGTGGGTGGTGCTGTTGAAGAAACACTGGGATTGAAGGCATCGATACTTCAAAGCAGATACCTGTCACTGGGCATGAGACGATGGTATGTTGATCCAGTGACTTGATGTGGTACTTCCGTTGATCTCGTATTGAGTCTGCGAAGATACGTTTGTAGTTATTATGCTCTGCTTTCCTCTTGAGTTCATTTTGTACTCGTTGCTTATTAGCTGCGATCTGATCTTCCGTGACTTCTGAGATATAGTATGGCTTAGGTGCAGTTTGCTTTCCATTGTCTGGAGTGAATATGCTACTACTAAATTCATATGTATCGCAGAAGTTATGCATGAATACTTTAGCAATGTCTGCGGATTCTACTTCCATGTAGCGGACATACTCTTCACCTCGCAAGCGATATGTGATTAGAGTAGTAGGAGCAGTAGAGTATGTGTATGGACGAAATGGAATAACATTTGATGTGATAAAGATTTGTAGAGTGTTACGATGCGTAGCAAGTGATTGTGTTACGAGAGCAGTTGAAGTAGCTTGTGCATCTTGTGTGGCCTGAAGAGTTTGTAGAGTCATTTCAGTATATCCTTTAAGTGTTAGTGACATACAGATATTAATATCTGCTAGAGTAGAATTTGATAATTGCTTTGTTTCTACGTTGTCTTGCTTTCTTCATTCTATTCTGTATTCTCTTATATGGAACCAGTGTTAGTTTCTCCTCCTCTTCAAGTAATCTACTCACTTCTAGTATATCATTAGCTAGATCAAATACACTAGAGCCTGTAGCTAATCTTGCTTTTATACTCTTAAGTAGTTCTGTTGAAGTTGTCATATTATTGTTTTTAGTGTATGTCTTCGTCTGAGCCTCTTACCAATCTACTTAGGTCCATCGAGTCAATATCAACCTTGATTGTTCCTTCTTGTTTATTATGTAATTCAAGTTTTGCTCTTATCTGATCTATTGCAGACAACTTCTTAAAATCCTCTTCATATTTTGCATAGTAGTTCATATCAAGGTACTTTGCATTCTCCTCATTGTCTTTTGCTTCTTTCTCAGCTTGTGCTTGTGCTTTAGCTTTAGCCTTCAATTTTGCTTTCAATGCGTCTATAATTTCTATCTCTTCTAGCCTTGCTGCAAGTCTTTCCTTTCTTTTCTTTTCACGAATAGCAGCCTTTTCCTCTTCTGTTAATGGTGCAGGCTTAACAGATTTAATAGTTTGTGTATTGGTAGCAGGAAGTGTGTGGATTGGACTCGTGCTCTCAATAGCTTTTAAGTATGCCTCTTGTTGTTCTTTCGTCATATCTTTGAATGCTGCCATGATATTATTCTCCTTTATATAGTATGCATCGTATCGTAGGTGTACTTTTCGACCTGATTTTTTGGATGTCTGGAATTTGAGTATAGCACGAAAAATGCAGAAAAAAAGTTTTTTATTTCGTTAGAGGCTTGGGGGGGTCCGTAATTCGGTCAGGTAAAAGTGCCCATAGTGTAATAGCATAGCAGTTTAGTGTATGGAGTGTATGGGAGAGTGTGGAGTGCAGTGAGGAGGGATGTGAGGAGAGAGTATGGAGTCTGTTGGGAGAGGATTCATGTGTGGATAGAGTAAGAGAGTCTTATTTTCCACAGCATACATTAGCCGTCAAAGTTTTAACATTAAAAAATAATATTTAAATACCCTATAACACTATACCATATATTATACACTATATACTCTCTCCCTCTATAATCCTCCTACCTTAGACCATATACTCTCTCCCTCCCGCTCGGCTCGTATGCTTACCCCGTAGTATATTCCACTATGCATGGTTTTATACCGCCAGATTACGGACCCCCCTATCGACTTATCAAAATAAGTATCTTTTATTTTCCCTGAAATCGTGAAACCCTAAATCGTGAAATCCATCCATCCATCACACATAATATCCATCTGTGATACTATATCATTCCGTATTTTGCATCCAAATAGTGATATCACATCAGGTCGTATTTTGTGTTTCGGTTTTAGTGTTTCGTCTGTTATACTATCATCCAATCTGATTATAAAATGACCCATATTTGGGGATTGGGAGCATAAATCATGCCAGATAGTGTAAAAGTATTTGTTATTTAATGTCAACCGAGCGGTGAACTTATTTGTTATTCAGAGTCTAACACAGTAGTAACACAGTAGTAACGAGCAGTAACACATTTACCACCATTGAGGATACCACCATGAACAACTACGTTGTCACTTTCCGCACTACTGATGGAATGGAACATACAGTAAATGTATCTGCTATCACATCAGATAATGCTGGTTATGCAGTCATTGACGAATGGCAAGACTATGTTGAGATAATATCAATCACGTTATATAACTCACCTGAAAGTTAAAAGGATACTGTATCATGCCTGCATGTTTTCAACTGATCGACAAGACAACGCATCAACCCGCTATTCTCAATGAGGTAGATAACAGAATGCGTGTACACTTTAATGCAGCACCGGATATGGAATACTGGTATTGTAACTGGTATAACTGTATCGGATTTATGCTTGCAACTGGGAGTAGTCTTGATAAAATCAGGGAAGTGTATTCTGATATTCCTGATTTGTTGAGTGTACTTAACTGGATTGAAGCAAATTTTGAGACTACATGCTTCTATCAACACAAATAGCGTATAACTTAGAGGGAGATAGTCTAGCAATTTTCACCCTTGCACGGTAACGTCCTGTCAACTAGACTGAATTAACCATGAAGGAAATTGCACCATGCCTAACGCACCTAATGAAAGCTCGTGGACAACGATAACTCTTGTTTTGCATGCAGGAGACGGTGCCATACCCGATAGACTTTCTCTTATGATGTGGACAAATGAGACAGGTCCGGCAATTGAGATGAAGTATTGGGAGATCAACGAAGCCACATATGATTGTCTTGTTGAGGCAGGAGTAGAGGAATCTATTTAGTAACCCTCCATGTATGCCTGAACATGGATTGTAGTAAGTAGGCTTAACGTAATATGCCACGAAAGGAAATTCCGCAATGGTTGACTCAACGACAGTAGTAGAAACACCGCAGAGCAAACTCCCAGAACATTGGGTAATGCTTGTAGTCCCATTAAGCAAAAAGGTTTTGAAACCTGGGTACAAAGCGACAGACCCGAATGCTCAGTATGAGTACGAAGCAATCGGGAAAATGAATATCCCTGTTCCTACACTTGCAGCGTTCGGAATCTCGGCTCCACCTGCTACGCTTCGCGGCAGAACGGCAGAAGATGGGGATGAGGATGGACTCCCATTGTATGCTGATGAGAATCTGCAATGGTTGTTTGATGCCGGAGTCGCTGCGTGTAAAGCACAGGCACGTAACAAATATGTGAGTGGTACCGCTGATTTGAAAGAAGGTCAAAGTATCGCTGCTTCGTTTGAAGAACTGATCGCTACAGGAGAGCGTATCGGTAATAAGGTGTTCATGCAGATGCTCAAAGAGGCAGGTAATGCTTTCGCCTCTTGGTTTAGTGGACAGGGAAAGTCTGCTCCTGCTACTGCAATGGCAACAACACTGTTTAGGAAGAAAGATGCTCTCGGCTTACAACCTGCTAACATCAAGGAGAAGATGGCAGGCTATGTAAGCCAGTTTGCAGAACAGCTTGAGCCGGCCGACGCTGAACGCTATAGTAAGTACCTCATCAGTGTGGCAGAGGCTTGCCAGACTACAACAGCGGAGGACTTCTAGTCTCCGACTAGCTACAACTTAGGGTCTAGTCCATTCCAATAAAGTGGACTAGCACCTAAGCTGCACACTCACACACTCACTCACACACACTGCACACTGAGGATACTAGACTATGACAACCAGACCGGAGATGGGTGAGCATGTGTAACCCACTGATTACACTCAAAAAAAACGCCTCGCTTCGCTCGGAAAGCAGATCAAGAGACGCTCGCTATGCTCGCTAACCTTTCGCTTCGCTCAACGAACTCGCTACGCTCGTATGCTCACTACGTTCGCTCAAGAGTGCTCGTTCCTCGCACCGCTCGCTACGCTCGAAAGACACGAAAGGTCAACACTGATCTGATAGGTAGGGGGTGAGACCTTTTTTATGCTGTCGCTTCGTCTTCTTAACTCAGCTGCTCGCTAAAATCTCACTATATTTTACACCCTACCTAGTATTACTAGCGTGCGTAGCATATACTTAATCGACTTCGTAGCTTTCTCTTAAGACATCTAGGGATTGATATGTCACAATGGCTGTGTATCAATGGAAAGTGGAATTGTAAAACATCTCCAATACAAAAAGGCTATGGTGAAAGTAATACCAGTATCCCATATGAAGTTGCAGAAGAAGCCTACAAAGAATATTCTGCACAGTACGGTAAGCAACAAACACTCGAAAGACTTAATGAGCGTGGCGGATTTGGTTTTGCTGAATTATCAATATTGTTGTATGAGAGGATAAAGAGGTTGGAGTCACAGGTGTCAAGTGTCAGCTATCATGATTGATCGCATAGTCTCATACGCTTCTCAAGGTTTTTCCTCAACTGCCATCGCCTCTATGGTGAATACATCCCCAGAGTATGTCGAGCAGATTCTACAGGATCCACAGTACAAGTCACTCATCCTCACTGAACAGCAGAAATTCGCAACGCTCAAAGCAGACACTGAGCTCGAGTCCTCTTACACTCAGTTGGAGAAGAGGATACTCAGACAGGTTACTGAATCTCTTCCCTTTGCTGAGTTTCGTGATCTGACACGAGCGATGGAGACTCTCATTCGGAGGAAGCAGCAGCTCTCCATGCACGAACACTCATCGTTTGTTGTTAACGGAAACGCACAATTTAACACAGTGGTACTATCAATTCCACGTGCGGCGGCCCCTGAGATTACTCTAAACTCTCAACGTGAAGTGATTGCTATTGGTAACAAGTCACTGGCTCCCATGCAGGCAGGAGCAGTGCGTTCACTCTTTGATACCATACAGAAGAAGAAGGAGCAAGCTCTTCTCTCGAAACGTGAGCAGCAGACTCAACAGATGCAGCAGTATATCCCAAGAGCAGTAGATGTAACAACAATACCGGAAGACTTCTAGCGAAGCTAGCACTCACACACTTGTACACTCACCACGGCGCGCCAATCCACTCTTTACTCTATTCATCTATGATACCGACCACACAAAGGATTTCTGACCATGCTTTATACTAAAGATGGTGATCCAGATTATGTGAACATGGTAAGTGAATTATCTAAGAAATTGGATATTATGACATCATCGCATAAGGCATCTATAGAGAGCATCTCAGAGTATTTCGATACAGTGTTAGTACCAAAGATAATTCCAGACGAGAAGAGTATGATATGTAATCTACATTTATTGTACTGTGAACTAAGTACACAATCATATAACGATATGATCACATCACTTTATGATCTTCTAAAGAGGTCACCACAACTCTTTGATGCTTGGAAAACACGGTTTATAAAGTCATTAGAAGAAGAGTATAGAAGATATCCAGACTATTTACCATCAGATAAGAAGAAAGAGAAGATAGTAGGTATGTTCAAGTATCATATACTCAACAGATCATGCTGAGGGGTTCACAGCATGCGAAGCGCGAGGTACGAGCGCAAGCAGGCACAATGGCCGCACCCTTACTAAACCAACCACTGCATTTACTATGCCCGCCGCCCCCACCGTTTTGTACACATCGCCTTTATGGTGTTGTAGTGGCTTTTGACCTTAGTAGTTTGCTACAATCAATTACGATAATTTATCATAGCACATGACCTCTCGTCCTGACATCTTCTCCTCTGATCTCTCAGAGATCAACGATGTAGCAGTCTCCTCTGACGCTGCTAGATCTCGCTGCTCATCTGATTTTAACTTCTTTGCTGGACTCTGTATTCCAGACATTTTCCTTTACGCATTTCCAGAATACTACATCGCCCTCTTCTCCGTACTTCACGCTGGTATCACAGACACAGAGCTCATCAAGGTTCTTCGTTACGCTATAGGTCTCCCACGAGGTTATATCAAAACAACATACCTTAAAGTGTTGATCTCTTGGCTTGTAGTGTTTGATAAAACCAACTTTGTTCTCATAGTCTGTGCAACAGAGCCTCATGCTGAGAACTTCCTCGATGATGTCTCAAACATACTCTCCTCTCCCAACATTGAAGCTATCTTTGGTAAGTGGAAGGATAACCTTGTAACAGATAATCGAGGACTAAAGAAGGCCCTCTACCACAAGCGAGTTATCATCTTGAGAGCTATTGGAGCTGGAACAGCTGCTCGTGGGATCAACATTGATAACAAGAGGCCAGATGTAGTCTGTTGCGATGATATGCAAACGAAGGAGAATGATGATTCTGATACAGATCGTGAAGTCCTCTTCGATTGGTTTGTTGGTACACTCCTCAAGGCGATTAATCGACATCGTGCAATCATCATGTACGTTGGTAATATGTACTCAGATCACTGCATCTTGTATCGTTTGAAACAGAATCCCTTCTGGATATCACTGATTACTGGTGGTATACTTGAGACTGGTGAACCACTGTGGCCCGAGCTTCAATCTCTCTCGGATTTACATGAGGATTTTAAGCATGATGAGTCCTTAGGCAAAGCTAACATCTGGTTTGCTGAGATCATGAATGATCCAGTAGAGTCAGCAGATGGCTTTATACGAGGACCATTTCCACTCTCTCCTTTCGATTCCTTTATTCCTGAGCCAACAGCTTCCTTTATCACACTTGATCCAGCAGGCTTTCGTAAGCAGTCAGACGACAATGTAGTTACTGCTCACTACATCATAGATGGTAAAGGCTATATAGCTGAGATGGATGGTGGTATATGGGATCCAGGAATAACATGTCAGAATACTATCGCTCTCGCATTACGTCATAATGCTAACCTCATCGCAATCGAGGATGTAGGTTATCAGCAGTCTCTCCAATACTGGATGACACGTACACTCAAAGAGGAGAAGATAGAGGGAATTAATGTTGTTCCTCTCAACAGAGGAGTTAAAGCAAAGGAATATCATATTCGACTATTCATCAAAGAGATCTATGGTGAAGAGTATTACTTCCTGAGGGATACGGATAGGCAACGATTTACCTGGCAAGCTACCGCATACCGTCTTGGGAAGAAGAAGAATAGAGATGACTGGCTCGACTCCCCATCGATGGGACTTGAGGTAAGAAACACATACTGGCCACTCTTGTCTGTCAGGGAGCATCAGCAACTAGGCTCTCAGTTTCGTGTACAAGCAAATAACACACCATTCTAACAGGCAGTTTAACATTATGAGTTATCCTTCTTCTCTTGTTATATTTTCTGAACTGAGAACTATTCTAAGTGTATCAGAAAAGATAGAGGAATTAGACTTTACTCAAGATGTTATATTAAAGAAGAAATATCTTGATATGTATATCCAGGACATAGCGAAAGCTTGTAGTCGTATCTCAAGTATTTTATTTAATTCACAGTAATAATTAACAGATAAGGAATAATGATACCATGGTAACTACAGCAACAGCATCAGTCTCTCAGCTCTCCGGCCAGTCTTCACGTAATCCACTTCGACTCTCTTCCTCATCAGTAGATGCTCTTCAGAACTATCTTCGTAACATCCTCACTATGCACAATCAATTCACAGATATGCGTAATAAGATGGAGATTATTGATACAGCATACTATCGCTATAATGCTCTCTCTGATACCAGTAAGCTTGTTGATGGTGTTGACATAAGAGCAGCACAGAACTCTGCTAATGTCTCATGTGGCATTGATACAGACAGAGCAATTGTCGTACCTGTAGTGATAAGTCAGGTAGATTCATACGTTGGTTACCTATCTGAGGTATTTTTGAGTGGTTATCCAATGTTCCCTGTAGTTTCTACGCCATCTAACATCAAAGAGGCTGAAACCTTAGAGGCTATCATCGATGATCATGCTACGCTTTCAGCCTATCCTCGTGAGTTTCTCATGGCATTTCGTGATGGTATTAAGTATAACTTCATGCCTCTTGAACTCTCATGGGAGCCAATAGATCAATATTCACTCTCAGACAACTATCTCACTCCAACTGCCTCTACTAAAGCTGAGAAGACAACATCCAACTACAACCGTATCACCCGCTTAGATCCGTATAACACTGTATGGGATATACGTAAATCACCTTCTCGTGTAGCTGCTCAAGGTGAATTTGCAGGTTGGATTGATCCCATCAATCGCATTGAGCTTAAGAAGTTCATTAACATGTACTCTCAGTCTGGTGATATTTACAACGTCGGTAAGATTGATACTAATCAAACCAACATGTTCATGTACTATCGTGATCTCCCAGTCATTACTGATAAACTTTCATCAAACAAGAAGACTACAATCCAGTTTGATTGGGCTACATGGTTAGGAGCAGCACTTCCAGTCTCGAAGAAGTCTCTTATGGCTGGTACATATGAGAGATTCACATGCTATGCTCGCATCATTCCCTCTGAGTTTGGCATTAACGTACCATCTCCCAACACTCCACAAATCTGGAAGTTTGTTATGCTTTCAGGTCAGTGGCTCTTGTACGCTAAACGTCTTATTACAGCATTTGATTATCTTCCTATTCACATAGGTCAACCTCTTGAGGATGGCTTTGAGCTTCAGACACCTTCCATTGGTGAGAGTCAGGTTGAGTTTCAAGAGGCAGCTTCTACACTCATGAATATACGCTTCTCCTCTGCTCGACGCTCAGTGTCAGATCGTGCACTCTATGATTCTTCTCTCATCAATGAGGCAGATGTTAATTCACCTACTTCCGCGCCAAAGATTCCTGTACGTCTTACAGGTCTTAATGATAAGAAGTTGACAGATGCGTATTATCCAATCCCATATGATCCACGAGGTACAGATGGTGTGATAGGAGATACTGCACGTATCTGGGAGATGTCAGATCAGTCACTTGGAATGAATAAGCCTGCAAGAGGACAATTCCAGAAAGGTAATAAATCAGTGGAAGAGTGGAGAGATACTACAGGTAATGCCGATAACCGTATGAGGATTCCTGCTCTCATGATTGAGTATCAAGTCATGGTACCTTTCAAGACACAGATCAAGTTTAACATCTTTCAGTTTGGAGTAGAAGGTGCATTCTCAAATCAGCGAACAGGTGAAACAGTAGATGTAGACCGCACTGTGATTGATTCTCTTCGCAAAAAAGTCCTCTCCTTCAGAGTTGCCGATGGCTATACTCCAAAGAGTAAGCTGGCATCTACTGACTTTATTGTTCAACTTATGCAGCTTGTTGGTCAGAGTCAGATTCTACAAGAGAAGTATGGTCCTTATCTACCTCGCATGGTAGCACATCTTGCTCAGCTTGGTGGAGTAAGAGGACTTGATCAATACTCACCTGAAGTTCAACCTCAACAGCAGTCTCAACCAGGAGTAACAAGTGGACAACCTACTACAGCAGCAACAGGAGGAGCACCAATCCCACCAAACACAGGAGCAGCTCCACCTGTTGGAGGAACTCCAGGCTATGCACCACCTCCTGCCACTGCCCACTAGCTTCACATCACAAGAGGAGGTTGAACTTAAACAGTGTTTCTCCCATCCTACAATCGTTCGCTTCTTTCGTCTTTTAGCTAACAATGCTGTACGAGATACACTTATGAATGATTTTACGGAGTTCAGTGATCAAACTAAGTTGCTTGCAAGATACAACAAGCTTAAAGGTGTCATCATGGTATGTCATAACATTCTCTCAACGTATGACATACCACATCATCAGCAGTCCAGTTCGTCGTCAACCAATCAATCTCAAAGGAGATAACACATCATGGAGAATCAACATCGTAAGATCATAGGTTATCGTGAACTGACACAAGAAGAGATAGATTTAATGAACATAATAAAGCAAAAAGGGAAAGAGCTAGGAGATATAGTAACGCTAATGAAAGAGAATAAAGTGTTAGATCAACGTTGGGTCTCTATTGGTGCTATTCATCTTCAAGAGGGTCTGATGGCTCTTACAAGATCAGTTGCTAAACCAGAGTTCTTTTGAGGAGATAGTATCATGGCTAAAAAGCAGTCAGCAACAGAATCTACAGAAGCAGATGTTCGTGTAGTTCGTATTGCTCGTATCTGTCACGAGGTAAATCGTGCTTACTGTATAGCATTAGGTGATAACTCTCAACCTCACTGGGAAGATGCACCAGAGTGGCAACGTTCTTCAGCCATCAGTGGAGTACTATTCATCATAGACAACCCAACTGCTCCACCATCAGCCTCTCATGATTCCTGGTTGAAACAAAAGACAGAGGAAGGATGGAAGTGGGGAGCAGTGAAGGATGTGAATAAGAAGGAGCATCCATGCTATCTTCCATACGATGAACTACCAGTAGATCAGAAGGCTAAAGATCACATCTTTGGTGCAGTTGTCAGAAGTATCTTAACTGAGAAGGAGTAACATCACATGCCACTTGCAGATTTCTTTCGCTCTAAAGTACCTCTCACTCCTACGGACCCTAATAAACCAACAAATCAGCAGACTCCACTCTCAAAGGGACAACAAGAACAGCAGATACGTCAAGCGAAGGAGAGAAAGCCTAATGATCCACTAGATACTGGATCTAAGGACTTTGCTGAAGCTGGTGACTCAAACACTAAAAATCCTCTTGACTCTTTCGCTGGAATGTACGATAATAAAGTTAGAACAGCGGAAGAAACTCCACCTGTTTTCGCTCTTGATCCTACTCTACTTAAGAACGCAGCATCACAGCTTAACTTCTCCTCTCATGTAACACCAGAGCTTGTACAAAAGCTCCAGAGTGGAGATGCTACAGCAGTAGCTGAAGCCTTTAATGAGTTGGGTCGTCAAGTATACCAGACTACCATGTCACATTCCTCCACTCTCACTGATAAGTTTGTGGGAGCTAGGATGGCTCATGACCGCAAGGGACTAGGTCAATCAGTACACTCAGTACTGACAGCAAATAGTCTCGCCAAACTAGCAGAACAGAATCCTACTCTAAAAGAGCACGTCACGGAGATTGGAGATAAGATAGCCTCCAAGTATCCTGACGCTACTCCAGACTGGATAGCAGAACAGACGAAGAACTATTTCGTTACTGTTGCTAAACAGCTTGATCCTTCTCTCACTCCAAAACAAAAGGGAGCTGACGGGAAAGATGCAGAGGAGGATATTAACTGGGAAGAGTGGATGACTGCTGGCTCTAAAAACTGATATCTTCTCCAACTTTGTTGTTTTGTAATATCATTTTGTTGGAGGTAAGTGAGTATGAGTTTCTTCTCTGGTGTATTCAACACAACTACTAATCCTGCTGAACTCAACGTGAGGAGTTTCGCAGGTACTATGCTTCGTCTCTTCCCCAATGGCTCATTTCCTCTCTGGGGTTTGTTGTCACAGCAGCCGAAGTCTACAGCTAAGTCCTCTACGCATGGCTATTTCAGCAAGACTTTGCAGTTTGCTGCTACTACATCAAACGGCATCAATCTTGCTGCTGTAACAAACTACGTAGTAGCTGCTTCTGCTGGCCTTACTCCTGGTATGGTGTTATATAACCCGAGGAGCAGGGAGAATATGAGGATTACAGCTATTGTTGATGGTACTCACATCACAGTAGCGAGAGCATTTGGTCGTGTAGCTGCCTCTGATTCCGTAGCAGGTGATCCACTGATCGTTATTGGTGGAGCATTTGAAGAGGGATCAGCTCGTCCGACACCTCGTGGGATGACCACAGTCTATGTACCAAACTTCACACAAATCTTCCGTAATGCTTGGGCTGTAACAGACACAGCGAGAGCTTCTCTTACAGAACAAGGGTTTGGCAACGTTCAAGAGAATAGAAAGGATTGCTCCATTCTGCACTCTGTAGATTGTGAATCAGCGATCTTCTTTGGACAGCCACTTGCGCCAGCTACAGGTGTAACAGGACCACTACATGCTACTCAAGGTATATATGATGCAATTGATCAATATGCTCCAGCCAATACGAATGCAGCAGGTGGCACAACAACATTCGCTCAGCTTGTTGCTCTTGTTGAGCCTGCTTTCCTCTACTCCACAGATCAGGGTAACACCAAAGAGCGTATCGCATTCGTTGGTGCAACTGCAAATAAAGTACTCAATGACATTGGTCACCTCTATGGTCAAATCATGATTTCTCAGTCTGAGACCTCCTTTGGTATGCAGTTCACTAAGTTCAAGTTCTACAAAGGAAGTATCAATATTGTAGAACACCCACTCTTCAACACTAATGCTGCACTCTCGAAGCTCATGGTAGTACTTGAGCTTGCTGCCATCAAACTTGCTTTCATGAATGGAAGAGATACTAAGTCAGAGGAATTTGGGGGAGATGGGAAGAACAATGCTGGTGGTGCAGACTCTGTAGGTGGATCCCTCACATCAGAGTTTGCAGTAGAGTACATCAATCCCTTCTCGGGATGTGTGATCGAGAATCTCACAGCAGCAGCAGCGTAGCACTCAACACTCAACACTCAACACTCAACACTCAATAACTTAGGAGATCTATCATGGCCGGTGAGACAGGTGGACAACAAAAGACACAAGTTAAAGTTACAGAGGAGAAAGTTCTTAACCAGGAGAGAGAAAACATGGAACAGAAAGCAGCAGGAAGTAAGCAGGCAAGTACCCAAGTACCACAAACCGCAACATCACTCCTGAAAGCAAAGGTAGAGGAGATGATGAAACCAAAGACTGAACCGACAGAAGAGGAGATTGCTGCAAATAGAACTGCTTTCATTGATAAGCAGATCACAGAGTCTGTAACAGCAGCCGCAACATCATCACCCTCTTCTGTTGTTGCAGTCAATCAAGCAGCTAATGCGGCTCATACAGCAATTGCAGCAGAAGCTGCTCGTCTTAACTCGGCAATCAATCTGGGGATTGACATAACTCAACTTCAGAGCGTAACGAAGCCAAA
>Ga0193745_1000022_pt1 | contig 29825 bp, 27 predicted proteins | sample L1a2metaG_FD_145899 | JGI IMG/M metagenome (GOLD analysis project Ga0193745, IMG submission 145899) | Soil microbial communities from a riparian zone of the East river system, Colorado, United States - L1a2 | ecosystem: Environmental > Terrestrial > Soil > Riparian zone | place: USA: East River... | reverse complement strand
CGCTGAACCAGAAGTCTCTCGCGTCGCCCGCGCTCGCCCAGGCGTACTGGGGCTCGAGGCAAATCCCGATCTCGGTGCTTTCCGCGGAGCAGTGCCGGCGCGTCAGGCCCGGGTTCGTGGAGGCGTGCGGCTCGGGTGTTCTTGTCCATGCCGTCGTCCCGGTCCAGAATCGTATCTGTCGCTTCTATGGGGACGATGGAATCAGAGTCCAGCTCCAGTACATGACCGCAATCGCCTGACTCGCATGATTACGAACATGAATCCGTTCAGGTCCTTGCCCTTGCCATGGCTTGGCGTTACCCTGCATTGGGGCAGGTAGTACGGCCATGAAGCCCCGTATCACGCTCATTACTCTCGGTGTCGACGATCTCGACCGGGCAGTCCGGTTCTACCGGGACGGGCTGGGCCTGAAGACCCAGGGCGTCGTCGGGACGGAGTTCGAGTACGGGGCAGTCGCCTTCTTCGACCTGCAGGCGGGACTGAAGCTTGCCCTTTGGCCGAGGAAGAGTCTTGCCCGCGATGCCGGGCTTGCCATCGGAAATCCGAGTCCGACCGATTTCACGATCGGGCACAACGTCTCCTCGAAAAAAGAAGTCGATGCGGTAATGGAACAGGCGACGCGGGCAGGGGCAGTCGTCGTGAAACCTGCGCACGAAACTTTCTGGGGCGGTTACGCCGGGTACTTCCAGGATCCTGACGCACATCTGTGGGAAGTGGCATGGAATCCTCAATGGGTTCTCGACGATTGAGGCGAAAAATCCGGGAGGCGCAATGATTTCGAGAGCGGCCGTGATTGTCATCCTCATGTTGGCTGGTTGCGCAACGAACTCGATACCGAGCCGGCCCGACGTCAGCGCCGCCAAGCGACAGGTGGCCGACACGGAGCGTGCATTTGCCCGAACCATGGCGACCCGGGATCACAAGGCCTTCACGTCATTCCTGTCGCAGGAGGCTGTCTTTTTCTCCGGTGACAAGCCGCTTCGAGGCGCGCAACAGGTGGCTGACTGGTGGAAGCGTTTCTACGACGGCCCGGACGCCCCTTTCTCGTGGGAGCCCGAAGAGGTCGAGGTGCTCGACTCCGGTACCCTGGCCCTAAGCTCCGGTCCGGTTCGCGACTCCAAGGGAGCGCTCATTGCCACTTTCACGTCGATCTGGCGGCTGGAGGACACCGGAAAATGGCGCATCATCTTCGACAAGGGCAACCAGGCCTGCCCTCCAAAACCATAGGCGCCCGCAAGGCGCCCCGCACATGTTTCTCCTCATCAAGCTTCTTCATATTGCCGCGGTCATCGCTTTTGTCGGCAACGTCACCACCGGCCTCTTCTGGCACGCCCATGCCGCTCGTACGCGCGATCCCAGGCTCCTCGCCCACACGATGGACGGCATCATTCGAAGCGACCGCTACTTCACCGTACCCGGCGTCGTCGGCATCATAGCCACCGGCGTCGCCGCCGCGATCTACGGCAACTTTCCGATCCTGCGTACCGGCTGGATACTCTGGACCCTGATACTTTTCATCGTCTCGGGGCTCATCTTCATGATCCGCGTGGCGCCGCTTCAACGGCAGCTGCGCGCCCTCGCAGAGGCGGCGGTCCAATCCGGCACTTTCGACTACCCCCGCTACCACGCGCTCGCCGTTCGTTGGGAAGTTTGGGGTCTCGCGGCGCTATTGACACCAGTGGCGGGGCTGGCGCTGATGGTACTCAAACCAAGCCTTTGAATGCACACCAGGCATACAATCCTCGCGCATTCATTGGCATTCCTTGCCGTTTGCCTTGGCGCCTCTTGCACCACGCCCACGACATCGCAAGGAACCGGCTCCGCAAGCAATCCCGTCGTCGCAGTACCGGACGCCATAGAACCGCCGCCGCCTCTGGTGAAGTGGGACGACCTGCCCCTTGGGCTGAAGAAGGCATCGGTGCCCCCCTATTCGGCCATCGCATATTGCGCGTCGCGCGCCAGTTCGCAAGGTTCGGATTCGGAGGCGGTGAGGGCGGATCTGGCAGAGTGCCTGAGTGCCGACCTGCTGGCGACCCAGGGCACCTTCCTAGCCTGCCACCTTTCCGCCAGTGGTTTGCAGGGAAAGGCGTATGCTGAGCAGCGCAGAAAGTGCCTCATTCAAAGCGGGGCGAAACCGGGCTAGACGCTCAATGGAGCCTGCCATGCGAAAAACCCTCATCCTCCTCCTCGGCGCTCTGCTTGCCGCATTTGCGGTGGCCGCGCCGCTTCCATACGATGAATCGGCCGACGCCAAGGCAGCGGTTCGACAGGCGCTGGGCGCTGCGAAGAAAAGCCAGGTCCCGGTTTTCCTCATATTCGGCGCGAACTGGTGCGAAGACTGCCGCGCGCTGGACCTCGCCATCAAGAGCGGCAGGAGCGCGGATCTGCTCGCCCGCCAGTTCAAGGTGGTCAAGGTCGACATCGGGAACTTCGACCGGAACCTCGACCTCGTCGCCGCATATGGCAATCCCATCAAGAAGGGAATTCCCGCTGCCGTGGTTCTGTCTCCGGACAACGAAGTCCTTTACGCGACTCGTGCCGGCGAGCTCGCCGATGCCCGGCGCATGAGCGAAAGCGGAATCTACGACTTCCTCAGGAAAGTCACGCAGACAGCGAAGAAAAGAGGCGCGACCGGGGGAGCACCCCGCTCGAGCGCCCCCTAACGCGCCCGCGCCCCGCGCCAGCCCTGGGGAATCGAGGAGAGCAGCTTCTTCGTATACGGGTGCTGCGGGTTGCGGTAGATGTCGTCCGAATTGGCGACCTCGACGACCTCGCCTTCGTTCATGACCATCACCTGATCGGCCATGTACTTGACCACCGCCAGATCGTGCGAGATGAAGATGTAGCTCATGTGGTACTCGTCCTGCAGGTCCTGCAGCAGATTCAGGACCTGCGCCTGAACCGAGACATCCAGCGCCGATACCGCCTCGTCGCAGATGAGAACCTCCGGTTTCATGGTGAGGCAGCGGGCGATTGCGATGCGCTGCCTCTGGCCGCCGGAAAATTCGTGCGGATACTTGAAGAACGAAACCTCGGGGAGCCCCACTTCCTGCAGCAATTTATACACCATGTCGCGGCGCTCGCTTTCGTCCGACCCTATGCGGTGCACCTGCAAAGGTTCCATGAGAAGCTGGCCGATCGTGAAGCGCGGATTGAGCGAAGCATAGGGATCCTGGAAGACGATCTGGATGCGGCGCTTGTACCGCATCATCTCCTCCTGCGGGATGGACAGCAGGTCAGCGCCCTCGAACAAGGCCTCGCCGGTCGATGCCCCGCGCAGGCGCAGCAGAGTCAACGCGACCGTCGTCTTGCCCGAACCCGATTCGCCGACTATGCCCAGGGTCTTCCCCCGGGCCAGCTTGAATGAAACGTCCTTGACCGCCTTGAATTCCCTCTTTCCGAACAGGCCCTCGCGCGAATAGAAGCTCTTGCCCAGGTGGCGCACCTCGAGAATGACCTCTTCGTCGCCGCGCAGCCCGCGGCTGCGTTCCTCCAGGCCTGCCCCGGCAAGCGGTCCGGGCTTGAGGAAATCGTCGATCACCGGCAGCCTCCTCGGACGCCGCGTGAGCTGCGGCCGGCATAGCATCAGCGCCCGCGTGTAGGGGTCCTGCGGCGCCTCGAATATCTGCTGTACCTTTCCCTGTTCCTTGATCTCGCCCTCGCGCATCACCACCACATAGTCGGCGATCTCGCCCACCAGCGCGAGATCGTGGGTGATGAACAGCACCGACATGCGCATTCGCTTCTGCAGCGCGGCGATCAGTTCCAGGATCTGCTTCTGGATGGTCACGTCGAGCGCGGTCGTCGGTTCATCCGCGATCAGCAGCTTCGGCTCGCATGCGATCGCTATCGCGATCATCACGCGCTGCTGCTGGCCGCCCGACAGCTGGAACGGATAGGCGTCGATCTTGATCTCGGGCTCTGGAATTCCCACCTCGCGCAGGAGCTCGAGGGCGCGCGCCCGCGCCTGTTTGCCCGTCATGCCAAGGTGCTTGGTCAGGACCTCCGTGAGCTGGAAGCCGACCGTGAATACGGGATTCAGCGAGCTCATCGGCTCCTGAAAGATCATCGAAATGTCCGCGCCCCGCAGTTTCTGCAATTCGCCGGGTTCGAGCGCGAGAAGATTGCGGCCGCCGTACAGGATCCGGCTGCCCGCGGGGACGATCGAGTTTTCCTTCGGGAGCAGTCCCAGGATCGCCAGCGCCGTCACCGATTTGCCGCTGCCGGATTCCCCGACCAGCGCGACCGTGCTGTTTACCGGAATGTCGAAGCTGACGCCCTTGACGGCCTGGAAAATGGTCGTCCTGTCGAGGCGAAAATCCACCTTCAGATCGCGGATGCCGACCAGGGGCTCGGTGCCGTTCGGGGAGGTCATTTGAGCTTCGGGTCGAGTGCGTCGCGCAAGGCGTCGGTAAACAGGCTGAATCCGGTGACGAGCAGCGCCATGGCAATCGTCGCCGCAACCAGCTGCCACCAGTAACCCAGGATCAGCTCGCTCTGGGCTTCGTTGAGCATGCTGCCCCACGAAACGGTGTCGACGCCCACGCCGAAACCGAGGAAGCTCAGCACCACCTCCGATTTGATGAACAGGACGACGTGCAACGACAGCTGCACCAATATGACATGGCTCACGTTCGGAAGGATATGCACGAACATGCGGCGCGCATGCGAGGCGCCGATCGCGTCGGCAGCCTGGATATACTCGCGCACCTTGTGCTTGAGGTATTCGGCGCGCACGAGGCGGAAGATCCCCGTCCAGCCGGTGAGGCCCAGGATCAGGATCACGGTCAGCGTCCCCTTCTGGTTCAGCACGGCGGCGATCGCCAGGATCAGCAGCAGGTAGGGTATCGAGGTGAAGACGCTGTAGAACCAGTTGAAGAAATCGTCGATCCAGCCTCCGTAATAGCCGGCGAGCGCGCCAAAAACAGTGGCGAGGAACGCGGCGAGAAGCGCGGCGACCAGCCCCACGAACATCGACGTCTCCGTACCCTTGATTGTTTTCTTCAGGACGTCGCGGCCCCATCTGTCTCCGCCGAAGGCGAGCGTAGGCGCCTGGGCCTCCGCGACCGACGCGGCGCTGGATTGGGCCCTGATCTCGGCGAGCACGTCCGCGAGCGGATCCACGATTTCGATGTCGCCCGCGGCCGCATCGGCCTTGCCTGCGCTCTCGGCGCGGGAGGAATCCGGCGCGAGCGGCGCCGACGGGCCGCCGTCGTGGATCGCCGGCCCGCTGAAGGTCGGCGGCGCATAGTTGACGCCGACTTCCTTCGACCAGTCGGCTGCGATCAGGTGCAGGCCGGAGGCCACCATCAGGCCGAAGAAGAACACCACGATCAGGAACGAAGCGAGCCCCACCCGGTCGCGGCAGAAGCGGCGCCAGGCGAGGACCCACAGCCCGGGGGATTCGGCGCGCTGCGCGCCCAAACTCAACGCGGCGGCCTGCGTCATTTGAGCTGCACGCGCGGATCGACGACCCGGTAAAGCAGGTCGGCGACCAGATTGATGATCATCGTGGCGATCGCGACGTAAACGGTGACCGCCTTGATCACGGGAAAATCGCTTCGCTCCACGGCAAGGATCACTTCGCGGCCGACGCCCGGGATCGAGAAGAAGCGCTCGATCAGGAACGCGCCCGCGAGCAGCCCCGGCAGCTGGATCATCACGTTGGTGATGATCGGAATGGAGGCATTGCGCAGCACGTGCACCCACATCACGCGCCCCTCGCTCATTCCCTTCGCCCGTGCGGTGCGCACATAATCCTGATTGATCTCGTCCAAGAAAAAGGTTCGATAAAGCCGCGTATCGGGGGCGAGGGAGACGATCACCCCGACGATGATCGGCAGCAGGCTGAACTTGAGGAGATTCTCGGCAAACCCGTTGCCCCAGCCCTGGACCGGGAACCACCCGAGCTGGTACGCGAGCACGTACTGGAACACGATGATATAGACGAGGATGCTGATCGACTGGCCGACCGTGCAGCCGATCATGACAATGCGGTCGGTCAGCGATCCACGCACGTAGGCGACCAGCATTGCCGCGGCGATCGCCAGCAGGGTGTCGACCAGCAGGAGCGGAACGAGCACGGTCAGCGAGGGACCGAGCCTGGTAGCGAAGATCGCCGATACTTTCTCGTTGGTCGACCAGCTCTCGCCGAAATCACCCGTCGCGATCTGCTGGATGAAGATCCACAGCTGGATGTAATACGGACGATCGACGCCGAGCTGGTGCCGTATGTTTTCGATCTGCTCCGGGTTGGAGATTTTCCCGGCCAGCAGGTAGGCCGGATCGCCGCCGACCCAGGTGAAAAGAAAAAAGATCAGCAGCACGACCCCGAGCAGGGTCGGGATGGTTTGCCAGAGGCGGCGTACGACGTAGCCGAGCATGCCGGATTCGAAACCCTCAATCGCCTCTCTGTCCGGTGATCTCTTCGAAAAAGGCCCTGGGCGAAGGATCACGGCCCAGAAACTCGCGCACCATTTCCGCGGCGGGCTTTTGCCCGCCCTTGGAGAGGATCAGCTCGCGAAAACGCCGCCCCGCGGCGGGATTCATAAGGTTCTTCCCGTATGCGGACAACATGTCGAGAGCAAGCACCTCCGACCACATGTAGCTGTAATAGCCGGCGCCGTAACCGCCGACGAGATGCCCGAATGTGCCCGGAAACTGCGTTCCGGGAACATAGCCGGCCGGCGTCTCGCTTTCCATCCCGATCCATCCCTGCATCGGATCGATCTCGCGCTCGCCGAAAATCGCCATGTCGTACGACGCATACAGATGCTGCCGCCCGTACTGGATGCCGCGGCCGAAGGAGCGCGCCGCGCGCAGCCGCTTCACCAGCGCGTCGTCGACCTCCGGGCAGCCGGCGCAATGCCTGCGCATCAGCCGCAACGCCTCCGTTTTGCGTCCCCACTCTTCGTACATCTGCGAAGGCGCCTCGACAAAGTCGCGCTCGACATTGGTGCCGCCATGGCTGGCATAACGCGTTCGTGACAGGACTCCGTGCAGGATATGGCCGAACTCATGCAGCAGCGTTTCCAGCTCGCGGTGGTTGAGGCCCTTGGGGTTGAAGTTCGCGACCAGCACGCTGATCGGCGTGCGCCTGGCAAGCAGGCTCGAGCTGCGGGCCCCGAAAGCCGCTGCGTGGCTGTACTTGCCCTCGCGCGGGAACAAATCGAGGTAGATTCCGCTCAGGAACCCGCCGGTCCGGCCGTCGATCACGTCGTAGTAGCGGACCGAAGAGTGCCAGAGCGGCGCTTTCGCCGGAACGAACTTGATGCCGTACATCTCCCCGGAAATCGCGAATACCCATGCAACGCTCGCATCGGTAGGGAAATAGGCCCGCAAGGCTTCCTGATCGACGTTGTAGCGCGCGCGCTTGAGCTGTTCCTGATAGTAGGGAATGTCCCAGCGGCCGAAGGTCACCTCCTGAACGCTCTTGCCCAGGCGCTCGGCCTTGAACGCGCGCAACTCGTCGATTTCCTTGCGCTCGATTTCCCGGACCTTGCCTTTGACTTCGTCGAGAAAGCGCTGGACCGTCTCGGGGTTTTGGGCCATGCGCCGGCGAGTGGCGAAATGCGCGTAGCTCGGCAGCCCGTACAAGCCCGCCATCTCGCGGCGCAAACGCGTCGTCTCGCCGAGCAGGTCCAGGTTCTGGAGCGTGCCGCGGTTGTTGAACGCGGTGTAATAACGGCGACGCGCTTCCTCGTTTTCCGCGTTGCTCATGAAAGGCTCGTACTCGGGATACTCGAATCCCAGCAGATAATTGCCCTTGTCGTCGCGCCGCGCGCTCTGCAGGTAGGAGGCCGGCAGGCCTTTTACTTCCTCCGAGGTGAATGCAAGCCGCGTCTTGTTGTCCCGGACGTTGCGCGCGAATGCCTGGCGGACCTCCTCCAGGCGCTGCAGGATCGCCTTCATGCGGGCGCGCTTCTCCGGGGGCAGGGCCACGCCCGTATCCTCGAACGCCTCGACCACGTCCTGCTTGAGCTTGCGGTCGATGCCGCCGGCGGGGGTGATGCGTTGAAACCGCGCGTAGATCTCCTCGTTCTGGAACAGCTCTGTGCTGAGCTCGGTCATTTTCAGCAGGCAGTCCTCGCCCGCAGCGCGCGTCGCGCTGTCGGGCGACATGTTGGTGAGCACCTCGACAGGCCCCTGCGTGTCCTCGATCAGGATCTGCAGGCGATCCCACGCACGGAACACGCGCTCGACCGTCCCCTGTGAAATGGGCAGCTTCTCCAGCGCGGCGACCCGGGCCCGGGCGTTCGACAGCGCCGCGCCGCAGGCTGCGTCGATGTCGCGCGCATTCCAGATTGGAATTTGTGGATGCGATGCCGTCCAGGCGGCGGGGGCGAAAGCCCAGCAGAGGGCGGCGAAGACGAGCCGGCGCGCCGAGCGGGCGAAAATCCGTTCTTTCATTTGCTGGAGTCGAAGTCGATATACATCCATTCCTGATGCAAGGCCGGGTGCTTCTTGAACCCGATCACCCGCGCCTGCATCAGCATGTTGCGATAGCGGCTGTCGCCCATGATCCAGACCGTATCCGCCTCCATCCTGCGGGCCATCGCCCGGTAGAGCCTGTTGCGCTCGGGGCCATCGGGCACAGTCTTGGATTTCCTGTAGAGCCTGTCGAACTCGGGCGACTGGTAGCACGCATTGTTGCTCTGCCCGGTATTCGGGCCATAGAGCAATTGAATGAAATTATCTCCATCCGGGTAGTCGGCGATCCAGGCGGAGCCATGCATCATCAGCCGGCAGCGCTTCTCCAGCTTTAGCAGATCGGCGAAGCGGTCCTTGTGGATTTCCAGGCGGATGCCGATCGAATCGAGCGAGCGCCTCATCAGCTCGTCGAACTGGCGGTCGCGCTCGTTCGGGATCGAAGAATAGCGGATGAGGAGAGGCTTGCCGTCGGGCAGGGTCCGGTAGCCGTCCGTCCCCTTCCGGTAGCCGAACCTGTCGAGCAGGGCATTGGCGGTCCTGGGATCGTAAGGGATGCCGAACTTGTAGTTCGGATCGTGGCCGGCGACGCCCGGCGGAACCGGAAACTCCGCGCGGACCGCCTGTCCCTTGCGGATGATCCTGAGCTGGTCGTCGATCTTGTACGCCATCGCGATGGCGCGGCGCAAAGCGATCTTCTCCTTGCTGTATCCGAAGAGCGGATTCGGCTGATCGCCTATTTTTTCCTGCATGTTGAAATAAGTGTAGGTGATTTCCGGATCGACGGTGCGGTTGAGCTTGATGCCCCGCTTGACGAACGCGGGCCTCAGCTTGCCGTCCGCGGTCATGAAAGTCGGCGCGACGTCCCACAGCTGGTACTCGAGATCGGTTTCGCCCTTTTCGAATGCGAGCCACCGGCTCTGGGTTTCCTCCATGATGCTGATTTCGACGTTGCCGATCGCCGGCAGCGTCTTGCCCTTCATCTGCGCAGCGATCTCCCTGTCGAGCGGATCGTCGGTCGGCTGGAAATCCCACACTTTGACGCGGTAGTCGGGGTTCGCCTCCAGGACGATCTTCGAGGAACGCCTGTAGTGCTTCAGCCGATAAGGGCCGGAGCCGACCGGGTGGGCGTTGGTATCCTCGCCATAGAACTCGATGACCTCGCGCGCCACCGCGCCGCTGAGATCGAACGCGAGGATGTGCGGAAGGCCATAGTCGATTTCCTTGAGGTGAATGCGCAGCGTATACCGGTCAGGGACCTCGATCCCCGCCACTTTCGCCTCGTAGTCGAACCGGCCGGCTTTCCTGGCGCGGGCGCCGGCCTCGTCGAGCCCGACGATCTTTCCCTCGAACAGGAACGCGTACGGCGAGCGGTTCCTAGGATCGAAGAAACGCTTGATCGAATAGGCGTAGTCCTCCGCCGTGAGCTCTCGCTTCCTGCCTTTGAACGCCGGATCGGGCGTGAAATAGATGCCTTTCTTTATCCTGAACGTGTAGGTCTTGCCGTTGTCGGTAATCTGCGGCAGCGATTCGGCCGCCAGCGGCACGAGTTTCGCCGGACGCGCCAGATAGTCGTAGGTCAGCAGCCTGTCGAATATGGCTTCGATGACCATGCCCGAGTAGTAGTCCGATGTACGCGTCGGATCGAATCCGGTTTCGGCGACCTGGAACGTGACGCGAAGGGTCTTCGTCATGTCCGCGGCATGGGATGCCGCGGCCAGAGCCGGTGCCAGGAGCATAGTCGCTGCTCTGAACCAGGTTGATCCAGCTTGCATGGTCTGTAGGAAGCCGGCAAAGGAATGGGGCGTAATCTAGCATCTCTGTTTTCAACAGGCTATCGCTTCAAGAGCCGGGCTCATGATTTGACTTGGCCTGAATCCGCTACAATCCCGCGATCCCGAGCCGAAAAGGCGGAAACAAGATGGGTTTTCTCGCGGGCAAGCGCGTCCTGGTCACCGGCCTGCTCTCCAATCGTTCGATTGCCTACGGAGTCGCCAAGGCGGCGCGGCGCGAGGGCGCCGAGCTCGCCTTCACCTACCAGAACGAGCGCTTCAAGGACCGCGTCGCGGAGATGGCCGGGGAATTCCAGAGCACGCTCGTCTTCCCCTGCGACGTCGCGAGCGACGCCGAGATCGCCGCCCTGTTCTCCGAGCTGGGCAAGAAATGGAACACGCTCGACGGCCTGGTGCACGCCATTGCCTTTGCGCCGCGCGAGGCGATCACGGGCGACTTCCTCGAAGGCTTGTCGCGGGATGCGTTTCGCATCGCGCACGACGTCAGCAGCTACAGTTTTGCCGCGCTCGCCAAGGCGGCGCTGCCGCTCATGCAGGGACGAAGTGGAGCATTGGTAACCCTCACCTACCTCGGAGCCGACCGGGTGGTTCCGGGCTACAACACCATGGGGCTCGCCAAGGCGAGCCTCGAGGCCAGTGTGCGCTATCTGGCTGCGAGCCTCGGACCGAAGGGCATCCGCGTCAACGCCGTCTCGGCCGGCCCGATCAAGACTCTCGCGGCGAGCGGGATAGCGGGTTTCAGCAAGATCCTCAAGTACGTCGAGGAGAATTCTCCGATGCGGCGAAACGTCACGACGGGGGACGTGGGCAACGTAGCAGCGTTTCTGCTGTCCGACCTGGCGGCCGGGGTGACCGGCGAGATCACCTACGTGGACGGCGGGTTCAATACGGTGGTGGGCGCAATACCCGCTGCCGGAGCGCCCGAGTAGTATTCCTACTGCGTCTTCTTTTCCAGCGCCGCCTTGTTGATCTCCACTTTCGCGTCCGCACGCAGGCCGTCGAGGAAGGACTTGAACTCCTGCGTCCCGCCCGCGCGCCCCAGCTCGCTCTGAACGCTGCGCGCTCGCGTCTCGTCCGGCTCTACGTCCACGACGCGGCTGACGCGATAGATCGCGTAGCCGCTGTTCGAGTCCACCCCGGTGTACGCCGGCAGCTTGGACGCGTCCGCTCCAAAGATCCCCGAGAGGGCTTCGGGGCCCAGATCCTGCGGCTCGTCCCGGCTGACGAGCTTGGTCGTGCCGAAGCGCACCGCAGAAGCGTTGCCCTTTTTCAGCTCTTCGAGGCGCACCTCGCCCTGCTTTCTCGCGAGCATCACGGCCTCCTGCCGCGCCAGCTGTCTTGCCAATTCGCTTTTGACTTCGTCGAAGGGGCGCTGGCTGGCCGGCTTGTGATCGAGCACGCGCGCAGAGACCAGAATGCCCGGGGCCGTTTCGACGGCCTCGGTGTTGCGCCTGTTTTTGACCGAATCGTCGGCGAAGAGCGCCGCGAGCAGCCGCGGGTTGTTCAGCGCCGGCACGGGTGCACCTTGCCGGGTCACTCCCTGAGCGCGCTGGACGGCGAGCTTGAACCTTTCGGCGGCCGGTCCCAGGGATTCGGACTGCTCGTAGACCAGGTTGCTGAATGCCTCCGCAGCTTCGGCAAAACGCCTGCCGGCCCGCTGCTTTTTCACTTCGCGCTCGATTTCCGGCCGGGCAAGCTCGAGGCTCTTCACTTTGCCCGCCTTGATGCCGGTTATCTTGATGATGTGAAAGCCGAAGTCCGACTCGACGAGGTCGCTGATCTGATTCGGCTTGAGCCGGAACGCCGCTTCCTCGAAGGGACGCACCATCATGCCTCGCGAGAAGAAGCCGAGGTCGCCGCCCTGGGACGCCGAGCCCGGGTCGCCGGAATTCTTCTTCGCGAGCTCCGCGAAGCTATCCGGTGCCTTGCGCAATTGCGACAGTATCTGCGCGGCGCGCTCCCGTGCCTTGGCTTTTTCCGCATCGCCTGCGCCGCTCTTCACCGCGATCAGGATATGGCTCGCCCGGCGCTGCTCCGGCTCGCCGTACTTGGAAATGTTCGACTCGTAGTACGACTTGATCTCGTCCGCGCCGACCTGCTCCGAGGCAAGCAGGGCGTCGGTGCTCAACACGAGGTATTCCACGCTCACCTCCTCCGGCACCTGGAAGCGGGCGGGATTGCCGTCGTAGAACGCGCGGACCGCATCCGCGGTGATTCGGGACTGTGCGAGCTGCGCGTCGGGCTGAATTCGATGCTCGGCAATCTCCCGCCGCTGCGCGCGCAGCCGTGCAAACTGGCGGGAGGCCGCCTTCGATGCGAGCCCCGAATCCGCCAGGGCGCCGGTGAGTTGCTGCACAAGGAGATCGCGACGCAAGGCCGCATCGAACGCCTCCGAGCTCATTCGCTCGTTTCGAAGCACGGCGTCGTAGCGTTCCCTGGAGAATTTCCCGTCCACCTGGAAGGCGGGGATCGACATGATCGTCTCGACGAGCATCTCGTTGGAAACGGTCAGATGATTCCGCATCGCGTGCTGCATCAGAAGGCGCTGCGAGATCATGCCCTCGAGCACCTCCATGCGCATCGCGGGCGAATCGAGCAGCGCCGTATCGAAATTCCGCCCGAGCATTCCGCGCAGGCGTTCCTGCTGCTGCCGCAACGCTTCGTCGAATTCCTGCTCGGTGATTTTCTGCCCGCCGGCTTCGGCCACATCGCCTGCCCGGCTCATCACGCGCTGGTAGGAGTCGATACCCCAGAACGCGAACGGCAGTGCGACCAGCCCCAGCACGATCTGCATCAGGCGCTTGTTGTTGTGGACTAGGTTGAACACTGGGTATGACCCGGAATTCCCGAAAAAACTCGCACGAATTCAGGAAGCCGCGCGGACTTCCTGCACCATCGAATCTGGCGGAGCGGACGGGACTCGAACCCGCGACCCCCGGCGTGACAGGCCGGTATTCTAACCAACTGAACTACCGCTCCGCATTTCCAAGCCACATCCCCGCGCGTTGAACGGCGCTCCGCGTCCGTTCCAACGCGCGGAGGTAAACCCGCGCCGAAGCGTCGGGATTTACCAGTTGGTGGGTGCTGACGGGATCGAACCGCCGACATTCGCCTTGTAAGGGCGACGCTCTACCAGCTGAGCTAAGCACCCCTTCCCAGGAGCACCGACGCCATCGCAAAACGCCGCGCCGATTCCGGAAGGGCTGCTAGTTTACTGCATCCTTCAGGGCTTTTCCAGGACGGAATTTGGGAACCCTTGCGGCCTTGATCTTGATCTCCACACCGGTTTGCGGATTGCGCCCGGTGCGCGCCGCGCGCCGGCCGACGTAGAATGTTCCGAACCCGACCAGGGTCACCATGCTGCCCTTCTTCATCGCGGTCTTGATCGCGGTGACGGCTGCGTCGAGGGAGCGTCCCGCAGCGGCCTTTGAGATGTCAGCGGATTTGGCGATGTGATCGATGATTTCCAGCTTGTTCATTCGGCCCCCTTGGTATTCGGTTTATGACGCAATCATGTTCTTTAGGCACGGCCAGCTTCCCGGCTGGGCCATGACCGTGGACTCAGCGAAGACCAGTCTCCCGGCACCGCCCCGGAGGGAAACGGCGCCGACGAAAACCGGGCTTTGCTTATTCCGCGGTTGAAATCGATTCGTGAGAGCGGGCGCGATCGCGTGCCCGTTTGCAATATATAGCAATTGCAAAAGCACCGTGTCAAGCATTCGCGGCTTTACTTCCAGATTTTTTTTCGCGACGCCGGGAGACGCCTCGGCGCTCCGAGGTCGATGCCGTGCTTTGGAGAAACTTCAGCCGGCGGCAATCGCGGTGCGACTCGCTCCGCGCTGCACCAATCTAGTGAGTGACCACCGTTGAAGAAGTCTTGTCGTCGGCGACCGGAGGAATCGGCGGCACATCCGACGCGGCCTTGCGCGGTTCCGGCTGGCGCTCGAGCGCGAGCTCGAGCACCTGGTCTATCCATTTGACCGGAAGAATTTCGAGTCGATTCTTGATGTTGTCCGGGATTTCTGCCAGATCCTTCACGTTCTCGTCCGGGATGAGGACCGTCTTGATGCCGCCCCGGTGTGCCGCGAGGAGCTTCTCCTTCAGTCCGCCGATCACCAGGACTTCGCCCCGCAGGGTGATCTCGCCGGTCATCGCCATGTCCGCCCGGACCGGAATTCCCGTCAACACCGACACCATCGCGGTGCAGATGCCGATTCCGGCGCTCGGGCCGTCCTTGGGCGTCGCGCCTTCCGGAAGATGCACGTGGATGTCGTTTTTCTGATAGAAGTCCTCGGCGACCCCGAGCTTCGATGAGCGGTTGCGCACGACGGACAGCGCGGCCTGGATCGACTCTTGCATCACCTCGCCGAGTTTCCCGGTCGTGATGGTCTTGCCTTTGCCCGGCATCGTGACTGCTTCGATCGTGAGGAGCTCGCCCCCGACTTCGGTCCACGCAAGCCCGGTCACCTGCCCGACCTGGTTCTTCTTCTCTGCAATGCCGTAGCTGAAGCGGCGCACACCGAGGAACTTGTCCAGGTTCTTGGGGGTGACGAGAATACGCTTCTCCTTCTCCTTGGTCACCAGCAGCTTGACCACCTTGCGGCAGATCTTGGAAATCTCGCGCTCCAGGCTGCGCACGCCCGCCTCGCGCGTGTAGTAGCGGATGATGTCGCGGAGGGCCGCCTCGGACACCGAGACCTCCTCCTTCTTCAGCCCATTATTCTTGAGCTGCTTCGGCAGGAGGTAACGGGAGGCGATGTTGACCTTCTCGTCCTCCGTATACCCGGATATGCGGATCACTTCCATCCGGTCCAGCAGCGCCGGAGGAATGTTCAGGGTGTTGGCCGTCGCGACAAACATCACTTCCGAGAGGTCGTACTCGACTTCCACGTAGTGGTCCGTGAACGTGTGGTTCTGTTCCGGATCGAGCACTTCGAGCAGCGCCGAGGACGGATCGCCGCGGAAGTCCATCCCCATCTTGTCTACTTCGTCGAGCAGGAACAGGGGATTGCGGACGCCGACCCGACTCATGTTCTGCAGGATCTTGCCGGGCATGGAGCCGATGTAGGTGCGCCGGTGGCCGCGGATCTCGGCTTCGTCGCGCACGCCGCCGAGCGACATGCGAACGAATTTTCGATTGGTCGCGCGGGCGATCGACTGTCCGAGGGATGTCTTTCCCACCCCGGGGGCACCCACCAGGCACAGGATCGGCGCCTTGACCTTGTCGACGCGGCTCTGTACCGCGAGATATTCGACGATGCGCTCCTTCACCTTCTCCAGGCCGTAGTGGTCGGCGTCCAGAATCTTCTCGGCCGCTCCGATGTCGCGGGAGATCTTGCTGCGCTTCTTCCAGGGGAGGTTGACGAGCGTCTCGACGTAATTGCGCACCACCGTCGCCTCGGCCGACATGGGCGACATGAGACGCAGCTTCTTGAGTTCGGCTTCGGCCTTCTTGCGCGCCTCCTTGGGCATGCGCGCGGCCTTCACGCGCTTTTCCATTTCCTCGAGATCGGCGCCGTCCTCGCCCTCGCCGAGCTCCTTCTGGATCGCCTTCACCTGCTCGTTCAGGTAGTACTCGCGCTGGCTCTTCTCCATCTGCCGCTTGACGCGGCCGCGAATGCGCTTCTCGACCTGGAGAATGTCGATCTCGGTTTCCAGCTGCGAAAGCAGGTGCTCCAGGCGCGCCTTGACTTCGAACATCTCCAGCACCTGTTGCTTCTGCTCGAGCTTGAGCGGCAGATGCGCGGCGATGGTATCCGCCAGCCGCCCGGCCTCTTCGATTCCCGCAAGCGAAGTGAGGATCTCCGGCGGGATTTTCTTGTTCAGCTTCACGTACTGGTCGAACTGGGCGATGAGCGCCCGGCGCATGGCCTCGATCTCGGTGACTTCTCCTGCGTCCGCCGGCACCGCGGCTGCCTCGGCCACGTAATGGCTGCGCATATCGTCGATGCTGTGGATCCGGGCTCGCTGGCTGCCTTCCACCAGCACCTTCACCGTGCCGTCGGGAAGCTTGAGCATTTGCAGGATGTTCGAGATGCAGCCGATCTTGTACAGGTCCTCGGCGGAGGGCTCGTCCTTGGCCGCGGATTTCTGTGCGACGAGCAGGATGCTCTTGCCCGCTTCCATGGCGAGCTCCATTGCCTTGATCGACTTTGGCCGTCCGACGAAGAGCGGAATGACCATGTGCGGAAACACGACCACGTCCCGCAGCGGCAGCAGCGGATACTGGTTGGGGGCGGATGCGATCTCGTCGGCCATGGCGTTCCCGGGGAAAAGGATCAACAACTACATTGGGGCGATGTGCCCCCGTTCAAGCTGCGCCCGTGCGGGGTAACAGCCGTCGCTCAAGCCGTCCCCGCCACCTTCGGCGGTTCGGTGTAGATGAGAAGGGGCTTGCCCTCGCCGATGATGGTGTTCTCGTCCACCACGACTTTGCTCACGTTCTCCATCGTCGGAAGGTCGAACATGAGGTCCAGCAGCACCTGTTCCAGGATCGAACGCAGCCCCCGCGCCCCTGTCTTTCGCGCCAGGGCCTTCTTGGCGATCGCCTGCAGCGCCTGCGGCCGCACTTCCAGATCCGCCCCCTCCATGCCGAAGAGCTTCTGATACTGCTTGATGAGAGCGTTTTTCGGTTCGGTCAGAATCTGGATCAAGGCCTGCTCGTCGAGCTCCTCGAGCGTCGCCACGACCGGCAGCCGCCCGACGAACTCCGGTATCAGTCCGTATTTTATGAGGTCCTCCGGTTCGACGGTCTTCAGGATCTCGCTGATGTCCTTGCCGTTCTTGAGGCTCCTCACGTCCGCACCGAATCCGATGCCGCTCTTTTCGGAGCGGCCGCGGATGATCTTTTCCAGGCCGTCGAACGCTCCCCCGCAGATGAACAGGATGTTCGTCGTGTCCACCTGCACGAAGTCCTGGTTGGGGTGCTTGCGACCGCCCTGCGGCGGCACGGACGCGATCGTCCCCTCGATGAGCTTGAGCAGCGCCTGCTGCACGCCTTCGCCCGAAACGTCCCGGGTGATCGAAGGGTTGTCGGACTTGCGCGAAATCTTGTCGATCTCGTCGATATAGACGATGCCTCGCTTCGCCTTGTCGACGTCGTAGTCGCAGTTCTGCAGCAGCTTCTGGATGATGTTCTCCACGTCCTCGCCGACGTAGCCCGCCTCGGTGAGCGTGGTCGCGTCGGCGATCACGAACGGAACGTTCAGGAGGCGCGCCATCGTCTGCGCGAGCAGCGTCTTGCCCGATCCGGTGGGACCGACAAGGAGGATGTTCGATTTTGCGAGCTCGACTTCGTCGTTCTTCGAGAGGTGCTTCAGGCGCTTGTAATGGTTGTATACCGCGACCGAAAGGATCTTCTTGGCAAGTTCCTGCCCGATCACGTACTCGTCCAGGATCCCGCAGATTTCCCGTGGCGTCGGCAGGTCGGATTTGGCCGGCTTGCCGCCTTTGTCCGCGGCGCTTTCCTCGCGGATGATGTCGTTGCACAGCTCGATGCACTCGTCGCAAATGAATACCGACGGTCCGGCGATCAACTTTCTCACCTCGTGCTGGCTCTTGCCGCAGAAGGAGCAGTAGAGAAGTTTTTCGCCGCCCGTTTTTTCGGTCATGTCGTCTCCGCCTTCAGGCCCCCGCTGCCGCAGCAGCCTCGGCCCGTGAAGTCAGCACCCTGTCGACGAGGCCGAATTTCACCGCCTCGTCCGCCGAAAGGAAGTTGTCGCGATCGGTGTCCTTCGAGATGCGATCCACGGTCTGGCCGGTGTGCTTCGCCATGATCTCGTTCAGGCGCTGGCGCAGGTAGAGGATTTCCTTGGCGTGGATCTCGACGTCGGACGCCTGGCCCTGGAAGCCTCCCATCGGCTGGTGAATCATCACCCGGGAATTCGGCAGGCAGAAACGCTTGTCCTTGTCACCCGCGGCGAGCAGCAGCGCGCCCATGCTGGCCGCCTGCCCGACGCAAAGCGTGGAGACGTCGGGCTTGACGAACTGCATGGTGTCGTAGATCGCAAGCCCCGCGGACACCGAACCGCCCGGGGAATTGATGTAGAAGAAGATGTCCTTGTCGGGATTTTCCGACTCGAGGAAAAGGAGCTGCGCGACGATCAGGTTGGCCGAGATCTCGTTGACGGGACCGACGAGGAACACCACCCGTTCCTTGAGCAGGCGAGAGTAGATGTCGTAGGCGCGCTCGCCCCGCCCGCTCTGCTCGATCACCATGGGGATCAGCCCCAGGTCCTGCGGATCCTGACGTGACGCCTCGACCTGCGGCGCGCCTGTGCTCCAGGTCATGCCGCTCATTTCGCTGCTCCCATCAGTTCATCGAAGCTGATCGCCCTATCCTCCACCCTGGCATGCTCGAGGACCCAGCTGACGACGTTCGACTCGACTGCAAGACCCTCGAATTCGTTCAAACGCTGCGGCTCCGAGTAGACCCATCTTACCACTTCGAAGGGCTGTTCATACGTCTGGGCGTGCTCGGTCACCAGCGCCCGCACCTGCTCGGGCTTGGCGCCGAGCTCGTGCGATTTCACCAGCTCGCCGAGGATGAGTCCCAGCGTCACGCGGCGCCGCGCCTGCCCTTCGAGCGCCCCGGGATCCACGGGCAGCCTTTCCAGCTTGAGGCCGCGCGCCTCGAGGTCCGCGCGCGCCTGCTGCACCATGCGCTGCAGCTCGATTTCCACGAGCGACTTCGGCAATTCGAGCGTGGTCGAGTCGACCAGCGCCTGCATGACCTTCTGCTTGACCTCGCCCTCCACGCGTTTCTTGACTTCGCGCTCGACGTTTGCCCTGACCTCTTCGCGCATTTTCGCGATGTCGCCGTCGGCCACGCCGAGCGACTTCGCGAAGTCGGCATCGATCGCCGGGAGCTTCGGAGCTTCGACTGCCTGCACGCTGACCTCGAAGTCCGCGCTCTTTCCCGCAACATCCTTGCCCGGGTAGTCGGCGGGGAAAGCCACCGGAAAAATCTTCCGCTCCCCGGCGGTGACGCCGACGAGCCCGGCTTCGAACCCGGGCAGCATGCGGCCCTCGCCGAGCACCACGGCCACCCCGTTGCCCTTGCCCCCGGGAAATTCGTTCCCGTCCATGCGGCCGGTGAAATCCACGGTGACGCGGTCACCCGATTGCGAGGCGCGCGTCACCGCTTCCCAGTTCGCGCGCTGCTTGCGCAGAATCTCGACGGTGCGGTCCACGTCCGCATCGTCCACCGCGTGCGCGGGCCGCTGAATCGTCGCGGCCGACAAATCGCCGAGCTTGACCTCCGGGTAGATCTCGAAAGTGGCGCTGAACGTCAGCTGTTTCTCGTCGCCGCCCTCCTTGCGTTCGATGCGCGGATAGCCTGCGACCTTCAACTTCTGCTCCTGGACCACTTCGGAAAACGCTTTCTGCACGGCGTCACCGATCACTTCCGACCGCACTTGCGGGCCATAGTGCTGCGCGACGATCTTGAGCGGAACTTTGCCCGGGCGAAAACCGTCCATGCGCACGGTGCGCGAGAGCTTGCGCAGCCGTTGCTCGACTTCGCGGTCGATCTGCTCGGCCGGAACCGCCATGTTGAGCCTCCGCTCCAGCCTGCCTAAGGCTTCGATACTCGTTTGCATTCCCGAAAACCCTGTTCCTTGGTGCGAAGGAAGGGACTCGAACCCCCATGCCTTGCGGCGCTGGAACCTAAATCCAGTGCGTCTACCAATTCCGCCACCCTCGCGGGCCCAAACCACCGCACGTGTCCGGCATTCAAACCGGGCCTTGCAACGTGCGTGCCATTCTACAGCAACCCTCCTATACTGTCAGCCTAAGACGCTGAAACCCTTTGAAAAATAGGGCAATGCCGGTCGGCCACTACGAAAATTTTCCGGTCGCTTCGGTGCTGCTTCCGGCAGCGCTGCGTCACCCCGTGTCGGTCATTTACCGATTCGCGCGCACGGCGGACGATTTCGCCGATGAAGGCGATGTGCAGCCGCAGGAGCGTCTCGCCAGCCTAGAGGGCTATCGCGCGGAACTGCGCCGGCTCGAGGCCGGTCACTCTCCGGCGTCCCCGCTGTTTCAGGACCTGAGTGAAGTGGTCGCGGCTTATCGCCTCCCGCTCGCACCCTTTTACAATCTGCTCGATGCATTCTCCCAGGACGTCACCAAGCAGCGCTACGCGAGCTTCGCCGAAGTCATGGATTATTGCCGCCGCTCGGCGGATCCTGTCGGACGGCTGATGCTCCATCTGTACGGCGAAACGGGCAATGACACCATCGCCTGCTCGGACTCGATCTGCTCCGCCCTCCAGCTCATAAACTTCTGGCAGGATGTGGAAATCGACTTCCGCAAGAACCGCATTTACCTTCCGCAAGAGGACATGGCGAGGTTCGGCGTGACCGAAGACCAGATCGCCGCGAGCGACGCCTCCGGCGGCTGGTGGGACCTGATGCGCTTTCAGATCGATCGTTCGCGTCGGATGATGCTGCGCGGCGCGCCGCTCGCCACGCGCCTGCCCGGCCGCGTCGGATTGGAAATCCGCGCCGTGGTTCAAGGAGGGCTGAGGATCCTCGAGAAGCTCGAGCAGGCGCGCGGAAACGTTTTCCGCCGCCGGCCGGTATTGCGCGCCTGGGACTGGCCGCTGATGCTCGCGCGCGCCCTGGCGATGTCATGACCCCCGAAGAGTATTGCCGGGAAAAGGCGGCGCACAGCGGCTCGAGCTTCTACTACTCGTTCCTGTTCCTGCCGCCCGAACGCCGGCGCGCGATTACCGCGCTCTATGCTTTCTGCCGGGAGGTGGACGACGCGGTGGACGAGCCGAGCGATCCGTCCGTCGCCCGCGCGGCCCTGACCTGGTGGCGGGGCGAGGTCGCTCAGCTCTACGCCGGCAATCCGCAGCACCCCGTGTCGCGCGCGCTCGCCCCCATGATCGAGCCGTTCGGGATTGCGCAGACGAAGCTGAACGAGATCATGGACGGCATGGAAATGGATTTGAACCAGAACCGCTATCCGAATTTTTCCGGCCTGCAGCTCTACTGCCATCGCGTGGCGGGCGTGGTCGGCGCGCTGGCGGCGGGCATTTTCGGCTGCCGCAACGCGAAGACGCTGGAGTACGCGGAAAAGCTCGGACTCGCGTTCCAGCTCACCAATATCATCCGCGACGTCGGAGAGGATGCGCAAAAAAACCGCATCTATCTCCCCACGGACGAGTTGAAGGAATACGGAGTGACGGCGGCGGACATTCTCAACGCGAGCCATACGGAAAGCTTCGTGCGCCTGATGCGCTTCCAGGCCGATCGCGCCCGGCGCTGCTACGAGGAGGCGCTTGCGCTCCTGCCGGCCGAGGACCGCCACGCGCAGCGCCCCGGCCTGATGATGGCCGCGATCTATCGCACGCTCCTCGACGAGATTGCCGGCGACGGATTTCAGGTGCTCAGGCAGCGCACCGCGCTCACGCCGATCCGCAAGCTCTGGATCGCGTGGCGGACCTGGGTCACGGCTTGAGTGGCGTCGCGGTCGTCGGCGGTGGCTGGGCCGGGCTCGCCGCTGCCGTCACTCTCGCAGAGCGCGGCGTCCCCGTCACCGTTTTCGAGGCCTCGCGCAGCCTCGGCGGCCGCGCCCGGCGCGTGAGCATCGACGGTGTCGACCTCGACAACGGCCAGCACGTCCTGATCGGCGCCTATCGCGAGACGCTGCGCCTGATGCGCAAGGTCGGCGCCGACCCGGACGCGCTTCTCATGCGGTTTCCACTCGAACTGCGCTACGCCGACGGCTTTCACCTGCGCGCGCCGCAACTCCCCTACCCGCTCAACCTGGTCTACGCGCTCCTCCGCGCCAAGGGCCTGGATCTCGCTCATGGCTTGAGCGCGCTGCGCTTCATGGCCTCGCTTCGGGCCTGCGGCTTTCGCATCGAACCCGACCGCAGCGTCGCCCGCTTGCTCGACGATCACAGGCAGAGCGGCACGCTGCGCACCCACGTCTGGGAACCCCTGTGCGTTTCGGCGCTCAACACGCCGGTCGATTCCGCCTCGGCACAGGTGTTCGTCAACGTGCTCCGCGACGGCCTCACGGGGGCGCGCGCGGCTAGCGATCTGCTGATCGCGCGCACCGACCTCGGGCGCCTGTTCCCCGAGCCGGCCGCAGAATACGTAAAAGCGCACGGCGGCTCGATCTCGCTCGGCGCGCCGGTGCGCCGCATCGCGCACGTCCCGGGTGGATACCGGCTCAACGACGCGCAGCTGTTTTCCGGCGTGGTGATCGCCTGCGGCCCGCACCAGGCGGGACCGCTGCTGGTGCAATTGCCCGAGCTTGGCGATGCGCTTTCCCGCATCAGCGCGTTCAGTTACGAGCCCATCGTCACCTGCTACCTGCAATACCCGGAATCCGTTTCGCTGCCCGTGACCATGCTGGGATTTTCACGCGGTATCCTCCAGTGGGTATTCGACCGCGGCCGGCTCGGCGGACCGAAGGGTTTGTTCGCCGCGGTGATCAGCGCCTCGGGCGCGCACGAAGAGCTGCCGAAGGAGAAGCTGGTGGCGAGAATCGAAGCGGAGCTGAAAGCGGCGCTCGGCGCCCTGCCCGCGCCGCGCTGGTCGCAAGTGATCACCGAGAAGCGCGCCACGTTTTCCTGCAGCCCCGCGCTGAAACGCCCCGGGGGCAACACGCCGATTCCCGGATTGCTGCTCGCCGGCGATTATGTCGCGAGCGATTACCCGGGGACGCTCGAAGCCGCAGTGCGAAGCGGAATCGCGGCCGGGTCCGCGGGGGTCAGTCCGGTCTGACCGCCATCCTGCCGCTGCCAAGCAGGAATATGGCGATGCCGCCCAGCAGATAGAAGGCTTGCAATTCGAGCGCCCACCCGCCGCTTTTCGACAACGTAAGGATCTGCGCGGTATGTGACAGCACAATTGCGAAAACCATATTGATCGCGACGAGCACGCCGCCGATGCGCGCAAGAACTCCGAAAACGATCAGCAAGGGCGCGAGAACCTCGCCGAGATAAATGCCGTAGGCGACGCTCGCGGGCCATCCATCGCTTTCGAGGCGGGTCCCGATGGATTCGACAATGGCGGGGTTGAGTATTTTTCCAATCCCGTGAAACAGGACGAGAATCCCGACCGTAAGGCGCAAGAGCAACTTGCCCAGTTCTTCCTGAAATCGATAGTTCATGAATTGTCTCTCCAGGTCTTTGCTCCCCGTATTCCAGGCCACTATAGCGTGATTCACGTTCCGGGGAATTCCCGGCTCATGCGTGGAACGCCCTGAGCCCCGTGTTCGCGATCAGGCCGGTGTGGCTTTTTTTGAACCCCGTCCACAGCCTGCGCATGTCGCCATAGTATTGAAGCCAGTCGAACAGCAGCAGGTCGAGCGCGGCGCTGGCGACCCAGTTTACGTGAGTCCCGTAGAAATTCATGAATGCGACCGCGGTCGCATTCATGAATTTCCTCATCCTTGCGCGCGGAATATCTATGGTCGCGCAGGTGCCGAAGTGGACGACCCAGCCGGCGAAACCCTTGTCCATCAAGGTCGCGAGCGTTTCGAGGTCGACTGAGGTCCCGTCGAGGACGACCTCGCCCGGCTTGCCGTGGAAAGAGAGATAGAGGATCCCGTACCTGCGCTTTCGCTTGAGCTTGCCGAGGTTGTGCCCGAGTTCTTCCCGCGTATTGCACGTGAGATAGGTGTAGCGGACGCCGTTGACCTTCGACACCAGCTCAAGTATGGGAACGACGCTCAGGCGGTTCTCGATATTCGAATTCCAGAGCGATTCCAGGCAGGCGATGTTCTTGCGGTAGTCCTTGGATCCGGCCCGATTCTTTGCGGTCATGAGCCGGCTACTGTTTGCGAAAACGCGCAATGGCGTCGGCGACGCGCTCGACGGCGATGACTTCGATTCCGTCGATTTTCTGCTTCGGCTGATTGGCCCTGGGGATGATCGCCTGGGTGAAGCCGAGCTTGGCGGCTTCCTTCAGCCGTTCCTGGCCGCGCGGCGCGGGGCGCACCTCGCCCGCGAGCCCCACCTCGCCGAACACCGCGAGCTTGTCCGGCAGCGGTTTGTCGAGGAACGAGGAAACGATGGCGAGCAGCACCGCGAGATCGGCGGCCGGCTCGCTGATGCGCACGCCGCCGACCGCATTCACGAACACGTCCTGGTCGTAACAGGCTATGCCCGCGTGGCGATGCAGCACCGCGAGCAGCATCGCCAGGCGGTTCTGCTCGAGGCCCACCGTCAGCCGCCGCGGATTGGGCGCGTGCGCCGCATCCACCAGCGCCTGGATCTCGACCAGCAGTGGCCGCGTGCCTTCCTGCGCGACCAGGATGCACGAGCCCGCCACTTCGCCGGAGTGCTGCGACAGAAAAATCGCCGACGGATTGGAAACCCCGCGAAGGCCCTTGTCCGTCATCGCGAACACGCCCAGCTCGTTCACCGCGCCGAAGCGGTTCTTGAAGGCGCGGATGAGCCGGAAGCTCTGGTGCGTGTCGCCTTCGAAATACAGCACCGCGTCCACGATGTGTTCCACGACGCGCGGGCCCGCGATCGCGCCTTCCTTGGTGACGTGGCCGACGAGCACCACGACCGTACCGCTGGCCTTGGCGTAACGCGTCAGGTGCGCCACGCACTCGCGCACCTGCGCGACCGAGCCGGGCGCGGAGGTGAGCTGCTCGGAGTAGAGCGTCTGGATCGAGTCGACGACGGCGATTTCGGGCTTGGCTTTTTCCAGCGTGGCGAGGATGCGCTCGAGCTGGATCTCGGCGAGCAGCTCGAGCTTGCCCGAGTCGAGCGCAAGGCGCCGCGCGCGCAGCGCAACCTGCTCGGCGGATTCTTCGCCGCTTACGTATACAGCCTTGTGCGAGCCGCTCATGCGGGCGAGCACCTGGAGAAGGAGCGTTGATTTCCCCACGCCCGGGTCGCCTCCGATCAGCACCACCTCGCCCGCGACGAAGCCGCCGCCGAGCACCCTGTCCAGCTCGTCCATCCCGCTCGCCATCCGCGGCGCGTCGCGCGCGCTCACGTCGGCGAGCCGTTTGAGCTCCGAGCTTTTCGTGACGCCCGAGAACCGGTGCCTGGGCGCCGACTCGGCGATCCCTTCGACCAGCGTGTTCCAGGCGCCGCAGTGCGGGCATTGTCCCTGCCACTTCGGCGACTCGCCGCCGCATTCGGTGCAGGAGTAGACGCTCCTCGCCTTGGCCATCAGAGCGCCTCCGAAACGGGCACGCGCGGGGAAAGCCCGCAAAGGAGCTCGTAACTCACCGTGCCTGCGCTCGCCGCGACTTGGTCGGCGGACAAGCCCTCGCCCCACAGCGTCACCGGCGAGCCGATCGCAGCTTCCGGAATTCCGGTGAGATCGGCAAACAGCATGTCCATCGCTACGCGCCCCAGGGTTCGCGTGCGCTTGCCGCAGACGAGGATCGGCGTGCCGGTCGGGGCGTGGCGCGGGTAGCCGTCGGCGTAGCCGCACGCCACGATGCCGACTCGCATCGGCCCGTCGGCGATGAAGGTGCAGCCGTAGCCCACGCTGTCGCCCTCGCGCAGGTTGCGCACGACGATCAGCTCGCTGGCAAGCGTCATCGCGGGCTTCAACCCGAGCGCTTCGGCGCTTTCGTCTGGAAACGGCGAGCAACCGTAGAGCATGATGCCCGGCCTGACCCAGTCGGCATGGGCTTCCGGGTAGCGCAGTATCGCGGCGGAGTTGGCGAGGCTGCGCGAAAGCTTCACGCCTTGTGTCATCGCCTTGAAACGCTCGCTCTGCCATTGCACGCCGCGCTTGCCGTCGGCGTCGGCGAAATGCGTCATGAGCGTGATCTCGCCCGCGCAGCGTTGCAGCCGTTCGAGAGCGCCGCGGAAACCGTCCATGTCGAAACCCAGCCGGTTCATTCCGGTGTTGAGCTTCAGGTACACCGGGATCTTCGCCGGCAGCCTGGCCTTCTCCAGCATCGCCAGCTGCTCCTGGTCGTGCACCACGGCCGCGAGGCCGTGCGCTGCGATGGGTTCGAGCTCCTCGGGCGAGAAAAATCCCTGCAGGAGCAGGATGGGGCGCAGCTCGCCCGCGCGGCGCAACTCGAGCGCCGCCTCCAGCTCGATCAGCGCAAGACCCTCCGCCGCGGCGAACGCCCGGGCCGCCCGCGCCAGCCCGTGACCATAGGCGTTCGCTTTCACCACCGCCCAGATGCGCGATCGGGGTGCACGGCGTTTTGCCGCGCTCAGGTTGTGGCGAAGCGCGGCGGAATCGACGCGGACTCGGGCGGGGCGCATGGCCCGCCATTCGACCACAAAACCGGCAGGTCCGGCGAGCAGCCATCGAGAACTTTGCGCACTCCCCAAATGACTCATGGTATAAAGCGGGCGGCCGAAGGCGTTTACGTTCCGTGACGCTCACGCCGGACGCAGGGAATCGATGAATCGCCGCTTCAACCCTTACGATTTCGCCCGCCGCGGGCTCCCCGGATCATGAAGCGGGGTTTCTACACGATCATGGCGGCGCAGTTTTTCAGCTCGCTCGCCGACAACGCCTTGCTGATCGCCGCAATCGCCCAGCTGCTGGAGCTCGACGGCCCGGCGTGGATGGTGCCGCTGCTGAAATTCTTCTTCACGGTGTCCTACGTGGCGCTCGCCGCGTTCGTCGGGGCCTTTGCCGACGCGATCCCCAAGGGCCGGGTGATGTTCATCACCAACACGATCAAGATCGTCGGCTGCGTGATGATGTTCTTCACCGATTACGTCGAGTTCGCCGGGATTCCCGGATATGCGCTGGTGCTGGCCGCTTACGCGGTGGTGGGGTTCGGCGCGGCCGCATACTCCCCGGCGAAGTACGGGATCCTCACCGAGCTGCTGCCACCGGAGAAGCTGGTCGCCGCCAACGGCTGGATCGAAGGGCTGACGGTCGCTTCGATCATCCTCGGAACGGTGCTCGGAGGAGCGCTGATCAGTCCGCGCATCGCCTCGATGCTGCTCGCGATCGACATGCCGCACGTCGACACCGGCGTCGAGACCCCGGCCGAGGCCGCGATCCTCGTCATCTCCGTGTTCTACGTCATTGCCGCCATATTCAACCTGTTCATCCCGGATACGGGCGCGCGTTACGGCCAGCAACAGACCAACCCCCTGCTTTTGATGCGGGACTTCTACGTTTGCCTGACCACGCTCTGGAAAGACAAGCTGGGACAGATCTCGCTCTCGGTGACCACGCTGTTCTGGGGAGCGGGAGCGACCTTGCAGTTCCTCGTGCTGCAGTGGGCCGCCGTTCACCTCGGTCTTCCGCTGGACAAGGGCGCGGTACTCCAGGGCATCACGGCGGTCGGCGTCGCACTCGGCGCGGTGGTCGCGGGACGCTTCATTTCCCTCAAGCACTGCCTGGACGTGCTGCCTGCCGGCGTCGCCATGGGCGTGGTGGTCCTCGCGATGATCTTCGTGACGAGCATGCCGGTGGTCTATACCCTGCTGATCGTGATCGGCGCGATGGCGGGTTTTTTCGTGGTGCCCATGAATGCGCTGTTGCAGCACCGCGGTTACGTCCTCCTGTCCGCGGGCCATTCGATCGCAGTGCAGAATTTCAACGAGAACATCTCGATCCTCGTGATGCTCGCCATCTATTCAGCGATGATCAAGGCGGACCTCCACATCAACACCATCATCGTGGCCTTCGGAGGGTTCGTCGTGGTCGCGATGCTCCTGGTGATCCTGCGCCACCGGTACAACCAGAGCCGCGGCGACTCGCTGCACCTCATCGGAATGAAAACCAGCAAGCAACGCGGATATCCTTGATTTTCCGCCGGGCGCCCCCACGTCTTGCAGGACCATGGAGGCGATTCCGGTGCTCGATGACGGTTCGCCGCGCTCGGCGTCCCCGGCGCGCGGGGAAAGCGACGCCGCCCTGCTCGACGCTTATTCCGCCGCGGTGGTTGCGGCTTCCGAGCAGGTCAGCCCTGCCGTCGTTCACGTCGAGGTCGCCCAGGCCCCCCGCGCGGGCGAGGGCGAAGCGCCGCGCCGCGGGACTGGATCCGGATTCGTGTTTACTCCGGACGGCTTCATCCTCACCAACAGCCACGTGGTGCACGGCGCGCGCTCGATCCAGGTGAGCTTCGCCGACGGTGCGGGCTTCGATGCCGACCTCGTGGGCGACGATCCCGACACCGACGTCGCCGTGATCCGCATCGGCGGCCACCAGCTTTCCACGGCAACGCTCGGAAGCTCGCGCGGCCTGCGCGTCGGCCAGCTGGCGATCGCGATCGGCAATCCCTACGGCTTTCAGCACACCGTGACGACGGGCGTGGTGAGCGCGCTCGGCCGCAGCCTGCGTTCGGTGACCGGGCGGCTGATCGACGACGTGATCCAGACCGACGCCGCGCTCAATCCGGGGAACTCGGGCGGGCCGCTGGTGAACTCGCAAGGCGAAGTGATCGGCGTCAACACAGCGATCATCCCGTTCGCCCAGGGGATCTGCTTCGCCACCGCCATCGACACGGCCAAGTGGGTGGTGGAGCAACTGCTGCGCTTCGGACGGGTGCGCCGCGGCTACATCGGCGTGGGCGGCGCGACCATCCCGCTTTCGCGGCGCGCCGTGCGCTTTCACGGCCTCGCAGCCGGGGCAGGAGTGCGCGTCGAGTCGGTCGAGCCCGGCGGCGCCGCCCGGCAGGCGGGCATCGAGCCGGGAGACGTCATCATCGGCTACGACGGGGAAGATGTGGCCGGAGTCGACCAGCTGCACCGGCTGCTCAGCGCGGAGCGAATCGGCAAGGCCACGAAAGTGACGCTCCTGCGCCGCACGCAGAAGCTCGAGGTGCCGATCCAGGCCGCGGAAATGCCGCCCAGGCCCTAGACGTCCAGAGCGGACGTTCAGAGCACGACCGGCTTGTCCGGCAGCTCGTTCGGGCTGTCACCCGAAGGCGGAAAGTGCGCGGCCAGCAAATCGCTGATCGCGCGCACGCCGAGCACCGCGCCGCGCTCGAACTGTCCGCGGGCGAACTCCTGCTGCATCTCGCCGCAGATCGCTTCCCAGGCCGCTGTCCCGACTTTGCCGTGGATGCCCCGGTCGGCGACGATCTCGACGCGCCGGTCGGCGAGCAGAAGGTAGATCAGCACACCGGAGTTGTGCTCCGTGTCCCAGACGCGCAGCCGACCGAACCACTCCACCGCGCGCTCGCGCGACCGGACTCCGCGAAGCAGCTCGCCCACCGGCAGCGAAGCTTCGACGGCGAAGCGCAACTGGCCGCTGTGGCGCCGCTCCTCTTCGCCGATCGCTTTTTCGATGGCGCGCATCGCCGCGGGCGGGAACGCCCGCCTGACCGACCAATGGTCGGTGAAGAGGTGCCGCATGAAACGCCTGAGGTTCACGGCTCTCACCAACTCCCGGAGGCTCCGCCTCCGCCGAAACCTCCCCCGCCGCCGCTGAAGCCGCCGGAATCTCCGCCGGGCCATCCCCCGCCGCCGGACCAGCCGCCCGCAGACCACCCGCCTCCGCCCCAGCGACCCGGGGAAAACCCGGTGGCGCTCACGAACAGGGTGGCGATGAGGGCGAAGACCGCAGCGAAGATCGCGACGGCGAGCACGCCGACGAGCAACCATGCCGCGACGCCTACGATCCCGGCTGTTGCGGTCGCGCCGAGCAGGCGCCCGAACAGCCGGGCGAGCACGCCGCCCAGAACGAC
>Ga0193745_1000021_pt1 | contig 33347 bp, 31 predicted proteins | sample L1a2metaG_FD_145899 | JGI IMG/M metagenome (GOLD analysis project Ga0193745, IMG submission 145899) | Soil microbial communities from a riparian zone of the East river system, Colorado, United States - L1a2 | ecosystem: Environmental > Terrestrial > Soil > Riparian zone | place: USA: East River... | reverse complement strand
GTGAAAACTGAGCTTGATCGTACCGGGGCCATCGAACTTGAACTCGGTGGCTCGATACTGGTCGCCGAATCCGTGGCGCGCGATGACTACCGGCTTGTTCCAGTGCGCCACGATGCGCGGCACATTCTTGCAGATGATGGGCTCCCGGAAAATCGTGCCGTCGAGAATATTGCGGATGGTACCGTTTGGGCTGCGCCACATCTGCTTCAGGTTGAACTCCTTGACGCGTCCTTCGTCCGGAGTGATGGTCGCGCATTTCACTGCCACGCCGTACTTCCGCGTGGCGTTGGCCGCGTCGATCGTGATCTGGTCGCTGGTCTTATCTCTCGCTTCGACCCCGAGATCGTAGTATTTCAGCTCAACGTCGAGATAAGGAAGAATCAACTTCTCGCGGATCGTCTTCCAGATGATCCGCGTCATTTCGTCGCCGTCCATCTCGACGATCGGATTCTTGACTTTGATTTTGCCCACGGGAACTCCTGCAGTTTCGCTTTGAAGGGATCGGCGGTGCGGGTCAACGGCCATTGCGGCCGCGAAAACAACAGGCCTTCCGCTCTTGATTGGGCGGTATTATAGCCAATTGCGCGAGCTCCACCGTGGGGAAAGCGAAGATCTATAGCCAGTTGATTTTAAAATAAAAAGTTGATTTCACGACCCGCGCCGCAGCTACCATGCTGACACGCTTGTCAACCTCCGGGAGGGCGGGGCGTTAGGGGGAGGGACCGGTTCCGAAGCAAGGGCTGGTCACAACCTGTTCCTAACTTCACGAAGAGGAAAACATGAGGAAGCTGATCTCCATCCTAGTCGCCACGGCGTTCGCTGTTTCCAGCGGCGCGGCTCTGGCCGCGTCCCACGCCGGCGCCCAGCCGATGAAGGACGACAAGAAGTCTGAAGCGAAGAAGGGCGAAAAGAAGGGCGAAAAGAAAGCCGCCAAGAAGGCCGCCAAAAAGGACGGCAAGAAGGACGCCAAGAAGGATGAAATGAAGAAGTAGTTGTCTCTCATCGAGACCCGGGCAGGGCTCCGTTCCCTGCCTTTTTTATTTTCGCCGACTGACACGTCCAGCATGAAAACGAAGATTCCTGCATTCCTTGGCGCCGCCGCATGGATTGTCGCGGACGTCGCATTCGCGCAGCTGCCGGTCCTGGAGCTGTCAGCTGGGATTCACGTCATTCGCGCTGAGGTGGCCTACACCTTCGAGACGCGGGCGCAGGGACTGATGTTTCGCAAGCATCTCGGTTCGAACGAGGGAATGTTTTTCGTATTTCCGCAATCCGAACTCCACTGCATGTGGATGAGGAATACGCTGATCCCGCTCTCGGTGGCCTTCGTCGACGAGAAGGGAAAAATCGTCAGCATCTCGACGATGCAGCCGCAGACCGAAACTTCGCATTGCGCGACGGCTCCTGCCAAGTTTGCGCTCGAAATGCCCGCAGGCTGGTTCGCGACAAAAGGCATCAAATCCGGAACAACAATCCAGGGACTCGAGAAGGCTCCCGCCGCGCGCTAGGCGATATAGAGGCGCAACACATGAGAAAGCCGGCTGGCAGTATGCCAGCCGGCTTTTTCTTGTTGATCTCTCTCTTACCCGAAGTACAGTGCGCTATGCGCGCCCGCTGCCATGAAGTACAACAACGGGATGGAAAACATCGTATTGGTGCGCGATGCGAGGAAGGCGACCCGCCGAGCCTTGTTTTTCTGCTCGTCGGTCGCCGGCACAATACCCAGGATCTTTTTCTGGTTGGGCCAGATCAGAACCCAGACGTTGAAAAGCATGATAGTGCCCAGCCACGCGCCGATGCCGATTGCCATGTGCGATTTCTGCAACAGGAAAGCTGCACCAAAATTCGAGCCAAGAAGCGCGGCGCCTGCCAGCCAGGTTACGACCGCCGCCCAGCGGAACCAGAATAGCGCGCGGGGCATGACGTGCTTGCTGATGCCGGCAGCGGTGCCGTCGGCCGCCGCTGCTTTTGCAGCTGCCACATTGACGAAGTTAAAGTAGTACAGCAGACCGATCCACATCACGCCGGCCACCAAGTGGATCCAGCGCGAGATTGCAGGTACCCAATCCATGTCAGCCTCCTAGCGTGTGCCGGACGATCATGTGCAGCAACAGGGTCAGGATCAGGCCGCAGATGACCGTGCCCCAAAGTGAATCAAGCGGATTTTTCATGGTCTTTCTCCCGATTGTCGGAGGCCGCATCCGCGCGCCCCGCGGTATTCTCTGTCCAAGCGAGCCCGATTGCAAGCGCCGCCTCTACGATCTTGATTCCTACCTTGACCGCTCGACGCGTGCATCCGCGCCGCCCTCGGCGAACGTGATATCGAGGAGGTCGCCGGCAGCAAGACTCGAGCTGCGCAGCACGATCCGGCCCGAGACGTCGCGTACGACGCTGTAGCCCCGCTCCAGCACTGCCGCCGGATCCAGGTGCGATAGATTGGCGATCCGACGGGCGCAAGCCGAGCCTGCGCGTTCGAGCGTTGCATGCGTTGCAGTACGCAGGCGCGCGACCAAGTGCAGCGAGGTCGCCAGAAGCTTGTCGGTATTGGGAAGCCTTGCCTGGGCCCGCTGCAAAAGCCGAACGACTTCCCAGCGTCGTTCGGATGCGATCCGGCCGGCCGCTTGCCCGAGTCTCAACTGCAATTGACCGAGCAGTTCGCTCTGCGCTCGCAGCCTCGCGTCGGGGTGAACCAGCCTGCGCGCAAGGTGATCGACGTGCAGCATGCGTCTCTCGAGTTCCTGTCGGACGCGCAGGCCGAGGTTAGCCGTCAGCCTGAAAAGGCCCTCGAGCAGCCCTGCGCGCTCGGGACTGACCAGCTCGGCTGCGGCGGTCGGCGTGGGTGCGCGCCGGTCGGCTACGAAGTCGGCGATCGTGAAGTCGGTTTCGTGGCCGATGCCAGTAACGACCGGAATCGGGCATGCGCGAATCGCCCGCGCCACGATCTCTTCGTTGAAAGCCCACAAGTCCTCGATGCTGCCGCCGCCGCGCACCAGCAATATGACATCGCACCCGCCGAGCCGGCCGGCGATATTGAGCGCAGCCGCGATCTTCTCCGCCGCCCCTTCACCCTGGACTTTCACGGGAAAGACGACCACTTCGATGGACGGGTTGCGCCGATCGAGCGTAGTCAATACGTCCCGGAGCGCGGCCGCCTCCGCCGAGGTGATCACGCCGATCGCGCGCGGCAAGGAAGGCAGCATGCGTTTCGCCTCGGCTTTGAACAGACCCTCTTTCTCGAGCTTGTCGCGGAGTTTCAGGAAAGCTTCAAACAGGACGCCGAGCCCTGCGCGCCGCATGGTTTCGATACCCAGCTGGAAATCGCCGCGCGGCTCGTACAAGCTCACGAGCGCCTGCACCTCGATTTGCATCCCATCGCGCGGCGTCCACTCGAGATTCTGTTGCCGCTGCCGGAACATGACGCAGCGCACCTGGGCGTGCTCGTCCTTCAGAACGAAATAAGCGTGTCCCGACTTGGCCACGGTGAAGTTGGATATCTCGCCGGCGACCCAAAGCAGCGGATAGCGGCGCTCGAGCAGACCTCGGACGCTTCGAGTGAGGGCTGAAACGGTGAGAATTTGCGAGGGGAAATGCGTGGAAACCCGCGCCAGTCCTTGTTCTTCGGGCATGTGTCGATTGTAACCTATCCACAACGGACACTCCGCCGACGCAGCCCCCTATGAGCGGCTCAGACAAAGGCCGAAAACCTGCTTGTAACTCTTTGAGGAGTAAGGTGAAAAATGGAAGTTCAAGTTTTCATCAAGAGTGAAAAAACCCTTTTGCGCGATTCACTTACGCGTGCTATTTGACGAGTATGCACAACCTTATCCACAGTATTTGTGGATAAAGATTCAGGCCGAGTTTGCCCGCTTTGCGTGAGCCGCAGCAGCGCTCCGCTGTCTGAATTTTTTTGAGTGTCAAAGGCGCATCTTCTTGAAATTGTTTGCCTTGCCGAATCCGCGGTCGCAGGCTAAAGTGTCCGCGGTTTTTGTGTGACTCGGAGAACGCCGTTGTTTGCCATCATCCACGCTGCCGGCTGGCCGATCTATTTCCTTCTCGCCGTGTCGGTCATCGCAGCAGCGCTCATCATCGAAAGGTTCATGATCCTTCGCAAGGAGAAGATCATTCCGCGCCGCCTGCTGGAGAAGGTGCTTGCGACATACCAGAAGCAAGGAGTGAGCGAGGACATGCTTGAAAAACTCTCGCAGGACTCTCCCCTCGGCCAGGTGCTCGCTTCGGGTCTTCGCAACTACAAGAGCTCGCGCGACGTCATGAAGGACGCGATCGAAGAGGCTGGAAGCGCGGTGGCACATGAGCTGGAGCGCTTCTTGACAACGCTCGGGACCATCGCCACGATCAGCCCGCTGATGGGCTTGTTCGGCACGGTGGTCGGCATGATCGAGATCTTCGGCTCGCAATCGCCCACCGGATCAAATCCCCAGGAACTGGCCCACGGCATTTCCGTGGCGCTGTACAACACGGGATTCGGCTTGGTGATCGCCATTCCGGCCATGATTTTCTTCCGTCACTTCCGCGGCAAGGTGGAAGGTTTCGTGGTCGAGATGGAGCAACAGGCGGCGAAGTTGGTCGACGTTGTCCACGGAGAGCGTTTCGAATTCCAGCCGCCGCCGCATACTCAGGTATGAGGTTCGCCCGCACGCGGAAGGAAGATCCGGAAATCAACCTGATCCCGATGATCGACGTGCTGCTCGTGATCATCATCTTCCTGATGTTGACGACGACCTATTCCAGATTCGCGGAGCTGAAGATCACCCTGCCGAGCGCCGACGCTGAAAAGAAGCTGGAGCGGTCCAACGAGATCAACGTAGTAATCAGCGCCAACGGGCAATACCTGCTGCAGCGCAAGCCGCTCCAATTCCGGGACGTCGCGAGCCTCGCCGAAGAACTCCGCCGCGCCGGCGCGGGCATGAAGGAGGCGATCGTGGTCGTCAACGCCGACAACAATGCCAACTATCAGTCGGTGATCCGCGTCATGGACGCGGCGCGCCAGGCGGGCTTCGGCCAGGTAGTGTTCGCGGTGGAGCAGGCAACGAAGTAGCGCGCAGCGCGCGTATGGAGGCCGCTCGGCCCACCTTCTCTGCCGCGGGCTTTGCCGCGCGTCATTGGTACCGGCTGAGCCCGGTGTCGGTGCTGCTGTTTCCCATAAGCCTTGTCTTTCGTCTCCTGGTAGCCCTCCGGCGTCTGCTCTTTCGCATACGCGTGCTGCCTTCGGTGCGACTCCGCGTCCCGGTGATCGTCGTCGGAAACCTGACGGTCGGAGGCACAGGGAAAACCCCGCTGGTGCTCGCGCTTGTCACAGCTTTGCGCCGCAAGGGGTTACGCCCCGGAATTCTCAGCCGGGGGCACGGCGGGACCGACACCGGACCTCGCGCGGTGAACGCGGGGGACGATGCCGCGCACGTCGGCGATGAGCCTTTGCTCCTTGCCGAGCGTTCGGGATGTCCGGTGTGGATCGGCGCAGATCGCCCCGCCGCGGCTCGCGCGCTGCTCGCAGCCAATGCTCATTGCGACGTGATTCTGTGCGACGACGGATTGCAGCACTACCGCTTGCAACGGGATTTCGAAATCGCGGTCGAGGATGAGCGCGGTTTCGGCAACGGCTTGCTGCTTCCGGCCGGTCCTTTGCGTGAGCCCGCCGGTCGCCGCGTGGACGCGACGGTGGTGAACGGCGCCGAGCCGGGGCCTGGCGCGTTTCGCATGCGGCTCACGCCGGCGGGTCTGTACCGAGTCGATGCGCCTGCGGCACCTTTGACGCAGTCCGAGCTTTCCGGAAAGAAGCTGCACGCAATCGCGGGAATAGGCAATCCCGAGCGGTTTTTCGCGGGGCTTTCAGGCATGGGGCTCGCGTTCTCGGCCCATCCGTTTCCAGATCACCACGCGTTTCGGGCGGCGGACCTCGAGTTTGCAGATTGTGATTTCGTGCTGATGACCGAAAAGGATGCGGTAAAATGCCGCCACTTCGACCGGCATGACCTGATTGCGGTGCGCGTCGAGGCCGAGCTCGATTCCGCCCTGGTGGAACTCATACTGGAACGAATTCATGGACGCGCGATTGCTTGACATTCTCGTCTGCCCGATTTGCAAGGGACCGCTGGTCCACCGCAGGGCGCAAGCCGAGTTGATCTGCAAGGCCGACCGCCTCGCGTTTCCGATTCGGGACGATATTCCGGTGATGCTCGAGGAGGAGGCGAGAAAGCTGCCCCCCGAGGAAGAAGTAAACGAGTAAGCGCGGAGGGGGGCCGGCTAAAATCCTTCACATGTCCTTCACCGCCATTATCCCGGCGCGGTTCGCTTCCAGCCGGTTTCCTGGAAAGGCGCTCGCCGATATTGGAGGCAGGCCCATGGTCGTGCGAGTAGCCGAGCGGGCACGCGAAAGCGGGGCGCGCGAGGTATACGTGGCCACTGACCACGGTGACATCGCGGCAGCCGTGGAACGGTACGGCCACCAAGCCGTAATGACCCGCGGCGACCATGCCACGGGGACTGATCGGATCGCGGAGGTTGTTGAGCGCCTAGGACTTGCGGCGGACAGTCTGGTCGTCAACGTCCAGGGCGATGAGCCGATGATCGAACCGGACCTGATACGTGCAGTGGCAGCCCTGCTTGCGGACACGCCGGAGGCGGCCATGGCCACAGCCTGCCACCCGATCCGGGACATGGGTGAGCTGTTCAATCCCAACGTCGTCAAAGTCGTCCTGGACCATGCCGGATTGGCGCGCTATTTCAGCCGGGCGCCGGTGCCTTGGGCCCGGGATGCCTTCGCGGCTTCTACACGGGCCTTGCCGCAGGGGCTCCCTTGTTACCGGCATATCGGTATCTATGCCTATCGCGCCGATTTCCTGCGCGCCTATCCCCGGCTCGAACGCTCGCCGCTGGAGGAGTTCGAGGCGCTCGAGCAGTTGCGCGCGCTTTGGCACGGTTACGCCATCGCCGTTACAGTAAGGCAGGATGCGCCGCTTTCCGGTGTCGACACGGCCGAGGACCTGGAACGTGCGCGGGCGCTGTTTGACCGCCCGGGTCATAAACGGTAGATGTTCGGGGTATCTTCGTGAGACTGATCCTCCTGGGACCACCGGGCGCCGGCAAGGGCACACAAGCTGGCTTCATCAGGGAGCACTTTCGCATTCCGCAAATCTCAACGGGCGACATGCTGCGCGCCGCGGTAAAAGCGGGCACGCCGCTCGGTCTTGCGGCAAAGAAGGTCATGGACGCGGGGCAGCTCGTTTCCGACGACATAATCATCGGGCTGGTGAAGGAACGGCTGAAGCACCTGGATTGCAAGAATGGCTATCTGTTCGACGGTTTTCCACGCACCATTCCCCAGGCGGAGGCGATGCGTAAGTCCGGCGTCGATCTCGACTTTGTGCTCGAGATCGACGTAGCCGAGGAAGAGATCATTCAACGGATGAGCGGGCGCCGGGTACATCCCGGCTCGGGACGCGTCTACCATGTCAAATTCAATGCCGCGAAAATAGCGGGCAGGGACGACGTTACGGGCGAGCCGCTGATTCAGCGCGACGACGACAGGGAGGAAACGGTCAGGAAGCGGCTTGAGGTCTATCGGAAACAGACGCGGCCTCTCGTGGACTACTATTCGAATTGGGCCGCGCAGGGTGACGCGCGCGCGCCGAAGTATCGGAAGATCTCGGGCGCCGGCTCGGTCGCGGAGGTTCGCGATCGGGTGCTCGCGGCGCTCAAATGACGCACGCGATGCCATGAAGCCAAAAAATGGGTTCTATGCTCAATCAGGCGGGGTGACCGCCGTCATCAACGCGAGCGCCGCGGGCGTGATCGAGACCGCGCGCAAACACGGAAACCGCATCGGAAAGATCTACGCCGGCCGCGACGGCATCATCGGCGCGCTCACCGAGGACCTGATCGACACCAGTCGCGAGCCCGCATCGGCGATCTCGAGGCTCAAGACCACTCCGGGTGGTGCGTTCGGCTCGTGCCGCTACAAGCTGAAAGGCGTCGATGAAGACCGGGCGCATTACGAGCGCCTCATCGAAGTTTTCCGGGCCCACGACATCGGCTATTTTTTCTACAACGGCGGCAACGATTCCGCGGACACCGCCTGGAAGATCTCGCAAGTCGGAGAAAAACTCGGATACCCGCTCATCTGCGTGGGGATTCCCAAAACCGTCGATAACGATCTTGCGATCACCGATAACTGCCCGGGCTTCGGGTCGGTCGCGAAATACGTTGCGACCTCGATTCGCGAAGCGGGGTTCGACGTCGCGTCGATGGCCAAGACCTCGACAAAGGTATTTGTCATGGAAGTGATGGGCAGGCACGCAGGGTGGATCACCGCCGCCTGCGGCCTGGCCGCCGACCGGGAAGGCGACGCGCCGCAAATACTCCTTTTTCCCGAGATCCAGTTCGACGAGGAGAAATTTCTCGACCGGGTCAAGAAAGCGGTGGAACGCGACGGGTACTGCGCGATCGCGGTGTCGGAGGGCCTGCGCAACAGGGAGGGGAAATTTCTTTCCGAGACCGGTCTGAAGGATGCTTTCGGCCATTCGCAACTGGGTGGCGCGGGGGAGATCATCGCGAAGCTCGTCAAAGACCGCCTGAAATACAAATATCACTGGGCGCTTGCCGATTACCTGCAACGCTCCGCGCGCCATATCGCCTCGAAGGTGGACGTGGAACAGTCCTACAAACTGGGTGTGGCCGCGGTGAGACTCGCGATCGCGGGCAGGAACGCCGTGATGCCGATCATCGAGCGTGTTTCGAACAAGCCCTATCGCTGGCGGATTGCCGTTGCGAACCTCGCTGACATCGCCAACAAGGAAAAGATGATGCCACGCGATTTCATCACCGAGGACGGGTTCCACATCACCCCCAAGTGCCGCACCTATCTTTCGCCGCTGATCCAGGGCGAGGCGCCACCGCCATACAAAAACGGATTGCCTGACTACGTGAAGCTGAAGAACTGGCCCGTTCCGAAGAAGCTTCCCGCTTTCAGGCTTTAGCTTCTTCGCTGCTGCTATAATTCCGCGCCTTTCATCCAATCAGGCCCGGGACAAGGGCCTCATTCACGGGAGAAACTTATGAGCGCAGGTCTCTGGTTCGCCATCGTCTGCGCGATCCTCGCGATCGTCTACGGCCTGCTGCAATCGAGGTGGATCGTTTCGCTACCCGCGGGCAACGCGCGCATGCAGGAGATCGCGGCTGCGGTGCGCGAAGGCGCGACCGCTTACCTCAAGCGCCAGTACATGACCATCGCGATCGTCGGCGCGGTGCTTTTCCTCGTCATCGGTTTGATTCCGAAACTGGGCTGGGCCACGGCCTGGGGTTTCGCCATCGGGGCGCTGTTCTCGGGGCTCTCGGGCATCATCGGCATGAATATCTCGGTGCGCGCCAACGTGCGCACCGCGGAGGCCGCGCGCACCGGCCTGCAAGAGGCGCTCAACGTCGCGTTCAAGGGCGGCGCGATCACCGGGCTGCTCGTGGTCGGCCTGGGGCTGCTCGGCGTGGCGGGATACTTCGCGCTGCTGTACTCCAACGCGCATGACAAGAGCGCGCTCGATCACATCCTCAAGCCCCTGATCGGTCTGGCCTTCGGCGGCTCGCTCATCTCCATCTTCGCGCGGCTGGGCGGCGGCATCTTCACCAAGGGCGCGGACGTCGGCGCCGACCTCGTGGGCAAGGTCGAGGCCGGCATTCCCGAGGACGATCCTCGCAATCCAGCGGTGATCGCCGACAACGTCGGCGACAACGTCGGCGACTGCGCCGGCATGGCCGCGGACCTGTTCGAAACCTATGCGGTGACGATCATCGCCACCATGATCCTCGGCGCCCTGGTGGTGAAGAGCCCGGCGGCGGTGATCTACCCGCTCGTGATCGGCGGCTTCGCGATCATCGCCTCGATCGTCGGCATCTGGTTCGTCAAGACGAAAGCTGGGGACAAGAACGTCATGGCGGCGCTCTACAGGGGCCTCATCTGGGCGGGCGGCCTCGCGCTCATTGCCTTTTACCCGATCACCTTGTGGATGATGGGTGACATCCTCAAGGCAGTGCCCTTCGAGATGCAGGGCGGCAGCAAACTGATCACGGTGTGGCACCTGTACGGCGCCGCGGTGGTCGGCCTCGCGCTCACCGGCTTCCTGGTGTGGATCACCGAGTACTACACCGGCACGCAGTACAAGCCGGTGCGGCATATCGCAGAAGCCTCGACCACCGGCCACGGCACCAACATCATCGCCGGCCTGGGCGTGTCGATGCGCGCGACCGCCTGGCCGGTGATCGCAGTGTGCGTGGCGATCTTTGTTTCCTACGCGCTCGCCGGTCTGTACGGCATCGCCATCGCCGCCACCTCGATGCTCTCCATGGCCGGCATCGTCGTCGCGCTCGACGCCTACGGGCCGATCACCGATAACGCCGGCGGCATCGCCGAGATGGCCGACCTGCCCGACTCGGTACGCGCGATCACCGATCCGCTGGACGCGGTAGGCAACACCACCAAGGCGGTCACCAAGGGTTATGCGATCGGCTCGGCGGGTCTCGCCGCGCTGGTGCTGTTCGCCGACTACACCCACGCGCTCGAAAGCGCGGGCAAGATCGTTGCCTTCGATCTTTCCAACCACATGGTGATCATCGGCCTCTTCATCGGCGGCATGGTGCCCTACCTGTTCGGTGCGATGGCGATGGAGGCGGTCGGCCGCGCCGCGGGCTCGGTGGTGGTCGAAGTGCGCCGCCAGTTCAAGGAAATCCCCGGCATCATGGAGGGCACGGCGAAGCCCGAATACGGCGTCGCGGTGGATATGCTGACGCGCGCCGCGATCAAGGAAATGATGATTCCGTCGCTCCTGCCGGTGCTGGTGCCGGTCGTCGTCGGCCTCGCGCTCGGGCCGCAGGCGCTGGGCGGTGTGCTGATGGGCACCATCGTTACCGGTCTTTTCGTCGCCATCTCGATGACGACGGGCGGCGGCGCCTGGGACAACGCGAAGAAATACATCGAGGACGGCCATCACGGCGGCAAGGGCTCGGAAGCGCACAAGGCGGCGGTGACTGGCGACACGGTGGGCGATCCGTACAAGGACACCGCCGGTCCGGCGATCAATCCACTCATCAAGATCATCAACATCGTCGCGCTGCTGATCGTGCCGCTGATGGTCTGATCGCGGGCGTTTGCGTTCAGGGGCGCCCGCGACGGGCGCCTTTTGCTTTTTCAGCAGCCGAGCGCCGTTTTGATTTTTTGGCCTATCGCCATTTCCACCCCCGGTTTGAAGTAGTCGAAGGCTTCGATGTCCGACATTGAGCGCAGCCAGGTAAGCTGGCGCTTCGCGAGTTGGCGCGTGGCAAATATTCCGCGGTCGCGCAGCTCACCGGCGCCGATGCTGCCATCGAGAACCCGCCAAGCCTGACGATAACCGATGCAGCGCATCGACGGCAGGCTAGGGGTCAGCGCATAGCGCGCTTGCAGCGAGCGCAGCTCTTCCAACAGCCCGGCCTTCAGCATTGCGTCGAAGCGTGTCTCGATGCGCCGGTGCAGCGCTCCCCGATCGGAGGGTACGAGTGCGACCTGAATCGGGCGAAATGGAAGCTCGGCGCGCCCGTGTCGCGCAAGGAGCTTAGACATCGGCATGCCGGCAATCCTGAATATCTCCAGCGCGCGCTGGATGCGTTGCGCGTCGTTGGGCTTGAGCCTCGCCGCGGTGTCCGGATCGACTCTGGCAAGTTCGGCGTGAAGCGCCGGCCAACCGCGCGCCGCGGCCTCCGCGTCGATGAGCCTGCGCACCTCGGTGTCGGATTCCGGGAGCTCGGAGAGACCTTCGCGCAACGCCTTGAAATACAACATGGTGCCGCCGACGAGCAGGGGGATGCGCTTGCGCGCCGCCACGTCTTGCACGAGGCGTAGGGCGTCGTTGCGGAATCGGGCGGCCGAATACGCATCGGTCGGATCGATGATGTCGATAAGGTGGTGCGGCACTGCCCGGCGCTCCGGGAGCGAGGGCTTCGCCGTGCCGATGTCCATGCCGCGGTAAATCTGCGCCGAATCGACGCTGACGATTTCGATCGGAAACGCTTGCGCGAGCGCGAGCGCGAGCCGGGACTTGCCGCTTGCGGTCGGGCCCATGAGCAGGATCGCAGGAGGCAGGGCCGCGCCGGGCATGGAGTTACCGGCCGCGCATGAAGAGCTTGTCTAGATCGGCAAGGCTCATTTGATACCAAGTCGGGCGGCCGTGGTTGCATTGGCCGGAGCGCTCGGTCTCTTCCATTTCACGCAGCAAGGCGTTCATCTCGGCAATCGTCAGCGCCCTGTTGGCGCGCACCGCGCCGTGGCACGCCATGGTCCCCAGCAGCTCGTCGCGGCGTTCGGTCAGCACCCGGCTCGCCCCGTATTCTCGGATGTCCCGCAACACCGCCCGCGCAAGCTCCGGGGCGTCGGCGTCGGCCAGCATGGACGGGACCGCGCGTACCGCCAGCGCGAAGGGGGAAATCGCTGCCACGTCGAAGCCAAGCAGATTGAGCGTTGTGCCATGCTCCTCGACCGTGGCGACATCGAGCCCGTCGGCATGAAAAGTGGACGGGATGAGCAGCTTCTGCGTGTTCATGGCGCGCGAATCGAGCGCCGCCTTGAGTCTTTCGTATAGGATGCGCTCGTGCGCGGCGTGCATGTCGACGAGAATCAGTCCGTGCTGGTTCTGCGCGAGGACATAGATGCCATGCAGCTGTGCGATCGCGAATCCGAGCGGCGGCGTCTCGGCGTTGCCCGAACCGTCGCCCGGTACTTTCTGTGCTGCGGATTGAGTGCCCGCGCGCGCATCGGCGAACATGGCGATGTAGCTTGAGACAGGCTGAGCGAGACTCAGTGAAGTCTGCCCGGCATGCGGCCGCACGGATTGGGCGAGGGCAGCCGGCGCCGCGACGGGAGCCGGGGTCTCCGCCGCGGTGCCGGAGAGGCCCTTTGCGACAGCGTGGAACACGAATTGATGCACCGCGCGCGCGTCGCGAAAACGGATCTCGATTTTCGCCGGATGGACGTTGACGTCCACGGCGAACGGGTCGATCTCGAGGAACAGCACGTAAGCGGGATGTCGCTCACCGTGCAGAACATCACGGTAGGCTTCACGCAGCGCGTGCGAGACCAGCTTGTCGCGCACGAAGCGGCCGTTCACGTATACGAATTGAGCGTCGCGCGACGCGCGGGTGTACGCCGGCGAACCGGCGAAGCCGGAGAGCTTCAAAATGCTGCCGTTTGCTTCGATGGGCCGCATCGACTGAGCGAACTCCTCGCCGAGCACCCCGCCCACCCGTTGGGCTGGGCCGGAAGGGGAGAGCCGTGTCACGACGCGGCCGTTGTGCCTCAGGGTGAAGGTGACATCGGGGCGCGACAAGGCGGCGCGAGTAAATGCGTCCTCGCAGTGAGCAAATTCGGTGGCATGGCTCTTAAGGAATTTGCGCCGCGCGGGCGTGTTGTAGTAGAGGTCGTTGACTTCGACCGTCGTTCCCGCAGGGTGCGCCGCCGGCTGAACGATGCCGATGCTCCCGCCTTCGGCATTGACTGAAAAAGCCCTGGCTTCTCCCGCTGCCCGGCTCAGCACGGCAACGCGCGCGACCGAGGCGATGCTCGCCAGCGCCTCGCCGCGAAAGCCGAGCGAGCGGACCCTCTCGAGATCATCGAGCGACGCGATCTTGCTGGTCGCGTGCCGCGCGAACGCCATCGGCAGATCCCCGCTTTCGATGCCGCCGCCGTTGTCGGTGACGCGAATCTGCTTGATGCCGCCTTCGGAGAGCGCAACACCGATATCGGTCGCGCCCGCATCGAGGCAGTTCTCCAGAAGTTCCTTGAGCACCGACGCCGGCCGATCGACCACTTCGCCGGCCGCGATCTGGCTTATGAGGGCTTCGGGCAGCGGGCGGATGGCGGGCACGTTTGCGATTCTTCCCCAGGAGCCGATTGAACGGCGCTGCGCGTCCGTACGGCGCGCGGATCCAATTATATGTGACGCGGTAGAATGCCGCGGTGGAACTCCTGCTTTCCGGCTGGGACCTGCTGGTTCACCTCGACAGCCATCTCGCAACACTGCTTCAGCAACACGGCGCTTGGATCTACCCGTTGCTCTTCGCCATCATTTTTTGCGAGACTGGCCTGGTCGTGACGCCCTTTCTTCCCGGTGACTCCTTGCTTTTCATCGCTGGCGCGCTCGCGGCCGGCGGTGGCATCGACGTGCACCTCCTTGCCCTGCTGCTGGTCGCCGCGGCGGTGCTCGGAAACACCGTGAACTACTCGATCGGCCGCTTCATCGGCCCGAAAGTCTTCCAGTGGGAGGATTCGCGGTTCTTCAATAAGAGAGCGTTAGAGAGGGCTCACGCCTTCTACGAGAAGCACGGGGGCAAGACCATTGTGATCACCCGTTTCGTGCCCATCCTGAGGACTTTCGCCCCGTTCGTCGCCGGCATCGCGCGCATGAGTTACCTCAGCTTTACCGTCTACAACGTGGCGGGAGCGCTCGCGTGGGTGCTCTTGCTCCTCTACGCCGGGTATTGGTTTGGCAACGTGCCCTTCGTGAAGGAGAACCTCAGTTGGGTGATTGTCGGCATCATCGCAGTTTCGCTCTTGCCGCTCGCATTCGAGTACCTGCGGCATCGGCTGAACAAGGCAAAAGCCTGAACGCGGCCCGTCAGGGGTCAGTGCATCGCGGCGAGGGTCGATCGGGAAAGCGGGGGATTTTTCGCGACGTATCCCTTGATGCCGCGGAGGATCGCGACCGCGATTTTTTCCTGGTAAGCCGTGTCGTTCAAACGCCGCTCCTCGTCGGGATTGCTGATGAAAGCCGTCTCGACGAGGATTGACGGGATGTCGTGCGCCTTCAGCACCGCAAAGCCCGCCTGCTCGACGTTGCCCTTGTGCAGAAAATTCACCCCGCCCAACTCGCCCAGCACGGCCCGACCGAGCTTGAGACTATCGCTTATTTGCGCGGTCAAACTGAGGTCGGCAATGGTCATATCGAGATACCGGTCCTTCCGACCGAGATTGACCCCGCCGATCAGGTCGGCCTTGTTTTCGCGCTTGGCCAGCCACTGGGCGGCAGTACTCGTCGCGCCGCGTTCGGACAATGCGAATACGGACGAGCCGCGAACGTGAGGCTTGATGAAGGCGTCGGCGTGGACCGATACGAATAAATCGGCCTTCACCCGCCGCGCCTTCTCGACGCGGCCCTCAAGCGGAATGAAAAAGTCGCCGTCCCGGGTGAGCAGCGCACGCATGTTGGGCTCGACATCGATCAAGGTTTTCAATTTGCGCGCGATCGTCAAAGTGACGTTCTTCTCGTAGGTCCCGCGACGCCCTCGTGCGCCCGGATCCTCCCCGCCGTGCCCGGCGTCGATCGCGATCGTGACGAGGCGATTGACCGTGGGTCCGGCCGAGTCCTTTGCGGATTGCGGTGGTTTGCCATACGGCCCGGCTTCGCGTTTTTGCTCCTCTGGCGCTCCGCCGCTGGCTTTCCCGAAATCCCCCATCTTCAGCTCGGGTTTTTGCAACAGCGCCAGTATCGGGTCCAGGGGTTCGATCGGATAGATATCCAGCACCAGTCGGTGTCCGTAATCTCCGATCGGCGCGAGCGTAAAGATCTGCGGCTTGACTTCGGTCTTGAGGTCGAGCACCACTCGAACCACGCCCGGCTTGAAGCGCCCGACGCGCAGATTGCCGATGTAGGGGTCACTCGGTGAGACCTTGCCGGCGAACCCTTGCTGCACGCTTGGAAAATCGGCGTCTTCGAGGTCGAGCGCGAGCCGCTCCGGGTTTCTGAGGAGGATCAGGCGGTGCCGCAGTGGTTCTCCCGATTCCACCGTCACGCGCGTGTAGTCCGGGGCGGGCCAGACGCGGATCGCCCGTATGGATTCAGCGGACGGTTCAGCGGCAAGAAGAGAATTCGAAAAGATCAGAATGGTGAGGAGCGCCGAGCGCAAGCACTCTCTTGCGCACGCGATCAGGCGTTTTGCGATTTCGCTAAACACCGCTCGCCCGCTGCGCTGTGGGCCCCGACGCTGATCTCCCTGCCTGCGCCCGCGTAGGCCAGAGCAAGCTCGAGGTCTGGTCGAGGAAGCGCGTTGCCGGCCCGCTCCGGCCACTCAACGAGGCACACCCCTTCGCCGCGGAAGTAGTCGGCCAGCCCCGCATCTTCAAACTCATCAGCATCTAGGAATCGATAAAAATCAAAGTGGTACAAGTTTAATCTAGAAACCACGTAAAGTTCAACTAGAGCGTAGCTCGGACTCTTCACAGTATCTTGAACGCCTAGGCCGCGCAACAAGCCCCGAATCAGGGTGGTTTTCCCGCTGCCGAGTTCACCGCGCAAGTAGATACGCATGCCCGGACCAATGCCGGCTGCCAGCTTTGCCCCGAGGCTTGCGGTGGCACCTTCGTCCGGCAAGTAGGCCGTCCAGTGCGCCTTTGCCGGCGGCTGGCTATGATCTGGAGGATGGGTCATCTGAAAGCGGTCCGGCGGGCGCGACGAATGCGGCCCAGCGATCTTGCGATTCTCGCCGCTACGATCAAATCCTGGGGACGTGAACTGGGGTTCCAGGCGGTCGGGATCGCCGACACCGATCTCTCGGCGGTTGAGCCTCGCCTCGGCGCATGGCTCGCATCTGGCTTCGCCGGCGAACTCGATTATATGCGAAAGCACGGCGCCAAAAGAACACGACCGGCATCGCTCGTTCCTGGCACGTCGCGCATCATCTCCGCACGCATGGACTACCGACCCGGCGCGGCCGACAGCTGGAGGATCCTCGCCGACGGCAGCAAGGCCTTTGTCGCACGTTATGCGCTCGGGCGCGACTATCACAAGGTGCTGCGGGGACGGCTGGGGCAGCTCGCCGCAAGGATTGCGGGCGAAATCGGTGAATTTGGTTACCGTGTATTCACCGATTCAGCGCCGGTGATGGAAGTGGAGTTGGCGCGCAAGGCCGGACTCGGCTGGCGGGGAAAGCACACCCTGCTCCTTGCGCGCGAAGCGGGCTCGTTTTTCTTTCTCGGGGAAATCTACACGGATCTGCCCCTTCCTTTGGATGCTCCGGTGAAAGAGCATTGCGGCAGCTGCACCAAGTGTCTGGATGTCTGCCCTACGCGCGCCATCGTCGCACCCTATACGCTGGACGCTCGGCGTTGCATCTCCTACCTCACCATCGAGTTGAAGGGGAGTATTCCTCTCGAGCTCCGGCCGCTTATCGGCAACCGTGTCTACGGGTGCGACGATTGCCAGCTCGTTTGCCCGTGGAACCGCTACGCGCAGATCGCGCCGGAGTCCGATTTTCAAGTACGTAACGGTCTGGATAGCGCCGAGCTTGTCGACCTTTTCGGGTGGACCGAAAACGAATTCCGAGGCCGCATGTCCGGCAGTGCAATCCTGAGGATCGGCTACGAACGCTGGTTGCGCAATCTCGCCGTGGGGCTCGGCAATGCTCCCGGAAGCGAGAGCGTGCTCGCAGCGCTGCATTCGCGAGCGAAGGACCCGTCGGTGCTCGTGCGCGAGCATGTCGCATGGGCGCTCGAGCGTCATGGAGCGGGCTGATCGGTGGAACGCACCATTGGGAAGTCCTGTCCGGGCGGTTGCGGTCCCTTTGCTATAATCCCGCGGTGTTACCTCCCTTGTCCGTAGATTTACCGTCACTGACTGACTGAAGTTTTCTTCGGCCCGGACCGAGGGCGGAAGGAGAGTATTCGTTTGCCAAGCTTTGCCGACCTGGATCTGCTGCCCGAGCTGCTGAGAGCGGTTGCGGAACAGGGGTACGTTGAGCCTACGCCGATCCAGGCGCAGGCGATTCCGTTGGTGCTGCAAGGTCGCGACGTTCTGGGGGGCGCCCAGACCGGCACCGGCAAGACTGCCGGATTCACCTTGCCGCTTCTGCAGCGGCTAGCGCGATACGCCAATACCAGCGCTTCTCCTGCGCGCCATCCGGTGCGTGCGCTCATTCTTACCCCGACACGTGAGCTGGCGGCGCAGGTGGAGGAGAGTGTCCGGACCTACGGAAAGTATGTCGGCCTCCGGAGCACCGTGGTGTTCGGGGGAATCGACATGAAGCCGCAGACGGCAGCCCTGCGCCAAGGTGTCGAGTTTCTGGTGGCGACTCCCGGCCGATTGCTCGACCACGTCCAGCAGAAGACGGTAAACCTGCAGCAAGTCGAAGCTTTCGTGCTCGACGAAGCCGACCGCATGCTCGACATGGGCTTCATCCCGGACGTGCGCCGCATCATGGCCCTCCTGCCCAAGCAGCGCCAGAACCTGCTGTTTTCGGCAACCCTGTCCCAAGACATTCGCACGCTCGCCGACTCGTTCCTCCACGACCCGGTGCTCGTGCAGGTGGCGCGGCTCAACACCGCGGCCGAGTTGGTGAAGCACGTGGTGCACCCTGTCAGACGCGAGCGCAAGCGCGAGTTGCTCGCGTATCTCGTGCAGTCGCGCGATTTGCGCCAGGTATTGGTCTTCACTTCGACCCGCATCGGCGCCAATCGCCTCGCCTACCAGCTCAACCGCGACGGCATTCATACCTCTGCGATCCACGGGGACAAGAGCCAGCCGGAACGGCTTCAGGCGCTCGACGACTTCAAGTCGGGAAAGGTTCGCGTGCTGGTGGCGACCGATGTCGCCGCGCGCGGGCTCGACATCGAAGACTTGCCCCACGTCGTGAATTTCGAGCTGCCCGGCGTGCCCGAAGATTACGTCCATCGCATCGGCCGCACCGGCCGGGCCGGGGCGAGCGGTGAGGCGATCTCGCTGGTGTGCGCCGAGGAGCACGAGCGGCTCGATGCGATCGAGAAGACCATCCGGCTCAGCATCCCGAGGAAGATCGTCCCTGGATTCGAGCCCGACCTGAGCGTGGCGCCCTCGATGATGAGCAAATCGAGCAGCCGCCGTGACCCGGCGGCGCAGGAGCGCCGCCCGAGTCAAGGCGATCGGGAGCGCGACCGCTTGACCCGCGCGGCTCAGGGTCCGAAGAACGTCGACCCGATTTTCAGCTCTCCCTACAAGCCGGCTCTGGCAACACCGGTTGCGCCTCGTCAGGCGCCCGCTCGGCAGGCTCCGCGCCAAGTCGCCGCGTTGCTCGGCGGCTTGCCCAAGAACAAGTAGGCACCGCTAGTCTCTTGTCCGGAACGGGCTCCGTTCGTTGAGCTCGTCCACGTAGCGCTCGATTCCCGCCGACTCCCGGGCAAGGAACCTTTCCACCGCGTCCGCGAATTCCGGGTGGCGCAGCCAGTGCGCAGACCATGTCGGGTTCGGCATGAAGCCTCGCGCGAGCTTGTGTTCGCCTTGCGCGCCTCCCTCGAAGACCCGGATGCCGCGTTCTATGCAGAACTCCAGCGCCTGGTAATAGCACACCTCGAAATGCAGGAGCGGGACGTGGCCGACCGAACCCCAGTAGCGGCCGTACAGCGCCACGGGCGAGAAAATATTCAGGGCGCTCGCGACCGGCTTTCCATCGAGCTCGGCGAGCACCAGGAGGAGGTGTTCGGGAAGCGTCTCGCCGAGCCGCCGGAAGAACCCCAGGTTGAGGTAGGGCGTCGAGTGATGCGCTCGGTAAGTGCTGTTGTAGCAGCGCGTGAAAAAGCTCCAGTGCTCGTCGCGGATTTCGGCTCCAACCAGCCGTCGCACGTGCACGCCTGCTTCCTCCACCCGTCGTCTCTCCTGGCGGATTTTCTTGCGCTTCGCCGAGGCGAGATCGGAGAGAAACTCATCGAAATTCGCGTAGCCACGGTTTTCCCAATGAAACTGGACTGAGCGGCGCAGCATCATTCCCGCCGCCTCCATCTCGCGTGCTTCGGGTTCGGTGGGGAACAGCACGTGTAGCGACGATACTTCGAGCGAGAGGCGCAACGCGGCCCGAACGAGGAGTGCCCGGGTTTCGCCGTCGCGCGCAAGCAGACGGGGTCCGGTGACCGGCGAAAAAGGGATTGCACCGAGCAGTTTTGGATAGTACGAAAGTCCGTGACGGTGATAGGCATCGGCCCATGCCCAGTCGAAGACGTACTCGCCGTAGGAGTGCGACTTGGCGTAGAGGGGCATGGCACCGACGAGCGACGCACCCTGCCACAGCGTGAGATAGCGAGGCGACCAACCTGTGCTCTCGCAGGCACAACCCGTCTCATGGAGCGCGTGGAGAAATTCGTGGCGCAGGAAGGGATGCTCTGCTGCAAGCGCATTCCACGCCCGCGGCTCGATGGCCCCGAGCGTATCGATGACTTTGATCGAGGGCGTGTCTTCCTTCAATCGACCCTGTCCGAGGCGGCGCTGGTTTCCGATTATAGAATCGATTGAGCCGTCCCAGCACGAGGGCTCTTTCCCCGATGATAAACTTGTCGGATGGCGAGCCTAGTCAAGATCGCGATTGCCCAGATCAACTGTGTCGTCGGCGACCTCGCCGGCAACAGCACCAAGATCCTCCAATATTGCGAACGTGCCCGCGCCGCCGGTGCGGAATTGATGCTTACCCCGGAGCTCGCGCTGTGCGGCTACCCCCCTGAAGATCTTCTGTTACGCGGAGGTTTTTATCGCGACTGCAACGCCGCGCTCGAGCGCCTGGCGCGCGAGGTGCGAGGCATCACCCTCGTCGTCGGGCATCCGCATGAAGATCAGGGGAAACGTCACAACGCCGCGTCCGTCGTAAAGGACGGACGCATCGTAGCCACCTATTACAAGCAGGTCCTGCCGAACTACACCGTGTTCGACGAGGAACGCTACTTCGTGCCCGGCGACCTTCCGTGCGTCTTTCAAGTGGGAGAGACCCGATTCGGCGTAAACATCTGCGAAGACACGTGGGGGCCGCAGGGGCCGCTTACCACCCGGCCGGATTCCGTCAGCATCGGCATCAACATCTGCGCGGATGCCTGGGGGGCGAAGGCGCCACAGGCGGCCCGCGAGGCGGGCGCGCAGGTTCTGCTCGTGCTGAATGCCTCGCCTTATCACATGCGCAAGCAGGAGTCCCGCTACGACGTGATGCGCGAGCGCGTGACCGAGACGGGTATGGCGCTGGTTTATGCCAACATGGTGGGCGGCCAGGACGAGCTGGTGTTCGACGGCGCGTCGTTTGCGCTCGACCGGAGAGGGGAAGTGGCATGCCAGCTCCCGGTCTTCGAGGAGGCGCTGGAATTCGTGACGGTGTCCGATGGCGAACCGCAACCAGGCGCGATCGCAGAACACGCACCACTGGAATCCGAGGTTTATAAGGCGCTTTGCCTCGGGGTACGCGATTACGTCGGGAAGAACGGATTTCCGGGAGCGATGGTCGGCCTCTCAGGCGGGGTCGACTCGGCGTTGACCCTGTGCATCGCTTGCGATGCACTCGGATCAGAGCGGGTGCGCGCGGTAATGATGCCTTCGGAATATACCTCCAAGATGAGCCTCGAAGACTCGCGCGAGCTCGCCAAGAATCTCGGGGTGCGCTATGACGAGATCCCCATTGGCCCCGCATTCGAGGCTTTTCTCGCTTTGCTTGCGAAGGAGTTTGCGCGCCTTCCAGTGGACGCAGCAGAGGAGAATCTTCAGGCACGAATCCGCGGTACCTTGCTGATGGCTTTGTCGAACAAATTCGGAGCGATCGTGCTGACCACCGGCAACAAGTCGGAGATGGCGGTCGGCTACGCGACTCTCTATGGAGACATGGCCGGCGGTTTTGCAGTGATCAAGGACATTCTCAAGACGCTGGTGTACCGCTTATGCCGGCATCGGAACGGTATCGGGCGCGTTATTCCGGAACGCGTGCTGACCCGTGCGCCCTCGGCAGAACTGCGACCGAACCAGACCGACCAGGACAGTCTCCCTCCCTATGACGTTCTCGATGCCATCATTTCCGCCTACATGGAGAACGACTTGAGCCCTGCGGAAATGGTCGCAGGGGGTTTTAGCGCCGGGGACGTGAAGCGTGTCGTCGAGATGATCCACCGCAGCGAATACAAGCGTCGCCAGGCGCCCATTGGGATCCGCATAACCCACCGCGGTTTCGGCAAGGATTGGCGCTATCCGATCACATCGCGCTACCGGGAACCGTACGAATAGCCGGTGATAGCGCGCACGCCTGACCAGAGGGGTTTCGACGCACGTTTGTTATACTGGCAAGCAGAAGTCAACGCGGGAGTATGGCTATGAAGAAAATCGAAGCCGTGGTGAAGCCTTTCAAGCTCGACGAAGTTCGCGAGGCCCTTGCTGAAGTCGGAGTCACCGGACTGACTGTGACGGAGGTGAAAGGCTTCGGCCGCCAGAAGGGGCACACGGAACTCTACCGCGGCGCCGAATATGTCGTGGACTTCCTGCCGAAGGTCAAAATCGAGGTCGTGGTGACCGAAAAGATGCTAGAGGGCGCGATCGAGGCTATCGTCAAGGCGGCGCGCACCGGCAAGATCGGCGACGGGAAGATTTTTGTCACCACCGTGGAGCAGGTGGTGCGTATCCGCACGGGCGAGACCAACGAGGCGGCCGTCTAGAGGCGGCATCGAGGATCAAGGGGTTTGAAGGATCGAAGGAGAGCGTACTCGCCTTGCCTCGATCCTAGGCTTTCAGCAGCACCAGCAGAGCGCCGCTTCCACCTTGATTTTTCGGGGCCTCGCAGAAGGCGAGGACTTCGTCCCGCTGCGCCAGCCACTGCAGTACTTTTCCCTTCAACACCGGCTCCCGCCCGGGCGAGCGCAGGCCTTTTCCATGGACTACGCGAACGCAGCGCAGTCCGCGCTTGAGGCATCCGCCAAAAAACTCCGCCAGCAATGACCGCGCCTCCTGCCGGTTCAGTCCGTGCAAATCGACAACGTCCTGCACTACCCAATGGCCCCGCCTCAGCTTGCGCAGCACATCGCGGGCGAGGCCGGTTCGCAGGTAGGAGGGCTCTTCCCCGGTCTCGATCGATTGATCCCAGGAAAGGGCGCCGGCGAGACTCTCGACAAGCGCGTCATGCCCGTCGAGCAGCGATTGAACTGGCACCGCCGGCGGCGGCTCGGTCTTGGACCCCGCCCGGGCTGACGATTCGAGGGGCGTAGCGTCGCGCACCGCATCGCGAAACAGTGCGGCTTCGTCTTCGGGAAGCCCGTTACTCGTGCGTTTGCGCATAATTCGTCGTCGGCACGACATCCGAGGCCTGTCGCGGGACTCAGCGCAGACCGTCCAGATATTTTTCTGCGTCGAGCGCTGCGATGCAACCGCTGCCCGCGCTGGTTACTGCCTGCCGGTAAACATGGTCCTGTACGTCCCCCGCAGCGAACACTCCCTGGATGCTGGTTGCGCTGGCGTTACCCTCGCTCCCGCCCCGGGTGACGATGTATCCGCCATTCATCTCGAGCTGTCCCTCGAAAATGCCGGTATTCGGGGTGTGCCCCACGGCGATAAACAGCCCCTGTACGTCGATTTGTTGCGTGGCGCCGGTCTCGGTGTCCTTGATGCGGACGCCGGCTACTCCCTTGGCATCGCCGAGGACTTCGTCCAAAACGTGGTTCCAGCGCATCGTAACGTTGCCTCTATCGAAGAGCTTTTTCTGAAGGATCTTCTCGGCCCGGAATTTGTCTCGTCGGTGGACCACGGTGACGTGACGCGTAATATTGGAAAGGTAGAGGGCTTCTTCCACTGCGGTATTCCCGCCGCCGACGACGGCGACGTCCTGACCCTTGTAGAAGAATCCATCGCAAGTGGCACAGGCGGAGACCCCTTTGCCCATGAACTTTTTTTCCGATTCGAGCCCGAGATAGCGGGCAGAGGCCCCGGTGGCGATGATGAGCGCGTCGCAAGTGTATTCACCAGCGTCGCCCTGGAGGCGAAGGGGCCGCTCCTGGAGGCTTACAGTGTGGATATGATCGAACACGACTTCGGTTTCGAAACGCTCGGCGTGCTTCTGGAAACGCTCCATCAGCTCCGGACCCTGCACTCCCTTGCCGTCAGCCGGCCAGTTATCCACGTCGGTCGTCGTCATGAGCTGTCCGCCGGGAGCGAGGCCCGTAATGACGACGGGTTTCAGGTTTGCCCGCGCGGCATAGACGGCGGCGGTGTAGCCCGCTGGACCGGACCCCAGTATCAACAACCGGGAATGTCTGGTTTTTTTCGACATGACGGAGTTGTGGGGACGAAGATGCGAGAATTCAATTCAATCGCGATGCGGGTCCAAATTATAACCCGGTTGAATCGCCGATCCGCCCGACGCGGCCTCCCGAAATATAGCGACTTCGACAGGACCTGCGGCGTGAGGCCGTCTTCGCGAGTCTGTTAAGATATACCGGTAGAAATCAGTCTTCCTGGGAGGACAGTGCAGATGACGGCCCCGGCTAGCGTATCGATGCTGCTCCTGCGCAACGTCCCGCTGTTTTCCACACTGTCCGAGAATCAGCTGGCGCTGCTCACCGGCGCCGTGACCCGCAAAAGCCTTCCCCGCGGGACCACCATCATTGCCGCAGGCGACGTAACGGAGTCGCTTTACGTGGTGATATCGGGTCGGCTCAAGGTCATGATGAGCGATGACGAGGGGCGGGAGGTGATCCTCTCGATCCTGGGACCGAACGAGTTTTTCGGAGAAATGGGCCTGATCGACGATCATCCGCGCTCGGCAAGCGTGGTTGCCCTCGAGGCCTGCGAGGTGATGAGTCTCTCGAAGCGCGATTTCAAGAAATGCCTAGCCGAAAACTTCGAGATGGCAATGACGGTCATGCGAGGACTGGTCAAACGGCTTCGAGAAGCCGATCAGAAGATCGGCAGCCTCGCCCTGATGGACGTGTATGGGAGAGTGGCGCGCTTGCTGCTCGAAATGGCGGAAACCGTGAACGGCCAGAAAGTCGTCACCAAAAAACTTGCCAAGCAGGACATCGCCAAGATGATCGGAGCCTCGCGCGAGATGGTCAGCCGAGTGATGAAGGACCTCCAGTCGGGCGGCTATATCGAGGTGCGTCCCGGTTCGATTTTCCTGCACGAGACCATACTGACAATCGATTGAGGGGCCGGGCCCGGACTTTGAAACGGAACCAAGCACCCCTTCCCGGCAAGGTCGCCGCGCTGCTGCGCGAGTCGAGGCTGTTCGTCCTGGTCGCAGCGGCCCTCTATCTCTCCCTCGTCCTCACCACTTTCAACCGAGCAGACCCCGGGTGGTCCCACAGCGTGGCGGCGGGCGAGATCCGCAACCTCGGTGGGAGGGCAGGCGCTTGGTTGGCGGATATGCTGTTGTATCTGTTCGGCGTTTCGGCCTGGTGGTGGGTCGTGCTCCTCGCGGTCGCTGCGACTTGGACCCTGCGCCATCTGGACGGCAGGTCGGTCAGCGACCGGCGGTCATCCTTCATTGCACTCGCCGGCTTTTGCCTGCTGCTGGCCGGCTCGAGCGGAGTCGAAGCTCTGCGCCTTCATTCACTGAAGGTCGCGCTCCCGCTCGCCCCCGGTGGTTTGGTCGGAGATGCCGTGGCGAAGGTTTTGCAGTCGGGGTTCGGTTTCACGGGTGCCACGCTGATCCTGCTTGCGCTTTGCGCGACGACTCTGTCTCTATTCACGGGCATTTCCTGGCTGGCCGTGATGGAAAAGCTGGGAGGGGCGCTTGAGAGCGCGTACCTCTGGTCCTTGGAGAAATGGCAGGGGTGGCAGGATCGCAAGGCCGGAGCCATCGCCGCAGGGAGGCGCGAGGCGGCAGTCGGGGAAAAGCGTGAGTTGTTGATCGACGAACACGCGCCGATCCGGATAGAGCCCCCCGTGGTCGAGATTCCAAAGTCCGCCAGAGTCCAGAAGGAAAGGCAGGAGCCGCTCTTCCGCGAACTGCCCGACACGCCGCTACCCCCGATCAAGCTCCTCGATGGAGCCGCGAGCGACATCGAAGTCCTCTCAGCCGAGACCCTGGAATACACCTCGCGGTTGATCGAGAAGAAACTCGGCGATTTCGGGGTTCAGGTCAGAGTGCTCGCCGCCTACCCGGGGCCGGTGATTACGCGCTACGAGGTGGAGCCCGCCGTCGGCGTGAAAGGCAGCCAGATCGTCACCTTGGTGAAGGATCTCGCGCGCGCCCTGTCTGTCTACAGCATCCGCGTGGTCGAAACGATCCCAGGCAAGTCCTGCATGGGCCTGGAGATCCCCAATCCGCATCGCCAGATCGTACGGCTTTCCGAAATCGTAAGCTCTCGGGCCTACCACGAGTTGCACGCGCCGCTGACCCTCGCGCTTGGCAAGGACATCGCCGGCAACCCGGTGGTTGCCGATCTCGCCAAGATGCCGCACCTGCTCGTCGCCGGGACAACCGGCTCGGGGAAATCGGTCGCCCTCAACGCGATGATTCTGTCGATTCTGTACAAGACCGAGCCGCGCGAGGTACGGCTCATCCTGGTCGATCCCAAGATGCTTGAGCTCTCCGCTTACCAGGATATCCCGCATTTGCTCGCGCCCGTGGTCACCGATATGCGGCAGGCCGCGAACGCTCTTGCCTGGTGCATGGGCGAAGTGGAACGCCGCTACCGGCTGATGACCTGGATCGGGGTGCGAAATCTGTCCGGCTACAACCACAAGGTCGCCGACGGCGAAAAATCAGGTAACCCGCTCAAGGACCCGGACACGCTCGAGTCGGCTGAGCCCCAGCCGCTGGAGAAGCTTCCGTACATCGTCGTCATCATCGATGAGCTTGCCGATCTGATGATGGTATCGGGAAAGAAGGTAGAGGAGCTGATCGCACGCCTCGCGCAAAAAGCGCGCGCCGCCGGCGTGCACCTGATTCTCGCGACGCAGCGTCCGTCCGTGGACGTGATTACCGGGCTGATCAAGGCCAACATTCCGACGCGCATCGCCTTCCAGGTCTCGAGCAAAGTGGATTCGCGCACCATCCTCGACCAGCAGGGCGCCGAGTCGCTGATCGGGCAGGGCGACATGCTCTATCTGCCGCCCGGCGGCGGGATGTCCCAGCGTGTGCACGGTGCCTACGTCGCCGACCAGGAAGTGCACAAGGTTGTCGATTACCTCAAATCGCTCGGACGCCCCGAATACGTGGGCGGTCTGCTCGAAGAGGAGCAAACCGACGGCGGCGCCGAACCGGGTTCGGGCGAACAGGGCGCAGAGGCCGATCCCCTTTACGATCAGGCCGTGGAGATCGTGATGCGCACGCGGCGCGCGTCGATCTCGCTCGTTCAGCGCCATTTGCGGATCGGTTACAACCGCGCGGCACGTCTCATCGAGCAGATGGAGCAGGCGGGGCTGGTATCTTCCATGCAATCGAACGGCAATCGCGAGGTGCTGGTGCCCGCGAAAGTGGAATAGCTGCCCGATGAGCTTGCGTTCCGGGTTCGTGGCGGTTTTCCTCGGAGCGCTTCTCGCCCTTGCGGCGTCGGGCGCTCGGGCATCGAGCCTGGAGCGCTTCTCGGAGTTCATTACCAAAACCCTCACTGCAAGCGGAGAATTCGAGCAGAAGATCTTCGATCACAACCTCAAGCTGCTGCAAGAGTCGCGCGGCGTGCTTGCGTTTTCGCGGCCGGGTAGATTTCGCTGGACCTACGTGAAGCCTTACGCCCAGCTCATCGTCGGCGACGGCTCCAGGGTATGGATTTATGACGAAGATCTGAAGCAGGTCACAGTGAAGAAACTCGACCAGGCGCTCGGTTCCACGCCGGCCGCACTGCTCGCGGGAAATAACGAGGCCATGCGGGCGTTCAAGCTCTCGGACAAGGGCGCGAAGGACGGTCTCGAGTGGCTCGAAGCGCTGCCTCGGGACAAGGAAGGCAATTTCGAGAAGATCCGCATGGGCTTCAGTGCTTCCGGTCTCGAAGTCATGGAGCTTGTCGACAGTTTCGGACAGACCACGGTGCTCAGGTTCGCGTCGCTCGAGCGCAACCCCAAGTTGGATCCCGGGTTGTTCCGATTCTCCCCTCCCAAGGGTGCCGACGTGATAGGCGACGTCAAATAGCCCCCTCTTCGCCTGGCAAGCGAATGACCGATCTGTTCCCCGCTCCTGCGCCGGTGCCGCCGATGGCGGAAGCCCTCCGGCCCAGGTCGCTCGACGCATTCGTGGGGCAGCAACACTTGCTCGGGCCGGGCAAGCCCCTGCGTCTTGCTTTCGAGTCGGGCAAGCCGCATTCGATGATCCTGTGGGGACCCCCCGGAGTTGGCAAGACAACCCTCGCGCGTCTGATGGCCGACGCGTTCGACGCTCAGTTCATAGCGCTTTCCGCTGTGTTTGCCGGCGTCAAAGATATCAAGGACGCCGTGCGGCGGGCCGAGGAGGCGCTTGCGACATCCGGTAAGCGCACCATCCTCTTTGTCGATGAAGTGCACCGCTTCAACAAGGCGCAGCAGGACGCGTTCCTGCCTTTCGTCGAACGCGGGCTGCTCACTTTCGTAGGCGCCACGACCGAGAACCCTTCTTTCGAAGTGATCGGTGCGCTGCTGTCGCGCACATCGGTGTACGTGCTCGAAAGTCTTTCAGAAGGTGAGCTCGGAGAGCTGTTCGACCGCGCCGTGCGGGACGTCCTCTCAGGGCTCGCGTTCGACGCGCGCGCGCGCGAACGGGTGATCGGACTTGCTGACGGTGACGCGCGCCGCTTGCTCAATCTGCTTGAATTGATCCAGACGGCCGCGGTGCAGGCTGGAGCGAGCAAGATCGACGGCGACTGGGTGCAGAACGCGGTCGCGCGCAACCTGCGCCGCTTTGACAAGGGCGGCGATGCGTTCTACGACCAGATTTCTGCGCTGCACAAGTCGGTGCGCGGCTCCAATCCCGACGCGTCTCTGTACTGGCTCGTGCGCATGCTCGACGGGGGCGCCGATCCGCTTTACGTCGGCCGCCGCATGGTGAGAATGGCGGTCGAGGACGTCGGGCTCGCCGATCCGCGCGCGCTGCGCGTCGCGCTCGATGCTTGCGAGACCTACGAGCGACTCGGCAGCCCGGAAGGGGAGCTCGGGCTTGCGGAGGCGGCGATCTATCTTGCTTGCGCCGCGAAATCGAATGCGGTGTACGAGGCGTACAATCGCGCGCGGTCTTTCGTTTCGGAAGACGCGTCGCGGCCGGTTCCGGCTCATCTGCGCAATGCACCCACGAAGCTCATGAAAGGGCTGGGCTACGGGCGCGACTACCGCTATGCTCATGACGAACCGGATGCCTACGCGGAGGGCGAGAATTATTTTCCGGAGGGCATGCCCGACGTAAAGTGGTACGAGCCGACCGACCGCGGCCTCGAGGACAAGATAAGAGAAAAGATGAAAGAGCTGCGCCGCCGCGACGACGCGGCCACGAAGAAATGATCGACGTCCAGCTGCTGAGAACCGAGATCGACGCGGTGGCGAAACGCCTCGCAACTCGCGGCTACACGCTCGACATTTCCGGCTTCAGGGCGATCGAGGAGAAGCGCAGGCAGATCCAGACCGCGACCGAGCAGCTGCAGTCGCAGCGCAACGCGCTCGCCAAGCAGGTCGGCCAGGCGAAGGCGAAGAAGGACGAGGTGCAGGCGGCCGCGTTGATGCGCCATGGCGCCGAGTTCGGGGAGAAGCTGAAGCAAATGGAAGCGGACAACGCCGCCGTGCAGGAGAAGCTGCGCGAGTTCGTCTCCCTGATTCCGAACCTGCCGCACGCGAGCGTCCCGGTCGGAAGCCGGCCCGAGGACGCAGTCGAGCAGCGCCGCTGGAGCGAGCCTCGCAAGTTCGGCTTCCAGCCCAGGGACCATGTCGACATCGGCGCCGGGCTCGGCGGCCTCGATTTCGATACCGCGGCGAAACTCGCCGGGGCGCGCTTCGTGGTGATGAAGGGCGCTGTCGCGCGCCTGCACCGTGCGATCGCGCAATTCATGCTCGACACGCACACCGTGGAGCACGGCTACACGGAGGTATACACGCCGTACATGGTGAGCGGCGCCTGCGCCGACGGCGTGACGAGCCTCGCCAAGTTCAAGGGCGATCTCTTCAAGATCGAGGACCGCGACCTATACCTCGTCCCAACCTCAGAGTACTCGGTCACCAATTTCGTGCGCGACGAGATCGTGCCGCTCGAAAAGCTGCCGCTGAAGTTCGCCTGCCACTCGCCGTGCTTCCGCTCTGAGGCCGGGGCCGCCGGCAAGGACACGCGCGGCATGATCCGCAACCACCAGTTCGACAAGGTCGAGCTGGTGCAGATCGTCCATCCCGCGAAATCGTACGAGGCACACGAGCAGCTGACCGGACATGCCGAGACGATCCTGAGGAAGCTCGAGCTGCCGCACCGCGTAGTCACGCTGTGCACGGGAGACACCGGCTTCTCCTCGGCCAAGACCTACGATATCGAAGTCTGGCTTCCCGGGCAGAACGCATATCGCGAGATCTCGTCGTGCAGCAATTTCGAGACTTTTCAGGCGCGGCGAATGCAAGCGCGCTTCCGCAACGACAAGGGCAAACCCGAGCCGGTGCACACGCTGAACGGTTCGGGACTTGCAGTCGGGCGCACGCTTATCGCGATCATGGAGAACTATCAACGGGCAGACGGCGGCGTGGATATTCCTCCGGCGTTGCAGTCTTACATGGCTCCTCTCAAGGCCATCGAACCGGCGCGCTGATCCTCTGCGCTGGTAAAATCCGCCCAACCGGAGAGGTGACGGAGCGGTTGAACGTGCCGGTCTCGAAAACCGGAATACGCGCAAGCGTATCGTGGGTTCGAATCCCACCCTCTCCGCCAGTCAAGCACTTTAAGTAGTTGTCCTTTAGCAGTCCGAGCAGACAGCCGCCGCTCTACCCATGCGGCCCGCAGTAGCGATCATTCCCGTTCGTGATCATTCCCGCTCATTCCAGTTGGCCCAGCCGTGCGGCCATGCGCCCATTGGGCCGGAAGGACTACGCAGAACGCTAGCGGCTGTAACGTTCCTTGTGGACCATCTGGACCACAAGATCAAGCGTTGAACAAGGTCTTCACAAGGGAGATGTCATGCCGGTCATCGCGTTCAAGGAAAAGGCGCAGGTGCTGGTCGAGCAATACGGTTGGTCGCTCACCGGTGCGATGGGCTATGTAGATGGCGAAGCGTTCCGCAAACGGCGAAAGCAACCGCCGGCACATGTCCTGATCGGGATCGACGACTATTCGGAGGGCTTCCGGGCAGGCTACTTCCATCGGCCGCTTTCCGAACGTGTGCGTTCACGCACGCCTCGTGCGCTTGCATGCACACCTCCACCAGGTTATACGGGAGGCTATTGAGACCATGCGCCTGTCGGCCTGTCGGGTTTCCCCCCTTTATTGCCGAAACTACAACATCCGGCATGGAAGCCGATCTGCGGAAACTCGTAATTCGATCTCACGGCAATGCTTGACCAGAGCCTTTCGGACCAAGGCATTCCCGGATTTTCCAGATATTTTGCTCGAAGTTGGCCCAATAACTTGTTGGATTATGTGGAGGAATGTGTCTTTAGAGTCGGAGCCAATCGATCCGGGGGGTCCGACCTCACGAACGAATCAGGAATATCGGGGTCTTGGCATGGTAGGTGCTTGAGAAAGATGTCACATTTCTCGTGGTTTTTCAAAGGAACTGAGGAATTAGTGCCTTCGTGGGGAAGGTTTGCCGGCCCGTTGACGCAGTTTCCGGAAGAAAATGGGGACCCCGAGTTGCGGGATTTTATTACCGAAACTACTGCAAAACGGGACTTCCGACCTATTGCGGAACGAATTTGGATTGCCTAGCATCTAGGGCAAAATGGCACTAGAACAAGCATCACAGGTATAGAACAGGCATCACGAGTATCGGCTCGGACGTGCTGGTTCGGGTTGATAGCACAACAACAACAGTAGGCGCTGGCGGCAGGACGCTGGGTGGACCGCAGGACGCTGGGTGTGTGTAGGGAGGATTCATATGAGTGTTCGTATTTTCGGGCATTACGTTTCGCTGCCGCTTGTGCTGCTCATGCTCGCAGAAGCGGCGATTCACGTGGGCGCGGTCCATCTTGCCTGGACCTTGCGCTTCCTGGATATCCACTTCCTGATCTATTCCCCCAGCGGGGATTCCGGATGGTTGCTGCCCCGGGCCCTGCTGTACGCGCTTGTGTTGTTGGGCGTCATGACCTCGTTCGGTCTATACGGTTCGGCGCTGCATAAGAAGGACCGCGAATACCATGTGCGGTTCCTTGCGAGCTTTCCTGCTGCTGCTCTGGTGATGGTGATCACGTTCTACATTGTGCCGGCGAGCTTCCTGGGGCGCGGCATCATGGCCTTGAGCTTCCTGTTCTCTTTCGTCTTTACCGCAATCGCTCGCGCCCTGTTCTTCCGGATGGTGGGCTACGAGGCCCTGAAGCGCAGGGTCCTGGTGCTCGGTAGCGGATCCCGCGCGGCCGAGGTCGAAGGGTTGCTCTCCAGGCTAGGCCCGCGCGCAGGGTTTAACTTGGTCGGTTTTGTATTGTGCGGGGACGAGCAGCCGGGCCGCGACAAGTCCAAGCTGCTTGGCGACTGCAGCGCCTTGCGCGCCCTCGTCGAGCAGCACCATGTCGACGAGATCGTGGTTGGAGTCCGGGACAGGCGCAACGGATACTTTCCCATCTCCAAACTTCTCGAGTGCAAACTCGAGGGAACCAGCATAGTGGATTTGCCGACCTTCTTCGAGCGGGAAACCGGCTATGTTCAGCTGAATTCTCTGAGCGCGAGCTGGATGGTCTTTTCCGAGGGATTTTCCAGGACCGATTTTCAGAAGCTCCTGAAGCGTGCATTCGATATTTGCGTGAGCGGAGCGGTGCTGATCGCCACGCTGCCGGTCATGCTGCTCGGAGCATTGGCGATCTGGCTCGAGACCGGCCGGCCGATCCTGTATCGCCAGAAGCGAGTCGGCGAATCAGGACAAGTATTCGAGATCCTGAAGTTTCGCAGCATGCGTGCGGATGCTGAAAAGGACGGTGTCGCGCGATGGGCGAAAAAGAACGACGATCGCATTACGCGGGTAGGCAAAGTCGTCCGGCTGACACGTATCGATGAATTGCCGCAGCTCGTCAACGTCATGCGCGGCGACATGAGCTTCGTCGGTCCGCGCCCGGAGCGTCCGCCGTTCGTGAGCGAACTCATCCGGAAAGTGCCCTTCTACACGAGCAGGCACTCAGTGAAGCCCGGGATTACGGGGTGGGCGCAGATCCGCTATCCCTATGGCGCGTCGATAGACGATGCCGTGCAAAAGCTTCAGTTCGACCTTTACTACATCAAGAACCACTCTTTGTTTCTCGACCTGGTCATTCTCTTCCAGACTGCACAGGTCGTTTTGTTCGGACAGGGTGCCCGCTAGTGCGTCGCCTAACGCGCTACTTTCAGGGGCTGTGCAGGCGAGTTCTCCCAGCGAATGACCCGGTCGTTTTTGAAATAGACCCGGGAGGGCGCGTAGTACCAGACGGTTTCCGTCTCGACTACCGGAGCGCCCTGAATAGCCCGCACTTCGTCTTTGGTCGACCCGATGCGGAAGTACCTGTTATCCGAAT
>Ga0193745_1000020_pt1 | contig 35388 bp, 61 predicted proteins | sample L1a2metaG_FD_145899 | JGI IMG/M metagenome (GOLD analysis project Ga0193745, IMG submission 145899) | Soil microbial communities from a riparian zone of the East river system, Colorado, United States - L1a2 | ecosystem: Environmental > Terrestrial > Soil > Riparian zone | place: USA: East River... | reverse complement strand
CAGCTAATAGCGGGGTACTAGTAACTGATAGTGGTGGTGTCCCCAGTATAAGTTCAACTCTTCCAGCGTTTACAACATCAAGTATTACCTTTAATCCAACTACTGGCGGAATAGTTGGCACGACTACTAATGACGATGCCGCAGCCGGTAAGGTTGGTGAATATATTAGTTCAGTCATTGCGTCAGGAAGCGCTGTATCAATTGTAACTAATACTGCCAAAACAATAACTAGCATTTCATTAACTGCCGGTGACTGGGATGTCCAAGGTCAATTAATTATAATAGGTGCATCTACAACTCAATTCACCACCGTAGGATGTGCAATTTCATTAACTAATAATACTATACCTACTTTTCCTGCTATTAATGCCTCAGTTTTCATTAATAGAGGTACAATCGATAATGCATCTACTACTACAAAATGGGTGCCCGGAACAAATAGTACGCCAACTATGGGGCTATCGCCATGTAGGATAAGTATCGCCTCAACAACAACGGTATATTTAGTTGCTTTAGGTGTTTTTACTGTTAGCACAGCAACCTCTTACGGTGTTATTTCAGCGAGACGAATTCGATAATTAAAAGGATTTTAAGCCATGGCCGGTGTGAAAATTAGCCAATTACCAGCTTCCGCAGGGTCAGCATTAACAGACCTCATACCCGCTGTACAATCAGGGGTTACAAATAAAGAGACGTTACAACAGGTCTTAACATTATTTAATGCCAACGTTCAGTTGGCAAGCACTGCCCAAGTCACTGGTCTTGATACTGATCTAGCAGGGTTATTGCCCAAAGCTGGCGGAACGATGACAGGACCATTAATTCTATGGACAAACTCACCGTCTACTGCTTTAGAGGCCGCTTCTAAAGGATATGTCGACTTAACCGCATCAGGGTTTACCGTCATTCTGGCGGCTGATTATGCAACCACAGCTAACCTTAATGCCACATCTGCCGGTGCTGGTGTTGGGGCGACACTTACTAATGCAGGTGCAATGGCAGCATTTAGTGTGGATGGCGCTTCACCTTCTGTTAACCAACGTATTTTAGTTAAGGATCAGACTCTAACCCAGCATAATGGGGTATATAACCTTACAACGGTGGGTTCTGGCGCTGTTAACTGGGTGCTGACTCGTGCCACAGACTATGACCAAGCAGCCGAAATCCAACCTGGTACTTTGATTGCGGTTAATGGCGGTACAGTAAATGCCACTAGCTCATGGCTTGAGACTGCTACTGTTGTGACGGTAGATACTGATCCTATTTTGTTCTCACAGTTCTCATTCGGCCCTAATAGCTTCTTTAAGATCGCAAACAACCTATCCGAAGGTGTGGCAGCTACCATGCGTACTAACCTAGGGTTAGGAACGGTTGCAACTAAGGCAGCATCTGATGCAGCTAAGACTACCGCTGTCATGGCAGATGCAGCAACCACGATTGGCAATGTTGCTATATTCACAGATGTCACCGGAACCATTGGAGATGGCGGCACCATTGCAAATCTGACCGCTAATGATCTATGTACTGGCAGACTTACACTTACAACTGGCATACCCGTAACAACGGCTGATGTGACAGGGGCTGGAACCTTATACTTCACGCCTTATAAGGGTAACAAGATCGCACTCTATGATGGGGCTGCTGTATGGAATGTTAGAACATTAACAGAGCTATCCATTGCTGTACCTGCTGTTGCTAACCAGTTGTATGATGCATTTGTGTATGACAATGCAGGTACGCCAACGCTTGAATTAACAGCATGGACAAATGATACAACTAGAGCAACCGCTATCATGTTTCAAGACGGCGTATACGTAAAAAATGGCGCAATAAATAGGCGCTATGTAGGTTCATTTAGGACGACAGCCGTTGCTGGACAAACCGAAGATAGTAAAGCCAAACGTTATGTTTGGAATTACTACAACCGTGTAGCTAGACAAATGAAGGTAGTAGAGGCAACGGTTAGTTGGACATATAGTACTTTAGCTTATAGACAAGCAAGAGGATCGTCTGCTAATCAATTGGATTTTGTAATTGGCGTTAGTGAAGATTCAATAAATGTAAATACAGGTAGTGCGGTAAGTTCAACATCATCTGTTACTGCAAATACAGGTGTAGGTTTGGACTCAACGACTGTTAACTCAGCAAGTATATTTGGTGGCAATGTTCTAGCGGGTGGTCTTAATTTTAATCCAGTTTCAGTTTATAACTCAACAATTGCGGTAGGACGACATATTCTTGTATGGTTAGAACGTGGTGGTGGATCTGGAACGCAAACCTGGATAGGTTTATCACAATCTGGAATTACAGGAATCATCCCTGGCTAACCCCGCCAAATGTCAGTGTTGTCTTTAGGCGGTGGTTGATTAGATGGTGCTTTATCATCTAATGATGTTTTGCCGTCTAATAGTTCTTTTAACTCTTTTAATTTAGATATTATTTCTTCTATTAATTTGTTTCTTTCATTTAATGGCATAAATAACCTCTCTTTAAGCGTCTTTTATTTAATCGTTCAATAAAATGGAGAATGTCTTCATAACTATCCATACAGATATTCTTTGAGTTGCCAAGACGGCTATGACAACTCCCCCATGCAAGCGTTATTAACCAATCGCCAAAAAGATCACGGGTAATAAAAACCTTATAATATTTCTTGTGGCTTTTATGCCACTCTTTTATGAGATACATTATCTTCGATATGATCCATTTGAGAGACAAGGCGTTGATAGTTTTCATCGATTAAGCGATACAGTTCTTCTTGAGGTTCCACCTCATGTCCATCAATATAAAATCTCATCCTCATTTCCTTATTTTTATTAATGACAAGGCGCGAGATTATATTGAAAAAATATTCTATGTCTATCTGGTATTTTTTGAACGATCTACCGCCAGTAATTAGACTTACAGGCAATAGGTGGTTTTCAGTATATTAAATGGTTTTATTGCGGTTATCATAGCAATATAAATACATATTGGGATTTGAGATATACTATAATACTAAACATGAATAGTTATTGATCTATCGTTTGCGTAATTTGAGCAATACTTTTGCAGCTTTTGCGATAGCGGTACATATGGAATTATCGTTGCAATAAAGAACAGTCATCTTAACATCATCTGCATTTTCAAAACCTTTTTCGATTCCCACATTATGAATGACTTCACTGATATAATTTGCTTCGCGTTCTTTCTTACATATTTTGCATATCATGAGTTATAACTTTCTTAGTAAAGAATAAGGTATAATAGGATAAGTGTTATCAATACCGCGCACCCACTGATTAGACCCAAACAGAAACAGACAATATTCTCAAACATAACTAATTCCTTATCCGAGGATATTATGACAAAACGTTATGAAGATATTAATATACACCACGACTTACATAAACTTATTAAAATTGGAGAACAAATCATGACAGCCATCGCAGACTTTGCAGCAGCCCAGAATGCATTCAACGACCGTATGGACGTTGCTATTGCAGATTTACAAGCCGACATTCAAAATTTGAATGATCAAATTGCAGCACTCATTGCAAATGCTATTACACCAGAAGACCAAGCCGCTTTAGATACCCTGAAAGTTCGCGCACAAGCTATGGCAGATAAGCTAGACGCTTTAGATGCTTTAACTCCACCAGTTCCACCAGTCGTATAAGCTTAAAAGAAGCCAACTATTTGCAATTCGCGAATCACGAATAGTTGGTTTTCTGTTACAGACTTATATTTAAACCTGGCGAATTCGACACCTTTAAACTTAACTGATTTTATTAATTTCTGTCCTTTGAATATTCTAAATGTATCATTACTTTTTTATGAAGAGTAATTATTGAACCGATACTCGGTGTGCGATGTTCTATATCAACCAATGACACCTCAACTTCAAGCATTTTGTTTTCGATCTTCTCAAGTTCCATGATTAAGCGCTTAACTGTAATTGTCATTATTCTTCTACCGTAAATTCAATTGTTTTTATATACTCCATAGTTTCGGAATAACCTTCTGCACAATCTGGTTTACAATTAAAAATTTTACCAAGCTTAATATGACCATCACTTCTTCTATAAACATTCACGTAATAAGTTTTCTCGGTCGGTGCCATGAATAGATCATACTCTGCTTCACTTTCAAAATTTATAAATCTTCCTTGATCGTTCCACCAACATATATCTATATCACCGTCACTATCTTCTACTATACCAACCAATCTTTGACCTCTATGACTATTATCAAAATACTTAAGCTCAATGACTTTTGAGCCGTCACGGCAAACAACTTTATCACCCGCAAGGGCGCGTTCTAAATTAAATTTTCTCATTTTCTTCTCATCACATATTTTACAATAGGTAACTAAACCATGAATACAACTTGGTAATCTTTGAGGTCTATCCGTCATGAGTTACTCAGCACTATTTCGCCGTCAAAGGGTTTGTATTTATTTATATCCCAATATTCTGAATCAACTATTGGATTTGACTTTGTACCTATCTTTAAACATATTGCTCCTTCTGGACTGCCAAATAAAACAATTGCTTTATCTTCTGAAACCCCAATCCACGGATATTCTTTCGTCTCTGATTTCTCTTTAACTGTTACTTTCATCGCTCACCTTTTCATACGTGCATTCAAAAATATCTGGCTTGCATGGATAAAACTCGCCTTTAATTCCTTTGATAATGTAATCACCAGGGGAAGCGCGCATTTCACCTTCTAATGTTGTAATTAACAAATCATCTGAAGTTAATTCTTCTCCTATTTCTGTCATTCCAAGTTTTATTAATATTTCTGTGGAATTATTTCCATTGTACTGAATTGCATCAATCACTTATTGGTTTTTTCTATATTTCATTGTTCACCTTGGACGATAGTTAGAAAGTGAAGGATAATACAAAATATTTTTAACTACTACTTTCATTCTTCACCATAATGTAACTTTCTAATCAACTCTCTTAAACAATCTCTAGATACTAAAGATTGCTCCTTAGTGCTATTAGGATTAACAAAATCCTCAATAACAGAAAACAATATTACTGCTAACTGAATTAAATCATCTTGACTTGCCAATACTTTATTAAATACTTCTGGATGTTCACTCATTCACTCACCTTTGGTTTACAATAAAAACATGTAGGAAATGTAGGAGACATCACCGCAAAACATACAGGGCACTGCCAACCTTTTGGAGATTGAAAATTAGATTGTCCCATAGGATATCCTGGCACTATCACTGGAGTGCAAATAGGGAAAGATAATTTCTCGATTCTGTTCACCAATTTTAAACGCATGAATAGTTTCGGCGGTTAATTTTCTCTCATTCATGAGGTAATTCATTACTGGTGACGTAGAGATGATTGACTTCACTTTATCTGGCGATTGTCGAATGAATGTTTTTTTCTTATAGCCATCGAATTTAGGCTTACCCACCCCAAGGTATTGCTCTGCCTCTTTTAACGCAGCCTTGATATCTATATTGCGGTTTAAACGCCATAACTCAAGTAAATCCCCTTTCTCGCCTGTGGCGAAATCACACCATACTCCAGACTTTTCGCCAGTGAGATGCACTTTCAATGAATCGCCGACTTCACCGCTAACACCACCAACACACCATTCAGCACCCATTCTCTTTCCTTGAGGTAACAAGAACTGTACGATTTCTTGAGCACGTTGAGCTAACATTCCAGCAATTTGATTAAAACTATTCATTCATATAACTCCTGACATTGGATTTGTTGTTGAATTAGATTTTTTTTTGTAAATTTGGTGGCATTACGTAGCCATGTGTTAAACGCCATATCCCACCGTGAAAACTTGGCTCCCCTTGATAAGTGATACTCCCTGAAGTGTATAAACTCGGCTTCGACATCAAGACCAGATTGGGTTGCTATAGTCCTATGTGACTCCCCTATTTCCATCTTTTCTGGGAAAGAGGATTTATTCGTTTTCGTTGGTTTATTAGCTTGACGCTTTTTCAAGCTAATACCTGATGTACATTCTCTGATGTTATTACTGATGTTATTAGTAGTGCTGTCAGCACCTGGTACCAAGAGCTGTGAGCACTGAGTAGGTGGTGCTACAGGCACTGGGTGCTGTGAGCACTGAGTGCTATCAGCACTGGGTATGAATAATTGATAGTGGTTATTCTTACCAAAATATCTTGAAATTTTTATTAAACCTTTCCCTTCCAGGGTTTTGGTATAGCTCTTAACTGAATCAATCGACATACCACAATATGTCGCTAGTGATAGGTGGGAAGGGAAGCAATCAGATTTAGAACTTGTGTAGCTTGCCAGCATTACTAAAAGCATTCTTTCATACACATTTAATTTGTACTGTGTAGAAAGGCTGCTTCTTAAAAAACGATCGATGGTAATTTGTGCTTGTATCATAACTCATCTCGAATTTTCTCTATGCCAAAGATAAAATCATGAGAGATCTCGGCACTTAATATGTCATGGCAATAACAAGTAGTACTCAGCTGTAATGCGAGCCTGTGTAATTTTTGAATGACAGAATTTGAAGAATTTTGATCGATAAAAGCTGGCGTCAACGATTGCTGACTGTTAAAATTTGCTTGTCGATATTTATCATGCTCCGGCAACAATTCTGCCCGAATTAACGGAGCATGAGCCTTTTTGTAGCTCATGTTTATAAATCCTTTTCTTAATGCCGAACATCCTGTTCAGCTCAAACTCAATTCACAAAAAGAAATACTTCTCTTTCCCCTACTTTAAATTTGATATCCCCATACTGCTTCTGAAGTTCAATCAAGTCTTTCATTAGCTTTAGTGAACGCCGAATAACTTGCGACTTGTTAAAACTCAAATCGTTGATTAACACCTTTAAAAGGAGATCAGTTTGTTCGTCTATACGCATGGTTAAATTGCGATTAAACATTTTTTATTTGCTCTGTATTTACTTTATATGTGCATCTTAACAAGAGTTATCTGATAAAGCAGGGAAATGATCATTAGAAAAAATGATTAAAAAATACACTTACTGTAACTCTGCAAATTCCAGAGAAGGGGTTTCAATTTCTAGAAAAGATAATGTTTTTTTATGTTCTTTCAAAACACGTTTAGTATTTACGCCTAAGGAAGTATTTTTACCTATGTCGATTCCTATACTTTTTAACAGAGGTTTTAGCTCAAGTAAAAAAGCATAAAATTCGCCAGAGAATTCTCTATCTTCTCCTTCCTGGGAACCGTTATGACGACATTCTGGAATTTTTTTGGTTAATGCATGGTACATCCGTGCCAGCTTCATTAAGACATTTTGTTTTTTTATCTGATGCCAATTTGAATTCTTTTATTTTTTCTTTTGCTTCATCGGACAGCCCTTCGTGAGACAATAGTTTTTCTATTTCACGCTCTAAAAAACTCATATATAACCCTTACTTATAATTCATTGGAATTAAAAAGGAATGTCATCGTCAAATTCTTTTTTCTTTTCTGGAAGCTCCGTTACAAGTTCTTTCCTGACATAATCCTCTATGGAATTTCTGTCAGGGTATTTTGAACCAACTGGTTTTCCATTTAGTTTATCAAATGGGATTTCTTTTCCTGATTGAAAACCAACTTTAACAAATGTATTACGATTCAATGCCATGTCTGGTTTAAAACTTCCATTTTCATAAGCCTCTAATAACCCAATAGATTCGCAAAAATGGATGATCTTCCACATCATTGAAGGTACGAAAGTAAGGTAATCAAATATTTGCTCTATCTCATTATTGCCATGGTAAACATTAAGCATCACCACAATCATTTGATTGCCTTTGTCTGACGGCTTTGGCGTCATCTGTCTTACTACAGCATGATAGTTACCAGGCTTTATTAAACTAAAACGTGCGTCTTCTGCTTGTTGCTTTGATATGGGGGTATAACTAAAACTCATTTTAAATATCCTTATTCTTTGGGTTCAGTTCTTTTGAAAATATTATTAGTCATTTCTAAGATATCTTGCGCAGCTTGTCTATATCCTAATTCATAACCTTTATTAAATCCCTCGGTATAACCAGTATTTTTTTCAATATCTTTATTATGTTTGTAAATAATACTATCAAGTTCATTTTTAAAATTGCTATGCATCACTTAACTGCCTTTTTAGCTTTGTTTTCCATGTGATCGATGATCTTTTGGATGACGATTTCATTCATTTCTTCAAACTTTTCTGCACCAGCTTTGTCTAGCCATTTATCTATGGTTTCTTGCGGTTCTTTGTAAAGATCAACGAGATGTTTTAAATGGTCTACCTGATCCTGTGTTGCAAGCTTTTCATTGACGGCGACACGCTCAAGAATTTCTTTGTCGTACCGTGTGGAAAACTCACTGTAGTTAGCTTGAAATTGATCGTCTTCTGGAAATTCTATTAGCCTGCTTCCTTTGACAATAGCGACACGATCTTGGCCACGCTTTTGTAGTTCAATGATGAGATCAAATAAATAATCTAACTTTCGGTAACAATCATATGTGCTTCCTAAAACAACCATGTTCTGTCCGTATTCATTCTTTGCGTGGCTTGTGATAATAACATTCATATCAATTCTGACAAGCAGATTGAATAGATGTTTCATGCGCTTGTTGGCAGACGAATAATGCCGGCCGAAGTCAGTGCCATTAATTGCCGCTGACTTTTCTAATAAGTCATTATATAAAACTGTCATGGAGTCGATGACTAATGTTTTATAATCGTGCCGCTCTACCATCAATACTTTCTTTTATCCATAGAGCCTTCGGTGTCGATGATATAAGGCTTTGGAAATTGAATCGACATTGTAGACTTACCAACTTTGGCATTGCCGTACAAAAATAGTTTAAGACGACCTTTTGCTACTTCTGGTTTTTTTGCTTTTAGACTCATTTTAATTCTTCCTCTTTTTTAATTTGTCTTCGTTTTGAATATTCTTTTAAGAGTGCTTTTTTAATTTCTGGATCGTTTTTATATTCTTCTATCCATTCGATGATGTTTAGGGTGTCTATTTCATCTATTGTTTGTGTACTCATTTAGTCAACCCTCACAAAATCTGTTTTACCTGACTCATAAAGTTTTTTTTCAGTTTCAGTTAAGATGTTTTGTATACAATCTCGCGCATACATAAATATTTCTTGTTTGTAATCGATTGTGATTACATCGACACAATTATCTAAATCAACATAGGAGTGACAACCATCGCATTGGATTATCGACATGATTTATTACTCCAGATGGTTTCACCATTGACTTGATCTTGCCTTGATTGAAATCCCGATTCTTCCATAAAATCTTGGTAAGCTTCCTCGCATACTTCTGAAATAATTTCTTTCATGTATCTTTCTGTCTCAGATAAGTAAGCTTCTGTTGCGGTCGGTGATCTTAAAGAATCTTCATAATCATCGGCATCTAAAACATGAGAGAGTAATAATCTTTTTTCATACAGTGGGAGTTTTTGAATATTGAGGGTGACGCCAGTGAAATTATATCCTGCATATTCTTCCATGAGGCCATGAATATATTGTTTGAATGCAATCCTTGACTGTCCGTGATCCAAGTTAGCGTCCTGCTCTTGTTTTCTTGCATTAAATTGTACTACTATTAAGTTACTCATTTGCTTACTCCCAAGTGTGACAATGATTAGTTAAGGTCGCGCCCTGCAAGGCTCGGCTTTAACGCCTGCTTAGAACCATTTAAACCCGTGCGCCATCAATCCAAAAAGTGATCCAAAACCACCTAACATTAAAACCATCATTCCTAATATCCATCTAAAGTCTGTCTTCATGTCCTTTCTGATCTCTCTTACTTCATAAATCAAGTTGTCCATGGTCTTGACTATTCCTTCGAGTGCAGTCTCGACTCTTGTCATACGTTGCTCATAAAGCAGGTCGTACTTTGTGATTGCTAGTTGTTCGTTTTTTGTCATTTGTTTCTCCTCTTGAGTAAGGCTATGATATCATAGTATCAGTCGATTGCAAGAGCTTTTCACGATTAGTTTTATAAGATTCGAGGCAGTTAACAATGATTTCATTTATGCTTCTATGCTGATCAAAGGCTGTTTTTCTAATAAAGCTCCAGGTATCAGTGGGAACTCGTATTGTTGTTGTTGTGATCGATTTATTTTTATCCATAACTATTCCTTTGATTATAATAAGTTGTTTCATTGCATACTATCATGACAGATGGTAGAGTCAACAAAAATAACTTCATATTAGTGTAATGAGGTAAGTTTAAAGGTGGCGAATCCGCTACCTTTAAATAAATGATAATCAAGGAATGATTATGAATAAATGGATTGAATATGAAAAAGAGAAGGCGAAACTTCAGGAATTAGATTTAGATCATAAAGAGTACGAAAGATTAATAGCTGAATTGCTTAAGAAACTAAACTTATAGTAGCTTTGTGATTCGGCAAAGGACAGGCGGGAGCTAGCCACTCCCACATGCTGATATTTAACATGAACATTCATTCATTACCTAACAAGGCAAATCACTTACTTAACAGGCAAATAATAATGAAATTACCGCCATACAGCAAGCCATTACACCAACTTTTAACATCCGGTCAAAAGCCAACCAATAGTGTTTATGTCTTTATTGGCAGCGAATCATGGGATAGAGGCAAGGTTTCTTCTCGCACACGTCCCACAAGAACCATTGCGCTCCCACCTGATCATTCGCCTTTCGCTTACGACTGGCCAGTCAAGGGATGTGAGATACTTATAATAGAAACCAGCGAACTCGTAACGGAATACATAGAAAGCATTGCTCAAGCATTATTTGATTATGATGCGGAGCGAGTGGTGCTTTTATCTTTAAATTTACTATCAACCACATACAAAAAGGATTTTTAACTATGTCAGACAAGCGCAGACCAACAAAAGGATTTACGAAAAATAAAAATATTATCTCACCGTATGCAAGTGATGAAGATAATGTTCATTCCTTACCAGTCGAAATTGAAATAGAAAAGCTATCTCAAGTTAAAATGAAAAAGATAGATTGGATATGGAAAGATGTTATAGCAAAAGGAAAGTTAACTCTATTTGCTGGCGAACCAGGAGTCGGGAAATCACAACTTTTATTATATATTGCTAGTATTGTTAGCAATGGCGGTAAATTTCATTTTGAATTTAAAAATTGCGAACAACAAAAAGTATTATTAATTTCTGGTGAGGATGAATCTGAAGATACAATTGTTCCAAGATTAAGAGCACTGGGCGCTAATATAAATAATATCGATAATGTTAAAGGTATTAAAAAAGTTGATAAGAATGGCCAGCCATATTATGACGCCATTTGCTTAGTAGAACATTTAGCAGAATTAGAACAAAAGATTATTGATAATAATTATAAGATACTAATTGTCGATCCAATTACAATTTATCTAGGTTCTATTGACCAACATAAAAATAATGAAATCAGAGGCGCCCTCGCAAGAATTACTGCTTTAGCTGAAAGACATGATCTTGGATTAGTTCTCAATTCTCACTTCTCAAAACCATCTGGCTCAGCTAGCAAAAATGCAATCTATCGAGTCATGGGTAGTATAGGTTTTGCTGCCGCAGCAAGAGTCGTTTACGGCATTATGAAAGACCCAGAAAACCCCGAAAGACGGCTTTTTATCCCAATCAAAAACAATATTGGTCAAGATAAGTACGGGTTTGTATACAAAATAATCAGTTCTTTGTTGGAAAATAGTATAGAAACGAGCCACGTGTCATTTCTTGATGAAAGAATAGACAAGACAGCGAACGAAATTCTTAATACGCAGACAGATGTGAAAGCACCTAAATTGGAAGAAGTTAAGACATTTTTAGTTAAGTTGCTACAAAATGGTGCAGTTCCTTTGTCCGTCATTAGGAAGGCATGCACCGACAATGGCCATTCAGTAGCGAGAATGTATGCTGCAAAAGAAGATTTAAAAATATACGAATATGATTCTTTTGCACCTAAAAGAGGCAAAATGTGGACACTCTCTCCATCATCACGGACACATGGACAAACGGACAATTGTTGATTAATAAGGAGTTTTTGATGTCTATGACGGACAAACAGACGGACAACGGACACTGTACAAATATTGCCTATGTTGTCCATGTGTCCGTCTCTATAAATATACATGGACACTCTCTAACTATATAATAAATAATATATAAAGAGAGAGTTTGTCCGTTTGTCCATGTGTCCGTGTAGAGAGATAGACAATTATTAATAATTAGGAGAATAGAGATGAAGTTTTTAGAATCAATAACAGCATTAGGAAATAATATTTTAGTTCCTATTGATAAAATAAAGTTTGTTAAATTTACTTATGATTACAGAGATCAAGAACATAAATATGTCATTCATATCACAACTGATGATTGTGAACTTGAAGAACATTATCCAAACAATGAAAAAAAAGCTGATACTCGTTTCAAACAAATTAAAAAAATAATTGAGGCTGAATGACATATTAGGCTTTACGATGAAATAATTGTTCCACATGGAACTGGTTAACGGAGTTTTTAGCATGGTCAAAACAAGGAAGTTTGTAAGCTTCAAGGATAGTGATAAAGTACAAGAATTACTCAAACAACTATATGGAAATAGTAATGAGAGCGAAAAGAATCGACGACAACCAGAACCAGATAGTGAAAGCATTTCGGGATCGAGGGTGCACGGTGCTAGTCATGAGCATGGTGGGAAAGGGAGCACCTGATATTGCGGTCGGGATTGAGGGACGAAATTGGTTCTTCGAAATTAAAGACGGTGAAAAGTTTTTAAGTCAGCAAAAACTAACGAAACATGAAAAAGAATGGCATGATAATTGGAAAGGACAAGTCGATGTCATCAGTTCAATTGAAGATATCGATAGTTTCTTTCGTTGGATAATAGAAAGCGACCACTAAGGATTATAATGCCAAAGTTCAGCCAGCCATCACTCTCAAAACTTTCAACATGCGATTTGGAACTGCAAAAACTATTTTTCGAGGTCATTAAATATTTTGATTGCACTATTTTGGAAGGCTACAGAAACCAAGCAGACCAAGAGAAAGCATTTCAAGCGGGCAACACCAAACTTCATTTTCCCCATGGAAAACACAATCAGCAACCAAGCCTCGCCGTAGATGTCGCTCCCTACCCACTAAATTGGAGCAACACTAAACGATTTTATTATTTTGGTGGGTTTGTAATGGGTATTGCTAAAAGATTGAAGGAAGAGGGAAAAATGACCCATGGTGTGAGATTCGGTGGTGATTGGGATGGCGATACTGAAGTAACCGATCAAACCTTTATGGATTTGGTACATTTTGAAATAATTGTTTAATTGATCTTATAATGCGCTAAAATAGAAATCAAATGATATTAAAGGATTAAGTCATGGATGAGCCTGGTCAACGCGGCCAACCAACAAAATTTACGGAAGAGGTAAAAGAAAAAATTATTCATGCCGTAAGCAAGGGTGCTCCTAATGTGCTTGCTTGTGATTATGCAGGTATAAACATTTCAACAATGCGCAATTGGAGACTGTTAGCTAAAGAAGGTAATGAAGATTATGTACAATTCTTCATACGGCTAAAAGAAGCTAGAGGCAACTCAACAGTTCATTGGCTAGAAAAAATTGATGAAGCATCTGCCAAGGGTCAGTGGCAAGCAGCAGCTTGGAAGTTAGAACGAAGACATTATAAACATTTCGGACGCAGCGCAGATGTCATGGAGCTAGCGAAACAAATGGATCGCATTGAGAAAGAAATCAAAAAAGCAAATCGAAATAATTCATCTGATGATAAGGAAATCACTGAATGAAAAACCCATATAAAAATGCACCGCTTCCTCTTAATACCTGTCCTGGTAAAACCAAGGAAGGCTATAGCATGGCTTACTCAACACAATTAGTTGCTGGAAAACAAATTGATGATGAGCTAAAGCAAAAGTATATCGACAATCGAGATTTTCGTTTACCTCGTCACGCACCAAACTTTCAAAAACCAAAAGTTTATTCAGATGAGGTCACGAAATGAGCGAGCCACTTGATCGAACTAATGGAAAGATGGTTGATCACATCTATAAAGAAATGCAGAAAGGTTACGACGATAATTCTGCGATGACAGTCGTTATTAATAATTCAAGATTAGACCCTGAAAGAATAACTGGACGAAAAGAAAATCATTCTTATGAACTCTAAGTGTGAAGATTGTGATGGTACAGGAGTTATTGAAACAGAAGGTCTTCATGTTGGTCGTGAGAGATACGATAAAGACATGGGTTATGTTGTGCATGATGTTTATGGGAAAGGTGATTGGGCAATGACAGCTTGTCCATGTCAAAGTTACGATTAACTCAAGGAGAGAGTAATGCCGTTAGTTAAAGGTGCTAAAGCTAAAACAAGGAAAGGTTTTTCTACTAACGTGAAAAGAGAGATGGAAGCTGGAAAACCGCAGAAACAAGCAGTCGCCATTGCTTATAGTGAAGCAGGTGAAAAAAAGAAAGCTAAAAAACCACGGAAGAAATACTAATGAAATGTGAGCATAGAATTAATGAAACAAGAAATACGTAATTTATACGATGCAATTTCTGATCTAATTAGGTCTTATGACTTTGAGAATGGATATTTTGAATTTAGAACTATTATTCTTCAGTCTGGAATCAATAAAGATATTTCTAATTTTCAAACTTATCTTGTAAAAATTAAAGAAAATGAAGTATGGGCAAAAGACTTTAAAAAAGAAATAGAAATAAGAAATAAATGTAGAAGTTGTTTATTAACAGAAAATGGAAAATAAGCAAAAAATCAGGGATTAAATACTATGGATGAAGTAAGGACTATCAAGAATAAATGGCTAGAAAAAGAATGGCGCGATCCATTAAAGCATCGCGCGCCTGATGATCGAAAGCAGATTAAGCTAGAAGAAGATTCAACGCCTTTGCTTAAGAAATATAATGCAAAAGATATTGTCATTAAATGGAATCGAGCTAATAGAATTAAGACTCTTAGAGGAATTAGAAGATAGTGCAATGTACTTCTTGTGATTATCCTGATTCTAAAGTTGTTGAAACGAATAAGGATGAAAGATTCAATCAAATTTATCGAAGACGTGAATGTATTCGATGTGGGTTTAGATTTACAACGCAAGAACACATGAAGGACAGTAACAAACGGCAAGATTATAAAACAAAACCACCCAGGTTTATTTTAGACAAATGACGACATCAATTGCAGATTTAAATAAAAGATTGAATAGGGCAGATGATTATCGTCATCAAATCACATCGCAACATCTTATTATCAATAATGGAAGGATGATTATTAGCAATGGAAGTGAACCCAAAAAAATATACATTCCGAATCAGACTAGTGCAATTGCTCATGCTGATAATAGTTTTGTACGCGGCATATTGGGTCCATTTGGAAGTGGTAAGACTACATGGGCAATTACTGAAATTGTCTTACGCGCTTGCGCGATGCCAACTTGGTATCACGGCCGTAGACGAGCACGATGGGGAATTGTCAGAAACACTGCTGGAGAACTAGAATCAACAACATTGCAATCATGGATCACTTGGTTTGATTCACTTGGGGACATTTATAAAAGACAGAAACCAATATTAAAATATGAGCACGCATTTAATGATGGTAATGGTATTATTGAACTTGAGCTTCTATTCATTGCGTTAGATCGTCCTGAACATGTCAGAAAGATTAAATCGTTGGAGTTGACAGGGGTTTACTTCAATGAACTTTCTGAAATCCCGAAAGCGGCCTTTGATCACATGAAAGGCCGCGTTAATCGTTATCCCTCTAAATCATTGTGTGAGAAACCATATTGGTCAGGCATTATCTTTGACACCAATCCGCCAGATGAAGACCATTGGCTTTATAAAATGTTTGAAGAACAAGATGTTGAAGGCCATAAGCTATTTAGACAACCACCAGGATTATTAAAAAATGATAATGGATGTTGGATTAGAAACTCTAATGCTGATAACACTGCTCACCTTCCTGATGATTATTACACAAAGCTAGCAGCCGGCCAGACGGAAGAATTTGTGAAAGTATTTTGCCTTGGCGAATATGGAACAGTTGGTACTGGTAAAATTGTTTTTCCAGAATTTAATTCTGATCTTCATGCGAAAGATCATCTTGAAGCAATACAAGGTGAGTCGTTAATACTTGGTTGGGACTTTGGATTGACTCCAGCGTGTGTTGTATTGCAATTAACGCAACGTGGTGTGCTGATGTTATTGAAAGAATATTTAGGTGATGGCATTGGTCTTAGAAGCTTTGCAGAATCAGTAGTTCTCCCTGGACTATTAAGGGATTTCCCTTATTGCAAAGTTGGTATGTCTATTGGTGACCCTGCTGGTATGGCGCGTAATGAGATCATGGAAGAAATGTCCTGTATTGGCGAACTCTGTTCATTAGGCATTGATACCATTCCCGCAGAATCAAATAATCTTGAACCACGATTAGGATCGGTTCGATATTTCTTAAATAAAATGGTTGATGGCCATCCATCATTTGTCATGGATAAAAAGAAATGTCCTGTGACTTATAAAGGTTTTCTCAAAGATTATTATTATCAGAGGTTGGCAGTTTCTGGCGAAGAAAGATTTAAGGAAAAGCCCCATAAGAACATGGCATCTCATCCAATGGATGCTGTGCAATATCCATGTTTACATCTGGCATCAGATCGTATTGTGAAAGATAAAATGAGCACGCACAAAGTTGTTGATATGTGGAACCCAGTTTTTCACTGGCAATAAAGGATTAAACATATTAAAATAATGTTTTTGGTTATTTATTATGAAAGAGAAATTAAAGTTTTATAGGAAAATATCCAATCCAGATAGTAATGGCTGTATGAATTGGTTAGGTGCTAAAACAAGGAATGGATACGGTACTTTAACGTGGAATAAAAAACCTATGACATTAGCTCATCGTTTATCTTATAAATTACATAAAGGATCAATACCAGAAAATATGTGTGTTTGTCATACTTGTGATAATCCATCATGTGTTAATCCAGATCATCTATGGATAGGGACTATAGCTGAAAATAATCAAGATATGGTTAATAAAGATAGACAACATTTAAAAAAAGGTATGAGACTTAGTAGTAAATTAACTGAATTACAGATAAAAGATATTAGAAATAAAATACTTCAAGGTATTACTATGGTTGAATTATCAAAAGTATATGGGGTTAGTGATAGAACGATTAATAACATTAATTCAGGTAAGTTATGGCCATCCATTGATACAAAAGAACATAGATTATTAAGGTTAAAGAAAGTAAAAGAAATGCGTAGTAAGCATTCATCTAAATTAGCTACAAAATTAACAATAGAACAAATTAAAGAAATTAAAATTAGATTGTCTAATGGCGAAGGCCAAAAAAATATTGGATTAGATTATGGTGTCAGCCAATTTTGTATTTATGAAATTAAACATGGCAGAAGATGGAAAGATATTTAAATTAACGGAATAATACTAATGGACTGCGATTTAGGAAGGTTATAGGTAATGGACCAAAGGATTGTGTCAAGTAAGGAATATAGAAGGTTTATTGTTTATTCCATGAAAATGAAAAAATATTTCCAGGATAAAGTTTATTTTAGTAAGAGTGAATATGAGAAATATCTTGATTGCGTAACAAGATACAATCAATTCTTAAACGAGATTGGCATTCGTCATGTTAGTAAGAAGTACGATTACTGTTATCACAATAAAAGTACTTGGAAATATTTAGACGTTGTTATAAATGGGGATTATTTTATAAGAGGTATTTATAATCCTGATTTTAAAGGAGAGAAATAGAAATGGATTGTAGTTATTACGGAACAAATGAAGGTGAATTAAAGGGTGAGCCATTAACTCACATGTTAATTGATGATTTCTTTCAAGCCTTGATTGATAGAAATGACGCGAAATACCAAGAAATATTTAGAGAAACAATAAAGAGCTTAAAAGAAAGCAATTCTGTTGAATTTAAAAAGATCAAGCAAGATATCAAAATATTTAGCTCTGATGTAAGGCAGTTAAATATTAGAATTGAAAATATGAATAGAGACTTGTCCGATATTAAAAATGATATCTACGAATTAAAAGAAGAACTATCAGAACTAAAAAAACCTAAAAAGAAAACTGATTTTAAGTTGGGGAAGAAATATGCTTAAAGAGGATATGGACTGTATTAAAAGTGGTATGCTTCACTTAGATAAAGCATTGCAGATTTTCGAAAATATTAAGGATAATGAAACTAAACTAATCTTGAAAGAAATGGCAAGAGGTTTAGAAGTTTCATGCGGCAGAATTTTAGATAAAATAACTAACCAAAAAGGAACATTATCATGACAGCACAAGCACTTATTCAACAATTTACGATTAACTTTCCTGGCCAGAATAATATTGTTCCGCGTTTCGGCCATTTGTATGCACCCGAGCAAACACTGGCGCAAGTTAAAGCCGCTGGCTATTTAGATGTTTGGATTAAGGCTCAAAATCAATCTATTTTGGCGACTGACATTATAGGCGCGGTATGCTCAGACGGCACAGATTGGTTAAAACCCATATTTACTAATGGATCATGCCAGCTAACCGTATTACCATAATGATTTTTTCAAAGGAGAGATAAGATGAATTTTGTTGAAGCTTTAGCTGAATTAAAAGAAGGCCATGAATTAGTGCGTGAATGCTGGCAGATGGCAGATGGTTATTTGACATTTATGCCTGGCATGAAACATGTATGGAAGATTTTACTCTATCCAAACCCAAATGCTGGAAATCATATTTTTTCAGTGGAAGAAATAGATGCAACAGATTGGGCGCGTTATGATGCAAATAAATTTGCTCCAAAAGAAGAAGTAAAAGAACCAGCTCTTGATGATATAGCAGCTTAACTGGTTTAAAATATAGTGCGATGACACGATGTTGTCGCACTTAAAATGAAAAGTGAGATGGTATGGAAATCATCAAAGACGTTATGTCTCAGGACGAGATCAATCTTCAGAATGAAAAACTTGAAGCAGAGTTATTAGAAGCAGGCGTTGATGAAAAAGAAGTCCTAGAAAAAGCGCGAGAAGACATGACGCTTTGGGATGGCTATTTTAATGAAAACATTGTCCGTGGCAAAGACGATATGAATTTCGTCTTGCGTGATCAATGGAGCGCTCTGGAGAGAGCTGAATTTACCCGTCTTTTTAAACCTGCAATGACTTTCAATAAACTTTATGACACCACCAAGAAAGTAGCTGGCGAACAACGTAAAAATAAATCTGACTTAATTGTTAGATCCTTGACTGGCAAAGCGTCACAAGAGCAAATTGACTTACGCGCTGATTTAGTCCGCACAATATCCTATCAATCACAAAATGACCTTGTTTATCAAACTGCATTTAAGCAGGCATTATTGTCAGGGTTTGGTGGTTTTGAAATTGATCTTGATTATGAAACTAATAAATCTTTCAACCAAATTATTAAATACAATCTTATTCCTGATGCCACAAGAATGTCATTTGATCCCACAGCATTAAAGCCACATAAAGGCGATGGAAACTTTTGTTCACGCCAATACATTTATGCAAAGCAAGAATTCTATGCGACTTATCCATGGGTCATGAATCCAGTGAGCTATGCTGATCCAAGATTGCTTTTAGATTTTCAGTGGCAAACAAAAGATACAATTGTTGTGTGTAAATACACACGCAAAGAATGGTTTCCTCTAAAACTATTTAAGCTTAGAAATGAGTACGGTCAGACGATGACTGTCACAGAAGATGAATGGGATGATATGCAAGAACGTTTTAAACTGGCTCGTCAACTTGCAGATCAATCAATTGTTGTCGGTGGCATTATTTTAAAAGAAATACCAAAAGTTGTGATGGAGAGAAACTCACAAGATTATTTTATGCGTCAATATTTGATGACACAAAATCAAATTATTAAATTTGTCGATTGGCCATCAAAATATTTGCCTCTTATTTTTGTCGATGGCGATTCAAATTTTATTGAAGGCAGACAATACACTCGTTCATTTACTCATGAAGCGAAAGATGCTCAAAAGTTTGTGAATTATGTGGGTAGTGAAATTGCAGCAGAGATTAAAAATAGACGTCGCGAACAATGGATAGGAACGCCTGATAATATTCAAGGCTATGAACAAATGTGGCGTAATCCTGAGCTTCAAAATGGCATATTGCTTGCAAAAGCTGACCCAAAGTCAGGTGCTATGCCAATTAAAATGCCAGCATGGGAATTATCTCAGACATTATTACAACAATTTCAACGTGGCAGTCAGGATATGCGTGAAATCCTTGGGTTTTCTGAAACAGAGCAGCTTCAGGGACGTGATATATCAGGTAAAGCAAGACGTGAGCGCAAAATGGAAGGCTCCATGTCATCTTATGTGTTTTTTGATAACCTGAATCAGGCAATCGAACAAGGCGGCCGAGTCGTTTTGAGTCTATTACCTCACATTATTGGTGATGAACAACGAGATTTCGTACTTTCAAAAGCAAATGGTAATAAAGAAGATATTACAATCAATAAACGCGTAGGGGATGAGGTCACTAATTCTTTAGACCAAGGAGAATACGATGTTGAAATTGATACAGGACCTAGTTTCGCTGTTCAAAAAGAAATTGCACTGGAAATGTTCACACAAACTCTGCAAGCGTTCCCGCAAGCATTCCCACTTATTGCAGACCTTTGGGCTTCACAACTTGATTTACAACAAATGCCAACCATCAAAGAGCGATTTAAATCCTTAGTGCCGCCTGAGGTTCTCGCTAAAGAGGAAGGTAAGCCACCACCACCTAAGCAACCAAATCCTCAAGAGATAATGATGAAGGCAGAGATTCAAACCAAGATGGCGGAAATAAAAAACAAGCAAGCCGAAGTTCAAGTAAAAATGCAAAAATTACAGCTTGAGCAAGAAGAAATAGAGTTAAAGAAAGCTGAAATGCTCTTGAAAGCACAAGAAGCACAAGACAAAGCGCAGATGGGCGTGCTCACTCATGAGCTTGATTTAAAGAAAGCGCAAGCTGTCCATGGCCATGATCAACATAAAACTAGTATGGATTTTGAACACAAAGCCATTCAAGTGCTAGCTGACTTATATAAGCACAATACTAAATTAGAACATGAGAAGAATGTTAAGAAGACAACTGATTAATGCCCACAATCAGAGTCGAACTGATGTCTATTGATTACGAGTCAATTGTACTGCCATTGTACTATGCGGGCATGATGCCCAAAATAGGAATCGAACCTATATCTGATGATTACAAGTCACCTGTACTACCATTGTACTATTCGGGCTTTATTTCATTTGTGTTTTTTTAAATAATTAACTGCTGATATTAGTATTTCTATTGAATCATTAACATTCGCCAATAAAAGATTACATTTATTGCAAAGTAATTCTCTAATTTTTCCTGTTCTATGACAATGGTCTAAGCATAATCTTTTTTTCTTTTTTGAAGTTTCAGGATTAAGGCATATAGCGCAAATATTATTTTGCGTTATAAATAAATTGTTATAATAATCTTCCGTGATCTTAAACTCTCTTTTTATTCTATTTACATGTTTTTTTTGTTTACCTTCTTCACTTCTGTCATATTTTCTGTTTTTTTCTGTTGTTCTATTATGATAGTAATCTCTTGCATATGTATTTACTTTTTTTGTATTTTTCTTGTTCCACATTTTTACTGCCTCTCTACAACAGGCAATACATCTTAATTGAATAAAAATTCCTTTTTTATTTTTTCTTTCTCTTTTATAGACTTGATTATCTTCTAACTCGCCATGCTTTAAGCATGTTTTTATAATTTTATTCATGCATACCTCTTTTGTGATGATTTTATCAAATTGTATGTGCAGACACCATATATGGGGTATGCAACGAGAAATAAGTAAAATATAATTTATAGTACAGAGAAAAGGATTCTCTAGGGTCGCAAGTCTGCCGTAAGACTTTGGGCAAATACTGCCGAAAATGGAGTTAACGATTCATGGATGAGTTTCAAGACGATTCACCTGTTACTGGTGACGATGCAAATGATGTGATTAATGGTGGTGTTGGCGTAGGCGATGCGGAAGAGCAAGGAAATTCTGAAGCACAGGATGCCGAAATCAAGGATGACCCTTACGGAATTAAAAAACGTTTAGGGATGCAAGCCAAAAAACACCAAAGGGAAATGCGTGCAGTGCAGGAGCAAATGCAGCAAATGCAAGCACAAATGGGTGGTAACCCCAATAATCAGCAGCAAATGCAGCCAGAACAGAATCATTATTCATCACCTGGACAACCCAATCCGCCAGGAATGAATGAAGAACAAAGGATACAAGCAGCAGTACGCATGGCGTTCGGAATGAAGGAACAGGAAGAACGCAAAGCTAAAGAAGCAGAACAAATGCAACATGTTCACAAGCAATATCAGCGACTGAACAGCGCATTTGATAAAGCTTCCGATTCGTATGAGGATTTTGACGATGTAGTTCGAGGCGACGATGTTCCGTTTACGCCTCATGTGCGGGATGCACTTTTGCTCGTCGATAATCCGGCAGACGTTGCTTATAAACTTGGTAAGAATCGATCTGAACTCGAAAGAATTGCAAAACTCCATCCTTTAGAACAAGCGCGAGAAGTGAATAAGTTGAGCTTTGCGTTGATGGGCGGGAATAAACCCCAAAACTCATCAAATAAGACTAACCCAATGGGTCAAGTCAGACAAAGCCCCTCACATGCTTCTCAAGCAGTAACTGATAGGACGCCGCCCTCGGTTATCCGAGCACGGATGAAGGCAGGCACATGGAAGTGACGTCTTATTACCAAATCAAGATGAATTGGTAATAACTCGATATTTGCGACCAGTGCCATTTAAAGGACTAAATGGAGACTACGGCTCATGGCTAATCAATTTATTACGACTGATCTCGTAAGTAACACAGCGTTAGCAATGTTTGCTAACAATGCACCTTTTGTAATGACTGCTTCACGTATTTACCAAGATGATTTCGTATCGTCTGGTTATAAAATCGGTGACACATTACAAGTTCGAAGACAAAACCACTTTATTGTCGGCGATGGTTCAGTTGCAACGCCCCAATCAATTATCGAAACAGTTGAAACGATCGTTGTTGCGCATCAATATCACGCATTGATCGCATACACCATTCAAGATTTATCATTAAGAATTGAAGATTTCTCTCGCTTATTCATCTCTCCAGCAATCCAAGAAATCATCACCCAAATGGAAAAAGATTTAGGTGGCGCTGCTGAAACCGATTTAAATTTCTTTACAGGAACAGCTGGCACGCCAATCAATAGCTTTACAACTGTTGATACAGCAGGTGCTAAACTCTTAGAGCAAGGCGTTAATATCGCATCTGATGCTTATATGGCAATGACCGTTCGTGACGGTTCAAGCTTAAAAGGCGCTCTCTTAAATAACTTCACCCCAGTATTTAACGAAGACATCGTTCGATCTTCTGCTATTGGCCATTTGTCATACTTTGACATCTTCCAATCTCAAAACATCAAACGTCACATTGCAGGTGCGGGTCCTCGTTTACATTCTGGCGACACTTTACTCGTTAATGGCGCAGTTGCATCCGGCAATATCATCGTTATGGATGGCGCGACAATCAATATTGTCGATTACTTTGTAATAGGTGATGTTATCTCTATAGCGGGCGTTGAGAGTGTTAACCCTGTAGGGCGTGCTTCAACTGGTCAAGACATGCAGTTTGTCGTTATTGCAAATGCAAGTTCAGATGGCGCAGGTAATATCACAGTATTGGTTGCTCCAATTATTATTTCAGATACTGCAAATCCAAACCGTAATGTTAGCAATGCAATTCCTGATGATGCACCTGTAACAATGGTTGGCTCACATAACGTGAACGTCGCATACCCTGCGCGCGCCCTCGATATCGTTTGCCCACCACTTTACAAATTACAAGTGCCATACGCATCAGTTGCTGTTGATCCTGAAACTGGACTCTCCTTAGCTGTCACGCAAACTGGTGACATTCTAGGTTATCAAAACTATATGCGTATCGATTTACTGTGCGGCTTTAAATGGCATCCACAATATGCCGTTCGCGTTCTGTCATAAGGAATAACCAGATGCTGACATGCGTGTATCACCCCATAGATGGCATGCGAGTTTTAGATTCAGATGAGGCGGATAAACTGAAAGCATCTGGTATCTGGTTTGATAGTCCTAAAAAGGCAGCAGAATATCGCATAAAAGTTGAATCTGAGATGAAGGAAGAATCCAAGGCCAAGAAGCCGAGGGTTAAACTTAAGGAGAAGGACAATGAAAAATCCAGTAATGGCTAACAATGCTTTTGTAAAAGCAGGTCAAGCCAAGATGAAAGCAAAAATGGGCGACAGACCAGTTGTTCCAGAGGCAATGAAGCATTTCGATGCTTACATGTCAAACAACGAAGAAACTGTCACCAAAGCAAACCACAAGCTTTGCGGTGGTTTAGAAGACGCATTTCCTCATAAATAAGACGGCCTTATCGGCATATTTGGATAGGTATGCCGATCTTTTTGTCTTTAAAAGGAGGCGGTCATGACTCAAGTTGTGCGTACAGTTAATCAACTTATCAATCAGTCTTTATATCTATTAGGTGAGCTTGCAGTCAATGAGGCGCCTGATAGTTTTATGCTATCAACTGGCCTTGATTTGATTAATGAGTTACTTGATAAGTTTGCGGCCGATTCTATTTATATTCCTTTTTTAACCACTTTGTCTTTTAATATGGTTGCAGGACAGGCTTCATATGAGGTTTCAAATATCATCACAGCTGCTATTGCAGCCGATCGTATTGTTGATCTCGCATTTGCAAATTATACTGTTCCAAGTTCAGGTCAAGGAATCATCTATCCTTTAACCATTATTACGAAATCTCAATACTATGGCGTTGTGAGACTAACACCATTAAATACAAGACCTGGATTTATCTTTTTAGATAAACAGGCATTTGAATCGATCATCACGATTTACCCGGCACCTGATCAACCTTATCCTTGCGAGTTACGTTGCAAGGTCATGATTGATAAATTGGATGAACATGAGGATTTGGGAACATTACCGCCATTTTATTATGGGTTCATGAAGTATGCATTAGCCCGTAAGTTCTTAGCTTATTACCCATCTGGTAACTGGCCAAAGGAAAATGAAGACGAATATAACGATTATTATGCGATTATTAAAAATGCCAATGAAACTGATTTAACGATCAGACCTTCCGCAATGCTTTCAAGACCAGAACCTTTCTACTGGCAAAATATTTTGGCGTACTGATTATGCGAAAGGATTATGACATTGTTGGTTCATATGATAATCAGCGGTTCTCGCCGATTAATGCTGAACGTACAGTCAATATGTTTGAGTATCTTGATCAAAACGCTAAACGCCCTAAGGTATTATTGCCAACATCGGGATTGCTTGATGCAGATTTAAATTTTGGTATAGAAACATCCGGAGTTAGAGCGCAGTTTGTATTTAAAGATAAAACTGAGATTGCATTTTATACCGTCATTGGGGTCAATGTTTATAGAACAAGCGGAACGACTGATGCACTAACGACAATACAAATTAATTCCGAACCATTATCAACACCGGCAGGTTATGTCGGAATTGATGCAAATCAATATCAGATTATTTTTGTAGACGGTCTATCTGGTTGGATATGGGATACAAATACGAGTACTTGGAATAAGATTACTGATACTGGTTTTCCTGTTAAACCCATTGATGTTTGTTTTTTAGATGGTTTTTTTGTTGTCGCAAATGGGGATACGAATCAGTTTCAATTGTCTCTACTTAATAATGGGATGGTTTGGAGCGGCGGCACACCTGTTCCATTTGCAGTGACTGGATCTCCTACCAATAATGTCACTTTAACATTAAATAATAGTGCTAATTTTGCAACGGGTACGCCTGTAACGCTATCAACAACTGGAGGCGGTACATTACCAACCGCCTCTCCCGCATTGAATACTTCTGATACATATTACGTGATTAGAATAACAGGTCCAACAGTTAATCCAGGAACAATTAGACTAGCAAGAACTGCTGCTGATGCTTATGCAGGGATTGCTATTAATTACACTGTAAATAGTGTTGCACCTGTTCAAATTACTGTGTCTGGTCAATTGCAGTTGGGGCAAATCACCTCTCATCCAGGTACAATTGTTGCTTGTAGGACTTTACATAGACGATTGTTTCTATTCTCTCAGAACTTTACAGAAGTTTGGGAAAATGCAGGTTTAGGTACAAACCTACCATTTAGACGCAACAATTCATTACTTATGGAAGTTGGAACGCCAGCTATAGGAAGTATCGTAACTGGCTTTGATCGTATGTTCTTTTTATCCCAAGATAAAGATGGATTAGGTGCTGTAATGGGTGTTGCCGGTACTGAATCGCAGCCAGTATCTAATAGAGCATTGGACTTTCAACTTGCGCAATATGCTCAAAATCCGGCAACAGGGGTCACTGATGCTCGCGGGGTAATGATTAAGGAAAACGGTATTATATTTTACCGTCTGAATTTTACCTTAGCTAATCACACATTTGTACTGAATGTCACAACATCTGAACCTGGACAACCGCGCTGGCATGAAGAAGAAGTCTTAAATCATGATAGACATCCAGCTCAGACTCATGCGTTTTTTAAAGGTGTTAATTACTATGGAGATTATAAACGACCCATAGTTTATGTCGTTGATGATTCATTCCTAACAAATAATGGTGAACAGATCAAACGTATGCGTATAGGCAAACAGATTACACCAGAAGGGTATAATCGTTTGAGGGTTGATCGTTTCCATTTAGATATTCTCCAAGGTCAGACTGGAAATAATATATTCTTTAATCAAAACCTATTAACGGAAGATGGTTTTGACATTTTAACAGAAAACGATATTTCCATTCTTTTAGATCAATCAGCTCAAGCTATTGAATCAGGTCCACAACCATCCGTATGGCTTACTGTTTCTAAAGATGGTGCTCAGACTTATGGATTTTATTTTGAAGGGACCATGGGAAAAATTGGCGAACGCACTTATCGCACTGTCTGGCGAAAACTAGGGACAACACCAAGAGGTCAGGGGTTTGTACCTAAGATTGAATTTTTTAATGTAGTGCCATTTGTGATTCTGGGCGCTGCTTGGGATTTCGAAGTGTTACCGGAGTAGAAATGGCGAGAGATTTTGATGATTTCCCGACGTACGATCCCGTCTTAAAAGATGGAGAACTTTATTTAAGTAATATTTGGTCTGATTTCTTGGCGACATTTATAGAAACACTACAAGAATATCTTGGTCAATATGGAATGTTCATACCAAGAATGACGACAGCGCAAAGGGATGAAATACAATCGCCTATTGAAGGTCAGATGATTTATAATACAGATGCAATTCTCGGCCCTCCACGCACTGCCCAAATTCAGATTTGGCAGGTCAAAGTAGATGTTGGCGCATGGAGAGTTGTTACAACGGTTTAACATCATAAGGATATGATGATATGGCAATGCCAGAATATGCTCAAAATGCTTTATATGGTGGTGGCAGCGGAAGCGGCTTCGGTGGTGGATTCGGCGGCAATGCCGGAATGTTTGGCTCTGGCCTTGGTGGTTTTTTAGGAGGCTTATTTGGTGATTCTGGCGCACCTTATGGCGCTGCAATGGACCAATATCAAGAATGGGCAAACAAAGCCCAAAATGTTCAAAATCCATATCTTAATGCTGGCACTGGCGCAATTCCTGGCATGCAAAGTTGGCTGCAAGGAATGCAGAACCCAAGTCAATTTATCAATAATCAAATGGCTAATTATCAAGAGTCGCCCTATGCAAAGTATCAACAACAACAAGGTATGAATGCAGCTCAGAATATGGGATCAGCATCTGGCCTCACTGGTTCTACGCCTTTAATGCAATTTGCCCAACAGAATGCACAAAATATTTCTTCAAAAGACATGGATCAATGGCTGCAGCATGTGTTAGGCATTAATACTCAGTATGGGCAAGGCATGCAAAACATGATGAATATGGGCCAAGGTGCTGCAAATTCCCTGACTAATATGTATGGCAATATGGGCCAGCAAATGGGGCAAGCAGCTTATGGTCAAAAAGCTGGCGAAGGTTCAGATTTCATGAATATGCTTGGTGGAATTGGGTCAATGATTGGCTCATTCTTATAATAAGGATATAAGTTATGGGATTACCATTACCTAGAGTTGTTGCTGATGTTGGCCCTGGCGGACCGCTTGTCACTGCAATGAGCGGCATGAATGCACTGCAAAAGCAGATGCTAGAGAATCAATATTATGGACCTAAAACAGAAGCTCAAATTAAATCTCAAACTGCATATGCAAATGCGGTAGCACCCCAATTTTTAGCAAAATTAATGGGTCATGAAGATATTCTTGCAAATATGACAGAGGAACAAAAAAGGGCCGCAATTCCATATCTTTATAATGTTGGTACTAATAATCCTACTGGAAATAATAGCCTTCAGATGCAACAGCAAATTCAATCGGGGCAAAATGGATTGTTTCCATCAGTGGTTAATGGGATTAAGAATATTTTTGGATATGGACAGAAGAATCAACAGCCACAACCAAACCAGCAAAATGATCCATTGCTTAATAATTCTGCGTTATCGCCACAAGATAGAGCGGCAATTATTCAGCAAAGACAGCAACAAGTCCCTGGAAGTTCATATGTTATTCAAGGCAACCAACCAATACCACAAACGAATCAAGGTGTTGGGGTCTCATCACCAGGTAAATCATTCGCGCAAAACACTGGGGAATTGAAGTTAGTAAAAGCGCAAGGAGAGGAAACTGGAAAACAGATCGCAAAACAAGGCGCTGATCTCGATGATGCGATAGAAAAAGGTTATGGGATGAGGACAACTCTTGATGAGTTAGGGAATGTTATTACCTCACCTGAGGCAATGGCGATGAGGCAATTACCATTAGCTGGTAGACATGAATTTGCATATTATGCAAAAGAAGGAACACCGCAACAACAGAAATTAGTTGGTCGATTTTATGATTTAACTGGAAGAATTGTTACTGATATGGCTTCTAATTTTAAAGGTATGTTCAGAGCAGGCGAGCAACGTTTAATTGAAAATATGAAAGCCAGCCCTTCAGATACGATTGATACCATGCTTGGTAAAGTATCTGAAGCTAGTTATATGAATGACTTTTTTCTTAAAAGAGCATCAGCAACTAGAAATATTATGGACGAACAACATATTACCAAAACAAAAGCATTGGAAATTGCTGACAAACAAATGAATGGTGATGAAATAAGGAAAAATGTTCATAACAAATTAAATCCAAAGCCGACTGATGATGAAATTGAAATGATGGCAAAGAAATATAAAATTTCTTCTGATGAAGTTAAAAAACGATTAAAGGCAAAGGGGATTATTTAATGTTAAGAGATTTCCTTTCTGAAGATTATCAAAATCCAGAAATGGACAAAATGCCACTTCGTGACTTTCTTGAAGAACCAAAACAAGAACCTGAATCTTTAGGTAAGTCTATTTTGTTTGCAGCACCTCGAGTGGCAGAAGATGCTTATAAGGGTGCTTTTAATTTAGCGAAAAAAGTTCCTGGCTATCTTGAAGCTGCTCCAAAAGCTATTTCAAGTGCCGCTTCAACATTTAAAAACGATCCATTTAACGCAATGGCTCAACAATATGCAGGTCTCGCAGAGCTTGGTCAAAAAACATTTAACACGCCTCATGATATTACTAATTATTTATCTAATCGTTTAAATCTTTTTCCAAAAGATATTAATCAAAAAATTCAAATGGGCAGAATGCCAGAAGATACACAGCAAATGATTGATCAAACTTTTGGGAAACCTAAAAATGAAGGTGAAGAGTTTTTACGTGGACTAACTAGAAATTCTATTAATTTATCAGGTTTAACAGGCGTTGCACATTATGCTAATCCAATGCGTTATACTAATTCTGGAATTATGAGAAATGTTGTAAACACACGTAATGCTTTACAGCAACGATATGGCAGAACTTACAACAATATATTCAATGAAGCTGATATAAATGGATTAGGTTCTAATTTGCCTAACTTAATACCCCATCTTGATTTGCAAAGAATTTTAGCAAACGAGCCACATCATTCTGTAATTTCTATGAATGAATTTATTAACAACCCAAATCCAAGATCAGCTCATGAAGCAAAACGTGATTTATTAAAGACACAGCGTAAATTGACTGCTAAAAATGAAAGAGAATCTTTAAGTGGTGGTGAAAGGGACAAATTGAATGCTGTTAATAATGCTATAACAGATATTGAAGCAAATATGTTTACTGATGCACAAGGTATTGAACATCCAGAACTTTCTGGACGTTATAGAAATACGCAAACTGGTTACAGAGATGAAGTAATACCGTATACCAAAAATAAAGCAATCAATAAATACCGTAGCGGAAAACTATTACCAGGTGAAGCTGTTCGATCTATAAGTAAAGGTGAATTTGCAGCACAGAGAGGCTCGCATCATCCAGAAATTACAAGACGAAATTTTTTAAATAAGGTTTTGCCATGGGTTCGTGCTGGAGGAATTGGTGGAGCTAGTTTATATGGTTTAAATAAATTAATTAATCTTTTAAGTGAAAGTCATTCGAACCAAAATCAATAATGGAAAGATATTTTATGAAAATCATTAGATCATTAATTTGTTTTTTCAATGGTCATTATTATCCTCTAAGCCCATCGATAAATGATGATGGATGCTTTACTATAACTTGTATAAAATGTGGTAAAAGTGAAAGTATTAAACCTTTTGATCTCAAGGATAGGGACTAGATGGCAATTACGTATACATTGGGAGCAAACCCAATATGGGATTTAATTAACCTAATCGGCACATTGGCTGGTGGTGCTAAGCTTTATACTAAGAGCGCTAAAACCTTTCTTGATAAAGCAGTTTATACGGATGCAGGAGGTACAACGCCTTATCCTAATCCAATTATATTTAATGCTAACGGTACCCAAGGTCCGTTTTATTTTAAGTTTGATGATTCTGATCCAACCGATTTATATTTTTTACAGGCCAAAGACTCAAGCGATAATATCTTATGGACTGTTAATAATTACTCACCTCCTACGGGGGGCGGTGGTAGCGGTCCGATCATCACGACGGTTATTAGTCTTGAAAATTATATTTCTAATAGTGCCTTCATTGATCATGTTATCGATATGGCAGCACCATCTACGACTACAAATCTTGTAATTGCCCCTAGTAATCATAAGGGGTTTACGCCTGCTGATATTACGCCTGTTATTGGTACATTTGGAGCGGTTGGGCCTGATATTCGCTTTGTTAGGAATTCAACAGCCAGCCTTGATCAGATCACTTTTCCAGTGTTTGCCCTAGCTGATGACCCATTCAATGCTAATGGGGTTACACCTGAACACTATGTGCGATATGTCTCAAGCAATACATCAAGTGGTGAATTGTATAAAGCATTCCAATTTCCCATTTGTCAGAAAGTTAAAAATCTTTCTAATCAGACAGTGACATTTCAATTATTTGGGATGGCAACCACTAATGTTGATTTGCAACTTTATACGCGTCAATACTATGGAAATAGTCCTGGTGCGACAGCAGAAGTCGGTGGTGTAGGTGGGACAAGGCAGCCAGTTGGTGCGCCAATAGCGCTTACTAATACATGGACTAAATTTAGTTTCTCATTTGTTGTGCCGAATGTTGGCGGGAATAGCATCGGTGCAGTAGGTACTCAGACTGATGATGATGGACTATACTTACAGCTTGAGATGCCATTAAATGTGAATTGCGATGTCTCATTTATTTTGCCTATTTTACATCTTGGCTCTGTTGGAGTCGATAAAGACTTTGATAGTTATGATCAGATTTATGGTGTTGCTCAGAATGTGAGAACTGGTTCTGCAATGCTTGGATTTGGTGCAGCACCTTTAGGATGGGTTGCTTGTGATACTAGTATTGGCAATGTCGGATCAGGCGCAACACGCGCAAATAAAGATACCTTCTTTTTATATAAAACGATCTGGGATGCAGTTCCTAGTAATACTTTTGCACCGGTTTCAGGTGGTGCAAGGGGTGCTAGCGCAATTGCAGATTTCTTGGCAAATAGAACTTTGACATTACCAAGGACCCTAGGTAGGGCATTAGCGGCAGCAGGTTCTGGTACTAGTTTAACTCCTCGCGTATTAGGTGAGTGGTTAGGTAGTGAAACGATTTTGATGGCTGATATGCCGCTGCATGATCATGCTGGATCGACAGTAGCAGCGGGTGTTGGTGCTGGCATTACAGGATTTGCAGAGGCATTAGCGACAGGCCCTACTCATCCTGTGACTATAGCACCACAGGGCGGCGGCGTACTTAATACTAGTGGTCAAACTGGCGGAAAAATGCAGCCAACAACTTTTATGAATGTATTTCTTAAATTATAGAAAAGGATTTATGTATGGCAGTTCAATTAGTTCAAGTACCACCTTTAGACCCTAATGCCTACACTGGTCCTACAAGGATCATGTCAGGGGTCGCTAGAACTGGTGATGTTACTTTAGATACATTATATGGTCCCAATGGATCAGTCGAATTTGCGAGATGGTTATACTTAGGTGTAACCGGCAATGTGTCCTATATGAAATGGGATGGCACATCACAAACTCTTATCGGATTGGCAGCAGGCGTATGGCACCCTATTTATTCAATTAAAATAAATACGGCACTAACGACTGCTACCACTCTTGTATGGGGAAGTTAGCTAACTTCAGGCCAAAAGCCAAAATGGAAAGTAACGTTACTTATTTGAAAAGGATTTCAAAATGACTACAACTATAGCTCAATTTGTGTTTTCACCATGGTTGACCCCAGTTCGTGTGGTCGCAACCACAGATGTTGCTGGCACTTACTATAATGGCCAAAGCAATGATGGCGTTGGCGCAACCCTTACAATCGCAGCTTCTTCATTAACAGTAGACAGTGTTGTTTTAGTGGTTGGTGATCGCGTACTACTTCAAGCACAAACCAATGATAACGAAAATGGCATTTATATCGTTAAACTCATTGCTGCAACCGTTGTTTTACAACGTGCAGCCGATCAACAAAGCATTGAACAATTAAAGGTTGGCCAATACGTCTCGGTTGCCGCTGGTGCTGTAAATGCTGGCAATTTCTATACTCTCATTGAGCCGCTTCCAGCAATTTTGGGTATTGATGATCTTTTCTTTAATGCAGATCCTTCTGCTGGCGGTGTCGCATTCTCAGGCGGTCCATCAGTTGCAAATTCTGTACCAGTATTTTCTGATACTTCTGGAAATATCGCCCCGCAAACGACAACTGCAACATTTCCTTTTGGCGTTACTTCTGCAGGTCCGATTCAATCAACAACTGGCAATATCACATCAGGTTCCTCAGGCGATGCTGGTAATTTCATATCGTTTCCTGCAACTGCTGCAAATGGCACATTTATATTTGAAGCCTTAAATGCTGGTGGCGCTTTTAATACCACATTGCGTAATGCAGTCATGGGTCAATCAAGTGTTATCTCAATCCCTGATCCAGGTGCTGCAACTGCAAACATCCTGTTAAGCACAGGTGCTGCAAATATTATTGCGAAGCAAAAATTCCTTGGCATTAATGATGTTGTTCTTTTCGGGACTGGGACTTGGACGACAACGAGAATCGCGCAAGGAAATTATGTCAAACGTCATACAGCAGCAGATGAAACTTCCATCATTGCTGTTGATATTAACCCTGTGATTGTAGCGGCAACTGCTAAAGGTTTTAGATTAGATTCTTTTGATGTTATCTATTCTATTGGAACCTTGGCATTAGATGCGCATTCTGCAACATTGGATCGCATTGTTTATGTTAATAACGTCGCAGTATCTGTTACATCTGTTCCGATCACTGCAACGCTCGCAACTGCAACCCAAGCTCAGCCTTATGTAACAAATTGCACTGTAACGACACCTGCTTTTGATGTTACAGCGGATAGTAAATACAGCTTAGAAATCACTGTTAATAACTCATTAACAAGCGCCTATGATTTCTATGGTGTAATGTTGCGTTTCTCTGAAACAATTGCTTAAACACTTACCTACGCTGTCACAAGATGGCGTAGGTATTTGATGGAGAATATGGAATGAGTCTCTGGGGTGGTGGATTTATACCGATTATTGTTTATCAGGCTTTTACTGAAGCTGTTTTATTGCCATTAGAGCTGATCACGCATACCAATTTAAATATCATGACCCATTTATCGCAAAACATTCAGGTTCAGCAACCATAAGGATTTGAGATGGCTGGAATTTTCATAGATAGTTTACCACCAGTTACAGTACCTGCCATGTCAGATGTTTATCCTATTGACCAAGCTGCTACAACTTATCAAGTCTCTAATACTCAAATGCTGTCTTTGTATCAGGCAAATGCTAGTGGGATGTGGAACATTGATATTTCAGGAAATGCAGCAACGGCTACGACCTCGACTACAACTACAACTGCGACGAATATTGGAATAACAGATGACACAACAACTAATGCGAATATGTTACCTGTGTGGGTCACTACAAATACAGGAAATCTTCCTGCGAAAGTGTCATCAACTAAGATAACATTTAATCCATCTACAGGTGTGCTCACGCCAGTTTCGATTGCGCCAAGCGCACAAGCATCAGCGCTTAATATGAATTCGCATCAGATTAACAATGTCACTGATCCAACGAGTGCCCAAGATGCTGCTACAAAGAATTATGTTGATACAGCAGCAGGTGGTTTTACACCAATCCCTGGCGTTATAGCAGGATCAACAGCTAATCTTAATGCTGTTTATTTAAATGGTGTTGCAGGCGTTGGAGCCACACTTACAAATGCTGGTGCATTAGCTGCATTTTCTATTGACGGACAATCGCCTGCAATTAATTCACGTATTTTAGTTAAAGACCAGGCATCATCATTTCAGAATGGTCTCTACACTTTAACAACAATAGGTTCAGGTGCTGTTGCATGGGTTTTAACAAGGGCAACAGACTACAATCAGCCAACCGAAATACAACCAGGTGATATTATATTTATAGAAACCGGAACAGTTAATGCTGGTTCGACTTACTATGAAACGGCAACTGTAACAACGATTGGTGTTGATGCAATTTCATTTAGTCCATTTTTCACACCTGCTACTTATTTAAAAGCAGCTAATAATTTATCTGATGTTACTAATGCAAATACTTCTTTTAATACTATTTCACCATTGACGACAAAAGGTGATTTAGTAGCATTTTCTACTATTAATGCAAGATTAGCAGTTGGCACTATTAATGGTCAGGTGTTACAAGTTAATTCTGCCGCTGCAACAGGTTTGGCATATTCCACGGCAA
>Ga0193745_1000019_pt1 | contig 35700 bp, 58 predicted proteins | sample L1a2metaG_FD_145899 | JGI IMG/M metagenome (GOLD analysis project Ga0193745, IMG submission 145899) | Soil microbial communities from a riparian zone of the East river system, Colorado, United States - L1a2 | ecosystem: Environmental > Terrestrial > Soil > Riparian zone | place: USA: East River... | reverse complement strand
AGCGTCTGACGGTTTGTACTAGTCGAATGTCACTCCCGTCAATACGGAGGGTTACAACGTTGCGGAGAGGAAGCACGGTGAGCATTCCCTTTGGCTGCCGGAACACGCATTGCTCGAACTGCGGTGACGAACGCGGCGGGCCAGTCGGCCACGAGACCAGCGAGTGCGCCTACCGCAGCGGCATGGCCGTCGTCGAGCTGGCCGAGACCATGCCCGCCGACAAGAAGAGCTGCTACTACGACGCCGTGATCGACCGCTATTTCGTCGACCGGGAGGCGCCGTGACCATCTACCGCACCGGGAATCACTGGGGCGTCACCGTCGTCCGGGAGAGCGACTGCGACTGGGGTCCGGAGGCGCAGGGGCGCAGGGAGGCTCTCAGGCGTCCGGATGCCTTTGGAGGGGAGGGGTTGACGATGAGGCCCGTATCGAGGCCAGCGTCTAATCTGACCGGGTGATTCGAGTCAAGGGATTGGGGATCTGCATGCACATGAGGTTGCGGACGGCGCTCGCTGCGCTGGTCGTGTCGTTGCTCGCTGCGGCGGCCGGTCTGGTCGGTGCGTCGCCGGCGCAGGTGGACCCGCCGAACGGCTGCACGGGCGGGTTCATCTGCTTTTACGTGAACGTGAATGACAATGTGCCGTCGACGGCATACCACGGGTCGATCACCCGGAATCAGTGCCGGACGGTGTCGCCGAACAATTCGACGTCGTACATCGTGAATTTCACGTCGGTGCGCTGGTACGTGTACACGGTGGATGGGGCGAACTGCCACAGCTCGGAGGAGACCAGTCCGGGGATCATCTACCCGTTGTCGCAGGGGCAGATGTCGGCGCAGTTCAACGACCGGATTTCGTATACGTTGCGGACGTCGCAGACGTCGAAGGCAGGCCCGTATGTGTCGGCGGTGGATCCGACGCTGGTGCGGCCTGTCGGGTAGGTTTTCGGGTGAGGCTGTCGCGGCCCACACATAAACGGCCCCCGCGGGCGTTCACCTGCGGGGGCCGTTCCTTGTCTTGGGGCAGTCGTGAGTCATGGCCCAAAGTCGGTGAGGCAGCCGCACCCGCCCCAGTCGTCTGCGTCGAACAGGGACATCTGGTTATTGCCGGCGTCCTCGGTCTCGACTCGCTGGCGCAAACGGTCAGCACACCTTCGTGGGGAGCAGCTGCGGCCATCCGGCGCCGTTCGGCGCGGCCGTGGTCTGCGTCCACGCGAAGTACCAGGACCAGGCCATCTTCCCGTCGTAGGCGCATCCCTTCGGGTGGATTCCGTCGGCGAGTTCGGCGCGGGTGACGTTGTCGTTGTAGGCGACCCGGGCGCCGTGGGCGGCGGCGACGACCGGGACCGCGTCGCGGTAGGCGTTCCACGCGTCGATGGTCGGCTGGTCGGAGGTCTGGTATTGGACGAGCGTGGACACGACGACGAGGGTGCCGGGACGGGTGTCGTGGATGAGGTCGATGATCTGTCCGAGCCGGGCGGTCAGGCCGTCCCACTGCCGGAGTTTGATGTCGTTGGTGCCGATCATCAGGAGGACCACGTCGGGTTGGGCCGCGGCCACCCAGGTGGCGGTTTGGCCGAGGAGTTGGGTGGTGGTCCACCCTGAGTGGCCTTCGTGCTGGATGTCGCCGTCGGGGCACTGCGGCGGGCCGGAGGTCTGGCTGCCGACGTAGTCGATTTCCTGGCCCGCGGCGCGGAGTTTCGCTTTCAGGGCGCACCGGTATCCGTCTTGCAGGCCGGTGGCGGTGCCGTCGCCGACGCCGAGGGTGATGGAGTCGCCGAGTGGCATGACTCGCAGCGGGGTGGCGGCGTTTGCTACGCCGGCGGCGACGAGCACGCCGACGATGATGAGGGTGAGGGACAGGGCGAAGGTGACGGCCTGATTGCAGGTCCATTCGCCTTTCTTGTGGGACGGGGGCGGGTTCACGCGTCCGGGTTTGGGTTGTTTCTTCGGCTCTCGCCATTCGATGCCCATGGTCGGGGTCCTTTCGGGGAGATGGGTGCGGCCCGGCCCCTGGTTGGGGCCGGGCTGGAGGTGACTTACTCCTCCTCGTCCTCGTCGGTTTCCGGTTGCGGCCAGACCCGGACGGTGTCGTCGTTGAACCGGTCGTCAGCCCGGGCTTCACCGGCGTACAGGGCGATGAGTGCTTCGTCCCGCATCAGGCTGGTGACGGTTCGGAAGGCGCCCGGGTAGAGGCGCCGCACCTTGCGGACGAACAGGCGTAGGGCTTCTTCGGTGGCTTCGGTGTCGGTCATCTCGGTCTGCATTGTGTGCCCTCCCCCTCGCGGTGTGATACCAGCATGCACCCCACGAACACCACATGCAACTCCTACGCCTCCCCCGAAAGGGTGAGTTTCGGGGCTTGCATGGGTCACCCGTGGGGTGTAGCGTGGTTCTCGTAAGGCAAGCGGCGGAGAGCAACACGGCTAGGCCGGCCGGGTTGGGTCTGATCGAAGATCGGTAGCTCCGATGGTGCTGGGGTGGTCCACTCGCCCCGGGGGTTCAATTCCCCTCGGACCCCGCCGCCTGCCTTACCCCGGTCGCGGGATGTCGAGGGGTACCGCTCGGCGGAGCGCGACCGGGTCGTCCGGCCGGACGAGCCCCTTCGTGGGGCGACATGGGGTACTCGGTGCGATGGCCTCGCCCGAAACTAGGGCGGTTAAAGCTCGCACCACACACCGGATTCGCATCGGGTTCCCCTTGCCGCCGCACGACCTGAACGCGACCGCACAGAGGAGATCACCACCATGTCCGCACGCACGAAGATCACCGTCGATGAAGCCCTGTACGAAGAGGCGAAGACCCTGGATGCTCACCTCGCCGCGCGCGAGGGCCGGCTGACCAACGTGTCCAACTACGTCCGCCGGGCGATCACCGAGCTCAACCGCAAGACGCGTGCCGAACTGGGGGTCAGCGCCCCGCCCTGCGGAGCGGACTACGTCGAGCGCGCGCTCACCCAGCGCGCTGACCAGACCGAACCGGGACGGGCCGACGGGTGATCGTCGCCGTCTGGACTCTCCTCGCGCTCCTGGCGGTCGCCGTCGCAGCGCTGGTCCTGTCCTTCCGCACGGACACCTTCACGCCGGCCCCGCCCGTGGACGCCGGCGAGTTCATGCGACGCGACCCCGACATGATCTGCCAGAACATCCCGTGCCCGGCCCCTGGCGCTTACCAGCGGCGCGGCGACTACGCGTTGTGGGTTCAGGACGGGAAGTTGTACTGGATGCGCACGGCAACATACTCAACCCGGAAAGAAGGCAGGAAGTCATGAACACCCTCGCCACCATCGCCGCCTGGATTGTGGTCGCCGTGTGCGCCCTCACCCTGTTCGCCACCATCGCCGTCGGTGTGTTCTACGTGTCCGCCTTGGCGCTGCTCACCGGGTCGGTGATGGTCATGGTGGCGCTGTGGAAGCCGGGCCGGATCGCTGACCGCCGGGTGACCTTGCAAGAGCGAGGCCGGGCGTGACCCGGGTCCTCGGCGTCGTGGTGCCGCTGCCGACGCCCGGCGCCGACGACGTCACCCGTAAGGCGCACGACCTGAGCGACCTCATCGCCGGCGGCGGGAAGGCACTAATCGTCATCATCATGTGCCTGATCGGTGCGGCCGTGGTCATGTCGCTGATCCGGCGTCCGTTCGTCCGTGGCCTGCTGGCCGGAGGGGCGTTGCTGGCCTTCGTGTGGCTAGCGACCAAATAGGAGAAGGGGGGATCTAGTGGGAGGCGATCATCGTGAGCCCGGCAGCGGCGGGTGGGCCGGGGTCACGCTATTCGTGATCACGGCGCTGATCGTCGGCTACATCGTGGTCACGAACATGCACCCGAAGTAGCCTGCAGTCGGGAAGGTTAGGGACGGCCCCGGTCAGTTGTCGCCGGGGCCGTCCCGCCTGTCCGGGGTGCGATGATGGGTGCACGCCCGCCCGGGCGGACGCGGTGACCGGGCCGGCGGGGCACCATCACCGCGGCACGCCGGGAAGGCGGGAACCGATGCATTCAGGGCCGAAACCCAGAGACGACCGGTCGCAGGTCCGTAACCGGATGGCCGTGCTCGAGTTCGACGAGTACCCCGACGTGCCGTTCGAAGGCCCCAAGCTGCCCAGACGGCACAGCTACTTCCACGGTGTGCGCCGGGACGGTGTGTGGCCCGCGGCGACCCTGCGCTGGTGGGAGGCGATCCGGACGATGCCGCACGCGAAGGTGTGGACGGCGACCGACTGGGAGTTCGCCTTCCTGACCGCGGAAGGCCACGCCCGGTACACCGAAGGCGGCGGGTCGATGACGGAGATCCGGGCCCGGGAGCGTCGGATGGGCACAACGGTGGACGCGCGTAAGGACATGCGTATCAGGTACGTTGCGCCGTCTGAGGCGACGAAGCGGGAAGAGGTTGAGGTGGCGCCGACCGCGGCGGGTGCGTCGGTGACGAAGATGGACGACTTCCGGCAGATGTACGGGGCCGGGGCGTGACCGACCGGGAGGAGTACGACCGCGGGCACGTCGCAGGCGGGATCGACGCCCGCCTAGCCACTCACGACCGGCATTTCGCTGCCATTAACGGCAGCGTCGACCGGATGGGCACCGAGCTCGCCGGGGTGAAGTTGGCGTTGCAGCGCCTCGCCGACGCAGCCGACGCGGACCGGCGGACGGTCGTCTCCACGGCGCAAGCGCTCAAGGAGGCGGAGGACACGCGGCGTGCGGCCGGGTCGGATCGGTGGTCGCCGTGGCAGAAGCTGGCGGTGTTGATCGGTGCCCTGTCGGCGCTGGCCGGGATCGTCGCCTTGATCGTGACGAAGGCATGACCCGCGTCGTGTCTCGGTCGGTGTGGCACCGCCGCGCCCGACACCGCCGGGTTCCGTGGATCTGGTGGCAAGTCCCCATCGTGTCCGCATACTCCGATCGTCTCTGGGCTGCCGCGATGGTCGGCCCGTACGTGTGTCAATCGTTCACGGTGCGGGCCAATGACGGCGGTCGCTGAACCGCCTGCGCTCGAGCTGCCCGCCGGCTATTACCGAGATCGGTGGTATGGGACGCGGGCGCTCATGACTCTGCCGTGGCCGGCCGACCTCTCGGACCTGCCACCGTCGATCGGCCCTCAGATCATCAACTGGGCGGAGTGGCGCACCTACGACGAGACCGGCGTCCCCGGGCTCATCCACCCCATCACCGGCGAAAAGTGGCAGTTCACGCCCGGGCAGCGGCGATACCTCCACCAGTGGTATTCGTGGCGGCCAGACGCCGAGGTCGGAGCCCGGTGGATCTGGCGGCGCGGCGTGATCCGCGGCGCGAAGGGAACCGGGAAGGACCCCCGCGGAGCCGCCCTATGCAACATCGAATTTATCGGCCCGGCCCGTCTCGCCGTGCACCCGGACACCGGTGAATGGGTCGGTTCCCGGCACCGCATGCCGCTCGTCCAGGTCGCGTCGAACTCCGAAGCCCAGTCGAAGGACGTGCTGCGGATCGCTAACGCGATGCTGCCGTCCGAGACCCGCCAATACTTCGGGATCGACTGCGGGCAGACCCGCACGATTCTCAAGGACACCGGTGGCCGGTTCGAGATCCTGACCGCGTCGGAGGAGACAGCGGAGGGCGACCCTGCGACGTTCATCTTCCTGAACGAGGCCCTAGCGCTGGACACGCCAATCCCGACGCCGTCCGGTTGGACGACCATGGGCGCCCTGTCCGTCGGCGACCTGGTGCTTAGCCCGGACGGCCGGCCGTCGCGGGTTGTCAAGGCAACCGAAACGTACGAGGGCCGTCCCTGCTATCGGGTGACGTTCGGCGACGGGGACACGATCGTCGCGGACGCCGGGCACCTGTGGGAGGTGCGGGATGCCCGCCGCCCCGACCGGGGTGTCCGGGTTGTCACGACGGCGGACTTGGCGGCGGGTGGCCGGTGGATGGTTCGAACCCCGGAACCGGTGGACCTGCCGGAGGCGGATCTGCCGGTAGAGCCGTACCTGTTGGGTGTGTGGCTGGGCGACGGCACCCGCGGCCAGGTGGCGATCACCACGGGGGCGGAGGATGTCTCCTGGTGGATGGCTGAGTCTTTGCGGCTGGGATGGCCGTTGCGGTTCCGCCGGCAGATCCCGACCGGGATTGAGCTGACGTTCGCGGCGCCGCAGGCGAAGAAGGGCCCGTACGGTGCGGGGTTCCGGGCCGGGCTGCTACGGGCGGGCGTGCTGGACGACAAGCACGTCCCGGAGGTGTACCTGCGTGCGTCGGCGGACCAGCGTCTGTCGTTGTTGCAGGGGCTGGTCGACACGGACGGTTGCGTCGACAAAAACGGGCGGGTCATCTTCGTGAACACGAACGAGCGCCTTGCGGATGCCGTCGCAGAGCTGGCCCGTTCGCTTGGGCACGTCGTTCAAAGATCAGCCCGCGACGACAACCGGAAGGCGTCCTACCAGCTAGTTCACCGGGTCGAGTGGGTTGGGAGATCTGATCGGCCGTCGGCCCGAATGTCGAGGAAGGTGTCTAGGCTTCTGCCTCCGACCTGCCAATCCGGGTGGGTGCGTGTGGCGGCAGTGACGGCGGCACCGTCGGTGCCGGTCCGCTGCATAGCCGTGGACTCCGCCGACCATCTGTTCCTCGCCAGCGGGTTCAAAACCACCCACAACACGCACCACATGACCTCCACGAACGGCGGGCACAAGACGGCGGCCGTGGCCCGCCGCAACGTCGGGAAGTCGCCGATCTACATTCAGGCCCGCATGTGTGACGGCACGAACGCGCACATGCAGGGCGAAGACACCATCGCCGAACGCACCTATCAGGCCTGGCTCGACCAGGTCGAGGGCCGGTCGAAGCTGGTCGACATCCTGTATGACTCGATTGAGGCCCCGCCGAACACGAACCTCGCCGACGAAGATTCCCTGCGGGAAGGTATCCGGGCGGCGTATTGCGACGCCCCGTGGACGGACATCGAGCGGAAGATCGGCGAGGTTTACGACTCGGAGACCACGCTGGCCGATTCCATCCGGTACTACCTGAACGGGCTCGGCGAAGACGAAGACGCCTGGTGCTCGGTGACGAAGTTCAACCTGCTGGCCCGCCGCAACGACATGCAGACCGGACAGCAGATCACGATGTTCCTGGACTGTTCGAAATCGTCGGACACGACCGCGCTCATGGGGTGCAGGCTGTCCGACGGGTTCGTGTTCACCCTCGGGTGCTGGTCCCGGCCGCCCGGTAAGCGCGGCGAGACGTGGTTGGCGCCGAGGGAAGAGGTCGACGCGAAAGTCCGGGCGACGTTCGACACGTACCGGGTTGAGTGGTTCGGTGTGGACCCGTCGCCGGCGCTCGACGACTCCGACGAGTCGCTGTACTGGATGGCCCTGGTCGACGCGTGGCACCGCGACTACCGCAAGAAGCTGAAGGTGTGGGCGACGGGCGGGGACGTCCGCGGGTCGAGCGTGTTGTTCGATATGCGGATCAAGACGTTGGGCGGGCCGCAACGCAACGCCCAGTTCACGCAGGCTGCGATGATGACCCGCCTGGACATCGACGAGTTCGGGACGCTGGTGTGGGACGGCGACCCGCGGTTGCGCCGTCACGTGTCGCATGCGAAGCGGCGGCCGAACCCGTGGGGTGAGTCGTTGTCGAAGAAAACCCGCGGGTCCAGCGATCACGTCGACCTCGCCGTAGCGATGGTGGGTGCGAGGATGGGACGCCGGATCGTGTTGAACTCCGGGAAGGTGCGTCAACGTAGCGGGAAGGCAGCGTTTTGACATGGTCATGACCTCGGATCAGGCGGTCAGCGTCGCCCAGGAGCTACGCAACATCCAGACGGCGGAACGCGCCCAGCTCGACGTGATCCGCCGGTACTGGAAGGGCAGGCAGCCACTCCCTGCGGTGATCCCGACGTCGGCGCCGCGGGAGGTTCGGGAGATGGCCCGCATTGCCCGGGTGAACATCATCAAAATCGTGGTGGAGTCCATCACCCAGTCGTTGCGGGTCGTGTCGATCCGTACCCCCGACCAGGAGCAGGACTCCGTGGTGGACCGGGCGTGGCAGATTTGGCAGCGCAACGCGATGGACCGCAGGCAGGCCGGGCTTGTCCGGGCAACGACCGCGTACGGGGCCGGGTACACGATCGTCCTGCCGGGCACGCCGGCGCCGGTCATCAAAACAGTGTCGCCGCGGAAACTGACCGCCATGTACGGCGACGATGATCTGTGGCCGGAGTTCGCACTCGAGTGGATGGGGCAGGGCGGCCGGTACCGGCTGTTCGACGGCGAAGCCGTGTACCTGATGGCCGCCCCGGACGGATCCGATCAGCTTGAGATGTCCGGCGCGCCGCGTGAGCATCAAGCCGGGGTCACCCCGGTCGTCAGGTTCCGGGACGCCGAAGACCTCGACGAGGACGACGAACCAGAGTCGGGTATCGGCTCAGGGCTGCAGGCCGGCCCGTCGACGACGATCACGGGCGGGCAGGTGGCCCCGCTCATCGAGATCCAAGACCAGATGAACCTGACCACGTTCAGCCTCAAAGGGGCGGAGTGGTATTCGGCGTTCCGTCAGCGGTGGGCGATCGGCTGGAAACCGGCGTCCGAGGACGAGCGGATGAAAGCCGCTGCGTCGCAGCTGTGGACGTTCGACGAAGACCCGGACAATATGCGGGTCGGCGAGTTCAGCCAAACCGACCTCCGCGGCTACCTGGACTCGCGGGGCGAGTCGGCGAAGTACGCGGCGACGCTGTCGCAGACACCCGTCCACGAGCTGATCGGCGAGTTGGTCAACCTCCGGTCCCGGCCCACCTCTGCAGCAGAGGTGGGCCGGGACCGGATGGTTGAGGAACGCAAGACGGGGCAGGGCGAATCGCATGAGCAGACGCTGCGCCTCGCTGTCGCCTACGAGAACCTCGAGCTCCCCGACGACGTGGAAGTGCTGTACGAGGACACCTCGGCGCGGGCGTTCGGTGCGGTCGTTGACGGGCTCGGGAAGATCGCACAGATGTTGCAGGTGCCGCCGCAGGAGCTGTGGTCGCGGATCCCGGGAGCCACGAAACAAGACGTCGAGCGGTGGAAGGCTGCGTTTGAAGAGGGTGACTCGATTAACCGGATGAACCAGCTACTCGACGCCCAGACCGGTGGTGGGGCACCCGGGGAGCCAGGCAGGGGGATCATCATCCCGCCAGGCGTGAAGGTCTGACCGGTGGCCGAGACGCAGGAAGCAGCCACACTGACCCGCGAGTACCGGGCGGCGCAGATCGCGGTGCGCGCGGACGCGCTGCGACGAGTGGTCCGGCTGTGGGCGGGGCTCGACGCGTCGGCGCTCTCGTCGACGGTCGAGTTTTTCTCGTCGGCGGTCGCCGCGATAGCAGTGAACCTCGGACGGCGCGGCGCCGACGACACCGTCCGATACCTCACCCGGTTCCGGGATGCGGAAGGCGTGCCAGGGCGGGTCCGGTTCCGGGCTGCGTCGCCACTCGACGTCGACCAGGCGGCCGGTCTGATCCGCGGTGCGGTGATCACCGGTGTGGTGAACGCCCGCCGTCGTGGCTCCGATCTGGCTCGGGCGAAAGACAACGCGCTGGTCAAGGTGGCCGGCGAGGTCGGGAAGCTGGTGCTTTCCGGCGGTCGCCGCACGGTGATCCGTGGCATGCACGATGACCCGCAGGTTCGCGGGTTTGACCGGGTGACGTCGGGGTCGCCGTGCGCGTTCTGCCTGATGCTGGCGTCCCGCGGCCCGGTGTACAAGACACAGAGGTCGGCGGAGTTTCCGGCACACGGGCATTGCGCGTGCACGGGTGAACTGCTGTATGAACGGCCGGGCCGGAACAGTTGAGGGCCTGCCGCGGGGAGTGGCGTATAACCTGTGCGTGACGGCCCGCCCAGAAAGGGCCGGTGACGGCCTGGTAGGGCCGGTGGACAGGGGAGCAAACAGTGGCGGACGGCGACGGCGGCAACAGTGGCAACAACGGCGGCGGCAGCAATGCAGGCGGCGACGGCAAGCGCGGGTTCACGCAGGACGAAGTGGACCGTATCGTCGCGGACCGGCTGACGCGTGAGCGCGGCAAGTTCGCCGACTACAACGACCTCAAGGCGAGGGCGGAGTCGGCGGACAAGCAGAAGTCGGACGTCGACAAGCTGACCGACGCGGTCCGGCAGTTGACCGACCGTGCCGAAAAGGCGGAACGGGAGACCATCCGCCGTGACGTCGCGGACCAGCTGAAGTTGCCGAAGTTCTTCACGGACAAGCTGACCGGCACCACGAAAGAAGACCTCGAGCGTGAGGGGAAAGAGCTCGTCGAGACGCTCAAGCAGATGGGTGTGAAGCTCGGCGCAGACGGCGGCGATGCCGGGGGGAAGGGCAACGGTAGCGGGTCAAGCTCGAGCGGATCCGATGGCGGGCAGAACGGCGGCGGGCAGGGCCTGGCCGGCGGGGACGGCGGGAACGCCGGGAACGACAACAGCGGTAGCGGACAGCAAAACTCCGACAACGCGGGCGCAGGGAAGTCTCTTCTCTCCGGCCGCCCGACGGAAAACCTGAGGCCCGGTACGGCGACGTCCGGCGGCGGCCAACAGGTCGATGCGGCGAAGATTGCCTCATCGATCCTTGACCGCTCATTCTGATCACGCACGTTCCCCCGTTAGGAGATAGGTTCCCATGGCCGTTTTGACCGCCCAGGGCATCGCGAACGTTGCGGTTGCTCTGCTCACCAGGCAGCTTGTGTTGCCGCGCACCGTCATGCAGATCCCGGGCGGCGAGTTCGCCGGTTCGAACGGTGACACGGTCACGGTGCGGGTTCCGCAGCCGACGACCGCCCGTAAGCAGGCCACGCCGGGCGCGACGATCACCTACGACGACGTCACCGAAGTCCCGGTGAACGTGACCCTCGAGCACCTGTACCACGCGAAGCTGGTCTCTGACGAAGAGTTGTCGCTACGCCTCGAGGACTACGCCCGTCAGATCACCCGCGTGCAGACCGCTGCGGTCGCGACCAGGGCGGAGAACTCCCTGGCGACCGCGATGAACAACGCGTCGTCGAACCTGACCGTCGCCGCTGACGGCTCCGACGTCGACGCGGCTGTCCTGGAAGCGCGTGAGCTCCTCGGCCGGTACCGGCCGATGACCGCGTCCCGCTACCTGGCGGTGTCGCCGGAGTTCGCGACGTTCCTGCTGTCCACCAAGCAGCTCACCGAGGTCGACGCGGCGGGCACCCCGTCGGCGCTGCGGGACGCGGTCATCGGCCGGTACCGCGGGTTCACCGTCGTCGAGTCCGCCGGCCTGACCGCGGGCACCGCGCACGCCTACCACGAGTCCGGGTATGCGTTCGCGAACCGGGTTCCGGTCGTGCCGCGCGGTGTGGTCGACTCGGCGATCTCCAACGAGGGTGGGATCGGGCTGCGTCAGATCTTCCAGTACGTGCCGGACAAGCTGTCCGACGCGTCGGTGGTGTCGACGTTCGCCGGCGCGGCCCGGGTCCCGGAGGACGGCACCGGAACGAACGGCACCGTGTTCACCCGGTCGGTGAAGCTCGTCACCTCCGACAGCTGACCTGTCGTGGACGCGGTCTACCTGTTCGCTGCCGGCGGCGAGGACGAGCTTCGGCACAGTCTCCGCTCGCTGGCGAACCTCAAGCAGGTGGACCGCGTCGCGGTCGCCGGGTACCAGCCGGGGTGGCTGACCGACGACGTGGTCCGGGTCGTCCCGGACAACCACCGGCCCGGTAAGCACTTCGACACGTGGGCGAACCTCGCCGCAGCGGTCGCCGACCGGCGGCTGTCCGACGACTTCGTGTTGATGAACGACGACTTTTACGCGCTGCAGCCGCTGCCGGTGGTGCCGGTGTGGCAGCACGCGCCGCCGGTCCTGCACATTGCGCGCACGCATGAGCAGGACCGGCGGCGGGACTCGACGATCGACATGCTTGAGCGGGTCGGCGCGTACGGCCGTCTGTCGTACGAGCTGCACGTGCCGATGGTGATGCACCGCCCTGCGATGCGGGCCCTGATGCGCAGGGTCGAGGCTGTCATGCCCGCCAGGGCGGAACCGCCGTGGAAGCGGACGGTGTACGGCAACTATGCGCATCCCGGTGTCGGGGAGCTCCACGACGACGTGAAGATCCGCGACTACGAGTCGGTGCCCGGGCCTGCCGACCTGTTCGTGTCGACGTCCGATTACACGTGGCGGCGGGGTGCGGTCGGACAATGGTTGCGGGACCGCTTCTCCGTGCCGTCCCGGTGGGAGAGGGAAGGGGTACCGAATGACGATCCCCGTGGGGCCAACCCCCGACGGCGACCGGCCGACGCTGGCTCCGTACGCGCGTCTGGTCAGGAAGATCGGGTATACGCCTGACGCTGTTGAAGAGTCCCGGGCGGTGCACAACTTGGCGGCTGCGTCGGAGTTGATCCGGGACGCGGCTGGCGTGACGTGGCTGGACGTGGCGGGTACCGCGGTCGTCGATGTGCCGTACCGGGTCCGGATGATCTGCGTCGATGTGGCGTTCCGGGCGTTCGACAACGGCAAGGGCCTGACGCAGCGTTCGATGGGTGACTCGTCGACGTCGTGGGACCGGGCCGGTGTGGGCGGCGGCGACCTGGTGTATCTGACCCCGTCGGAGGAGCGGGCGGTGCGGCGTGCCGCAGGCCGGTCCACGTTCACCGCGGTCACGATGGTGTCGCCGTACAACGGTGACGACGACGTTGATGATCTGACCGGGTCATGACCGCCGACCGGATCGACGCGTACGAGCTGACCCGCGAGCTTGCGGTGTGGCGGTCGGCGCGGGTCGACGACGGGCAGGGCGGGCAGGACGAAACCCGGTCGTCGTCGACGACGGTACGGGCGAAGGTGAACGAGCCCAGCGAGGCCGCCCGAATCGAGGCCATGCGCTCGGGCGTGGACCTGACCTACCAGTTGCATTTCCTCCCGGACGCGGATGTTCAGCGCGGCGACGAGCTCCGCGGCAACGGTGAGGTGTTCCGTGTGCAGTCCACGGTGCGTCCGTCCACTCCCGTGTACCTTCGCGCTACGTGCATACGTGACCAGTACGAAGTCTAGGAAAGGGGCACGGGATGTCGAAGGTGATGAGGGCGATCAAGTCGGGGGTGATCCGGCAGGAGGACGGTAGGCCGCGGCTGATGATCCGCGAGGGTGAGACCACGGCCCACGCCGACAATCCGATCGTGCGGGAGCATCCGCACCTGTGGGCGGAGATGACGGTCGACTTCCCGTCCGACGACATTGTGGCCGCGGCTGCAGACGATGCAAACCTCAGTCACACGGAGGCGCTGCGGACTTTGCTGGCCGGTCTCGTCGAGCGCGGTTACCAGCTGCCGGACCCGGATTCGGTGCCTGCCGAAGACGTCCCGGACATGGTGGTGCGGATCGCGTTGAACAACCTGCAGCCGTGCCCGGACGCGGTGAACGAGGACGACGGCGGCCGGGTGTTCGCCCGGGCCCAGGCTGCGGCGCGCCCCGATCAGGATCCCCCGCCCAGCGACGACGGGGGCCCTGACGATCAGGCCAGCGACGTCGACCCGGACACGAAGGAAGGCCGGCAGGTCATCCGTGAGTGGGCCGAAGCGCACGGCTACGACGTCCACGCGAGTGGCCCGCTCCCTAAGGACGTGCTCGAGGCGTGGAAGCAAGAGCAGGGCTGAGCTGTGGCGTCGAACATTGAGATCGTCGGACTGCCCGGGCTCGAGCGGAAACTGGGCCGGCTCCCCCGCAAGATTGTCGAAGCGGCGAAACTTGCCGTGCATCAAGAAGTGAAGGAGACGGCCCAGGACGAGCGGCGTCTGGCGCCGAAGCTGACCGGGGCGCTCGCGGACTCGGTGCAAGAGGAGTTCACCGGCGGCGGGCTACGCGGGTCGGTGGCCCCCCGGGAGCGGTACGCCCAGTTCGTCAACGACGGGGCCCGTGGGGTGCCGCCGCGGCCGTTCGCTACGGCGGCCGGGAAGCTGGCCCGCCGGCGGTTCCGGAAACGCACGATCAAACTGGTCGATCAGGCTATGGCCCGACTGTCGAAGGGGTGAGCGATGTCGCCGCCGGCTGGTGTTGTCGACGACCCGTTGAACGCGGTCCAGGCGGCGTTCTTCACCGCGGCCCGCGCGCACGCCGCGCTGATGGCGTTGCTGCCGGGCGGGGTGTACGACGAGCCACCGGAGTCGGAGCAGCGCGACTACGTGGTCCTCGGCGACCACCTGTCGTTGCCGGACCACACCCACGACAAGTACGGCCGGGAGATCACCCAGACGTTCCACATTTGGACGAAGTCGCGGGGCACGAAGCGGGGCGGTGCCATCGCAGCCGAGTGGAACGCCCTGTTCGACCACCAGAACGATTCGATCGTGGTACCGGGCCATAGGATCGTCATCATCAGGAACGAGTTTCAGCAGGCCCTACGGGATCCGGACCCGGAATGGCGACAGACCCTGATCCGGATGCGGATCAACACGGTTCAGCTCTAGGAAGGGGCCCGTAGGCCATGGCAGGTAAAGACGCGTTCGGCACGCAGTTCAAGCGGGGCGACGGTGCGACCCCTACCGAGGTGTTCACCACGATCGCGAACGTGACGTCGATCTCGGGTCCAGAGCGGTCCCGGGAGACGATCGACGTGACCGCGCATGACTCCCCGGACGGGTGGATGGAGTTCATCGGCGGGTTGAAGAACGGCGGCGAAATCCAGCTCGAGGTGAACTACGACCCGGCTGAGGACTCCCACGACCTGGACGACGACTTCAACGACTCGCAGCCACGTAACTACCAGCTGGTGATCCTGCCCGGGGACCCGGACGAGCACACGTGGTCGCTGCCCGGCATCCTGACCAACCTGTCCGACGAGTTCCCCTACGACGACAAGATGTCCCGGAAGGTCACCGTGAAGGTCTCGGGCAAGCCGACCCTGTCGGCGACCGGGTCCTGATAGATTCGCTGGTGGTCCCTCCGGGATCCCCACCCCTGAAACCCCTCACACGTTCGCCTTCTCCGGCGGCGTGTGGGGGGTTTCTCGCTGTTGAGGGGTCTCGCGGCCCGGGTCGCATAGGCTGTCCGCGCAAGAGCAGTCCGGATTTGGGAGAGGGTGGCTTGTGGTGGGGTTCCTCGATAGGGACACGATTCTTGAGGCGGACGATCAGGAGTTCGCGGAGGTGAACATCCCCGAGTGGGGTGGGGTGGTGCGGATCCGGTCGATCACCGGGGCGCAGCGCGACGCGTACGAGGCGTCACTGATCGACGAGCGCGGCAAGGACCGGAAGATGAACCTGCGCAACGCGCGGGCGAAACTGATCGTGTTGTGCGCCGTCGACGACGCCGGCCGGCCGTTGTTCACCGCGGACGACGTCAACCGGCTCGGCCGGCGCAACGCCAAGCCGGTCGACCGGCTGTTCGACGCGTGTAAGAAGCTCGCCGGGCTGACGGATGAGGATGTGGACAAGCTGGCCGAGGATTTCGGCGCGACCCCGGACGATCCTTCGTTTACCGACTAGCGACAGTCTGGGGCTGCACAGTTCGTGAAGCCCGGGCTCGGGTCGACTCGCGTGAGTACACGGCGTGGATGGTGTACGAGCGGATGTTCGGGCCGATCGGGGCGGAACGGTTCGACTACCTGTTCGCGCAGTTGCAGGCGACGGTGGCGAACACGTCGAGGGACCGTAAGACCCGCCCGTTCAAGCCAGTGAACTTCGCGCCGCCGTGGGCGGACCGGGAGTCGTGGCCGTGGTCGGACGGGAAGAAGGAGCAGACTCCGGAGGACATGCTCCGCGCGGTGAAGGCGCTCAACAAAGCAATGGGTGGCAAGTAGGAAGGGAGGCCCGTCGTGGCGACGCTTGAAGATCTCCTCATTAAGATCGGGATCGATTCGACGAAAGCGGAAGCCGGTGCGGCGGGCCTCCGGAAACACCTCGGGAAGACGTGGGACGTCGCGAAGAAAGGCGCCGCGGTCGGCGGCGCCCTGGTCGGGACGGCCCTTGTCGCCGGTATCCAGTCGGTCATCGAGTCGTCGAAACCGACGGCGCTGCTACAGGCGCAGTTGGGCGCGACTGGGGATTTCGCCGGGAAGGTTGGGCAGACGGCCGGGAACCTGTTCGCGCGGGGTGTCGTCGACTCGTCGGAGGAGGCAGCGGCGACGGTCCGGGCGATCTGGCAGAACGGTCTGATCGATGAGAACGCGGCGCAGGCCGACGTGGACCGGGTCGCGGGGAAGCTTTCCACGCTGGCGCTGATCTCCGAGGAAGAGGCGGGGAACGTCTCCAATGCGGTGAAGCAGATGATGCGTAACGGCCTGGTGAAGAACGCCGACGATGCGATGGATTTGCTGGTCCGCGGTGTGCAGCAGGGTGTGAACAAGGCCGGGGATCTGTTCGACACGTTCAACGAGTACGGCACCCAATTCCGCAAGTTGGGCTTGGATGGCGCCGACTCGATGGGCTTGATGGACCAGGCCATCAAGGCGGGCGCCCGGGACTCCGACACCGCGGCGGACGCGTTGAAAGAGTTCTCAATCCGGGCGATCGACGGCGGGGCGCAAGCTGCGGCCGGGTACAAACTTCTCGGGTTGAGCGCACGGGATATGACCGCCCAGATGGCGAAGGGCGGGCCGGCGGCGAAGGCCGGGCTTGACACTGTGCTCGACCGGTTGAGAGCGATCAAAGACCCGGTCAAGCAGAACGCGGCAGCGGTCGACCTGTTCGGTACGAAAGCCGAAGACCTCGGTAAGGCCCTGTTCGCAATGGATGTGGACGGGGCGGCCGACGGGTTGGGTAAGGTCGCCGGCGCCGCGCAGGCGGCCGGGGACACGTTGGAGAACTCGGCCGGCGCGAAACTGGAGTCGTTCAAACGGAAGGCCCTCGCCGGGTTGACCACCGAGCTCGCGAAGATGCTCCCGGCGATCGACGCGACGTTCGGATTCCTGCAACGCAACTCGTCGTGGGTGGAACCCCTCGCGATTGCCCTGGGTGTGCTGGCCGCCGCGATCGGGGTTATCACCGCTGTGCAGTGGGCGTGGAACATTGCCCAGATGGCGTCACCCACGACGTGGATCATCCTGGCGATCGTCGCGCTCATCGCCGTGATCGTGCTCGTTGCGACGAAGACCCGCTTTTTCCAAACCGTGTGGGCTGCGGTGTGGGGGTTCATGAAGACGATCGGGGCGTGGTTCGCCGGCCCGTTCGCCGGCTTCTTCGTCGCCCTGTGGAACAAGCTGACCGCATCCCTGGGCAGGGCGAAAGCCCAATTCATGACCGCGTTCAACTTCATCAAAAGCTTGGCGGTCGGCTGGTTCAACGTGCAGGTGCGGATCGTGAACGCGGTCATCGGCGCGTTCGGCCGGCTCGTCGGTTACGTCCGCGGCATTCCCGGGCGGATCCGGGGCGCCCTGTCGAGCATGTGGAACGGGCTACGGTCCGGGTTCGCGTCGGCGATCAACTGGGTCATCAACCGGTGGAACTCCATCAGCTTCACCATCCCCTCGTTCTCCGTGTTCGGGCACTCGTTCGGCGGAGGGACGATCGGTGTCCCCGCCATCCCGAACCTCGCCGACGGCGCCCTGATCAAAGCCCGGCCGGGTGGGACGATCGCCCGGATCGGTGAGGCCGGCCAGGATGAGGCCGTGGTCCCCCTCAACCGGGTCCCCGAGCTCGGCCGGTCCGACCGCCCGATTGTCATTGAGGTTGTCGGGAACGAGACCCAATTCCGGACCGCGCTGCGTAAATCGTTGCGGGTGCGCGGCGGGGAGGCCATCGCATGATCGATCCGCCGTTCCCGGTCGGGTTCGAGTTCGCGCCCGGCTCCGACCTCGCCGCGCCCGGCCCGTGGCAGTACCAGGACCTGACCGGCCGTCGCCGCCAGTCCGCACCCATCGAGTTCGAGTACGGGCAGCCCGACGAGTCCGGCAGCGTGGAGGCAGGGTCGGGGGCGGTCACGTTCGACGACCGGGACGCCGAACTGTCGCCGTGGAACCCGTACAGCACGTGGTACGGGCAGCTGCTGGCGAACGTGCCGGCGCGGGTGCGGATCCCACTCTGGTACGACGACTTCGACCGGGCGGCCGCGGCGAGCACATGGGGGACCTCGAGCTCCGGGCATGTGTGGTCGTCAGCTTCGGGCCTGGTGTCGCTGTCCGGGAACGGAACCGCCTTGGCTACGTTCCCCGCCGCGAACGGCAGCGCCTACCAGTACCTTCGCGACTCCGCCGGCGTCGGGGTCGGATCCCGCGGGGTGAACGTCCACGTGCAGGCGTCGCTAGATGCGGCCACCGTCACCGGGTCGGTGATGTGTTCCCCGATCGTGCGTAGGGTCGAATCGGCGTCGCTGAACTCGACGTCATACTTCGGGTACTTCCGGTTCCACCCGTCCGGTTTCATTCAGGTGCAAATCCTGCGGAACATCAGCGGGGCAGGCACCGTGCTCGGCACTGCGCTCACGACGGTGGCGTGGTCCGCAGGGAAGATCATGCACTTCGAGTTTGAGGCTGACGGGCCGGTCCTGCGGGCACGGGCGTACGCCGACGGCGGGTCCCCGCCGGCGTGGCAGGTCACCGCCGTGGAAAACAAGTCCGACGGGTGGAGCGTCGGCTTACTGCTCTGGCGCGAATCGGGCGAGGCGTCGGCGGGAACCCGCGTCCTCACCGTCTACGACGTGCGAGTGGACGCAATCCCGTGGTCCGGGTACGCAGCCGACCTCCCCCCGGCGTGGGACAAGTCGGGGGAGGACTCGACGACCATGTTCGAACTCGCCGGCCCGCTGCGTACCCTGACCGCGTTGAACAGTGATGAGCAGGCCCGGTCGCCGCTGTACTGGCTGCTCTTGGGCTACGCCCCGTCCGGGTTTTGGCCGTGCGAAGACGACGCGGGTGCGAGGTTCGCCGGGTCGGCGATCGGCGGTCCGGCAGCGGAAACGTCCGGGGTGTCGTTCGGCAACGACGGGTTCGCAGGGCAGTCGTCGTCGGCGAAGTTCGACGAGGTCAACGGCAAGTTTTTTGCCCGGGCTTCTACGGTGTCGCCGCAGCAGTTCGCGGTGATGCTCACCTACAAGCTGCCTGCAGCGCCGGCCGCGGACACCCTGCTCTACGAGTGGTTGTCGCCGTCGGGGACGGCCCGACGCTGGCAGATTTGGGGGGGCGCCGTCGGGTTCCGGGTGCTGGTCGTGAACTCCATCGGGAACACCCTGTCGGATACCGGCTACTTCAACTACGTCGTCAACCCGACCCACTGGTTGGCGATGCAGCTCGAGGCGACGGTGTCCGCGGGGACGGTGTCGTACACGCTGTTGTACACCGAGGTCGGGGTCAACGTGTTCTGGTCGCTGTCCGGGTCGTTCTCCGGGTCGTTGACCGGTGTGCAGTATTTGCAGATGAACTGCTCCACGTCGGCGCTGGTCGACACCCAGTGGGGCATGGTTTACATGGGTGCGGAAACGTTGCCGTTCGTCGCGGACTCGTTCATCAAGGTGGCGAACGGGTACGCCACCGAGCTGGCCGCGGACCGGCACGACCGGCTGACGTCGAACAACGGTGTCGCGTCGGCCGCGCTGCCCGGCGACACCATCCACTTGGGTGTTCAGGCCATCGACACTTTCCCGACCCTGCTCACCCAAACCACGGCGTCGGGTGAGGGCCTGCAGCTCGAGTTCGGGCCGGGCCTGCAATACATTCCGCTGAACTCGCGGTACAACACCGTCCCGATCTTCGAACTGGAATGGTCGTCCGACGACGGCACCGCGACCGGCGGTGACCTGGCGCAGGCACCTAAGCCGGCGGCCGGGGACCAGCGGTACGTGTCTCAGTACACGGTGAAACGGGTCGGCGGGTCGGAGGCGACGTGGTTCGCCGACGCGGCCACCGTCGCGTTGCGGGGCCGGAAACCCGGGTCGAAGGAGCTGTCCCTGGCCGACGACCCGGCGGCGGCACAGCACGCCGGGTGGCGGGGCAACGCTGCGGTGTGGCCGGAGCTGCGCTGGCCGGAACTCGTCGTGGACTTGCTGGCCCATCCGGAGCTGATCGACGCGGTGATGCGGGTCCGGGTCGGGTCCCGGTTCACGGTGGCCGGGATGAAAGCTCAGGTGTTCGGTCAGGAAATTGACCTGGTTGTTGAGGCAGTCCACACGTCGGTTGGCCGGCATGAGTGGACGGTGACGTTGGCGTGCGCCCCGGCGCGTATCTACGACGTGGCGATCTACGACGACAACACCCGGCTGAAAGACTCCCGGACGTCGACGTTGAACGCGGCGGCCGGCCCGGGTGACCCGACGATCGTGATCACGTTCACCGACCTGCTGGACCAGTGGTCGCAGACCAACGAGCCGTACTCTCTGCTCATCCTCGGTGAAGAGGTTGTGGTGACGAACATGGCCGCGGTGGTCGGGTCGGGGCCGTGGACGCAGACGGCGACGGTGCGGCGCGCCGAGAACGGCATCGGAAAGCAGCTTCCGGCAGGCACCCCGGTCCATATTCATCCGCGGGTGCGGGCACGGTACGCGTTGTGATGGGGGTGTGTGGTGGCCGCTGGTGACATCGTCTACGCGTCGGACACGGATCAGGTGCTCGATGGGTGGACCGACTACACGCCGGTGTGGACGACGACGACGGGCACACCGTCGGTGGGTACGACGGGGTCGCTGGTGGGCCGGTACAAGAAGACTGGCCGCACCTGTATGGCGGTGGTGATCGCTACGTTCAACGGCACCGGGATTTCCGGCGGCTCGACGGGTGGGTGGAACTTTTCACTCCCGTTCACCGCGGCGGCGATCGCGAACATCAAGTGGATCGGCTCGGCTTATCTAAAAGATTCGTCGGTTGGGTCGACTGGGCATTTCAACGGGATCACCGCGTTGGATCAGGGTGCGGGCACGTTCACGATCTTCGAGGCGTCAGGGCATTTGCAGTGTCAGCCGTCGACCGTATTCACTGGTGGCGTAGCGGCCGGCGACCTGGTGGTTGCCGAGATCGAATACGAGACCGCCTGATGCCGGCCGGGGATCCCGTCTCGTCGGTAGACGCTGCGGTGCCGCTGGCTGCGTGGACGACGTACACGCCTGTGTTCACCACGTCGGGCGGAGCTGCGTCGATCGGTTCGGGTGCCATCACGGGCCTGTATTCGAAGGTGGGCCGGGTGTGCCGGGTGGCTGGCTATCTGATCTTCGGTGCGGGCGCGAACGGCGGGGCGGGTGGCCTGTTCACGATGTCGCTGCCGTTCGCTGCAGCGGCGGGCGGGCCGTGGGTCGGGAAGGCGTACCTGCGAGATGCTTCGGCCACGTCGGTGGGGCATTTCAACGGGCTCTGTGTGTGCCTGTCCGGGGCGTCGCTGGTGACGTTCAAGGAGGCCAGCACGCACGTTGAGGTGTTCAACACGTCGCCGTTCCCGTGGACTCCCGGCCCGCCTGCGGATTTCATAGCGTTCCAGCTGCGCTACGAGACGGCCACGTAGCCTGTCCCCCATGACGACGAAGCAGTTCATCCCTGGCGTGTTCACCGCAGTTTTGTACGACGGCACGAACGCCTCCGAGGTCGAGGCCTCGCTCAAGCCGGTCTTCGGGCCGCCGGTGGTCGACGACGAGCTCACCCGGTACGACCCCGAGTGCTCGCAGGCGGATGGCGTCCTGACGATCCACTACGACGGCAACGACGAAGGGTCCGGCCCGATCGAGGGCACCGAGCCGTCCGGGACGTGGATCGTGTGCCCGTCGACCGGCGAATGGTCGGAGACGACCCGGCAGAAGCTCGACGACACATGCGTTGACGTGGCACTACTGCTTAACGGCTGACCGGCCCGCCCCACGGCTTACCCTGTCGGGTATGACCGACGAACCGCAGGAACCGCCGCCGCCACGCGACCCGCCCGTGTACGTGCCACCGACCCCGACCCCGCCGCCCGACGACTCGCCGCCGGCCGGGGAGAGCAACGCGGCACCGCCGGACGGAGAGGAGCAGTAATGGCCGTCGCCTTGGTGCCCTGCCTGGTCGCGTTGCGCGGAGAGTTCAACGAGCTCGCCCCCGACCGCGACACAGAGTCCGACGGTTGGATCGGCGACGCCGCCCACCAGAAGGAAGCGTCCGGACACAACCCGGACGACACGCGGGGTGTCGCCACCGAAGGCTCCGACGCGGACACCATCCCCGAGGTCCACGCCATCGACGTGGACAAAGACCTGAACAAGCCCGGCTGGTCCATGGAACGGGCCGTGCACATCATCGTGGACCGGCACCGCCGGGGCGTGGACTGGCGCCTGAACTATGTGATCTACGACGGCCGTATTTGGGCGCGGGCGTACGGCTGGAAACAGCAGGACTACTTCGGCGCGAACCAGCACGACAAACACGCCCATTTCTCGGCCCTGTTCGGGTCGGGCCAGAAAGGCAACCCGGAAGCCGACACACGGCCGTGGGGGCTACTCGCAGCAGAGGAGAACGACGACGTGGATGAGGCAACGATGGACCGCATCGCCGACAAGGTCGCGGCCCGGCTGAAGGTGGCCCCCGGTAAAGGGATCATGGACGAGCTCGGCAAGGACCTGAACAACGACAAGTCCGGTGTCGCCACCGGCGTCCGCAAGCAGGTCGCCGCGGCCGTCAACACCGGCAAGTTAGCCTGACCACCATGAGACACCCAGGGCAGGGAGACGGTAGGGCCGATGAGTGAGCGCACAGGACGGTTCGCGAGTGTTGCCGCCGTGGTGGCTACTCCTGCGGGATATCGGGCTGTTCGTCCTGGGAGCCGGGATCGCCGTGTGGGAGGTCGCCAGTCACGTCGCACCGCGCGATTCGGTGCTTACCTTCGCCGGGTCTCTGCTTGGTGGACCGCTAGCGCTAGTCGGGTTGCAGTCGCTGGCGGACGCTATAAGGTCCCGCGCTGGTACGTCGGGGCCGTCGTCGTCCTCTCCGGCGGAGGTTTCACCGCAGTCGGCATCTTCGTGATCGCGTCCGGCAGGTGACCGGGTGACCCACCGGGACCGGCCCCGGAAGATGGTGACCGTACCGGCGTACACGGTCGGGGTGACTATCGTGACGGTCCTCGCTCTATGCCTGCTCACCTTGTGGGGCGGGGTGACGATTTCGAACAACAACGCCTCCCGGCTACTCGCGAAGTACGAGGCAGACAAGGTCGCCGCTGAACAGGCGAACCGGGGCCTGTACTGCGAGCTGTTCCAGTCACAGATGAACGCGCTCGACGACGCCAAGTCCGACGCTGGGAAGGCCTCGTATAAGGCGTGGTTGGCCGTGTACCGGCTGGTCCAATGCCAGCCGGTCCGTTAGGGGAAAGGGGTAAGGGTGTGAAGATCTCGAGGGAACCAGCGGCGTGGATCGGCCTGTTCGGGTCGTTGCTTGCCGTGGCCGCAGCAACGCACGTCCCGTACATCACGGCGGGGGTTGCGACCGCAGGCACAGCACTGGTCGCGGCTAGCGCGATGGCCGTGTTCACGCGCCCGATCGCGCCGGCGCTGTACGTGGGTGCGTTCGCTGCGCTCGCTGCGTTGCTCGCCGAGTTCGGGTTCCACCTGTCCGACCTCGCGGTCGGCTCTATCGGTGCCCTTATCATGGGCACGTTCGCGTTCTTCGGTGTGCGCCCGCAGGTTGACCCGACCAACGCTTACGGCAAGGTCATTCAGGGCGAGATCGTATCCGGGGCTTCTGTTCCTCGGTAAGCGGAAGGAACACAGCGTGAGCACCGTAATCAACGTGCAGGGCATCAACGAGGCGGTGGCCGCAAGCTCCACCGAAGACGTCGCCGAGGGCAGCGCCGCCACCTACCCGGGTCAGCCGGTCATCCCGACGCAGGCCGCTGAGGCACTCAACGTGGTGTCTGGTTCGGCGAGCGACACGTCGGCGGGCACCGGTGCCCGGACCGTCCGCGTCGAGGGTCTCAACGCCACCGGCGACTGGACGGAGGAAGTCATCACCCTGAACGGCACCACCCCGGTCGTGACGACGTCGACGTGGCTGCGGGTCGTCCGGGCGTACATTGTGGCCGCTGGGTCGGGTGCGACGAACGCGGGTGCGATCACCGTGAAGCACAACACGACCACGGCGAACGTGTTCGCGGTCATCAAGGCCGGCCGGGGGATGAGCATGAACGCGGTGTTCACGGTGCCGGCGGGTAAGACGGCCCGGCTGACGTCGTGGGCGGTGCAGAACTACAGCAACCCGGCGACCGCTGCGGCCGAGGGTATCGCCGAGCTGTTGGCCCGGCCGACGGGCACGAACCAGGGGTGGCGGGTGCTGCGCCAGCTGTCGGCGCCCGCGGTTCCGACGAAGAAGGTCCGCGACCTCATCGAGGGTCCGGGTTTGCGCCTGTCGGCGTTGACGGACATCAAGGTCCGTTTCACGCAGGGCGCGAGCGCGGTGACCGATCTGGTGGTCGCGGACTTGAACATCTCGTATTCCTGATCGCCTCTGTGGGGGAGTAAGGCCGGGTCGCAGTGTTGCGGCCTGGTCGGGATCGGCCCTCGAGCCTTCACCCCCGTGGGGCTCGAGGGCCGTTCTGTGTCTAGCGCCAGGCCGGCCAGGCAGTCAGGGCGGGGATGATGACGGTGGCGTCGGGGTCCGCGGTCCGGGTAGTGGGCTTGCGGGGTGCGGCGTGTTTCGGCTTCCACCGGTGGGTGCCGGGGCCGGTTTCGGGTCCGCGGAACAGGGCAAAGAGTGCGACGAAGGCGAGCGCGGCGAGGGCGTCGAGGGTCAGGCCGATGGTGATGGGGTCCATCGTCTACTCGCTCTCACACGTGTAGGTGTGCGCGCCGCGCCGTCCACCGCACTGAGGGCACACACCAAAATCGGAGCTACGGTGCACGCGCTTGTACCCGGCGAAGTCGACCGGCCGGGCGCTGGCCGCGAGTTGGCACGCGTCTGTGTCGTCGCCGTGCTCGCACACGGGAAAGCCGGTCACCCGGTCCACTCCGACGGCGGGGTGTAGCTGCGGAGCAACCGCCGCGTGGGGTTTGCTGTTCGTCGTCATGCCATCACGGTAAACCGCCTAGCGGATACTGTCAATCCACGCCCGACCCATTTTCCGTCATCCGTGGCGCTTGACGCCGCTGAGCGGATAGCCCTACCGTTGCAACCCATGACGGAACCGAGCACGAAGAGAGACGCAGCGGTGTTGAACATCGCCGCTAACGTCCGTTCCGCCCTTGCGTGGAAGAACATCAAAGAGCGCGCAGCGGCGGCTCAGATCGGCATGACCCAACCCGCGATGAGCCGCCGGCTGAACGGAGAGGTGCCCTTCGACGGCGCCGACCTGGTCCTGTTGGCCGACCTGATCGGGATCACCCCGGGTCATCTGGTGGACGGGGAGCCGTGGCCGCGGGTGATGCCTGCCGCCTGAGACAAGAAACCGGCCGCACCCACGCCATAGGTGCGACCGATCCCTTTCCCCTCAACCACTCAACCCGACACAGCAAAGAAAGGTGAGGCACTCAAAATGCCTGATGAAAAGGTACCCGACACCGGCGAGTTTGTCCCGGCGTCCGAGCTCCACAAGCACATCGGCGAGTGGATCCACGACGTCGACATTCCCGGCACGCTCGTCCGGATGATGTTCGCGTCCGAGGTCGACGTTAAGGGCACGGTCACCATCGTGACGGATACGTCCGCCGGGTTTGTGTCGTTGACGCTCCACGCGGACAGGCAGGTCGAGTTGGCTACCGCCGACCAGGTCGACGACGCGCAGGCGCATCTCGCCCGTACCCGGTACGTCAACGGGCTGCGTGCGCTCGCGGACGTGATCGCGAAGACCGGCGTTCAGGTCGACCTGAACCACCGTTTCGACTTGTCTTCCGCGGTCCTCGACAAGGAGGGCCTGGAGGCGATCGCGGCGAAGCTCGGTGTGAAGCCTGAGCACAGCTACCACCGGACGTTCGAGGTCAGGTGGGTGGCGCCCGGCGGTGGCCTGTCGGCGATCTGGCAAGCCAGATATCCGGCGTGCGGGTTCCGGTTCCCGGCCAAGGGGGATCTGCCGGAGGAGGGGTGCAAGCTGTACGACGGTCATCTGGCCGCCGACGGGAAAGACGGCATGCCGCACGCGCGCATGTATCGGGCGCCGGGGTCGGCCGCGGTGAAGCCGTCATGACCCGCCATACCGAGGCGGGAAACCCGATGACTGCCGCCGTGGTCGTGGCGTTGAACGCTGTCCTCGACTCGCTTGATGGCTGGATCGCCGGTGCCCGGGACAACCACGAAGGGATGGGCCACCGCGGCGAGATGGACCCGTGCTGGGAGCAGTTCGGCCCGGGCGACATCCGGCGGATGGTCGCCGACGCGGCCCGAGAGATCGGGCTGGACACGTACGCGAAGGACCTCGAAAAGCGGATCACGAAAGGGTGGGATCGGTGACCTACGACCCGAACCAGCCGGTCAGCACCCACAACTACCCGCCGCCCGGCCCGAACCGGGTCGTGTTCTGGACGGTCGCTGTGATCCTAGCCGCGCTCCTCGGCTGCGTTGTCGGTCTGGCCCGGTCGTTCACGACCGGCCCGCCCGCGGTGTCGCCGTTCCCGTCGTGGTCGCAGGTGCCGGACCCGGGGTCGCGGCCGTCGCCGTACCCGCAGCCGACGGTGCGTGTGCCGTGAGCCTGGACGGGTTGGAGGGGTGCTCCGGGCGGCGGGACTTCGCGAAGCGGATCGCCCTGGAATCGCTTGAGACTGCCGGTGACCCGGTTGCGAACGCCCTGCGCACGGCGGTGGCCGCGGCCACTCAGGTGGAGATCACCGACAGGTTGATGGCCACGTTCGCGCACATGTACGGCGGGTGGGAAATCCCGGACGGCATGTCTCAGTCGGAGTTCGCCCTGCGGTGCGCGTTGCAGGCTGCCGGATTCGAGATCATCGAATGAGGGGCCTGATGGTGCGCGGCGTGCTGGAACAGAACTGGCGGCGGGCGACGAACCGGTTGTGGGATGCGGTCGCCGCTGGCGCCGGGTACTGCATGCAGACGACGTGGCGCTCCGACCAGGCCACCTACAAGCCCGGGTTCAAGCACTGGCGGTGCTGGAAGCGGCGCGGGCATCCCGGGCCGCACCGGACCGGGAACTACCGGTGGAACACCGGGGGGATGCCGATCTGGGATCCGATGCCGTTGAACGTGCTGATTGACCGGCCGGCGGGGGTCGCCCCGAAGTGGCTGACGGCGAAGCATCACCAGGTCGGTACACGTCGCCGGGACCGGCTGCATGACCGGATCGTTTTGGAGCGGGTGCGGGCCGGCGGGATGCCGGTGCGGTTGCCTGTGCGGCCGGAGGACTGGGGCGGGTGGAAGTCCGCTAAGGAATCCGCCCCGATAGAGGAAGGCGAGCTGTGAAAGTTCGGATGGTTCAGCGGGGCAAACACCAGTCGTTCATCGACGACGACAACGGTGGGGCCCGCGTCCTGTCAGTCACCCGCATCACCGCGGCTCTGCCGAAAGACGCCCTGATCAATTGGGCGGGGTCGGCGACCGCCGAGTACGCGGTGAACAACTGGGCGGAGCTCGACGGCATACCCGTCGGAGCCCGGTTGCAGAAGATTTCGAAGGGCCGGTACGAGTCCCGCGACGCCGCGGCGGGCCGGGGCACCGAGGTCCACAAGATCGGTGAGAAGCTCCTCGCCGGCGAAACGGTGGTGGTGCCGCCGGAGATCAAAGGGTACGTCGACTCCTACCGGCGGTTCATGGAGGAGTTCGACTTCCACCCAGTCCACGTCGAGCGGGCCGTGTACTCGCAGGAGCACGGCTACGCCGGCCGGCTCGACATCGAAGGTGACCTGATCCTGCCGGACATTCAGGCGTACGAGGATGTGCCCCGCGATGAGCAGGGCTATTCGCGGGCGTTGATCGACGCGAAGACGTCGAAGTCGGGGATCTTCGGTGAGACGGCGTTGCAGCTGACCGGCTACCGGTACGCCGACACGATGATCACCGGTGAGGGCAAGGACCAGGTCCACACGCCGCGGGACTCGGTTGATCTGACTGCGGGGCTGCACATCACGGCGAACGGTTACGAACTGATCCGGGTGGATTCGTCGCCGGAGGTGTTCCGGACGTTCCTGTACCTCAAGCAGGTCGCGCATCTGGCCATCGAGGATGAGGGCGCCGAGCTGAAGGCGCTGGTGCTGGGTCGGATCCCGCCGCCGTTGATGGCGGAGTATCGGCTGGTCAAGGTTGACCGGTCGGCGGAAGGGGCGCCGTTCTGATGCGAATCTTCGACGACGAGCTTGAGCCCATCCGTGACCTGATGGTCCTGGTCGAGGTGCTGCGTTCCGAGGGCCGGAACAGTTTGCAGGCGGACACCGACCGCGGGCGTATCGAGCGGATCATCTCGGCGGCCGACTGGAACCCAGTAGGCCCGTTCCGCTGCCCGGTCGGCTACCACCCCCGGACCCGCTGCGACCGCCGATATCCGACCCCTGCGGAAGCCGCCGAATGCTGGCGGAACCACCCGCACATGCACCTGTGGAAGGCGAAACGATGACCGCCCCGAAGAACATCGATGAGGCGCTCCTCGCCTTCCAAACCGACATGCCCGTCCTGGTGAAGGACAAGTCCGGGCAGGTCGGCAACCAGAAGACGAAGTACGCCGACCTCGTGCAAGCCAACGAACAGGTCCTGACCCGGTTGAACGCGCTCGGCTGTATCTGGGTGTGCTCGCCGATCATCATCGGAGCCGACCCCGGCAGGTTCGTCCTCGCGTGGGAGCTCAAGCACGTCGCGTCGGACACCGCCCGGGCCGGGCAGTTCCCCATCCTCGGGGACTCGTCGATGAAGCACGGCGCGGCGATCACCTACGCCCGCCGGTACTCGCTCCTCGCGGTCACCGGGGTCATCCCCGAGGATGAGGACGACGACGGGCAGTCGTTCGAGGACGGGCACGCTGTTGCCCGCGGCAGGCAATCCGGCCGGGCGTCGGCCACGCGGCGGCCGCCGGCCGCGCGCGGGGAGACGGTGTCCCCGCCGGCCCGGTCAGGCCGGGCGGCGCCGCCGCTGCCCGGTGAGGCGGAGCAGCCTGCCGGACCACCGGCAGAGCAGCCCGGACCGCCACCGACCGGCGAGTACGACCCCGGATCGGTCAGCAAGAAGCAACACGCCACCATGCACGCCCTGTGGGCCGAACTCGCGAAGCTGGGACAGACGCAATTCGCAGGCGACGAAGGGCGTGACGCGCGTCTCGCGGCGACGGCCCGACTCGCCGGCCGGGAGTCGCTGTCAACGTCGTCTGATCTGAGCTTCGAGGAAGCCGACCGGGTGATCTCCGGCCAGAAAACCCGGATCGAATGGCTCAAGGCGAAGCCTCGAGCTGAGGAAGGTGCCCGATGACCATCATCGTCAAAACCATGAACTACATGGGCGCGTCCTGGCACCGCGCCTACGCAATGTACCGGCGGGTCATGCAGCCGCTCGCCATCCTGGCCGCGCAACGGCAGATCATGACCGATAGGGAGTTCGCCGCCCTGGCCGCGGACGACCTCATCGTGAAACACGTTGCTCTGGACGAGAACGCCCACGTCGTCGGACTCGCCGCCGCCACACCCTGCCTGGACCAGGTCCCGCTCATCTCGGTGCCCTACTACCGGCATAGGTACGGTGACGACCTGGTCGACGCCGGCCGTGTCTGGTACGTGCCGTTCGTGTGTGTCGACCGTGACACCCCTGGTACCCGGGACCTGTTCGCCCGGCTCGTCCGGGGCATCGCCGAACCCATCGCCAAGGTCAAGGGGGTTGGCTGTCTCGACTTCTGCGAACGCAACATGGATGAGGTGCCGATCTTCCCCACCGCCACCGAGATCATTAAGAGGGCGCACGGGCGTGATGTCGGCGACCACGTCGACGACAGCCAGCATTACGTGTCGTGGGACTTCGGGGATCTCGCATGACGGCCGGGGTGGTGGCCCTGTACGGCATCGGCGCGCTGTTCATCGTGTTGGGGGCGGCGTCGATGGCGTCCGAGCGGGTGGCTCGGGTGGTGTTCCCGTGGTGGTTTTTGGTGGGTGCGGTCGGGTCGGTGGTGTTGTTGTGCCAGACAGGGTGGTTCGGGTGAGCGGCTTCGACTGGCCCGATCCGGATGGGGTAGTCGTGCCGCCGCGGCCGGCGCCGGACGAGTACTCGAGCCTCCCGATCGTCGACCCGACGCAGTTCGAGCACGACGACACGAAGACGGTCGACGGGTTCACCATCGCGTCGTGCCGGTCGTGCTGGGCGCCGATCGTGTGGGCGTCGCGACCCCCGACGGCAAGACCATGCCCGTGGACGCGCCGCTCGACGCCGGCGGAACGGGGGAACCCGACGCTGTCCGGGGCGGCGGCCGACGAGCGGTACGGCCGCTACGCCGGCGCGGTCGTCCTGTGGGAGGAGATCACCGGGGTACCCGCCCCGCCGCCGATCGTCGAAGGCGGCAAGTCGGGGCGGCGTCTCAACCCTGAGCTGTCCGAATGGATGATGGGCTACCCGCCCGGCTACCTCACCGACGTGATGGGCCGGTCGGACGCGCTGCGATGCGCCGGGAACGGTGTCGTCACGCTGCATGCCCGCGCTGCATGGGATCTTCTACGAGGGGATGACTGGTGAGGCTGCTAGGGCTCGACCTGAAACCGGCACGGTCCGGGATTGCCATGAACTACGACGCGGACACCGGGGAGGAACGGCTGTCCGTCACCGCGGTCGGTGAAGCCCTGACGCCGCTGCACACACAGATCCGCGTCCTTGAGCGGGCCATCCTCCACCGTGTCATCAGCCACCGGCCCGACGTCGCGTTCATCGAGGGCACGTTCTCTAGAGCCGGTGGATCCGACTACGGCCAGCACGCCGCGCACTTCGCGGTTACGCACGTCCTGTGGGCCCGTGGCGTCCCGTGGGTGGATGTATCGCCGGGCGTGTTGAAGATCTGGGCGACCGGGTCGGGGTCGTTGCGCGGCGACACGAAGGTCACGAAGGGCGAGGTGATCGCTGCGGTGATCGGCCGGTACGGGCCGCTGTTGTCGATCCCCGCGGTCGACGACGAATGTGACGCGGTCGCCTTGATGTCGCTGGGTGCGTACGTGTACGGGCACCCGCTGCTGCCGGACGTGCAGGCGCCGGCGGTCCGGGGCCGGGCGGCGGCCGCGTTGCGGAAGACCAAGGGGGTGAAGATCCCGGCGTTGCCCGGGGTGTCCGACCCGTGGACCGACCCATGGGCCAGTTGAGAGAGGGGTGATGGGGATGTTGAAGAGGCGACGACGCAACAGTGTGGACGAGCGGTACCACGACGAAATCGTTGCGCAGTGGAAAGCATTGGTTGACGGGTGGAGGCGTGAGGTCAGGAAGGTTGAGAACGAACGGGACTTGGCGGTGGAGATAGCCCACCAGCACAGGCGTCAGGCGAGGGTGCTGCGCGCTGAGCTCGCCGAACGCGATGAGGCAACCCAGGAGTTGCGCGTAGCACCGGATTGCCCGCCTGACTGCACGCTTCCGACCGGGCCGGAATGGACGGTGTCGAACACCGACGGCCACCACTTCCACCATCGTGGCGATCTGGTCCAGCTCCGTGAAGGCGATGTGGTCCAGCTTCGTGAAACGGAACCGGTGGACGTGTGGCGGACTTACGAGGTCGACGTCGCCAACATGATCAGGCTGCAAGAAACGATCAACCAGATCGTTGAACGGCACGCGGGTCCGTCAACCGCACGCGATACGGCCCCGGACATTCAGCGCGCATTCCACGAAGCGGCGTGCCCGGACTGCCCGAAACGATACCCAGAACTGTCGGAAAACATCCGCCAGAACGGCACAGCAAAGGACACCGAATGAGCGAGGCAAGCGAAGACACACGCGTCCAAATCAAAGGGACGTTCAGTGTCAAAAAGCGAGAGAACAACGGCCTCAACCGGGTCGCGGAACTGATGAACAGGGACCGGCTAGCCCGGGTACCGATCGTCGGATACGTCGAATTTGTTCGGCACGTCGACACCCGCGACGGCGACGAAATGACCGTGGAAATGATCGTCGTCGAACCCGTCATCGACGCTGACGGCACCGACCCGAACGGGTTCGCCGACCAGGTGAAAGAGATGATCGAAGTGGTTCGGAAGGGAGCCGGGAAGGCATCCGTCGCCGACACCCTGTTCTCTGGGCAAGAGAACGCGAAGCTCGACGCGAAGCTCGACGGCCAGCTCGAGGGGCAACTCGCCATCGACTCGATTCCCGAGCCGTCCGGTGAAGAGATCATGGCGGAGCGGGCCGAAGCCCGTGAGAAAGCCCGCCAGGACGACGGCAAGCGTCAGGCGGTCGCCGCCGTCCGCCCCGACCTCACCGCGGCGGTCACTGGCAAACCCGCCGACGAAGTCGCCAGGGACAAGGCGGACGTCGCTGGTGGGATCGTCCGGCCGGCCCGCAAGCCACGCGGTACCACCGTCCGGCCCGGCGCCGACCTGCCTCCTAGCAGTGTCGCCGACGCCAGAAAGGACGCGGCCCGCCTGATGGACCCGTTCACCACCGACGCCGACAAGGAGACAGCCACCTCATGACCGAGCCCCACAACCCGCCCGGAACCCTGGCCTTCGTCGACGTCGAAACCACCGGCGTCCACCCCGACCGCCGCGCATGGGAAATCGGTGTCATCCTGCGCCACCCCGGCGCCGCCACCATCGAACAATTCCACTGCTTCATCGACATCGCCCACCTCGAGCTCGGCGACGCCGACCACCGCGCCCTGCAGGTCGGCCGGTTCCACACCCGGCACCCGCAGATGACCACCCGCCCCGACGTCGTCGACCACCTGTTCGGGGCACCCGTCGGGGTCCTCGCCGAGTACGACGCGATGCGGCACGTCGAATGGCTGACCCGCGGCGCGCAGCTGGTCGGCTGGAACGTCACGTTCGACGCGCAAACCTTCGACGCCAGGTTGCGGGCCATGGGGATCAGCCCGTCGTTCGACTACCACCACATCGAGGTGTCCTCGCTGGCTGCCGGGTTCATCATCGGCGAACACCAGGGACGTACTGGCGGGCCGCTTCCTGAGGACGCGTTCCCGCGCCCCTGGTCTGCGAAGACTGTGCGCCACGTCCTTGGGCTGCAAGAGCCGGACGCGGACGTCACGCACACGGCCCTTGGCGACGCCAGATGGACGATGGAAATGTTCGACTATGTCATCGACCCGCAGAAGCCGAGCCCGGAGGCCGGCGACCGGCTTGAGAACCTCGCCAAGCTCGTCACCCGCGAAATGGGGTAGACCGGTCCGGCTGATACACCGCGGAGATCCACGGAGCAGAATAAGAACGACCCGGGTCGCCGTGAGGTGGCCCGGGTCGTCTCGACCTCGCTGAAGATCGGAGCAATTATGGCATCCCCCTCTGCGCAGGCGCGCAACGACGACGAACCGTTCCACGACGAACCCGTCACCCTCGCCGCCGCCAGAATCCTCGCCCGCCGCCACCGACCCGACTGGCGGCCCGCGGACAACGCCGAACTCGACGCCTGGGCAACCGGATTCAACACCGGATGGACGCAGGGCTACACGGCCGGACGCGGCGATGCCTGAAACCGCCTACGAGCGGATCATCTCCGCCCTGCGACAACACGGCAGCAAAGTCATCGAACGCGGCGACCGCAGAGCCGAAGCCCAATGCCCCGCCCACGACGACGGGAACCCGTCCCTGGGCGTCCGCGGCATCGAAGGGCAAGCACTGATCTACTGCCAGGGCGGCTGCGACCACCGCGACGTCCTGGCCTGCCTCGACATGACCCCCGCGGACATGTACGACGAGCGGTCAGCCGAATACCGGTACGACGACGGACGCACCGTACGCCGGTTCTACGACGAAACCGGGAAGAAACGCTTCGCGCAAACCGGCGCCGGGGAAACAAGCACCCTGTTCCACCTCGCCGCCCTCAACGAGGCAGCCCTAGACCGGTACGTGTTCCTGGTCGAAGGGGAAAAAGACGTCCTCGCCCTCGAGTCCGCCGGCGGGATCGCCACCACCGCACCACAAGGCTCCGGATCGTTCCACAAAGCCGACGTGACACCGCTGGCAAGCCGGTGGGTGACCGTCGTCGTCGACCGTGACCCGGCCGGAGACAAATGGGCCTCCCAGGTCGCAGACAAACTCGACGGGGTCGCCCGCCGCTACCGGTTCGTCCAATCAGCCGCGGGGAAAGACGCAGCCGACCACGTCGCAGCAGGCTACGGACTGACCGATTTCGTTCAGTATGAGCTACCCGACGACGCAGCCGAACAACCCGACCGGTCGGCGTTCGCACAAACCATCATGCGCCGCTCCCACCTGGGGAACCTACCCAAGGTGGAACCACTGATCGAAGGCGTCCTGTCGCTGCGCAGCACCATCATCCTGCTAGGCCCGTCCGGGGCCGGGAAAACGTTCGTGTCGCTGGCGTGGGCGTGCGCGGTCGGCACCGGAACCGCCTGGCTCGGCCACGCCGTCACCCGCGCCGGTGCCCTGTACGTCGTCGGGGAGGGCGCCTCCGGCCTCCACGACCGGATCACCGCCTACGAACAGGCGTGGAAGGCCCCGGTAAGCGACGACGACGTCATGTTCTCCATCCGCCCCGACACCCTGTCCTCCGCGGCGACCTGGCGGGAAATGGCCGATGAGGCACGCGACCTACGCCGCAGGGTCGTGTTCCTGGACACGTTCTCGTCGCTGGCCCCGGACGCCGACGAGACGAAAGACGCAGCGATCCTGACCCGGCGTATGGCGAACCTGTCCGCGGCGATCGACGGAACCGTGGTGTTGGTCCACCATCCCGGCTGGGGCGACGCGACCAGGGCCCGCGGCGGTAGCCAGCTCGAGGCGAACGTTGATGAGGTTCTTGTACTGCACGGTGACCGCAACGACCCGAAGATTGCCCTCGAGGTGAAGAAACGCAAGGAGGGCTACGCCGGCGCGAAGACTTGGCTTCGGCGTAACGCCGCCTACGGGTCGGTTGTCATCGAGCGGCTACCGGAAGCCGAGTGGCTCAAGGACATCGGGAACCGCGCCGCCGAGGTTCTCCGCGAGGTCCACGGTGATGATCCGGTGTCGATGTCCACGATGAACGAGACCCTCCGGACGAAGATGAAAATCGAGAAGACCCAGGCGACGGAACGTATCACCGAACTCCGCAAAGCGGGCATGGTGAAGCTCGCTGTGAAGGGCGGAGGCAAGGACGGGAAGTACAACGCAAAGTATGTGATCAGTGTCGGAGAGTAGAAAAAGATGGTCGGCTGGAGGACCCGACCAACTTGGTCGGCGAGACGCCGACCAACTACCCGACCAACTCAACAGAACACCAGGTCAGACAAGGTTTTAGACCGACCGACTATTACCGACTGAGATAGTCGGTCGGTCGCCCCTCTCTTTAGAGAGGGGAGAGGGGCGACCAACTACAGACGAGACCAACTTAAGTGCAGTAGGTCACACCCCTGGGGGAGCCAAGGAAAGGCGGCACTTATGACCAGACACACCCCCCGCGGAACAACACCCCCCACCTACAACAGAGGCACCGCCTGGCGCACCACACCCCTACCCGCAGACTGGCCCACCACCCGCACACGCATCCTCGCCCGCGACCCACGCTGCCGAATACGCTCACACTGCTGGGGCGCACCGTCCATCGACGTCGACCACATCGACAACCCCACCGACCACACCGACACCAACCTGCGAGGCGCATGCGAACGCTGCCACGACGCACGCTCGGCAGGGCAAGGCGCAGAGGCAGCCAAGGCAGCACGGGCACACAAGGTGGGCCGCACCCCTAAAAGTCACCCAGGGTTACGGAGTGACAGAGGGTGACCGGGGGTGGGGGGTACCCGGGGGGCGGGGGGAGGTTTTTG
>Ga0193745_1000018_pt1 | contig 35835 bp, 22 predicted proteins | sample L1a2metaG_FD_145899 | JGI IMG/M metagenome (GOLD analysis project Ga0193745, IMG submission 145899) | Soil microbial communities from a riparian zone of the East river system, Colorado, United States - L1a2 | ecosystem: Environmental > Terrestrial > Soil > Riparian zone | place: USA: East River... | reverse complement strand
GTAAGTAGGGATAGCCCAAGGATTATTATTTACTTCTTTCCCATTAACGAAAATATCATAAATAATATAACCGAATAATACAGTAGCAACTACAGAAATTAAAGAACCAAAACTAGAGATAGCATTCCATCCAGCAAATGCATCAGGATAATCAGGAATTCTTCTAGGCATTCCAGCAAGTCCTAAGAAATGTTGAGGGAAGAAAGTTAAATTAACTCCAACAAATAATGTCCAGAAGTGAACTTTACCTAAGAATTCATTATATGTTCTACCTATTATTTTAGGTGCCCAATAATAGAATCCGGCAAATAAAGCAAATACAGCTCCCATTGATAATACATAATGGAAGTGAGCAACTACGTAATAAGTATCATGTAATGCAATATCTAAACTAGCATTTGATAAGATTACTCCAGTTAAACCTCCTATTGTGAATAAAGCTAAGAAACCTAAAGTAAAGATTAACGGTGTAGTAAATCTTAAACTTCCACCATATAAAGTAGCTAACCAAGAGAAGATTTTAATACCTGTAGGAACAGCAATAACCATTGTAGCAGCAGTAAAGTAAGCTCTAGTATCAACATCTAATCCTACACTAAACATATGATGAGACCAAACTAAGAAACCTAAAATACCAATAGAGAACATAGCATAAACCATACCTAAATAACCGAAGATTGGTTTACCTGAGAAAGTTGAAACAATATGACTAACAATACCAAAACCTGGTATAATTAAAATATAAACTTCAGGATGACCAAAGAACCAGAAAAGATGTTGATATAAAACAGGATCACCACCTCCTGCTGGATCATAGAAACTTGTATTAAAATTTCTATCTGTTAATAACATAGTAATAGCTCCAGCTAATACTGGTAATGATAATAATAATAAAATAGCAGTTACAAAAATAGCCCATACAAATAAAGGTAATTTATGTAAGCTCATTCCATTAGTTCTCATATTTAATACTGTAGTTATGAAATTTATTGCACCTAATAATGAAGATATACCAGCTAAGTGTAAACTAAAGATAGCTAAATCAACACTACCACCTGAATGTGCTTGAATAGAAGATAAAGGAGGATATACTGTCCATCCTGTACCTGCTCCTTGTTCAACTAAAGAACTTAATAATAATAAAATTAATGAAGGAGGTAATAACCAGAAACTAATATTATTTAATCTAGGGAAAGCCATATCTGGAGCCCCACATTGAACAGGTAATAAGTAATTACCAAATCCACCTACTAGACCAGGCATAACCATGAAGAAAATCATTATGAAAGCATGAGCACTAATAATTACATTAAATAATTGATGGTCCCCTGATAAAATTTGTACTCCTGGAGACATTAATTCCATTCTAATAAGAACAGAAAATGCGGTTCCTATCATACCTGCAAATATTGAAAAAATTAAGTAAAGTGTTCCAATTTCTTTAGCATTGGTAGAAAATAGCCAATTCAAATATAAATTATTTTACTTCTTTTTAGTTTTAAGAATAAAAACAAACTAATTAAGCCCTGTATTTTCTAAAAATAGAATATATATAAAATATTAATTATATATATAAAAATATATTGATTATTTATCTTTAAATGTTTAATGTTTATGAAATATAAAATTTTTATTCTCTTTTATTTATATTAAAATCGGAATAGAGGCGATTCGAACACCCAAGAGTTGCCCCAGAACAATTAGCAATTGCCTTACCTTTCCAAATGATGACTATTCCTCTAATCACAATCAAATGTGAAGGTATAAATTATTTATTATTTTTAGAGTATAACTTAAATATAGTATTCTTAATAATCTTTATTATTCTTATTTATAGATTTATTCCGAATTATTAGATTAATTAAAATTTTAGTCTTTACCAGATTCGAACTGGTACTATTATCGTGAAGGGATAATGTACTACCATTATACTAAAAGACCTAGGAAAATGGATAATAATAAAAATGTGCGAATTTTGGGTTTGAACCAAAACTTACAGTTGATGAGACTGTCGTGCAGACCTTTACACTATATCGCATAGTAAATATATAATTTGTATTTTATATTTTATGTACACTATCATTGAAACATTTATTACAAACAAAGAGACTCGAACTCTTAAGGAATTACTTCCACTCCTGCTTAAGAGGAGATTGTTTACCAAAATTTCAACATGTTTGCAAAGTTAAATTATTTAGAAATATATAATTTTTATATTCACTTCTTTTAGTTTAAATAATAGTTATAAATTTTATTTAGTTTTTAGGTATTAAGAGGAATTGAACCTCTGAATAAGGTATTAACAGTACCCCGCAATAACCACTCTGCCATAACACCATATAGAGATATAACCATATTAATAAAAATTTTATTTAAATATAAGTATAATTTATACTAATTACAATAATTTTAATTATTTTATTAATTAATATGGTAGGCGCGACTCGAACACGCTTCTTCTCCCACCCAAAGGGAGTGATTAATCCAGTTCATCTTCTACCATTTTAAATCTTAAGAATTTTTAAAAAACCTACTTAACTCTTTTAAGTTAATTTGATAAAAATATTATTAATATTTTTTTATTAAGGTAATATTTTTATAAATTATAAAATTGAATTAGATATTTATTACCTTTCTAATAATCTAGTAATTTAATATTTAAATATTAAAATCTAAGTTATATCTCTCATAAGTTATAAAAAGGAGGTGGAGTTAAATATTAATTTGTTTTCTTGTTCACACGTATATATAACAAAAAGAATTTTAATTAAGATAAAGTTAAAGTTAGTTATAACTTTAGGCTCTGTATCAGTCTTATCAGACATAATTCTTTAAATTGATTAATAATAATTGTTAAAAGCGAACCCTCGTATTAAATATTAATACTAATACATTCGCTAATTTAATAATATCTACAAATAATAAATATAAGGGAAAACGTGATCCTGTTAATGGTAATTGTGTTATTCTCGTCATAGGTTTAGTACATATAATTTTCCTTTACTTAGTTATTAGGTTTATTAATTATTTATTAGTATTAGCTAATTTTGTGATATATACTCTTATTACTTGTTGTAATGTAAAATAAGGTAAAACAGATTTAGACATTATAAAAATTAAATAAATTATAGCTAATAAAGCAAAAGATAATTGATTTACAAAATAAAATGGGATAAGTTGTGGCATATATAATTTATATCTTTCTTCTCTATTTGGCTCTTTAATGAACTATCTCTACTGTATTTTAATATTATTAATATTTGAAAATAAGTATAAGATAAATAATTATTTATATTTTATTAAATATATAATTTATTTACCGTTAAATGAGATAATTAGGGTTTATTTAATTATAAAACTAATTAAATATCATAAAATAAATTACTTATAATATAAACTTTAAAGATCTTTTATTTTTATAAAGAAAATCTCATAAAAACTTTAGTAGCCTTACTAAATTAAGTCTAATTATAGAAGAGGTCTTTAGTTCATCTTAAAATAATCAAAATATTCTAAGATTAATTTATTAATAAATTAATAAAATGTAGAGATAATTATTCTCTACACTTTTATCTTTAATTCTTTTAATGATAAATTATTAATTATATCAATTATTAAAGAAAAATGTAAATATAATATAAAAGTAGTTAATTTATTTTTAATAAAATTTATTATTTTAATATAAAAATAAATAATATTATAAGAATAGTAAAATTTTAATTATGGGTTAAGTTTACAGATGGTTCAGTAGTAAACCTGCAAAGTTTAATAATTTAAAGGTTCAATTCCTTCTTAACTCTTTAAAATTCTAAATTCTCTTAGTTCAATGGTTAGAACATCATTCTTCTAAAGTGTTAATTTTGGTTCGAATCCAAAAGAGAATATATAAAAATATAAATCTAAATTAGATTTAAATATTGTCACAGTGTAAAAAATATTAATTTAAATATATTATCAATTATTCTAATATTAGGTTAATTAATAATACTTATTTATTTAATAAAAATTTTAATAAACTTATATATTAACTTAACTTAATCATGATTTTAGATCATATTGTTTGTAGTATTAATTATAAATACTTATATTACAATTATTCTTATTATTTATATTTTAATAATAAATTAAGGGTAGATTATGATAATATCTTTTATTTAAAAACTTAATGATAAACAATTATTTATTGACTATTATTAATATATTAATTAATTTAATTGATGTATTAATTGTTATATTACCTGTGTTATTATCAGTAGCTTTTATGACAATTGTGGAAAGAAAACAATTAGCTGCACACCAAAGAAGAGTTGGACCTACTGTAGTAGGTTATTATGGTATAGCTCAACCTTTTGCGGATGCTTTAAAATTAATCTTGAAAGAAACTGTTATACCTAGTCAATCTAATAAAGTGTTATTCTATTTAGCTCCTGTTTCTTCTTTTATTTTTAGTTATTTAGGTTGGGGAGTAATACCATTTGGACAAGGATTAACTTTATTTGATTTTTCATTAGGAATCTTTTATACATTAGCTTTATCTTCATTAGGAGTATATGGAATCTTATTTGCAGGATGGTCAGCTAATTCAAAATATGCCTTTTTAGGATCTTTAAGATCAACTGCTGCTATGATATCATATGAATTAATTTTAAGTTCTGCTATTTTAATTATTATTTTATTAGCAGGTTCATTTAATTATTCAACTATTATTGAAGTACAACAATCAATATGGTTTATAGTTCCATTATTACCAGTATTCATATTTTATTTTATCTCAATTTTAGCTGAAACAAGTAGAACACCATTTGATTTACAAGAAGCTGAATCTGAATTAGTTGCTGGTTTCTTCACTGAACATTCTTCAGTTCCTTTTGTATTTTTCTTCTTAGCAGAATATTCTTCTATTGTGTTATTTAGTTGTTTAACAGCTATATTATTCTTAGGAGGATATAATTTCCCAGAGATAATTGTTAATAATTCAATTATAAATTTACAATCTATTATTTTGGGATTAAAAACTTGTATATTCTGTTTCTTATTTGTTTTATTTAGAGCTACTTTACCTAGATTAAGATATGATCAATTAATTTCTTTATGTTGGATTAATTTATTACCTATAGCTGTAGCCTTTATTATATTAGTACCAAGTATATTAGTAGCATTTGATATAGCACCTTACTAATATAATTCTAATATTAACTTTTCTTAATTATATTAAAGATTCTTTAATTATAAAAAAAAAAGAATATAACTAATAATAGTTCTTTAATATTTAATCTCACCTTAAAATTACTGTGTAAGTATATTATATATTAATTTAATTTTAATTATCCCTCCAATTTTCAATATATAATAATAAGTTAAATTAGGTAATTTTGGTCTTATTAATAACAATAAAATATTAATAAAATTTATTAAAAGAAGTTAATTAAATATCTGTATATTGTATGTAAAAATATAAAAAAGAATAAATTAATATTAATTACTTAAGTTAATATTATTGCTTTAATAAAGCCTATGATTTAATGGTAGAATGTTATCTTGATGAGATAACCGTAGAAGTTCAAATCTTCTTGGGCTTATATCTAACAATTATTATGTATAATTCATTCTAAAAAATAAAAATAATAATAAGAAGAATTATTGTTACAGTGAATAAAAATTTAAATTTTACAAATAAAATTATAATCCTATATATTCTAAAAATTAAAAAAAAATATTATATTTTAGTCAGTGATTTATAATAACTGCTAATTTAATTATTACTAATATTTTAGATAATTATTAAATTTAATTATATAATTTATATTATAATTATAAATTATTATGAGATTACTTAAAAGTCACTCTTTACTAAGATTAATTAATTCTTATGTAGTAGATTCACCTCAACCTTCAAATATTTCATATTTATGGAATTTTGGTTCTTTATTAGCTACTTGTTTAGTAATTCAAATTTTAACAGGATGTTTTTTAGCTATGCATTATCAACCACATGTAGATTTTGCTTTTAATAGTGTAGAACATATTATGAGAGATGTAAATAATGGATGGTTAATCAGATATACTCATGCCAATGTTGCTTCTTTCTTCTTTATCTTTGTATATGGACATATAGGTAGAAATATCTATTACGGATCATATAAATCACCTAGAATATTAGTTTGGTCAATTGGAGTAATTATCTTAATCTTAATGATGGCTATTGCTTTCTTGGGTTACGTTTTACCTTATGGCCAAATGAGTTTATGGGGTGCTACCGTTATTACTAATTTATTAAGTGCTATTCCAGTTTTTGGTACTGACTTAGTAGAATTAATATGGGGTGGATTCTCAGTATCTAATGCAACATTAAATAGATTCTTTTCATTACATTATATTTTACCATTTTTATTAGCAGCTTTAGCTTTAGCTCATTTAATTGCTCTACATACACATGGTTCAAATAATCCTAATGGTATCTCATCAAATGGTGATAGATATGCAATTCATCCTTATTATATGTTTAAAGATCTTATAACAATATTTTTCTTCTTCTTAGCTTTATCAGTATTGGTTTTCTATTATCCAAATTTATTAGGACATAGTGATAATTATATTGAAGCTAATCCTATGAGTACTCCTGCAAGTATTGTACCAGAATGGTATTTATTACCATTTTATGCTATATTAAGATCAATACCAAATAAATTATTAGGAGTATTAGCTATGTTTGGATCATTATTAATCTTATTGATATTACCTATTGTAGATGTATCAAGACAAAGAGGTAATCAATTTAGACCTGCTATGAAAGTAGCTTTCTGGTCATTTGTATTTAATTTCTTTATCTTAATGTGGATTGGGTCACAACATCCTAATGAACCTTTTGTATTTATTGGACAAGTTTCAACATTCTTCTATTTTGCATGGTTCGTATTAATTGTACCTGTAATAGGTTTAGTTGAAAATACTTTAATGGATATAGCTACAGAATAATAATTTAATTAAATAAAAACAATTATATTTTCATATATTTATATATTTATATATTTATATATACTCCCTCCTTATTAATTATTAACAAAATACAAAATAATTATTTGATATTTCATATTTATATAATTAAAAGTAATATATAATATAATTTATTTATATTATTCTTAAGCAATCTACTAAAAACATAAATATGATGTGTTTTATTAAATATAATATTTATTTAATATTTATATATTAACATTTAAATAATTAATTTTATATCAGTATGTTAAATATTATTATTAATTAATTTTAGTTTAATAATTTAATTATTTTATAATATTTATTCATGTTTAATTACTACATATATTCGTAGAGTGTTATTTTGTTTCTTTAAATTTATAATTTTGGTCAAAGTTTAATTTATTATGATAAAATCACATAATTTTCAATTTTTCCCTTATCATTTAGTAGAAGTTTCTCCATGGCCTATAGTATTAAGTTTTGCTTTATTAAATTTAACTATTGGAGCTGTAATGTATATGCAAGGTTACTATTCTGGTGATCTTATATTAGAATTAGGATTTATATTAACTTTAGGTGGTATGATTTTCTGGTTTAGAGATGTAGGTAATGAAGCTACTTTAGGTGGATATCACACAAAACAAGTTAAAAAAGGTTTAGAAATTGGATTCTTACTTTTTGTTGTTAGTGAAGTTTTTGCTTTCTTAAGTATTTTCTGGGCTTTCTTTCATGCTAGTTTATCTCCTGCTATTGAAATAGGTGGAGTTTGGCCGCCACAAGGTATAACACCTTTAAATCCTTTTGCTATTCCATTATTAAATACAATATTATTAGTATCTTCAGGTGCTTTTGTAACTTATGGTCACCATGCATTAATCAATGGTAACAGAAAAGATACTTTAAGAGGATTAGAATTAACTGTTTTATTTGCTGTTTTATTCACTTTCTTACAATATTTAGAATATGCTAATTCATCTTTCTCAATATCAGATTCAGTATTTGGTAGTGCTTTCTTCTGTTCAACAGGTTTACATGGTATTCATGTAATAGTTGGGACTATCTTTATTGTAGTACAATTAATTAGAACTATAAATTATCATTTAACAAATACTCATCATCAAGGATGCGAATCAGCTATTTTATACTGGCATTTCGTAGACATAGTGTGGTTATTTTTATTTATTACTGTATATTACTGGGGAGGGTTATAATTATAATGTTAATAACAGAAGTATATTAATTACTTTTTATTAATATTGGATTATTTAATCTTTATTTTATCTTCACCTCTGTTTAATTAAACAAAATTAAATATGTAAAAACAGTAACATCAGAAATAACTCTAACAAATACTTATTATAAATAAATTAATAATTGAATTATAAATAACCTTATTAAATTATTTATTTACTGTTTAATTTATTAATTAATTAAAATTTAATCCCCATTCTAACATAATTATAAAATAAGAAAATTAATAAAACTTATTTTTACTAAAAAGTAAACTATATATTAGATAATAAAATTTAATAATTTACTTTTTCAATTATTTATTAAAGTAATTAGATTATAAAATGTCAAATTATTTGTATAATTAATTAGATTTATTAAATGTCCTTAAGGGTAATAAAGCTTTTATTTTACTTATGAATCTATCAATATTATTATTTTTAATCGGTATTTTAGGATTTATCTTAAATAGAAAAAATATAATCTTAATGATTATTGCTATAGAGATTATGCTTCTTGCTGTTACTTTATTAGTTTTAATTAGTTCATTTGGATTTGATGATACTATAGGTCAAACCTTCAGTATATATATAATTTCAATAGCTGGAGCTGAATCAGTGATAGGTTTAAGTATTTTAGTAGCTTTTTATAGATTAAGAGGAAATATTTCTATTAGATCTTAAAATTTGTATGTATTTATCAATATTAATTTTCCCCTTATTAGCGTCATTTGTATCTGGTTTTATGGGTAGAAAAATAGGTATAACAGGATCTCATATTATTACATGTACTTGTTTATCTATTTCTTCTTTATTAGCAACAATAGCATTCTATGAAGTTGGTATATGTGGTTCTCCTGTTTCAATTTATTTATTTAATTGGGTAGATTCAGAATTTATGTATATTTCATGGGAATTCTTATTTGATCAATTAACTGTATCTATGTTCATACCTGTATTATATATATCAACATTAATTCATATATATACAACTTCTTATTTAGCTGAAGATCCTCATAATCAAAGATTCTTCTCTTATTTATCTTTATTCACTTTTTTCATGTTATTATTAGTTTCAGGTGCTAATTATTTTGTTATGTTTATAGGTTGGGAAGGTATTGGAGTAGTTTCTTATTTATTAATTAATTATTATTTTACTAGAATTCAAGCCAATAAAGCAGCTATATTAGCTTTAACTATGAATAGAGTAGGTGATATGGGATTAAGTATAGGATTCTTTGCATTATTTGCCTTATTCGGATCTGTTGATTATTCAACAATTTTTAGTTTAGCACCTTTTATGAATGAAACAGCTATTACTATAATTAGTTTATTATTATTAATGGGAGCTATGGCTAAATCAGCTCAAATTCCTTTACATTCTTGGTTACCTGGTTCAATGGAAGCTCCTACACCAGTTAGTGCTTTATTACATGCTGCTACACTAGTTACAGCTGGTTTATATTTATTAATTAGATCTTCTGCTATTTTAGAATTTAGTCCTACTGCATTATTAGTAATTACTTTAATTGGAGCAAGTACAGCTTTCTTTGCAGCTACTTGTGGATTAGTACAAAATGATTTAAAAAGAATAATCGCTTTCAGTACAATCTCTCAATTAGGTTATATGGTTATGGCTGTAGGTTTAAGTCAATATAATGTAGCTTTAATGCATGTAGTTAATCATGCTTTCTTTAAAGCATTATTATTCTTAGGTGCTGGTGCTGTTATTCATAGTTTCGCTGATGAACAAGATATTAGAAAAATGGGAGGTTTAATTAAATTCTTACCATTTACTTATACAACTATGTTAGTAGGTTCTTTATCTTTATTAGCTACTCCTTGGTTATCAGGTTTCTATAGTAAAGATTTAATAATAGAATTAGCTTATGGACAATACAGTTTTTCAGGTATTTATGCTTATGTATTAGGAAGTTTAACAGCTGGATTAACAGCTTTTTACTCATTCAGATTAATAAGTTTAGTATTCTTAACTGTACCAAATGGTATTAAAAATGTTTATTTAAATTCTCATGAATCTAATTTTGCTGTTGTTATTCCTTTATTTATTTTAGCTTTATTTAGTATATCATTTGGATTCATTTTCTCTGATTTATTTGTTGGAGTGGGTTCAGATTTCTTTGCTAATTCTATTTTTATTAATCCTAATAATATCTCTATTATTGAAGCTGAATTTAGTTTACCTTTAATAATTAAATTATTACCTACATTGTTATCATTATTAGGTGCTACAAGTGCTATATTCTTATATCATGTATATCCTGATTTTATTATTAATTTAACTGATTCTGCTTTAGGGAAAAAAATTTATACTTTCCTTAACGGTAAATACTTCTTTGATGTAATTTATAATTATTATATCATTTCAGCTGGATTATTAACTGGTAATACTATATCTAAAGTTTTAGATAGAGGTGTAATTGAATTAGTAGGTCCTTATGGTTTAGCTTCTGTATTAGAAAATACTGCTAATAATATTGCTAAATTAGATACTGGAGTTATCACTACTTATTCTTTATACATTACTATAGGTATATTATCATTAGTATTCTTAGTATTCGCACCTTTATTATTTGATACTTACATTATATCTGAATTTAGATTAATTGTTATCTATATATCAGCTTTATTCTTTTCTTTATTACCTAATTTATCTAATAAACATTAATTTATATATAAATTATTTTAACTAATGTTAATAATTAATTTCTAAATAACCTATAAATTCAAATTATAACATAATAGAACAAATTATAAGTTAAAGTTATATAAAAATTATATTAAATATATTAATTACTCTCCATATAAAAATATTTACAAATATTAATAATATAAATACTTTACTTAAATTATAATTATAAAATCTAAAATTAATGATTATATTATATAAGTAATGTGTAATTACAATCTACAATAAAGTAGAATCAATTAAGTTATATATATAATTAAAATAAATTAATATAGACAAAAAATACTACATTTAGGAAATAAAAATAAAGACACACAATAAAACACAAAACAAAAAGAAAACATGTTAACTTTATTATTAATTATACCTATAATAGGTTCTCTATTTATTTTATCTATTCAAGAAAATACTTTAAATAGTCATTCTAAAATGAGAACTATTGCTATTACCACTTCTTTAATTAATTTATTAATTTCTATTTTCTTATGGTTAAATTTCGATTCTAATACAACTCAGTTTCAATTTGTATCTGAATTTGATTACTTAACTTTCGGGCATTTAAATTTTGGTGTTGATGGAATATCTTTATATTTTGTATTATTAACTACTTTCATTACTCCTATTGCTATCATTTCTAATGCTTATAATATTAATTCTAACTTAAAATTCTTTTTAATTGCTTTCTTAATTTTAGAAACTTTACAATTAGCTTTATTCTTAGTGTTAGATTTATTATTATTTTATATATTCTTTGAAAGTGTATTACCTATTTTATTTATAGTAATAATTGTATATGGATCTGGAGAATTTAGATTTAGATCAGCTAATTTATTTTTCTTATATACATTATTTGGATCTTTATTTATGTTATTAGCTATTTTACAAATTTTTAATTTAGCAGGTACTACGGATTTCCAATTATTATCATTAGTTGATATTAATGTAGATGCACAAAAAATTTTATGGTTAGCTTTCTTCTTAGCTCTTGCTATTAAAACTCCTTTATGGCCATTCACTGGTTGGTTATATAGAGCTCATGCTGATAGTCCTTTAGCTGGATCTATTTTATTAGCTGCTACTATATTAAAATTTGCTACATATGGTTATATCAGAATATTAATTAATTTATTACCTGATGCTACAAATTATTTTGGTCCTTTAGTTCAAACTATTGCTATTATTACTTTAATTTATGCATCTTTAACTACAATTATTCAACAAGATACTAAAACTCTTATTGCTTATTCAAGTATTGCTCATATGAGTGTTGTTATTTTAGGTTTATTCTCTAATAACATTCAAGGTATTGAAGGAGCTATTTTATTAGCTTTAGCTCATGGGTTTGTTTCTCCTGCCTTATTTATTTGTGTAGGTGGAATTATTTATGAAAGAACAGGTACTAGAATTATTAAATATATTAGAGGTTTAGTAACTTATATGCCTATTTTCACTATTTTATTCTTTATATTTACATTATGTAACACTGGAATACCTTTAAGTTTAAATTTCTTAGGTGAACAATTAGCTTTAATTGGGATATGGGAAGTTAATCCTATAATTTCAGCATTAGGAGCTACTGGTATAGTATTATCTGCTTGTTATTCTATCTTCTTATATAATAGAATATCATATGGTACTTATTCACCTAATATGAATAATGTAATTGTATTAGATATTACTAGAAGAGAATTTATTATTTTAATTTCTTTATTAATACCTACAATATTATTAGGAATATTCCCTAATGTAATATTAGATTCAATACATGTATCAGTATCAACTATATTATATAATATATAATAATAATTATATAATTATATTATTACAACTTAAATATTAAGATTTATTTGACTTTTATCCCCTCCTTATTTTATAGATTTATATATTTTTATATATTTTTAATATAAAAGTATGAGCTGACAATATAATTTAATTATATTAAGGATACAATCTGATATTAATATTTTAAATTTTTATTCAATACTTCAAAATTAGTAAGTATTTATTCTTTTTTTTTCAGCTTTTATTTTAATAATTTTTATATTGTATCGTATCCCATATATTAACATTATATTTTAGTATTTAATGGATTATTAAATAAGTAAATAAAGTTTATATAATAAATATTCTATTACTATATAGAGAATTAATCACTTTATTTATATTTTTTCGAAAATGTTTAATTAAGTTAGTAAAATAACTAAAAATACAGCAAACAAACAATTGGAAAATAATCAAAGAAAAATAGGGAAATTAATACCTTTATTCTATTCAAGTTTAAAACAAAAATTATATTTATCTATGTCTATGAATTCAAAATATAAAGGAACTGAACACAATCCTTCATATGTAGTAGGTAATTTTGATGGTTTCTTTAAAAATAATTCTAAAACAAAAATGAAATTTTTCAGAAGAAAATTAAAAAGTTTACAATTTTATAGTAACCAAATAAAAAATTGTCAGAAAATAAATAATTCTTTAGATTTAGTAAATATAACAAAAGAACAATTAAATACACAATCTAAAATAAATATAAATTCAAGATTAAATAATGTAAGTCAAATTAATAATAATATGATAAATAAACATATTGATAATAATATAATTAATAATATAAAATTTCCTTTAAATTTATTAGTTAATAATAATTCTAATAATAATATTAAAAATATTAATTATATTAGATTGATTAGTAAATATTATCCTGATTTAGCTGTAAGTAAAAATAATATTTATAAATTTAATTTAAATAATACTAGATTAATAAGAAATATATATACTTTATTACATTCAGCTTTTATATCAATGCAATGTTTAATTAGTCAACCTAGAATATCTTATATAAATGATAAAATCTTTATTCAATTATTTTTTTATCCTGATGTTAAATTATCTAGACATTTGAAAGCTAAATGGAGTCAAAATATAATTAATAAATTATTAAATAAGTTAGATTATCAAACTAAAAAAGAAATTACAAAGTTATTTAAATCAACTTATTTTAATTCTAAACAAAAAATTATCAAATTATTTAATAAATTAAATTTTAATGAACAAAAAGAAGTAGTAAGAAATTTCACTATGCCATCAAAACAAATTAAAAAAATAATCGATATAATAATAAAAAGAAATGAATCATTAAAAATGTCAGATATTCAAGCTCAAAAAAGAATTAAAAGATTATTTAATAATGCATTTATTAATTATAATAAACCTATTCATTATTCTGAAGATAATTGTAATATCAATAAATTACAGAATAATTCTATGTTCTTAAATATTTATAATCAGAAATTAAAAATTTTATCTCAATTATTAAGTAAAATTTTTAATAAACCTGTTCAATTAGAATTAATTAGATTACATTATCCTTTCTATGATCCTAATATTATTGTTAATTTATTATCTTATTTATCTGAAAATATTAAAATTAGAAGATTATTAGGTAAAATTTATAAATCAGCATTAATTACTAAACCTACTGCTAATATTCAAAGAAAAAGATTCTCAGTTATACCTGGGTATTTAACTGGATTAACTATTAAATTTGCTGGAAGATTTCCAACACAAAAAATAGTGCCAAGAAAAACAGTTAAAACTGAAAAAATAGGAAGTTTAGCTAGAAAAAAAGCAGTATTGGTAGAAACTGCCAGATTTTCAAATAAAAATAGAAGAGGATCATTTAGTATATCTGTATCAACAGGATTATATTTAAATAATTTTTTAAAATAAAGATATAACTAGTTTTATTTCTCTCTTATAATTTATATGTTTTATATTAACTATATTAACTTTTTATTAAATATTTTTATTAATTTAATTTTATTTAGATTAGTTAAATTATTTATTAATCCCCTGTTATTCTTCGCAATTAATAGCGATTAAATACTTATATCTATATACACTTATATTTATAAGTACGTGAATAAATGTATTATAAAAAAATTTTTATTTATACTGTGTATATTTACGTTTTTATTGATTTTTGTTCAAAGGAACTCTGCCTTTAATTTTAATTAGATAAAATTTAGGTCACAAATTCTAGGTAAAACCTACTTAAGTATTAGTACATACTATTAATATTTAATGAATTCAGCCTTTAGTTGTAATATATAAATATTACGAACGTTAAAACGTAGGCATAAAATTTAATTTTACATATGAAAAATTTATTATTAAACATTTTAGCTTTTGGAGCTATTCTTTCTGGTTTATTAGTTATAACTTCGACTAATCCTGTGTTAGCTGTTATATTTTTAATTTCAGTTTTCTTTAATATTGCTGGGTATTTAATTTTATTAGGTGTTGAATTTATAGGTATCTCATATATTTTATTATATGTTGGAGCTATAACTGTATTATTCTTATTTGTAATAATGATGATTAATATAAAATTAACAGATATTTTAGAAACAGGATCTCAATATACACAAAATTTCCCATTAGCATTAGCTATAGGTTCTTTATTTATTTATATAATATTCACTATATTACCTTTCCAAATTAATAATGTATCTATTATTTCTATGTTCTTTGATTTAACTAATATTATTAATAGTTTATTCTTAACAGTGAATAATACATCTTTAGTTAATGTATTAACTACATTTAATCCTTCTATTGCTGATATCAGTATTACTAACTTTTTACATATTGAAGCTATAGGACATAATTTATATACATATGGTGCAGCTTTATTATTAATCTGTAGTATATTATTATTATTAGCAATGGTAGCTACTATTTTCATATCAAGAAAATCTAGATTCTAATATTATAGCAAATAAATATAACCAAAATATAATTATAGTAAGAAAATAATTAAACAAAAAATAACAGATTTAATATTTAAAATCCCCTCCAATTTTATTTATTATTTAATAAAAATATTAAGTAATAAAATAATATAAATTATTATATTAATGTTATATATAATCATATTTATAATGTCTAAACATAAAAGTATAAAGATATATAAATTAATATTTTGATTATTTTTATATAATTTAAAATAGTATATTAAAATATTTAATTTATAATATATTTGTATAAGGGTATTTAAAGGTTTAATGATTTTTATTAGTTTATTAATATTAATTGTGGCTATTGCCATTCCTTCTATTAGAATGAATTTGTCTCCTAATTTATTTATAAGATTAACTGCTATTATCTTTATCTATGCCGCAGGTTTATCCTTCAATTCCTTATATATTCAATCAATTGAATCAGGTTTAGGTATATATAGTGGTTTATTCCATGTAACTATAACTTCACAATTAATAGATATCTTTATATTTATTATAGGTGCTTTAATATTAACAGCTTGGCCTATATTTAATAAACATCTATTGAAAAATAGTTACAAAAATAATTCTAATTTTAATTTAGAATCAGATAAATTAACTTATGAAAATAATCCAGCAACTGAATATTCTTTAATAGTAATATTTAGTAGTTTAGGATCTTCATTATTATTATCATCATCAGATTTTATATCAATGTATTTAAGTTTAGAACTTCAATCTTTTGGAGTTTATACTTTAGCTACCTTATATAGAGAATCAGAATCAGCTACTGCAGCAGGATTAAAATATTTCTTATTAGGTGGATTATCATCTTGTGTGATACTATTAGGAGTAGCTTTAATTTATTCATATTCAGGAATTACTAATTTTGAATCTTTATATAGTTTAAGTTCTGTTTTACATGCTTTTACAATTCATGAACCTGTTTCATTAGGTATAACATTAGGGATTATATTTATTTTCTTAGGTTTATTATTTAAAATAGCAGCAGCACCATTACATAATTGGGCTCCTGATGTTTATGATAATAGTCCTACTATAGTTACTATTTGGTTAACTATAATGCCAAAAATAGCTATAATATTCTTACTATTTGAAATAATAAATGGATTAAATTTATCAACTTCTTTATTAGTATTAGATAATATTAATTTCTTACCAGCATTTTTCTTAAATTTTGCTAAATATAAAATAGTAGAAATTAAACATTTATTATTATTAAGTGCTTTATTATCTTTAATTATAGGTACAGTTGTTGGATTATCACAAATTAGAATTAAAAGATTATTAGCTTATAGTACTATTTCTCATGTTGGATTTATTTTAATTGCTTTAGCTATAAATTCAGCAAGTTCAATAGAAGCATTATATTTCTATATAATTCAATATAGTTTAACAAATTTAAATGTATTCTTAATCTTATTAGCATTTGGATATGTTATTAATAAAAATAATTTAATTAATAATAACTTAATTAATTCAGATATTAATTTTATATCTCAATTAAAAGGACAATTCTTCCATAACCCTATTTTAAGTTTAAGTTTCACTATTTGTTTATTCTCAATGGCTGGTGTTCCACCTTTAATTGGTTTCTTTTCTAAATATTATGTATTATATTCTGCTATTGATAGTCAATATTATTTAATGGCTATTATTGCTATATTAACTAGTGTAATAAGTGCTTCATATTACATAAAAATAATAAGAGTAATCCATACAGAAGAAACAAATGCTAAATCAAATACTACGGAAAGTAATGAATTAGTATTAAATAATTTTCATAGTTTCTTAATATCTAGTTTAACATTAGGAATATTATTATTCTTAATTAAACCTACAATAATTTTAAATAGTGTACAGTTACTATCAATATTATTATTTGATAAATATAATATATCATGAATAATATAATGACATTATTTATAGTTTTACCTATTTTAGCTTTTGTTTTATTAGCTTTAAATTTTTTATTAGCTCCTAAAAATGCTTATGAAGCTAAAGCATCTGCTTATGAATGTGGTTTCTTAGCTATTGAAGGACAAACTAGATCTACTTTCCAAATTCATTTCTATATTGTGGCTATGTTATTCTTAGTTTTTGATTTAGAAATTTTATTATTATTCCCTTTAGCTGTTACTTTATATCAAGTAAGTACTTATGGTTTTGTAATAGGATTAATCTTCTTCTTTGTATTAACTATAGGATTCATATTAGAAATAGGATCGGGAGCTATCTCTTTAACTAATACTCACGAATAATCTTATTATTAGATTTTATAATTTATTTTATATTATAGTAACCCTCCCCTCCTTTTCAGTATTAAATTCTAATAAATTTTAATTTAATGAATAATAACTTAACTATTAAAAATTATTATTCTAAAAAATATAATATTATAAACCTAAATTAAAAGAAGTTCATATAATATTATTTTTTGAAGGAGAGGTGATCCGATTGGTAATGGTGGTTCTCTGTAAAAGAATTGGTCTCAGACCACATTAGGTTCGATTCCTAAACTCTTCAATTATTAATATTTAAATTAATATTATTAAGAGATATATATTTATATAATATATATAATATAAATATTATAAAATAATTCTTATAATATATGATACTATTTTTTTAAGACTGTAGCATAATTGGTTAATGCAGTTCGCTCATAATGGATATTATAAGGGTTCAATTCCCTTCGGTCTTATTATCAGTTAATAGAAAGGACACTTGGTCGAGTCTGGTTTATGGCGCTCGTCTTGAAAACGAGTACTCCTAAAGAGTCGTCGGTTCAAATCCGACAGTGCCCGTATTACAAGTAATAAAAAAAATTATGTAATTAATTTTAATTAAATAAAAATTTAATTATTCATATTTAATTTTAAAAGAGATATAAAGTATTGTGAAAACATATATAATAATACAATTAATATTTAATTGTACAAATTTTAGTAAGAATTTAATTTTGGTTCCGATTGAACGTTATTCAGTAGTTTTAAGACATGCAAATCGTTGTTTCTGATAGTAAACTTTAGTTTATTCTAAGAAATAAGGTGTAGAGGTGAGTATAGTAAATAAGATACCCTATAAGTCTCCATAAATAGGAGATAATTAATCAGAAAAGAAAATAAATAGTCTTAAAAATTTATGAGTATTTTCGTATTGTATTAATCTAACATTAAAAATAAAAATTTTAATGAATTATATTAATATAATTATTTCTAGTATTATTATTTTTATAATTATTTATTATTTGACTAATTAAGCATATTAATAATTTTAAATAAGGTGTTAGGGATAAATGATTAAGGTCAAATTAGCTATTTTTACTTTAAAAAGGAATTTTTCTGCTTTAGGATTCTATTTACTTTGATTATGATAGTTGGTAGTGGTAACGGCCTACCAAGTCTACGATCAAAAGCCAAGTTTTACAGAACATATGGCCACATTGGGAGTGAAAATACCCCAAGTAATATAAAATTACCTGCAGTCAAGAATATTAGTCAATGCTCGCAAGAGTGAACTAGCTAACTGAAATCTTAATTTTAAACATTAAGATAAGGTAAGAGAAAATAATGATATTATCTTACTATTAGTGTCGTCTAAATTTGGTGCCAGAAGACTCGGTAAGACCTTAGACGCAAACGTTAATCGTCATAATCAGGCGTAAAGGGTGTGTAGGCGGCTTTAAAAAAATATAATTATAATATTATAAAAATAATAAAATATTATAGCTAAATAAATTATATTCTAATTAAAGCTAGAATCTAAAAGAGGGTAAGCTAAACAACATAATTAATTGGGACTGACAACTTATAATAATGTGGAGTACTAAAGGTTAAAGCTATTTATCTACTTAAGATTGACGCTCAGAAACGAAGGGGAGAATAAGAAACTTAGATTAGAGACCTAATTATCTCTCTCAGTCAACGATGAATGGTAGTCATTAAAAATTAAAATATAATAACAAAATAATATATAATTATATATTTATTATATAGATATTAGTGACGAGGTTAACACGATGACCATTCCGCCTTGTTAGTAAGACTGCAAAGTTGAAAACAAAAAAATTAGTCGGTCTTGAAGCAAACGAAGTGAAGCATGTTATTTAATACGATAATCCGCGTAAAATCTTACCAGTTCTTGTATATTCTTATTAATGTTTATTTTAATTGATTAAGTTATTGAAAAGCAATTTTCTATATCTTTTTAAATTAGGTAAATTATTGTAAGATTACAGGTGTTGCATGGCTGTCGTCAGTCCGTGTCGTGAGAAGTTTGGTTAAATCCGTAAACGGACGAAATCCCTAGTATTAATTTATACATAATACATAATAGTGTTGATAAGATGCTAGTTGGGGCTAAGACAAGTCATTATGGCCCTCATGAACTGGGCTATAGACGTGCCACAAAAACTTTTACAAAGTGATGCAATTCTGTCCCTAAATAATTTAGAAATTCTGAATTAAATTTAAGGAATAAGGAGGAGCTAATCATTAAAGAAAGTTAACTATTAAATTAGTTGAATTGTCATCTGAAACTCGGTGACATGAAAAAGGAATTTCGAGTAATCGTTGATCATTACGCAACGGTGAATTAAGCATTCAGGATGAACTAACCGTCTGTCGCTGGGAAGGAGCTTGATTTTAAGGAAGATGTGTATTGTTCTTATTTTCTTATTTTCAATCTATTTGATAGAAAGTATAAATTAATTTTTATATGAGTATTAAAATAATAATTATAAGTACTTAAAATACTTAATTAATTAGTACAAATTTCAATTTTTAATTCTTTTTTAAATTGAAGTATTAGTTTAAGATTAGATTTACCTTAATTGGATAAATAGTACATGCTTATTAACTATTTGAATATATTATTACTCAATAGTAACATATATAATAATATATAATCTGGTCTAATCTAAATTTATAAACGTGATTGTTAAGAAAAAACTGAACCCAACGAATTAAATTGAGTAACATCTCAAAAGTCATAGCAAGGTAGCCGTACTGGAAGGTGCTGCTGAAAAATAAAACGAAGAGTATATAACCCCCCTCCAATTTTGTTTAAATTTTAATTAAATAAATATATAAATTATATTATATATAACTTAAGAAATAAATTAGGATTTTATTACATTAATTACTATAATAATATAAATTTAATATTATAAATTTTAGGAGGTTAGCTGAGTGGTATAGCAGTAAATTTACACTTTACAGACAGAGTTTCGATTACTCTACTTCCTATATCAATAAATAAATATTAAGAAAGTATTTACAATCGGTTTTATTAACAAGTATGCCGTAATCTTAGGTAACCGGGTAAATCTTAGGCATTTATGCTAATAGCACATAAGAGTTCGAGTCTCTTTACTTGTAATTTATTATTACTAAAAGGTATTTTTCCTAGAAGAAATATAATCAACCCCCTTTTTTAATTCTTACCTGATTCGAACTGGTATTTTCTGATTAAGAGTTCAGAGATTTTGCCATTTAAATTAAAGAATTTTAAAAGAAGAGTGGTGATTTTTTATATACAAATTTTTTGATTTTTAATCAATATAATTATCTAATATAAAAGCTTCAGTGAATACTAATTTATTATCTTTATAAATTAAATTTCTTTTATTTGCTGTAGGTACTAAAGTATATATCTGAGATTTAATTGAAATAGAACCTTTATTTATAAATCTAAACCATTTAGTTTGATGTAATTCTAATTTACTATTTTCTTGTAATAAACTTTGTAATTCATTAAAAGAGATTTTATTACTAAATCCTTTAATTTTTATTATTTCTTTATTATCATTAGTAATTCCACCGTAAACTTTAGGTGCTAAAGATATAAATTCTTTGTATATTCTTTCTAATACCATCTGTCCTAAATGTTTACCTACTAAAGATTCATCTAATGGTTTTTCCATTATTGCTGAATCTGTATCAGTATAATACATTTTATTGTTACTTAGATTTTTAAATTGAGTCATTATAATTCTAGAATAAGCAGTTATAGCGGAAGCAATTCCCACTGAGATATCATATTAAGTTGAATCATTTAAATTTTTATCTTCAATAATATCATGATAACTAACTAAGAATAAATCTTCTAATATTTCTTCTATGGTTACTTTATCTTTAGAAGTTATAATTTTATCTAAAGTTTCTAAATTTACAATTTTATGTACAGGTAAATTATCACTCATACCAAATTTTCCATATAGAGAATTCATTAATAATTTATAAATTAAGTATAAAGGAGATGTTTTCTCACTACATTGTTTCATTTCATGTAATACAGATACATAATCTTTAAAGATATTATCTTTTTCGAATAAATATCCTTCTAAGATTTCAAATGTATATCCATATTTTTGAGCATTGAATAATTCTTCTGAAAAGAACCAACCTTCAAATTTTCCTAAAGGCGATACAGTTCTATCATTATATCTAATTTGTAATATAGGATTCTCTAAAAATTTAGGAGCTATTATTTTACATTTAAAGAAACCAAAAGGATTATCCATTATATCTAATATATTTCCCGTAAACTGTTTAATATTACCTATTGGCATATCAAATCTGAACATACTAGTTGGATATAAGGAATTAATATCATAATGATATAAATTTTCTCCATATGGTATATACATTTCAGTAGCTCCACCAGTATAAGATTTTCTAATATCATGTAATATTTTTCCACCTATTTTAGGAATTTTATAATCATTTATAAAATGAGCTCTATAAATAGCAAATGCTAATGAAGGTAATGTAGGATAATTAAAAGCATTTAAAGAGAATCTTTCGAAAATTAATTCATTAAACTTAATTAATATTTCGTATAAAGCTATACAATCAATCATATTATAATTTAATAGTTCGGTTTTTAAATCCCATATATTACTTCTTTCTAATATATAGTTATTATAATCGTTAATATTTATATCTTTGAAGTATTTAATATTAGGTACAAAACTTTTATAACTCACGTTGAAATCAGGATTATTTAATAACCAGTAAATTGGAAACAATATTTTTTTATTATCAATGTTAAATGCTTTAGATAATTTATCTAATGAACTAGGTAATAATAGTATTGAGTCATGGAAAGTAATTTGACATTTATTACCAAAATTCAAAGTTAATGCGATCATTTTATCTTCTCTTTGCAATACATCTAATTTAGTATCTTTAATGTCAGCTAATAATCTTAATAAGAATACCCCATCAAATCTTGATAAATTGTGAATATATACTTTATAATTATTATATTTGTCATTCATTAAAGATTTAATAGCATCTCTTAATAAATCATCACTAGAATTATAATCAGATAAATAAAATGATAATTTATTATCACCATCGTAGATACAAGCAGAGATAACATTTAATACTTCTTCATTATTAATATTAGAAGAATATGTTTCTAAATCTAATGTAATTATATTATTAGTAATACTAGAATCTTGTTTAATTTTATCAATAAATTTAGTATCTTTTTTATCTTTAATATTAACTTCAAGTTTACCGTTTATAAAATGATAATGGCTATTTTTAATAGTTCTAATAAAATAGTTATCAGTTTTAAATTTATCATTAAATTGAATTATTAATTTATTTTTACTAAAGATTTTAACTAGTCTACCATCTTTATTTTGATGTACGCTATAGAAATAATTTTTTCTAGATATTTCATAATTAATAATTCCACCGAATTCAGATTTACTTTCTAAGATTCCCCATTTTTCAGTATTATATAATGAAGGAATTTGCACTTTATTAACTAAATGAGTAGGTATTACTTTATTTTTATCTCTAATATCTACAATTAAAGATTTATTTTCAGTTTTAGACATGTCCAAATATCTATATTTAATATAAATAGCAATAGTTTCTTTAAAAACTTCATTATATTGATCAAAATCATTTTGATGGTAGAATAATAAACTACCTTTTAAAGTATCTAAATCATTTTTATTAATTTTATTTAAATAACCTAATGATCTAAAGGTATTATCAGATAATTTATATACAAGTTGGAATGTAACATATTGAGAGTCTTCTAAAGGATTCATGATATCATTAAAGAATGTATCTAAACAATTAGATATAACAGTATAATCTAATATACCATTATCTAATTTATATTGGAATAAGTAAACTTTTTTAAAATTTGATTTTTGGCATTAAATCTTTTTATTTAGAGGTATTTAACCTTTATTAAATAAAATCTATACATGTAATTTGATAGTTAAAAGGTATCTACCTCTATTAAAATATCTGGGATTAAAATATATTAAATCCAGAAGATAATTGAAATATCTTAAGAATTATATCAGTTAATGATATAACAGGTAATGCAAATTCTTGCTAAATTGGACAATTCATTTTTAATTGTCTTATTATATATGTTTTTCACAATATTTTATATCTTAAATGATTCTAAAATAATTAAAATTTTATTTTCATCTACTTTTAAATTTTTTAAAAATGATTTACTTTTAAAATATAGTTGAGATTAACCGATTCGAACGGTTACCATTACTGCTCTGAAAAGTAATATTCTACCTTTACACTAAATCTCAATTGAGGGTGAGGGGTGGTTAAAAAATAATTAATACTATTCTTCTAATTTAATTTCACTAGATTCTTTAGAATATGGAATAATTTTAATTTTATTAAATGGGTTTTCTTTCATTAAAGGTGTATTTTCAGAACTAGTAGTTTCAGGTAATTTAGAAACAGATGCTTTAGGTGTTTGCATATCATCTTCAATTTTTGGAAAATATGCTTCAAATTCAGCTTGTTCTCTTAAACTTAAACTATCTATTGGAGAATATCTTGATTTATCTTTATTAATAAAATCATTTCTAGCTGTAGAAGTTAAATCATAATTTTCAATTGGTTTAGTATCATCTTCATTTGATTTAGGTTCATCTTCAGTATGTTCAATAAAATTATACCCAGTTACATAACTAATCGAAACAGTAATAAATTTATATATAAATGTACCTGTAATAAATGTTATTGGTAAATTTTCAGGTATTTGATCTTCAATTTTAGATACAACCGGATTTATAAATAATTCTAAATTTATATGAGGATTATAATAATATAAGGCACCATATCCAATAATCATTAAGGGTAACACCCAATATGAATTATTTGATGCTTGTTGAATAGTTTTATCTATAACTTTAAATTCTTTTCTTTTTTTAGGAGTAAAGAAATCTATAGGCTCAGAAATTTCATCATCTTCATTGCTAATCCATTTAGAGATTAAATCTTTAAACCAGTTTATAATATTCATTACTAAATCATTAACTTCATTAATTACATCAAAATTATAATAGAATAAGGATATATTAAATAAAGAGAAAATAGCAATAATTACAGAAGATAATTTTATAAAGTATATAATATTACTGAATATAAACATTAAGGGTTTATATATTATAAAAATAAATTTATATTTCATTAATCTTTTATATAATTTGGTATATGTGTATTGTGCACCTAATTTAGAAAGTATAGAGGCAAGAAATTTAAGGATGTATTGTAAAAGTTTTAATAATATTTTCATTATAATTTAAATATGACTGCGGAATCCCCCGCTAAAAATATATGTTTTCTTTTAGCATATATTAGATCATTTCTGATCTCTCTTTTATATTAAATAATATAAAAATGTATTATAAATATAATTTAATACAATTACAAAAGGGTTAATTCCATAGTCACAAATAAAAAACATGAATACAAATATAAACCAAATATTCCAAAAAGTAATAAAAAATCTTTCCATAGTTGGAGTAAGTCTTAGTATTTTTAACACTTATAGCAGTCAAATAACCGTAAATAGTTTAAGAGATGATTTAAATATTGAAAAAAATAAAAATCAACAACTATCTATGAAGATTAATAATTTAGTGTCTGAGAATGAATCTAATGATAAAATAGAAGTTGTACTTAGAAAAAGTTTAGAAATTCAAGAAAATAAAATGGAATTATTAAATAATAAAATTAATAATTTAATAGATAATAAATTATTTGATGAAACAACAATGATTGAAGTTAATAATTCTGTAAAAGGTGTTAATAAGGAATTATTAGAACTATTTATAAAAATAGAAGATTGTGTAAAAAGTAATTTAGTTGATTTAAATATATTTAATGACTTACAAACTTATATTAATAATTTAAATTATTTTCAAACTTTAGCTTTATCTCATTTATTTGCTATAATTCTTATTTTTATTCTTATAACAGATTTATTAAGTATATATTTTAGTGATTATTTAATAGATAAATTTAATATCGAGAGAAAATATCCTAGAATATATAAATTACTTGAATTAAGAAGAAAATTTAAAACTTTTTATTTAATTAAAGATATAATAATAATCTTAATAGTATTTAATAGCTTTATTATATCTAAATATACTTTTATTTATAACATTTACTTTATAGCCCTCCTCTGAATGGTAATAAAATAGACAAATGCTTTATCCATTAAGCTAAAGATGTCTTCTAATATTTATTAAATTATATATTAGATAAAAGTTATTTTATTTCATATAAATTATTAATTTTCAAGATTTATATTTTTCATATAAATTGATTTATACGAGTAATCAGATTCGAACTGATCACATCTACTTGGAAGGTAGAGGTTATACCAACTTAACTATACTCGTGATCTCTATTTTAGTGTGTCTCTACTACTATACTCGTTAGATTTTAAATTTATATCACTCTTTTAATTTTTAATTTTTTTATTATTAATTTTATGGAGGGGAGATAAAATTTAAATTAATCAATTAATTAATATTTAATTCTAATTAATATTTAATTAAAATTATGAGTATAATAATAAGAAAGCAATCATTAATGAGAATAATCCTGTAGCTTCGGCTAAGGCGAATCCTAAAATTGCGTAACCAAATAATTGTCCTCTTAATTGAGGGTTTCTAGCAGTAGAAGCGATTAAAGAAGCAAAGATTTGTCCGATACCTAATCCGGCACCAATTAAACCTGAGCAAGCTAATCCAGCACCGATGAATTTTGCTGCAGCTAACATAAGTATTATAAATATATAATTTAAAGATAGTGTCTGACGTATATTATAATTTAAATAATATTACTCTTTTAATTAGTATAATTATTATAATTATTTAGTATATTATATATTTTTTTTAGTTAAAATTTAATTTATTTAAATTATTACGAGTCCTACCAGATTCGAACTGGTACCTTACTAAGCGACAATTAGAAACTCTACCTATTTAAGCTAAGGACCCTTTTTAAGTTTATTTTATTAAGTTTATTTTAACCAAGAACAAGGCGGCTCGAACACCTAACAATGATTTTGGAGATCATTATATTACCAATTATACTATGCTCTTTAATTAATTATAATATACTTCTAATATAAAAAAGTATATTAATACAAATAATGATTACTATAAAGGAAGTAGAGAGATTCGAACTCTCAACCGTATCATTAAAAGTGAAACACTCTGCCTTTGAGTTATACTTCCAACTTACATGCTTTGAACTTAAGGAAGATATACATTTATAATATTTTTATAAAACTGAATAAGTATAATTTATTATATATATAGATATAAACTTAGCAACTAGAAATAGAACCCAATTTATAATAATATAACTCTATCTTGAGTTACCCCGATTCGAACGAGGAAATTCTTCGCCAAAGGAAGACGTTTTGCCAATTATACTATAACTCATAAACAAAACATTTATATATTTAATAATTAATTAGTTTATATTTTCTTCAATATACTCTTTTATTTTTTTTTATTAATGTGCCTAAAGGTGGACTTGAACCGCCAACGACTTATTACAAGTAAGCAATTTTACCAATTAAACTATTCAGGCTTTTATAAAAATATTAAATATAATTAAACTTAGTTAAAATAAATAAAATGCCTCGGAATGGAGTCGAACCACTGTCTTTCGATCTTCAGACGAACGCTTTAACCCTTAAGCAACCGAAGCTTATAAATATTTGTATTTAGAATGTTTTTAGAATTTGGAGAAAGATAGACTCGAACTATCATTACAGTAGTGCAAGTACAGTTGATTACCAATTATCAGATTCCCCCTTAATTCATATTATATAAATTATAAATCTCTTTTAAAATAATAATTAATAATAAAATTTTAAAAATGTATAATATTATATAAATTAAATTAGTTTTATTTTATATAATTATTAATAAATATATATAATTAATATTTAGTTCATGCTATTAAATAATTATTATTAGTTTTAATCTTTTCATTAAAGTATAATATGTATATATTATTTATAAAAAAAATATACCTTATAATATAATACAATATATGTTTTACTATAATTTTTATAAATTAAACAAATTACAAATTTTCTACTTTATTAATTTAGCTTAGTAATTAATTACTAATAGGAGGGGAGCAAATTACTATTATTCTTTTGTTATAAGAAAAATAAATCAATAAACTAATTAATTATCATTACATTGAGTCTACCCAAGCTAAGTAGTCTTGAACTGAAACTGCTTCTACAGCTATAGGCATAAATCCATGCCATGTACCACAAATTTCTGAACATTGACCATAGAAAGTTCCTGTTCTTTCAGCTAAGATAGAACATTGATTTAATCTACCTGGTGTAGCATCAATTTTTAATCCTAATGATGGTACAGCAAAACTATGGATTACATCTGCACCTGTCACAATTAATCTTATGTGGCAATCTACAGGGATAATCATTTTATTATCCACATCTAATAATCTAAATTGACCTAATTCTAAATCTGATTCAGGGATCATATATGAATCGAATTCAATAGATTGACCACTTTCTGTTACATAATCACTATATTCGTATGACCAATACCATTGGTGACCTACTACTTTTATTGTTATAGTTGGTGAAGTTACTTCATCTAATAAATATAATAATCTAAAACTAGGAAAAGCAATAACTGTTAAAATTAAAGCTGGAGAAATAGTCCAGATTAATTCTATTAAAGTACCATGATTAAGATATTTATGAACAATAGGAGAATTATTATAACTATAGAAGTACACAATAGAACCTAAAGCCCAGAAAACTCCTACACAAATAACAATTAAATAAAAGAAAATAGAATTATGTAAATCAATAATACCTGTAAAGGCTGGTGAAGCAGAATCTTGGAATCCAATTTGCCAAGGTTGAGGTGCATCATTATATAAAGTATTTAAAATTGATATATTTTGTAACATTGTTTGTATTTAAAAAATTTTTAAAATCTATCAGTCTTAGTTTAATTTTACAGTATTATTATTTTATTAAATATTATAAATTTTACTGAGTTTAATACCTTATTAATATACTTAATACATAAGTATATTATTATACTTAGATAAATAAATTTATCTTAAAAATTAGGTATACTAAGATTTATCTTAATCAATTCTCTTATTAAAAATTTTATTATATGTTTGTATTAATAAAATCTTTTAATAAAATCGAAGAATAATTGTTTTGTTCCTTTTAATATAAATTATTAAGAATAATCTTAATTTATTATATTAATATATAATAACTATTAAAAATAGTTTTATATTAAAAAAGTAATAAAATAAATAATTACTTATTTACTTATTACAAATATTATTATTTTGTTTTGTTTTTATTTTATTTTGACAACCTAAAACATCAAGTCTATTTTAAAAATTAGTAATGCTAAACTTACGATTTTACAATCAATTCATTTGCATCCTATCTAAGAAATGATCTATTTCTTTATTTATGGATTTTTAATTCTCTTTGTGTATTATTACAATACTTGTAACTCATATTGTTAAATATAAGTAATATACATATAAATATTTAAATACTTTCTATCAATATAGAATAACTATAGTATAAAATTGTAGTATATATATTTTATACCGATTACAAGAAATGATTAAAATTAGGAAAGTAATAATAACCACTCGTGATAGTTAACAAAGATAAATCCATTGATAGTATCTAGGGGATAGATTCGAACTTGATATACTTTCAGTAATTATCTAATATGTTTGTGGCTACCCAACTATGCAAAGTTTTATAATTTGATTAAGTTAATTAATAACTTATTTTACAAATTATTTAATATTACAATTGGTACACTAGAGAAACACAGCCTATTGGTCCTTTCGTACTAGAAGGTCTCCCCCTTTTTACTATTTGTCCCTCAAAAGGATAGGGACCATACTGACTCACGTCGTATTAAACCCAACTCATGTAATTTTTTAATCGGCGAACAGCCGAACCCTTCCAAGGTTTTGCCCCTGGAGGATAAATTAAGTCGACATCGAGGTCCCAAACAGCCAGGACAATGTGTACTCTCGCTGGCTATTAGGCTGTTATCCCCAGCGTAACTTTTATCAATTGATCCCTGTCTATTCCATAATATAGCAAAGGGTCACTATGCCCTACTTACGTATCTGTTCGACTATTAAGTCTTTCAGTTAAGCATGCTTACCGTCATTGCACTCTACAGAATCTTTCATGATTCATTAACCTCCATTTAATGTCTAGCATACCTTATTAATGAAATATAAGAATTGTTTTTAAAGTAATTATTATTAATAATAATTAACAATATAAAATTATTTGTCAGAATATTTCCCATTTAATTAAACAAAAAATATTATCTAAAATTTTAATCTATTTGGATGTACTTTGCTACTCTATTAAAGACGACCGCCCCAGTCAAACTGCCAACTAGTCAGCTATTTCCTCTTAAATTTTATAAATAAGAAGATAAATACCAGTTCCACCTCAGACCTAAGGTTTTCCATAGATGTCAAATCGACTCCCTATTATCTGTATAACCGAGGTTATAGAACTTTTTATATGATAACTAGCTACAGTAAAGCTGCATGGGGTCTTCCCGTCCTCTTTGAGGTAACCCGCATCTGCACGGGTAATTCAATTTCACTGAGCAAGTTGTAGAGACAGTGAAGCCATCGTTAAATTATTGATACCGGACCACATTTAATGGCCAATTTATTTTGCTACCTTAGGATCCTCATAGTTAAGACCGCTATTAACCAATTTTTTGTAAAGAAACAGTTACCCATTATTATTACTTATGAATATGGCATTGGGCAAATCTCACTACCTATACTATTATTTTCATAATTGCAGATAGTTGTGTTTTTAGTAAACAGTCGGGGCTTCCGATTTTGTGCCACCATATAAATAAATTAATAGGAGTTATTAAATTACTAAAATTCATGGTTCCTCTTATTGTCAAACTTATGAGGATAATTTGCCGAGTTCCTTAACAACTTTTAGCTCTACGCCTTAGTATACTCTACCTACGAACCTGTGTCGGCTTAGGGTACGGTTGTGCTTAGAAACTATACTTAAATAAAATTAATCTAAATCATTAAATTACTTATTAATCAGCTCTCACTAAATTATATAAATTAATTTAACTTCTACTAATTTAGGTTTTTTGCTTATACAAATATAAAAATAAATATTTAATAATAATCAAATGACTAATTTGATCTTATTTAAATACAATTTATATTATTTTTTGATATAAAGGTTTAAAATTAAAACTTAACTTTAAATTTTATAAAATTATAAGACTAAATTAGAATATAGAATCGAAGTTATTCAAAAACATCTTTTTCCTGGCCCCAATTAATATAAAAAACTACTATAATATTTAAAAATTAAATACTATAATCATATTAAATATACACTTAATATAATACAAGAACAATTCAATATTAAATCTAATTAAATGTCTTAAATTTAATTAAAGATAATCTTCTATCCTTATAATTACTTATAAAGAAATTCTATGTGTAAAAAATTATTCTCCATGTGGACTTTCAAAGCTATACTCATCAGTCAAAACGTTGGTTTTGTACCTTAGAGACCGCATTAACATTAGTAGATTTAATCTTTAGCTAATAACCCTTTCGTATTCGGCGAGAAAGTTTAAACTTTCTTTTTACGTTACTCATGTCAGCATTATCTCTTCAGATTCCTATTTTATAAACAATGTAACACTGTCAATTTTAGGTTTGTATTCCTTTCCTAGAGGAATATTTTCTATAAATTATCTGAATGTTCTACTACCTAGATTTTAAAAATAGTAATTTATTATTCTATCTTTAAAATTAACACGATATCGGTTGATTATTTAGACCCGTTAAATCTTCGGAGCAACAATCTAAGGGCTGATACGTTGATACACGTTCATTATAAGTAGCGACTACCAGGCTCACTTTTCAACTGCATTCAATTTGTAACTTCCTTTATTTCACTTAATAATCATTCGGGACCTTAATCAGTGTTCACGGCTGTTTCCGTCTTGACTATCCAACTTATCATGAATAGTCTGAATATCTACCATCTATTTATGTAATTCCGAGATTTATTTCCATTGGTAAGATTTTTAAGTCCCCGCAAATTAAACTCCTATTAAAATTAATTAATATTCGTATGGAATTACCGTGCTGTACCTCCATAAATATTGTGTAGATGTCATACTAAAATATGTTTCGTAGAAAACCAGCTATCACCAGGTCAGATTGGCATTTCACCGCTTTCCAAAAATCTTCGGAGAATAATGCAACATTCACCCGTTCGATCCTTTAATAATCTGTTCTTGGAAAGATCACCTGGCTTCGGGTCTAATAGCAGTAACTTAACCCATATTGTTAGTTTTATTTAATAAAATTTATTAATATAGTCGCTTTCGCTTAGGCTTTAAACCTTGCTACTTCTATTAACTTGCTGACCCATTATGCAAAAGGTACGCCATTGTCACGTTCCAAATTTTCATTTTTTGACTTTGACTGCTTATAGAGTTACTAATTCATGATCTATTTCACTGCGTGTTATTTACATTCGTTCGAACAATGTTCGATAAGAACTAATATTATTTGTATCTTTATTTCTATTTTTACAAGTAATATTATTCTACACTCTTTTCAACTTTTCCCTCACGGTACTTTTCACTATCGCTAAATTTATAAATACTTAGCCTTAGAGGATGGTTCCCCTATATTCCGACAAGTTTTCTCCCATCGTACTTAAATAATAAAATCTAACATATAAAATACAGGTCTCATTATAAATTCACCTTCTTAGTTGTAATCGTAATTACTATGTATAAATTATATAAAAATATAATTAATCATATCTATCTATTTCTATCAAGCATTTATTTCTTATAAATAATAAATATTTCATTATTAGTTATATTAATTTAAATTGTAAAAATACACTATTAGCTAATATTCCTTCATTAAATCTAATTAAATTTATTTGACTAATTCATATAATTTTAACTTAATTTTAGTTTTAATTATACAAGCTATAAATTAAATTTATTTATTAAGTTTACTTAATATTATAGTGATAATTTTTTATTATAAGTTAGATTTTGGCTAATCCGATTTCACTCACCATTACTTTCGGAGTCTCGGTTGATTTCCTTTCCTTTCCTTAATGAAATGTTTTACTTCAGGAAGTAAGAATAAAAAGGTTTCCCTTAGGATTGTCTCATCTCGTAATTTTCTTATTTCTAATAAAATTATATTACTACAATTTTATTAATTATAAGCAATATGTAGACTTTTGGCTGTGGAGCCTCCTTTTATATAAATTTGCTAGTAATCCTTAATAACCCCTTTAAAATACTCATTAATTATTAAATAATTATTTGATGTTGTACAATATTGTCATCGATACTTTTATATTTTTATTAAAAAAAAGATTAAAATAAAAATTTTATTAAATAAAAAAAATTAATTAAAAAACATAAAAGAGGTAGGATTAGTTTAATTGGTTAAAATGACGTCTTGTGGCGACGATGTTCAGAGTTCGAGTCTCCGATTTTACCCTTATAAATAATTTTATAATACTTAAAAGTAAAAATATAAAATATATTATACTTAAAAGTAAAAATATAAATAAAATAATAATATTAAAATTAATTAAAATTTTTAATATTTATAGTTTACCGAAAAAAGGAATTGAACCTTTATTTTACCATCATGAAGGGTACGTTCTACCGTTAAACTATTTCAGTTAAAAAGTTAAATATATAAAGAATAAATTTATAATAAGTTAGTAATAATGAGTTAGAATAAATATCTATAAGACAGTTTTTGTTGATATAAATTTTTCTGATCGATCTAATATATAATTCATTAATAATTATTTTTAATACTAATATTAATGTTTAACTCAGGTTAAATAAAGGGTTTTCTATTTTTCAAAATTAGATTCTGATTTAAAATAAATTAACAAACTTTAGTGTTAGACTTTATTAAAATTTAATTTTATGTTTAATCTAATTTAATATTTTCTCTGAGAATTCCACCAAATTACTTTGTATTTTGCACTAAAACTTTATTTATATTAAAATTAATAATCATTAAAATTATTAATTTATACCTTGAACCTTCCTAAATTTATCATGTGTTATTACTAAGAATGTTAGTAATTAATAAAACACAATTAAGTTTAAATCCCAGGTTTAGACTTCTAAACTCTCTTTTAATTTTTATTTAATATACTTAAGTATTAAAAAATTATATTAATTTATTTAATAAATAGAAATAAAGATATTTGGAGGGGAGAAATAAATAAAATTTAAGATTAATGTAATTCGATAGCATCTTTAATATAAGAACATACTAAAAGAACAAACACATAAGCTTGGATAAATGATACAGCTAATTCTAATCCTGTAATAGCTAAGAATAAAGCAAATGGTAATAAAGTTAATACAAATATTATTAATCCACCTGAGAACATTTTAAATAAGAATGTTGATAAGATTTTTAATAATGTATGACCAGCTACCATATTAGCAAATAATCTTATACCTAATGAGAAAGCTCTAGCTAAGTAACTAATTAATTCAATTAAAACTAATAAAGGAACTAAAGCTAAAGGTGTACCAGAAGGAATAAAGAATGAGAAAAAGTGAATTTTATGAATAGATAAACCTAAAATAGTTACACCTATTAATATAGTAAATGATAAACCTATTGAAACTATTATTGAGGTTGTTATAGTAAATGTATAAGGGATATTCCCAACTAAATTAGAACATAAAATAAATAAGAATAAAGAATAGATAAATGGTAAATATACTTCTCTACCTATTTGATCTCTTACTATAGTATTAATACTTGCAAATAAACTTTCTAATAAGATACTTTCTTTATTTGGTATTAATTTCATTTTTTTATTAAAGTTTAAATTAGTTTTATCATTACCACTATTTTGATGTATAAATAAAATAAGAGATAATACTAATACTGTAAATACAACTGAATTTGTAAGAGAAAAAGATGTATTAAAGAATAAAGGAGAATTATAGCTAGCTAAACTAACAACTTCGAATTGTTCTAATGGAGAATTTATAAATAAATTATTTAAGTTATTTAAGAACATTATTTTATATTTAAATTTTTATTAATTGTGTGCTTAGTTTTAATAAAATACTTAACCTATATGAAAAAATTTTAAATTAAGATACTTATACTTTTAGTTTTAATTTTTAATTTCAGATAATTTACTTTAAAATTACTATAAAGTTAAATAATAACTCCTATTAAAAATCTTTATATTAACAATAAAGTTAACTAATTTATTCTTATTTATATGAAATATCTTTTATTTTCTTAAATTCTTATATTATTTTGTACCATTTTAATCAACATATTTCTAATTAATTCTTTTATAGTATTAAAGATGTTACTATAATATTTTAACAAATATTGTAATAATGTTATTAATTGTATTTAAGGAGGGGATTATAACTAAATATAATATAAATTAATAAAGTTACATTTAGTACTATATTTATTGTTTATAAAATAAATTTTACAAAAGTATTATCTTTTTTAATTATATTGAAATTTTAATTAATATAAATATTATTTAATTAAGATTGTACAGGTAACATATTAAATGCATGGAATGGTATTGGACTAGCTAATGACCATTCTAATGTATTAGCTGATTCAACTTCAGTTTCATATTGTGATAATGATGTGAAGTAAGCAGGGATAGCCCAAGGATT